>WNGE01002397.1_pt1 | contig 23635 bp, 22 predicted proteins | sample 5400651 | NCBI WGS metagenome assembly WNGE01 (sample SAMN13153370, study PRJNA577476) | soil metagenome | isolation source: 60 cm soil or saprolite under grassland replicate 2 | place: USA:California | collected 2016-06-15
GCCCAAGACGAGGGCCTCGGCCCGCGACATCCACCTCCCGCCGTTCCTGGTCGCAAGGCTGAGGGCGTTGCTGGATAGCCACGACCATGATCTCGTGTTCACCGGCGCCCGCGGCGGCCTGCTCCGCCGCTCCGCCATGTCCCGCCGGGTGTTCGCGCCGGCCGTCAACGGCGACCGCCGCGCCAGCCTCCCGCCGGTCATCGCCGGCATGCACTTCCACGACCTCCGCCACACCCACAAGACCTGGCTCATCGAAGACGACATCCCCGAAGTCGCCCAGGCCAAGAGACTCGGCCACCGCCTGGCCGGGGTACGGGGCATCTACAGCCACGTCACCCCGGCCATGGTCCAGCGCATCGTCGACGCCCTCGAACACCGCTGGACCACCAACGAGCCCGACCAGGACCAACGCCGAGCGGCATGACGATCCCCGGGGCGGGGCGGTGCGACTACGCGCCGCCCCCGTCGGCCGTCACACGCCCAACGCCGGCACGGCGGGGCGCTGGCCCGCCGCGTATCCGTGCCCGGCTATCCGCCCCGACGCCGACGCACCACGAGGCAAACCAGCGTAAAACGATCTTGTGCTCCCCATTTGCTCCACATGTAAGCGACACAAACGAGACGGCTCGTTACCACTTCTTCGGTAACGAGCCTATGACCTGCTATTTCTCTGGTGGGCGATACTGGGTTTGAACCAGTGACCTCTTCCGTGTCAAGGAAGCGCGCTCCCACTGCGCCAATCGCCCTGGGCCTTGCTCACTTCTATCCGTGCACCCGGGTTCGAGGTGGAGACGGGATTTGAACCCGTGTACACGGCTTTGCAGGCCGTTGCCTCGCCTCTCGGCCACTCCACCGAGGTGTCGCCTCGAGATAATCTGGCGGCCTCCGAGCGGACGACGGGATTCGAACCCGCGACCCTCACCTTGGCAAGGTGATGCGCTACCAGCTGCGCTACGTCCGCACATCGCCGGCTGTTTCCCGGTGACGGATGAGAACTTTAGCCCAGTCCGCCCTGCCGTGCCAAACCGGATACCCGTCAGCGTGTCCAAACCCGCGGAACCGGACGAAACGAACACCTCTGGCCAGGCGTTATGCACCCGGAGCTGCCGCCAGGCCGGCGCATTGCCGCAGCCCGGCGTACCGCTGGCGCACCTTCGCCGCCGCGTCGCCCTTCAGCGGGATCGGCTGCCCGGACGAGGACACCACGGCCGGTACGAGCTCGTTTCGAAGCACCTTGCGCCCCTGCACGGTCAGCCGCAGCACCCCGGTCTCGGTGCTGAACGAGTCGCCGTACCAGACGAAGTTCGCCAGCCCGTACGCCACGTAGGTGCGCCCCAGCCACCCGTCGCCCTGCAGCGTGTGTGCGTGTGAGCCGATGATCACATCGGCTCCCGCCGAAGCCAGCGCGGAGGCGAACGTCTTCTGCTCGCCCGTCGGGCAGGAGTTGCCTTCCTGGCCCCAGTGATTGAAGACGATCACCAGATCAGCCGCGGAACGGGCGGCGCGTACGGCGGCGACGGCGCGGGTGACGTCGACGGCCATGGCGACGCCGGGCCGGTTGTCGCGCGCGGCCCAGGTGAACTCCAGCTCGTGGACCTGGCTGAACGCGACGATGCCGATCTTCACGCCTTTCACGGTCGTGTAGAACGGCGCGTACGCCTCGGCAGCGTCCTTGCCGATCCCGACGAAAGGAAAGTTGGCCCGCCGAACGTTCGCGAGCGTGTCGGCCAGCCCCACCTGCCCGTAGTCGAGCACATGATTGTTGGCCATCGTGACCACGTCGACCCCGGCCGCGCGTACCGCGTCGAAGGCGGTCACCGGTGCCCGGAAGTGGTAGGTCTTCGGCTCCTCGGTCCCCCGCTCGGTGATCGCCGTCTCCAGGTTGACCATCGCCAGGTCGGCTGATTCCAGCACCGGCGTGACCGGGCCGAAGGCGGTGCGCGGCGCCGACAGCAGCGGCGCGGTGCGCCCGGTGAAGTGCACGTCCCCGGCGAACGCGAGCGTCAGCGGGCCCGCCGGGTCGGGCGCCGCCGACAAAGGCGCCGACGAAGGCTCGGCCGCCAGGGGCACCGCCGACGAGGAAGCCCGCGGCGCCGCATGAAACGTCGGCTCCGCCGCGCAGCCCGCAAGCGCGCCGAGCAGCACAACGACGACGAGGATACGCACCGCGACAGGGTAACCGGACCCCGCGATCATCCCAGCCCGGTGCACCCGCGCAGGTCGGCGTACTTGCGCAAGATCCGGTCCGCCTCCGGGCCGGACACCGGAAGAGGCTGCCCGGTCGTGCGGGAGATCACGGCGGGCACCAACTCGGCCCGCGCCACCTCGGACCCGCGCAGCGTGAGCCGCAACACCCCGGTGTCGTTGCTGAACGCGTCGTCGCGCCACCAGAGGAAGTTTCCCAGCCCGTACCCGACATAGGTTTTGCCCATCATGCCGTCGCCGAGCAGCAGGTGGGCGTGGGTGCCGAGCACCACGGTGGCCCCGGCTTCGGCCATCTTCGCGGCGAAGGTCCGCATCTCCGCGGTCGGGCAGGAGTTGCCTTCCTGGCCCCAGTGCACGTAGACGACCACCACATCGGCCGAGGAGCGGGCGGCGCGCACGGCGGCGGTCGCCCGGGCGAGGTCTCCGGCCATCGCCTCGCCGGCTTTGTCGTCGCGGGCCGCCCAGGAGAACTCCAACTCGTGCACCTGGCTGAAAGCCAGAAAAGCTATCCGGGTACCGCGAATCGAGGTCACCCAGGGCGCGTACGCCTCGGTGGCGTTCTGGCCGGCGCCGATCGCGGGGACGCCCGCGCGTCGCGCGTTGTCGAGGGTGTCGGCGAGCCCGACCCGCCCGTAGTCGAGCGCGTGGTTGTTGGCGATCGTCACCACGTCGACCCCGGCCGCGCGCACCGCGTCGAAGGCGGCCGCCGGCGCCCGGAAGTGGAACTGCTTGGGCTCCGGGGTGCCGCGGTCGGTGACGGCGGTCTCCAGGTTGACCATGGCGAGATCCGCTGATGTGAGCACGGACGCGATCGGGCCGAACGCGGTCGCCGGATCCGCCAGCAGCCCCGCCGTACGGTCGCTGAAGTGCACGTCGCCCGCGAACGCGAGAGTGACGTCGGAAGCGGACGCGGAAGGCGGGCCGGCGGAGGCGGTCGCCGACGCGACCCGCGGCTGCTCCCAGCGGACGCCGCCGGACGCGCAGCCGCCGAGCATGGCCAGCACCGCGAGGAGGCCGGCGCAGGTCCGCATTCCCATCCGCGCAAGCGTACGTACTCCTGAAGTCGCACGTGGACCGCCGACCGCGGAGTGACGACAGGCGATCGGCCGGCCGCGATGATCGTCGGCATGATCGAGGTGACAGGACTGACGAAATGGTACGGCCCGGTGTGCGCCGTCGACGGCCTCAGCTTCACCGCGGCGCCCGGCCGGATCACCGGTTTCCTCGGCGCCAACGGCTCGGGCAAGACGACGACGCTGCGGATGCTGCTCGGCCTGGCCACGCCGACGGCGGGCAGCGCGCTGATCGACCGCCACCCCTACGCCCGGTTGAGCGATCCGTTGCGGCTCGTGGGTGCGGTGCTGGAACAGGGGATCAGCCATCCGGGGCAGCGCGGGCGGGCGCACCTGCGTACCCAGGCGATCTTCGCCGGCGCGGACCACGCGCGGGTCGAGGAGCTGCTGGACCTGGTGGGTCTGCGCAACGCCGCCGGGCGGCGCACCGGCGGGTACTCCCTCGGCATGCGCCAGCGGCTGGCCGTCGCCACCGCGCTGCTGGGCAGCCCGACCGTGCTCGTCCTCGACGAACCCGCCAACGGCCTCGACCCGGAGGGCATCGCGTGGCTGCGGCGGCTGCTGCGCGACCGGGCCGACGACGGCTGCACAGTGCTGCTGTCCAGCCACCTGCTGGCCGAGCTGGCGCAGTTCGTCGACGACGTGGTCGTGATCGCCGACGGGCGGCTGGTGCGGCAGGCGCCACTGGTCTCGCTCATCGCCGAAGGGCCACCCCACATCCGGGTACGCGGAAATGATCCGGCGCGGCTCTGGCAGGCGCTGGCGGTGACGGGTGTGCAGGTGAGCCGGGAGGGTGAGTACCTCGACGTGGTGGGGTTGACCGCGGAGCAGATCGGCGAGGCGGCGTTCGAGGCACAGGTGGTCATCTACGAGTGCACGCCGGTGCGCATCGAGTTGGAGCAGGCGTTCCTGCAGATGGTGGGGCAGTCATGACCGCGGTTGTCCGGACCGAGCTGTACCGGCTCGCCACCGTGCGGTCCTGGTGGCTGTCGGTGGTGGGGGCGTGCGCGCTGACCACGCTGGTGGCGTTCGGCGAGTCGGGGCCGTGGGCGGGCCTGGTCGGAATGGTCACGTTCCTGTTCGGTGTGGTCGGCGCCGCGCAGCACTACCAGCACCGCACCGCGTTCCTGGTCTTCCTGGCCCGGCCGCGCCGGCTGGCGGTGCTGGCCGGGCAGACGGTCGCGTACGCCGCGGCGGCGTTGCTGTTCGCGGCGGCGACGGGCCTGCCGGTGCTGGCGCAGGGGCGTGTCGACGACTACGCCTGCACCGTGCTCGGAGCGCCGCTGCTGGCGGTCTTCGCGGTCGCCAACGCCGCGATCCTGCGCCGACCGATCTGGATCATCATCGGATGGGGATTGTGGTTCGTGATCGTGGACGCGCTGATCGGCCGGTTGGAGATCCCGCTGCCGTTCAGCAGTTACCTCAACGGCTCGGTGCGTGACCACACGAGGGGGATCGCGCTGATCGGGTGGGCGGCCGTGAGCCTCGGGGCCGCCGGCTGGTTCATCCGCCGCGGCGTGACCGGCGACTGACGGCCGGCGCCCGCACGTTGTGGTCTCCGCGGCACCCGGTGAGGCCACAACGTTCGGGAAGGCTAGCCTGGCCGGCGTGCTGTTCCGCCTGTGGGAGCCGGCCGGCGGTCCGGACCTGCCGGACCTGGCGTGGCTACCCGACCGGGCCGGGCGCACCCATCTGGTCGTCGGCCGGCACGCCCTCGTCCGGCAGGTACCCGCCGACCCCGGGACCTTCCGGCCGGACAACGCGCTCGACGCGGTGACCCCGGTCCCGGTCGCGGCGCCGGGTGGCCGCGCGGGAGGCCGTCGAGGTGCGCAAGGGCCCCCTGGTGCCCGGACAACCTCACGTTCCGGATGCCGGACGCGCTGCTGGTGGCTCAGCGGCCTGAGCGCGGAAGGCGACCGCGTCGAAGCGCCCGTACAGCTCCGGCGCCAGCCAGTCCGGCGAAGCCTTGTTGAACGCCTCCGGCGTCAACGCGCCGGCCCCGTTGGGCAGCACACCGCCCAGCGCGCCGGGCAGGTCGCTGAGGTTGGTGCGGTGCACCAGCTCCGGCTCGGCCGGCCACGCCCCGATCACCACCCGCGCCGCGATCTCCCGCCGGTCGAGCGCCTCCAGCGTGAGCGCGGTGTGGTTGAGCGTGCCGAGGCCGGCGCGAGCCACGACGACGGCCGGCGCCGCGAGCGCGAGCGCCAGGTCCGCGGCGGTCCAGCCACCACCACCCAGGGGTACGAGCAGACCGCCGGCCCCTTCGACGAGTACCAGCTCGTGCTCGGCGGCGAGGTCCTCCACGGTGGACAGTACGTCGCCCAGCACCAGTGGGGGCAGACCCGACACCCGCGCGGCCGACAGTGGCGCGAGCGGATCCGGGTACTCGGCGAGGGTCCGCACGGTCGCCGGGGCGGCCAGCCGCTGCACGGTCTGCGCGTCGGTCTCCGTACCCGGGCCGGCTCCGGTCTGGGCGGGCTTGAGCACCGCCACCCGCAACCCCGCCTCGGTCGCCGCCGCCGCGATCGCCGCGGCCACAACGGTCTTACCCACGCCGGTGTCGGTACCGGTGACGACAACCGGCCCCCGCCACGGTGTCACGGCCGCTCCTTCACGATCACCTCGATGGCACGTTCGAACTCGGCGCGCTCGACGCCCGCGTTGATGGTCAACCGCAGCCGGGACCGGCTGTCCGGTGTGGACGGTGGCCGGAAGCAGCCGACGGCGACGCCACTGTCCCGGCACGAGGCGGCCCACGCCAGGGCCGCCTCGGCGGACGGCGCGGTGACCGAGAGCACTCCCCCGGCCGGTTCGGGTACCTCCAGGTCGGCCTCCCGCAGTCGGGAGACGGCGAACCCGGCACGGGAAACCAGCTCGCGCCGGAGGTCCTCGCCGTCGCGCAGCACGTCGAGCGCCGCCAGCGCGCCGGCAGCGACGGCGGGCGGCAGCGCCGTGTCGTAGATGAACGTGCGGCCGGTGTCGACCAGATGCCGGCGCAGCTGCGCCGGCCCGGCGATGACCCCGCCGGCCGCGCCGAACGCCTTGGAGAGCGTGGCGGTGACGACGACGTCCGGCGCACCGGCGAGCCCCGCGGCCGCGACGCCGCCGGCCCCGTGCGGGCCGAGGACGCCGACGGCGTGCGCGTCGTCGACGAGCAACAGGGCGCCGTGTGCCCGGCACACTTCGTGCAGCTCGCGCAACGGCGCGAGGTCACCGTCCACGGAGAACACCGACTCGGTGACGACGACGGCAGACCTGTGCTCCGCCAGCGCATGGCGGACAGCCGCGACGTCGCAGTGCGGATAGACCACCGTGCGGCCCGCCGCCGCCAGCCGGCAACCGTCCACGATGGACGCATGGTTGTGCCGGTCGGACAGCACGACCGTCTGCGGTCCGGTGAGCGCCTTCACCGCACCGAGGTTGGCGAGGTAGCCCGACGAGTACACCAGGGCGGTCTCAGTGCCCAGCCACTCCCCGAGCGCCCACTCCAGCTCGTCGTGCGCGTCGGTCGAGCCGCGTACCAGCCGGGAGCCGGTCGCACCCAGCCCGTAGCTTTCCAGCGCGGCCGTGGCGGCGGAGATGACGGCCGGATGCCGGGCCAGCCCGAGGTAGTCGTTGCCCGCGAGGTCCACCACGTCCCCGGCCGGGCCGTGCGGGCGCAGCTCCCGGCGCAGGCCCGCCTTGTCCCGCAGCGCGGCCTGGCGGTCGAGCGCGTCGAGCCAGGCTGAGCTCAACGGACCACCTCGTCGACGGCCTCGATCGCGGCGGCGGCCAGCAGCTCGGTCTCGGCCGGCTCCAGGCCCAGCGGCGGCATCAGGATGATGGTGTCGCCCAGTGGCCGCAGCCACACGCCCCGCCGGCGCGCCGCGGCACACACCGCCATGCCGGTGCGCTCGCCGGCGCTGCGCACCTCGATGCCGGTCATGGTGCCCAGGCGCCGGATCTCCAGTACTCCCTCGTGGTCTTCCAGGGGTTTGAGCAGCTCCCCGATGCGCTCGCCGAGGGCGGCGGCGCGGGCCACCAGGCCGCGCTCCTCGACCAGCGACAGGTTGGCGTTGGCGGCGGCGCAGCACACCGGGTTGGCGGTGTAGGTGTGGCCGTGGAAGAACGTGCGCCCGCTCGCGGCGGAGCCGAGGAAGGACGCGTAGACCTCGTCGGTGGCGAGCACGGCCGACAGCGGCAGGTATCCGCCGGTGAGGCCCTTCGCGGTGGTCAGGAGGTCGGGCACCACGCCGGCGTGCTCGACGGCCCACATCCGGCCGGTCCGTGCGATGCCCGTGGCGACCTCGTCGCAGATGAGCAGCGCGCCGTACTCGGTCGCCAGGCGCCGGGCGGCGCGCAGGAAGTGCGCGTCGTAGGTGAGCATCCCGGCGGCGGCCTGGACGAGGGGCTCGACGACGATCGCGCAGATCCGGTCGCGGTGGCGGGCCATCGCCTCGGCCATCTCCTGCGCGGCCTCGACCGCCCGCTCCGCCGGCGTCTGGCCCGGCTTGCGTACGCCCGGCGAGCCGACCGTGACCGTCTCCAGCAGCAACGGCCGGTACGTGGCGTGGAACAGCTCGATGCCGCCCACGCTGACCGCGCCCAGCGTGTCGCCGTGGTAGGCCTCCTGCAGGTGCAGGAACAGCGGCCGGCCGCCGCCGTCCGGCCCGGTGCCGGCCTGCACCGAGTGCTGGTAGGCCATCTTGAGCGCGACCTCGACCGCCGAGGAGCCGTCGCCGGCGAAGAACACCTTGCCCAGGCGCGGCTGGTTCTGCGCCGGGGGCTCGTCGGGGCCGGTCGGGTCGGTGGGGTCGGTGGGCTTCGGGTCGGTGGGCCCCTCCGGGTCCGTCGGCCCGGGACCGCCGGGCAGATCGGGGTCGGGCGGCGGCACGGTCCCACCGGTGCCGGACCAGCGGTGCGCGCTGGGCGCGGGCGCCACGCCGGGCGCGGTCGCCGCGCTACCGCGGGGCTCGGCGCCGGGCGCCGTGCGCAGCAGGCGCTCGGCCAGCTCGATGCCGGGCACGTGCGTCGCGCCGAGGAACGTCGCGTGGTCCAGCCGGTCGAGCTGCGCCTTGATCGCATCGTTGATCTCCGGCATGCCATGCCCGAAGGTCGTCACCCACAGCGACGAGACGCCGTCGAGCAGCCGGTTGCCGTCCACGTCGAACAGCCACGGCCCCTCGGCCCGGTCGATGACGGTCGGCTCGTCATCCCGCCACAGGCTGTGCTGGGTGAACGGGTGCCAGACCGATGCCGAGTCGCGTGCGAGCCAATCCATCGCGGATCCTCCAGCCGTGTAGGGGCCGACGAAACGCCTTGCTCCGGGACAGATCAGACGTCCTGGCCATGCCGTCTGTCATCATGACACCGCCCGGTGGATGGCCGGGCTGCGCCCCCGACACGGCCCCGCGCAGCGAACAGCCACCGCGGCGGGGCACCGGTGAACCGTCCCGCTCCTTCGACGTTGGTCGATTTGACGCGCTTTCCGGCTCCTGAACGGGACAAAATTGACCAACGTCTATGGATGGGCGGCCCGGCTGTCGCGCAGCCCACGCGAGCCCGGCTGTCGCGCAGCCCACGCGAGCCCTGCGCTGAGCGGCAATCGCACGCCGGCGCTGGGGGCCCGCACGCCGGCGCTGGTCGGCTTCCCAGTTGCCGAGGTCACAGCCGTGCGGCAGCGCTGACCCGGCCGGGGCGCCTTGTAGGGTACGTCCCATGTCTGAGTCCGTGCTGGAGCGCGCCCGGGTCGTCCTGGAAACCGGAACCGGCCTTGACGAAGCCGGCGTCCTCGAGGTGCTGCGCCTTCCCGACGACGAGATCCCGGCGGCGTTGCAGCTCGCGCACGAGGTACGCATGGCGTGGTGCGGCCCGGAGGTCGAGGTCGAGGGCATCGTCTCGCTCAAGACCGGCGGCTGCCCGGAAGACTGCCACTTCTGCTCGCAGTCCGGGCTGTTCACCTCTCCGGTCCGCGCGGTGTGGCTGGACATCCCCGCCCTGGTCGAGGCAGCCCGGCAGACGGCGGCCACCGGGGCGACCGAGTTCTGCATCGTCGCGGCCGTCCGCGGCCCGGACGCCCGCCTGATGGCGCAGCTCGCCGACGGGGTGAAGGCGATCCGCGAGGCCGTCGACATCAACATCGCGGCGTCGCTGGGCATGCTCACCAAGGAGCAGGTCGGCGAGCTGGTCGCGCTGGGCGTGCACCGCTACAACCACAACCTCGAGACGTCGCGCAGCTTCTTCCCCAACGTGGTCACCACCCACACCTGGGAGGAGCGCTGGGACACGCTGCGGATGGTCCGCGAGTCCGGCATGGAGGTCTGCTGCGGCGGCATCCTCGGCCTCGGCGAGACGCCTCAGCAGCGCGCCGAGTTCGCGATCCAGCTCCAGCAGCTCGACCCGCACGAGGTGCCGCTCAACTTCCTCAACCCCCGCCCCGGCACGCCGCTGTCGGACCAGCCGGTGCTCGACCCGCGCGACGCGCTGCGCGCCATCGCCGCGTTCCGGCTGGCGCTGCCGCGCACGATCCTCCGGTACGCCGGGGGTCGCGAAATCACGCTCGGCGACCTGGGCACGCGCGACGGTCTCCTCGGCGGGATCAACGCGGTGATCGTGGGCAACTACCTGACCACGCTCGGCCGCTCGCCCAGCGACGACCTGGCCCTGCTCGACGAGCTGAGCATGCCGGTCAAGGCCCTGTCCGCCACGCTGTGAGCGAGGGCAGCGAGCCGGCGCCATGGTGCGACCGGTGCGGCAACGCGCTCGCTGACGGCGGCCACGAGGCGTGCGCCGCCGCCCGGGCACTCGAACCGCCGCGCTACTGCGGTCGTTGTCGCCGGCGCATGAAAGTGCAGGTGCTCCCCGCCGGCTGGCTGGCCACCTGCGTCGAGCACGGCTCCCAGTCCTCCCCGTGATCCTGAAGGATCTTCCGTGTCCCAGCACGGAGAATCCTTCAGGATCATGGGGGGTGGGGGGACGGCGGCCGCCAGTCGTTCGCCGCGGTGGCCGCGGATTCGAGCAGCCGGGGCGCCAGGGCACCCAGTGCCATGCCCCGGGCCCGCGCGCCCAGCCGGCCACTGGCCTGCAACACCGTGCCCAGCCGCCGCCCCTGACGCGCGAGCCGTGCCACGCGCGGGCGGCGCGCCCGGTCATAGCCGTGCAGCGCCGCGGTGAGCGCCGTGCCCGGCTCCGCGTCGTGGACGAGCGCCTGCAGGGTCACCGCGTCCTCCAGGGCCAGGCACGCACCCTGCCCGAGGTGGTCGGCGAGGGCGTGCGCGGCGTCGCCGAGCAGCACGTAGCCGGCCGGGTGCACAAACGACTCCGGCAGCGGCCGTAGCTCGGTGACGGGCTCCTGGACGAGGTCGTCCGGGTCGGTGGCGGCCAGCAGGTCGCCGATCGGGTCGTGCCAGCCGGCGAACCACCGGCGCAGCAGCGTGAGCTGGACGGCGCTGGGTTCCGGGCGGGCGGCGCCCGGCGCGGTCGCCACCCAGTAGATGCCGCCCCGGCTCGACGCCCCCGCGGAGCGCCGCTCCCCCAGCGAGGCGTGCACGAACCGGTGCCCGACCCCGAGGGTCTCCCCCGCGGAGGGTGTGTCGGGCGGCAGGTGCGGGGCCCTGTACCACGGGATCACCGCGCGCCACGCGGCGTATCCGCCGCTCACCGCCTGCGCACCGGGGACGAGTCGCTGCCGCACCGCGCTGTGCACGCCGTCCGCGGCGACGACCAGATCGGCCTCCCAGGTGCTGCGCCCGTCGCCGACGCCGGGCCGGCCACCCTCGGTGCGCACCGTGCGGACGGTCACTCCCGTGCGGATGTCTATCTTGCTGCCGAGGGCGGCCACGAACACGTCGTGCATGTCTTCGCGGTGCACCACATACGGCGTACCCTGCGCGGTCTCCGGTGCGCTCTGGCGCAGCCAGTGCCCGTCCGGGCGGCGCAACCCGGCCCGCTGCACCGGGGTGGCGATGGCGTCCAGGCCGCCGTCGAGACCGAGCGCCTGCAGCGCGCGTATCCCGTTGGGCCACAGCAGCAGCCCGGCCCGGCCGGGGCGCAGCCGCTCCTCCCGCTCGAGCAGCGTGACCTGCCAACCGGTACGCGCCAAGGCACCGGCGGCCGCGAGACCCGCGATGCCGGCGCCGACGACGATGGCCGAGCGCACCCCGGGCCCCGCTACCGGTTGGACGGACGGTCGGTGGCCGGCGCGGTGGGATCCGTGGCCGGTACCGGCGCGGCCGGGTCAGCGGGCGGCCCGCTTTCGGAGGCTGGCGGGCCGCCGGTGTCGACCGGTGGAGCCGGCTCGTCCCCCGCGGTGGTCCCCGGCTCTTCGCCCGGGGAACCCGGGGAAGCGGCCTCGGAACTGATCACAGATGTCTCCGCGTCGGCCGCCACCGGCGCGCCGTCGGCCGGGACCGCCCGGATCTGGCCGTCCTCGCCCACGATCAGGCGCTCCTGTGGGCCCCGGACGCGGAGGAAGTAGATCAGCGCGCCGACGAACACGACGATCGAGGTCCAGTTGTTGAGCCGCATGCCGAGGAAGTGTGTCGCCGCGTCGGTGCGCAAGGCCTCGATCCAGAACCGGCCCACCGTGTACGCCATGACGTACAGCGCGAAGGCCCGGCCGCGCCCGAAGCGGTAGCGCCGGTCGAGTTGCCAGACCAGGATCGCGGTGCCGATGTCCCACAACGACTCGTACAGGAACGTGGGCTGGTAGAGGCCGGGCAGCAGCAGCGGATCGCCGGCACCGTCGACCCGCGCCCGGCCGGAGGGGATGTCCCAGTCGTGAACCTTGAGCCCCCACGGCAGTGTCGTCGGCCCGCCGTAAAGCTCGTTGTTGAACCAGTTGCCCCACCGGCCGATCCCCTGCGCCAGCGGCAGGCCGGGTGCGAGGGCGTCGGCGACGAACGACAGCGGGATGCCCATCCGGCGCGCGGCGATCCACGCGCCGACGGCGCCGCCGGCGACCCCGCCCCAGATGCCCAGGCCGCCCTGCCAGATCATCAGCGCGTCGAGCGGCCGGCCGTCGGATCCGAAGTAGGGCCCCGGGGAGGTGATCACGTGGTAGATCCGGGCGCCGACGATGCCGAACGGCACCGCCCATACGGCAATGTCGAGCACCGCCCAGGGCGGGGCGCCCCGGCGGCGCATGCGGATCTCGGTCACCACGCAGGCGGCGACGATGCCCAGGACGATGCACAGGGCGTAGGCCCGGATCGGCACCGGTCCGAGGTGCCACACGCTCTGCGACGGGCTGGGGATCGCGGCGAGCGGGCTCAGCGCGGCATGATTCACGAGTGCACACGCTACCGGGGTGCCGATAGCGCCCGTTAGCCTGGTCACACCGCTCGCCCGGTTCTAGGCTTTCGTCCATGAGCCCGTCTGCTTCGGCGGTCAACGCCGACCCCGCACTCGCGAGCGACCACCCGTGCACATCGGTGGTCGCCGCTGTCATTTCCGACGATGCCGGCCGTCTGCTGCTCTGCCAGCAGAACGGTGGCCACCGGCTGTGGGGTCTGCCCGGCGGCCGCATCCGTGACCGTGAGAGTCCGATCCACGCCGTGATCCGGGACGTCCGCGAGGAGACCGGCACCGACATCGAGGTGTTCGACCTGGTGGGCCTCTACCAGCTCACCGGTTCCGCGTGCGGCGACGGGGTGCCCGACGCCCTGGTGCACGTGTTCCGCGCCCGCCTGCATGGCGAGGTCGCCGTCAACGCGCCCGGCCGCATCGCGCGGCTGTCCTGGCACGACCTCGACGCGCTGCCCCAGCCGCTGACCGCGACGACCCGCGCCGCCCTCGCGGACGCGGCCGCGGGCCGGTCGGGCGTGCTGCGCTCGGTCAAGCGCGACGCCGAGCCCGAGGTGCCGGAGGCCGTCGACGCGGAGGCGCCGGCGTTCGCGCTTTCCTGACACCCCATTTCATCTCCTCCCCCCGGGAGCCCTCCCGATGGCGTCCCGCTATCTCGCGCTGGGCGACTCCATGTCGATCGACGCCTACGCCGGTGGCCCGGGCCGCGGCGCGGCGAGCCTGTTGCTGCACAACCGCGACGGCGACTTTCCGGACTTCACGGGCCGCGATCTCGCCGCGCGCGGGTACACCGGTCGGCTGCTCGCCCGCGACGGCGCCACGTCCCAGGACGTCCGGCAGCACCAACTGCCGCTGATCGACGCGGTGCCCGATGTGGTGACGCTGACCGCGGGCGGCAACGACGTGCTGCAGGCCTACGGCGACAGCGCGGCCGCGCGGGCGGCGATCGCCGTGGTAATCGGCAACGTCGAGGTGGTGCTGGGCACGCTGCGTCAGCTGACGCGGTCGGCGCCGATCATCGTCACGACCGTGTACGACCCGAGCGACGGCACCGGAGCCGTGCCCGGCCTGCCGCCGTGGCCCCGCGGGCTGGCGATGATCGCCGCGCTCAACGACGCGCTGCGCGACCTGGCCGCCGCCCACGGCGCGCTGGTGGCCGACGTGCACCGGCGCTTCCTCGGCCACGGGGTCACCGCGGGCGATCCCGGCCAGCCCGACCCGCGGCCCGCGTCCGCCGATCTCTGGTACTGCGGCGTCATCGAGCCGAATGCCTGGGGCGCGCACGCGATCCGCGCCATGTGGTGGGAGACCCTCGCCTGACCGCAGGCCAAAACCCTGTGGGGAAAGCTACGTTTCTGCTCCACCCACGACAGCAGCTTCTAAAACTGCTCCACCTACGACAGCAGTGTCGTAGCACGCGCGCGACATGTCCGGCCTGCACCGCCCAGCCGGGACACCGCCCGGCCGCGACCCTGTCAGCCTCTGACGCCGCCGGCCAGCTCGGCGGACAACCGGCGCACCGCCGCCAGCCCGGCGTCGAGATCCGTCGCGTCGAGCAGGCAGCTGACCAGGGCGCTGCCCACGATCACCCCGTCGGCGAAGGACCCGACCTCGGCCGCCTGGGCTCCGTCGCGTACTCCCAGACCGACGGCGACCGGGATGTCCGGCGCGACCCGCCGCACCCGCTCGACCAGCGCGGGCGCCGCGCTGGAGGTCTGTGCACGGGCGCCGGTGACGCCCATCACGCTGCTGGCGTAGACGAACCCGCGGCAGGCGCCGGCGGTCAGGCGGATCCGGTCGTCGCTCGACGACGGCGCGACCAGGAACACGCGGTCGAGGTCGTGCTCGTCGGCGGCGGCGAGCCACTCGGCGGCCTCGTCGGGGATCAGGTCGGGCGTGATCAGGCCGGCGCCGCCGGCATTGGCGAGGTCGCGGGCGAACGCGGACACCCCGTAGTGCTCGACCGGGTTCCAGTAGCTCATCACGAGCACGGGCGCGCCGGCGTCGGTGACGGCGGAGACGGTGCGCAGCACGTCCGCGACCCGGACTCCGCCGGCGAGGGCGGCCTCGGCGGCCCGCTGGATCACCGGGCCGTCCATGACCGGGTCGGAGTAGGGCAGGCCGACCTCGACGATGTCGACACCGGACTCGATCATCGCCCGGATGGCCGCGATCGCGCCGTCGACGTTGGGGAAGCCGGCCGGCAGGTACCCGACGAGCACGGCCCGCCCGGAGGCCTTCTCGAAAGCCGCCGAGACGCTCATGAGTCCAGGACTCCGAACCACTCGCCGGCGGTCTGCACGTCCTTGTCGCCGCGACCCGACAGGTTGACCACGATCGTCGGGGTGCGGCCGAGCGAAGCCGTGAGCGCCGGCACGATCCGCAGCGCGCCGGCCAGGGCGTGCGCGCTCTCGATGGCCGGGATGATGCCCTCGGTGCGGCACAGCAGGCGGAACGCCGCCATCGCCTCCGCGTCGGTCACCGGCTCGTAGCGGGCGCGGCCGGTGTCGTGCAGCCACGCGTGCTCCGGGCCGACCGCCGGGTAGTCCAGGCCGGCCGAGATCGAGTGCGACTCGATGGTCTGCCCGTCCTCGTCCTGCAGCAGGTAGGTGCGCGCGCCGTGCAGCACGCCGGTGCCACCGCCGGTGATGCTGGCCGCGTGCCGGCCGGTCTCCACGCCGTCCCCGCCGGCCTCGAAGCCGTAGAGGCGCACGTCCTCGTCGGGGATGAACGCGTGGAAGATGCCGATGGCGTTGGAGCCACCGCCGACGCACGCCGCGACCGCGTCGGGCAGGCCGCCCGTGAGCTCCAGGCACTGCGCCCGGGCCTCCACGCCGATGCCGCGCACGAAGTCGCGCACCATCGCGGGGAACGGATGCGGACCGGCCGCGGTGCCGAGCAGGTAGTGCGTCTCGTCGACGTTGGCGACCCAGTCCCGCAGCGCCTCGTTGATCGCATCCTTGAGGGTGCGGGAACCGGTCGTCACCGGGATGACCGTGGCGCCCAGCAGCTCCATGCGGGCCACGTTGAGCGCCTGCCGGCGGGTGTCCTCCTCGCCCATGTAGACCACGCAGTCGAGGTCGAGCAGGGCAGCGGCGGTCGCGCTGGCCACGCCGTGCTGCCCGGCGCCGGTCTCCGCGATGATCCGCTTCTTGCCCATCTCGCGGGTCAGCAGCGCCTGGCCGAGCACGTTGCGGACCTTGTGCGCACCGGTGTGGTTGAGGTCCTCGCGCTTGAGGAGGATCCGGGCACCGGCGTGCGCGGAGACCCGGTCGGCGGAGTAGAGCATCGACGGGCACCCGGCGTAGTCGCGCAGCAGCCGGCCGAACTCGGCCTGGAAGCCCTCGTCGGCCGTCGCGTGCCGGTAGGCGGCGTCGAGCTGGTCGAGCGCGGCGATCAGAGCTTCCGGGACGAACCGGCCACCGTAGCGCCCGAAGTGACCTGTGCTGTCGGGCGCGAGGCCCGCGGCCGACAGGAACGCGGTCATCGCGCCGGCCGGGGCGTGGCCGGGTGGCTACCGGCCGTCACCAGCTCGGCCACCGCGTCACGCGGGCTCTTGTGGGTCACCAGGCCCTCCCCGACGAGGACGGCGTCGGCGCCGGCGGAGGCGTAACGGATCAGGTCGTGTGGCCCCCGCACGCCCGACTCGGCGATCTTGATGACGTGGCCGGGCAGGCCGGGAGCGATCCGCTCGAACACCGACCGGTCGACATCCAGGGTGCGCAGGTTGCGGGCGTTGACCCCGATGACCCGGGCCCCGGCGTCGAGCGCCCGGTCGGCCTCCTCCTCGGTGTGCACCTCCACCAGGGCCGTCATGCCCAGGCTCTCCACCCGGTCGAGCAGGCCGGACAGCGCGTTCTGGTCGAGGGCGGCGACGATCAGCAGGACGACGTCGGCGCCGTAGGCCCGCGCCTCGTGCACCTGGTAGCTGGAGACCACGAAGTCCTTGCGCAGCAGCGGGATGTCCACCGCCGCCCGCACCGCCGCGAAGTCCTCCAGGCTGCCACCGAACCAGCGCCCCTCGGTGAGCACGCTGACACACCGGGCGCCACCCGACGCGTACTCCTTGGCCAGCTCAGCCGGGTCCGGGATCTCCGCCAGCTGCCCCCTCGACGGCGACGAGCGCTTGACCTCGGCGATCACGCCGACCCCGGCGGCGCGCAGGATCGCATAGGCGTCCTTCGCCGGTGGTGCGGCACTGGCCAACTTCTTGATCCGCTCCAGCGGAACCCGCTCTTGACGCGCGGCCACGTCTTCTCGCACGCCCGCCAGGATCTCGTCGAGCACGTGGCCCGACTCGGGCTGGAATCGCGCCGGGTTCGTCTGCGGACTCCCCTCTTCCGCTGTCATGGGGCCGATGCTAGGCGGACCCACCTGCCGAGGGGTGTCCGGGGTATGGGCGCCGTCACCCAGTGGACTAGTGCATAATGCGCCGCGCGCGTCAACGGGTGGGGTCGTCGCCCCGGTCCAGGGCGTCCCACACCTGCGCGTCGGTCTGCGGCTTTCCCGCCGGACGGGACGGCCGGTCGTAGCGGGCCGCCAGCCCCGGCCACTCCTTGCCCCGCACGACCGTGAGCGCTCCGGCCGCCGCCACCGCGAGCCCGCCGAGGGCCGTGGCCAGCGCCCACCCGTTGTTGAGATGCGTCGCCGCACCGGCCACAAGACCAAGACCACACCCCATCAGGAGTACGCCCACAGCGGCGCGCAACCAGCCCCGGGTGGCCAGCAGCGCACCCGCGCCGGCCAGCGCGACCAGCCCCAGCGCCGGCAGCCACGGCAGCAGGGTTCCGCCGGTCTTCGCCTCGTGCAGAGGCGGCAGCGGGGCCGGTCGGGCCTGCGTCACGACAACCCAGGTGCGGCTGGCCGCGAACAGCGCAACAGCGGCGCCGGCGACGCAGGTGGCGATCGCTACGACTCTCATCGGGCCGGCCGTAGCGTCTCCGCGGCGGCGATCGCGGCGAGCACCGCGGCGGCCTTGTTGCGGGTCTCGGTCTCCTCGGACTCCGGGTCGGAGTCGGCGACGATCCCCGCGCCCGCCTGCACGTAGGCGACGCCGTCGCGGATCAATGCGGTGCGGATCGCGATGGCGGTGTCCATGTCGCCACCGAACCCGAAGTACCCGACCACCCCGCCGTACAGGCCGCGCCGGGTGGGCTCCAGCTCCTCGATGATCTCCATGGCGCGCACCTTCGGCGCCCCGGACAGCGTGCCGGCCGGAAACGTCGCGGCGAGCGTGTCGAACGCGGAGTGGTCGTCGGTCAGCTCGCCGGAGACCGTGCTGACGATGTGCATCACGTGGCTGTAGCGCTCGACGGTGGCGAACTCGGGCACCTCGACCGTGCCCGGCTTGCAGACCCGGCCCAGGTCGTTGCGGGCCAGGTCGACCAGCATCACGTGCTCGGAACGCTCCTTGGGGTCGGCCAGCAGCTCGGCGGCGAGCGCGGCGTCCTCCTCCGGCGTCGCGCCCCGCCAGCGGGTCCCCGCGATCGGGTGCAGCATCGCCTTGCGGCCGGTCACCTTGACGTGCACCTCGGGTGAGGAGCCCACGATGTCGAACCCGTCGAAGCGCAGCAGGTACATGTACGGGCTGGGGTTGGTGGTGCGCAGCACCCGGTAGACGTCGAGCGGGTCGGCGTCGGTGGGCCGCTCGAAGCGCTGCGCCACGACGATCTGGAAGCACTCCCCGGCGCGGATGGCCTCCTTGGCCGTGTCCACCGCCTTCTGGTACTCGCCGGCCGGCGTCCGGCTGGTGACGTCGGCGACCCGCGGAGCGTCTATTGTGGACACCATTGGCGGGGTCGGGCGGGACAGCGCCGTGGTCATTGCGTCCAGCCGGCCGATCGCCTGGTGGTAGGCGGCGCGGGCGTCCTCGTCGGTCGGGTTCTCCGGCAGGATCGCATTGGCGATCAGCACGGCGGCGCCCGCGTAGTGGTCGAGCGCCACCAGGTCGGTCGCGAGCATCATGCCCAGCGCCGGGTGGCCCAGGTCGTCGACGGCCAGCTCCGGCAGCCGCTCGAACTCGCGCACCAGGTCGTAGGACAGGAAGCCGACCATCCCGCCGGACAGCGGCGGCAGCTCCACCTCCGTCGGGGCCGGCGCGACGAGGGCCGCGACCGTGTCGCGCAGCACCTGCGCCGGGCTGCCGTCGGTGGGCAGCCCGGCCGGCGGGGCGCCGAGCCAGTGCGCCCGGCCGTCGCGCTCCACCAGCGTCGCCGTGCTGCGCACGCCGATGAACGAGTACCGCGACCAGACCGCGCCGGTGGCCCCGCCCTGCTCGGCCGACTCCAGGAGGAAGGTACCCGGCCCGCCGGCCAGCTTGCGGTAGACGCCCACCGGCGTCTCACCGTCGGCGAGGAGGCGACGCGTCACCGGCACCACCCGCCGGGTACGCGCAAGCTCGCGGAACGTGGCCTCGTCGGGGGCCGGGGCGCCGGTGGTCATGGCTTCGTCTCCTGGAGCGTGTCGTGAAAGCAGCTGTGTGCGCCGGTGTGGCACGCCGGGCCGACCTGCTCGACCGTCAGCAGCAGCGCGTCCCCGTCGCAGTCCAGCGCCACCGAGCGTACGTACTGGTGGTGTCCGGACGTCTCGCCCTTCACCCAATACTCCTCGCGACTGCGCGACCAGTAGGTCGCGCGGCCGGTGGTGAGGGTGCGGTGCAACGCCTCATCGTCCATCCAGGCGAGCATCAGCACCGTGCCGGTGCCGTGCTCCTGGACGATCGCCGGAACGAGGCCGGCGGGGTCGCGCCGCAGCCGGGCGGCGATGGCAGGTTCGAGCACAGTTCTGGATTCTCCCGCACCGCGGTTCGGCGCCTTCCATCGGCCAATCGGCGTTTCCCCTGCCGCCATTTCTCCGGGATGTGCAAATGCGCGTGCAGCGGTACCGTGACGGGGCGCCGTGCAACATCGGCGGTCATGAGATCCTCGCCGTCGCCACCCCTCCCGTCACGCCGTCTCCCGCCGTACCCATAGCAGCCGCGTCTTCTCCTCTCCGTCACCGGCGCGGCCCGCGACCGTCGGCAAGCGACGCGGCCCGAGGCGCGCGCCGGCTTCCGGCCGCCGCGCCGCGGCGCGCACCCGCTGTCCGGCGGTCGCCCCCCGCCGGACCGACTGGACGGAGGAGAGCATGTACCCCAACCCTGGTAACGCCCCCGCCGACGCGCCTCGGGATGCGCCGACCCAGCGCAGCCCCTGGGCGCCCGATGCCTCCGCCGACCCGGAAGCGACCGCGGTCATCGTTCCCCCGGGCACGCCGGCGCCCGCCGACAGCGACGCGACTGTGGCCTGGACCGCCGCTCCCGCCGAAGCGACCCAGGTCCTGGAACCCGGTAGAGCCGACGACGACGCCGAGTCCGACGACGCCGAGTCCGACGACGCGGCGGCCGATGACACCGGCGCCGTCGACCTGCTGAGCCGGCGGGACGATACCGCCGCCGAGGACCCGCCCGCGAGCTCCCCGCTCGTCGGCGAGGCGGCACCGGACGAGACGGCCGACGACACGCTGGACGAGACGGCCGCATCCGACGAAGACGGACCCGAGGTCGATGTGGCGCCGCCGTTCGACGACGAGGTGCTCGCCCAGGAGGACGCCCTCGACCCCGCCGACACCGAGACCGAGCTGGCGGGCGACGACGCGATGGGCGCGGCGGTCGCGGAGCCGGGGGTCGACACGGAGACGGTCGACGCCGAGGCGATCGACACGGAGACAGTCGAGGCCGAGGCGGACGACGGCGAGGCGGACGACGGCGATGGACCGCAGGCGAACGGTCAGCAGGTGGACACGGCCGCCGTCGCGCTGGCCGACTGGGCGGACGCGCAGGACGCCGAGCCCGCCGCCGAGCCGGACGGCCACGAGCCGGCGGCGACCGATACGGCTGTAACGGACGCCACGATGACCGAGACCCCGACGACCGACGCGGCGACGACGCTCGCCGACTGGGCGGACGGCGAGGCGCCCGACGACGCGGTCGCCCCCGCGGACACGGCCCCGGCCCCGGCGGACACGGCCGGCGACGCGGCCGAGATCGTCGCCGCGGTCGCCGCGCCTGCCGGCACGGCCGCCAGCGCTCCCCTGCGCCCCGGCGACCTGGCCGAGACCCGGATCGCGGTGTGGGCGGCCGACGACGCGGGGGCGTTCCGGGTGCGGCTGCGCGAGGCGGCCAACCAGTTCGTCGACAACCCGACCGGGGCGGTGACGGCGGTCGCGGCGGTGGTGACCGAGGCGGTCGACGCGCTCGCCGGCGCCCTGCAGCGCCAGCACGCCGACCTCGACCCGCGCCAGCTCTCCGAACACCCGGACACCGAGTCGCTGCGGGTGGCGATCCGCCGGTACCGGGAGTTCCTGGACCGGCTGCTCGCCCTCTGACCGCCCGATCTTGGAGAGTTCGGCATCGAATTCGATGTCAAACTCTCCAAGATCCAAGAGTGGACGGGCTGAGCGGTTGCCCAGCGACCGCACGGCGCCCGGACAAGGTGGCTAACCCACCGCTGACCAACACCGGCGGCAGACATTGGCCTACCTACCCGCGTTTCGGGTGCCCGGACACAGGCAGGCAGGCCAGTGTCTGCGGATCGGGGTGCCAGGGCTCCTACGAGCCGACGGTCGCATCCAGCCCCGGCGCGTCCGCCATGACTTCCGCGTACATGTCGATCTTGTAGTTGATCACGTCGAGGTCGTGTTGCAGCTCGGCCATCCGGGCCAGCACCCGCTCGCGGTGCGCGACCAGCACCGCCCGGCGCTCCCCGGCCGTCTGCGCCCCGGCCCGGGCCAGCTGCACGTAGCGGAGCATCTCGCGCACCGGCATGCCGGTGGTCCGCAGCCGGGCCAGGAACTCCAGCCGGGCCAGGTCGGCATCGGCATACCGCCGCCGACCCGCCCCGTCGCGGGCCGGCGGGTCGACCAGCCCCACCTGCTCGTACCACCGAAGGGTGTACGCGGTCAGGCCGAAGCGCGCCGCCGCCTCGCTGACTGTCAACGTCGCGTCCACGACGCCCAGCCTACTTGCGCAGCGGCACACATTTCATCTAGCGTTGAGTTCAACGACCAATGAATTCGGAGAACGCCCATGGACAACGCGATCGAAGTGCGGGACCTGGTCGTCGTGCGCGGCAAGCGGCGGGTGCTCCACGGCCTGAGCTGCAACGTCGCGCGCGGCAGTGTCACGGGGCTGCTCGGCCCGAGTGGCAGCGGCAAGACGACGCTGATCCGCTGCGTCGTCGGAGTGCAGAAGATCGAGTCCGGCACGGTGACGGTCCTCGGCCAGCCCGCCGGCAGCGCCGAGCTACGTAAGCGGGTCGGCTACCTCACCCAGGACCCGAGCATCTACGCCGACCTCACCGTCCGGGAGAACGCGCGCTACTTCGCGTCGCTCTACGGGCTCGGTGCGGCGCAGGCCGACCAGTCCATCGCCGACGTCGGGCTCAAGGACGCGGCCGGCCAGCTCGTGCGCACGCTCTCCGGCGGCCAGCACGCGCGGGCCTCCCTGGCCTGCGCGCTGCTGTCGAAACCCGACGTGCTCGTCCTCGACGAGCCGACCGTCGGCCAGGATCCGGTCCTGCGCAACGACCTCTGGCAGCAGTTCCACGCGCTCGCCGACGCGGGCACCACACTGCTCGTGTCCAGCCACGTCATGGACGAGGCGGGCCGCTGCGACCAGCTCATCCTGCTCCGCGAGGGCATCATCGTCGCCTACGACACACCGGACGCGATCCGCGCCGCGACCGGCACCCACGATCTCGAGGAGGCGTTCCTGCGCCTCGTGCTCGACATGGAGAAGGCGCAGGTGGCGTGATGTCGATCCGGATCACCCTCAACACCACGGCGCGCATCCTGCGCCAGCTACGGCACGACCCGCGCACGATCGCCCTGCTGCTGGTCGTCCCGACCCTGCTGCTGACGCTGATGCGCTACGTGTTCGACTCCCAGCCGGCGATCTTCGACCGGATCGGCGTGATCATGCTCGGCGTCTTCCCGTTCATCGCGATGTTCCTGATCACCAGCGTCGCCATGCTGCGCGAACGCACCAGCGGCACCCTGGAACGCCTGCTCACCACGCCGATGCACAAGCTCGACCTGCTTCTCGGGTACGGGCTGGCCTTCGCCCTCGCCGCGGCGGCCCAGGCGGCGGTGGCGGCCGGGCTGGCCTACGCGCTGCTCGACCTCGACACGGCCGGCAGTCCGTCGACCGTCGCCGGGCTGGCCATCGGCAACGCCGTCCTCGGCATGGCGATCGGCCTGCTGGTCAGCGCGTTCGCGCAGAGCGAGTTCCAAGCGGTGCAGTTCATGCCGGCGTTCGTCCTGCCGCAGATGCTGCTGTGCGGGCTGATCTGGCCGCGTGACCAGATGGCCGACTGGCTGGAGAAGATCAGTAACGTGCTGCCGATGACGTACGCCGTCGACGCGCTCATCCAGGTGAGCCGGCACGCCGAGGCGACCACCACACATTGCGGCGGCGCACGGCATAGGCACGAGCACAGGGAGAGGCATGCCCCGCACCGGACGACGCCCCGGCAACCAGGACACCCGCACGGCGATCCTCGCCGCCGCCAGGAAGGCGTTCGCCGAGCGCGGCTACGACAAGGCGTCGATCCGGCAGATCGCGACCAGCGCCGGTGTGGACCCGGCGCTGGTCCACCACTATTTCGGGTCCAAGGAGCAGCTCTTCCTGGAGATGATGGAGCTGCCCGTCAACCCGAACGATTTCCTTCCACAGGTGCTGGGGGGCGGCGTGGACGCGGTGGGCGAGCGGCTGGTGCGCACGTTCCTCACGGTGTGGGACTCGCCCGTCGGCACCACGGCCGCGGCCCTCATGCGCAGCGCGGTCAGCCACGAATGGTCGGCGCGGATGCTCCGCGAGTTCATCACCGCACAGATCCTGCGCCGGGTGGTCAACACCCTCGACCTGGACCCAAAGGAGGGGCCGCTGCGCGCCTCCCTGATCGCGTCGCAGATGCTGGGGCTGGCCATGGCCCGTTACATCGTCAAGGTCGAGCCGCTGGCCAGCACGCCACGCGAGGAGCTGGTCGCCGCGATCGCGCCGACCATCCAGGGCTACCTGACCCGTCCGCTTCAGTAGG
>WNGE01002280.1_pt1 | contig 23633 bp, 17 predicted proteins | sample 5400651 | NCBI WGS metagenome assembly WNGE01 (sample SAMN13153370, study PRJNA577476) | soil metagenome | isolation source: 60 cm soil or saprolite under grassland replicate 2 | place: USA:California | collected 2016-06-15
GAACGCTGCGTATTAATGGGTGCTTTTGTTTGCTAATAAGTGCTAGCGCGTCCTTCGGCCCACTTCTTCGACCGCGGAACGTTGCGGCCGCTATAGCGAGCACGAGACTTTTCTCTTCAGAGCGCCGCTCGGCCGTTTGAATCACACGTCTGTAAGCGGTGTATTTTGTGGTTGGTTCGCAAACATCCATCGCTTCGATGTAACGAGCCGCGCTCATATCGTAGGTAGGATCCTTGCGTAAAGCCGACAGGAGAATATCAGCCGCTTCAACATCGCATGGGAATTTCATCACGTAGGCCGCAAACACCCAGGAGAGATCAGGCCGATGGGGCAAAATTTGCGCTATGCGGCGCAAGATTGGTCGTCTCGGTTTTAGTCGGAACAACGCGAATTTGAATTTCGTCGGATCGGTCACAACCCAATTGCCACGCTGTTTTGTGATGCTTTGGCGAAATATCCTTTCCAACCGTTTTTGCGAGGCTCGGGAGACGCGTCCCTTAGCGCTCACGGACACGACGCTGCTCGGCACGTTTTTTCGCAACTCGTCAACATCTGCGATTTTTCGACACTCGATTTTCTGCGCCTGTGGCACTAGTCCAGCTTGCTTGGACGCGATGTCCAAACGAAGAAGTGCACGTCGGACGGGAATCTCATGTGTTGCCATCAATTTGATATCGTCTACATACCGCGCGTACACGACACCTGGCAGTTTCAGTCGATCGAAACGAAACAAGAAACATTCCGCCAGAAATGCTGAAGCTTCGGGGCCCTGCGGGATACCGTGCCCCAGCGTCACCCCTTGATCGTTCTCTGTCCATCGACGGAGACAGCGAAAAAGGAGATCGGCCAGCTCTGGGTTGTTTACTCGACGCTCAAGTACATCTCGGAGCAATGTGTGATCGATCAGTTCGTAGAACGATACTAAGTCGAAGTCAGCGACGTAATCATTCCCGCGTTTGAACGCATTCGTAATTACCGCATCAAACTTGCGATAGCATCGCTTCCAACTCCGGTAGAAGAAGAGGCTGGTTTTATCCGCCAGTATGGCGCCGAAACTGCGCTTAAAAGCATGCTTCTTTTGGTCTGCACGGAAGGCGTTTGCAACGACGTTGATAATTGCTTGATAGACAATCTGGTCGGTTAGCCCTAGCAATCTCAGCGGGCGGAGAATCCCAGATTTTTTCGGCTGAAAGATGCACGTCGCGCGTGATGGCTCATATCGACCTGTTCTAAGCTCAGTGGCAAGGTCCTGTAAATTTTCGTGCAACCCGAGCTGATATGACGGGTAGAGATGGCGAAAGTAAGTTTTGTAATCGCGATTTTGCGCGCGAATAACCCGATCGAACGCGAGTTCCAGATTATCAGTCGATATTAGTCTCGCAGGGAGTGCCATTTGCTGGGGGGATAAAGTGACGTGTGACGAGCCAAGAGCAACTAGCCATCGACTCCGTGTTTGAGCTGCCGTTCGTACTCCATGCTGTCAAAGTGACCTTTCGATTCTGCGATGAGCCCGTCGATGTCGATCTTACCCGGAAGTGCGCCATCGTACCTACTCCGCGCACCGACCGATGCTGAAGGCCCCTCGGCTTTGCGTCGAGGTGCGGCGTTCTTTTCATAAGATCGTTCTCGACGTATTGGCGGAATTCTTCGCCGAAACGAATCCGTTACTTCACATTTGCGATCTTTACGATACTGCCCTTTGCCTGCGGGTCCTTTGGATCCTTTACCACTGTCACGTACAATTCTTTCTCGCCTTCGCTGAATGCGACGTTGGTTGTGCCATCACCCGCGGCGATCTCAAATAGGTGTAGTAGCTTGCCGTCAGGAGATATCTTCAAAATCTTTCCGCCGAACCATTGGGCAACATAAATGTTACCTTTGCTGTCGATCTTCATGCTATCGGGTCCGAGCCACCAAGACTTGTTCTTGTCTTTTACGAGAAGGTTTAGCAGGGCAAAATTCGATCTGTCGCTCAACGAGCCGTCGTCGTTAATCTTGAATTTCAACATGCAGTTTCCGACGGTTTCGCTCACGTAAAGCGTCTTTTGATCCGGAGAAACGCCTATGCCGTTGGCGTAATTGAGTTCGCGCGCTACCTCGACCCATTTCTCGCTGCCAGGCGCAAGATAGAGAATTTTCCCCGCCACGGAGGTTGGCAGGTCCTTGTACGGGCCAAAGACCGTGGCATAAGCGCCGCCGTTGGCGGTCACCACAATATCATTTATGCCGCCGTCGAATGGCTTGCCGTTTTTGTCGGCATCCCAACGGCGCAACTGCTTGCCGGTCATATCCAGTTCAAGGACGGCGCCATGCTCCTCGGTGCACGCTAGGAGGAACGTCTTTCGTTTCGTGAGCGCCAACCCGTTATGGCCACAACCCGGGGTATGATTCAACACGGTGGCCGTTTTGCCATCCCATTTCGACAGCGTGTGGGAGACCCAGCCGACGTAGTAAAGGTTGCCGTCAACGTACAACGGACCCTCTGGTCCAAGGATATTGCTGACGATCGTGATTTCGTGAGCACACGCTGCCGAAGCAGCCAACATTGCGCCAACGGCGATGCAGATGATTTTACTTGTCCTCATTTAATTCCTTCATGTTAGCAACGGCTCGACGCGCCAGCGAACTTGGCGACTCCATATCCTTCCAGCGACAATCGAGGACAAACCCTCGAATCAGGACAGCACAGTTCGACGCCTGAAAAGTCCAAGTGGTAACGTCTTTCTCCGCATCGGCGAGTGATGTCCAACGAATTTGGCTGCTTGGGATATCGAACCACGCGACCAGATAAACTCCATGTGGAATTCCCTTACGGCGCAAATAACCTTCCGCCAGCTGCGTCGCGCATGCGGTCTGCACATCTCTGTGCGTGCAACGCTTTACCTCGATGATCACTCGCAGACGCGGTCTGGCGGGAATTCGGGTAGCTGGCACTTCGACTTTAATATCAACATTTCCTCTGAATCCAACCTGGGTTTCCCGATCTACAACAACACCGGCGTCGCCGCAAAGATCACGCTGCAACCATGCAGCAACAACCCGCGCAATCTCACGCTCTGATTTCGGTCTTGATCCAGGCTCGAGCCAGAAGTCAGGCACTTTCGGGAACTCTCCCACATGCACAAGCGATTGGAGTCGTGTCAATGAACAGATGATTGCTTCTTGAAGTTCCTCTGTGTCGCGAACGCGTAACGCATCGGAACTGCGAACCATCCTCATAATGGTTGCGGGGCTAGGTTGGTCGTCGATCCATTTCGTTCGTAAACGTTGATCGATAGCCTCGCGCAAGCGCCACTTCATCCAAAGTCGGTTTTCTTCCGCAACAGTGACCGAGAGCCTCCTCAATTCACTGCGAGCCGATGCTGTTCCTCGTTGAATCAGCACGTTGAGACAGGCCCGTTGAGTATCGCCGAAATGATCGCGCGCCCGGACCGATCCACCACGAGCGTAATCCCGCAATTTGTGAGGTGGAAACAAATCGGCGAGAAGCTCGTAGAGTTCGCCGAGCTGTCGATCATCAAGATTTTCGAACCAATCTCCGAAATCATAACTAAGTAGGTGAACATTTTGTGCAAAAAGGCGAATCTGCCCAGCTCTGGAACATTTTCGAACTCGTTGCATCGATGCATTCCACCCAATATCTGGAAAAACAAATAGCCCGAGAAATGTGAGCATGCGTGCTGAATCGTCGAAAGCGGTTCTTATCGATCTTTCCCAACATGTCCTCCAAAGATTTGCGGCGTCAGCAGCCGCCATTTCGCGCAATAGAGCGAAACAGTATGCGAGGCGACGCGGCTTTTGCCGCTGTCTCAGGGCATAGCGCGAGACCAGTTCAGTAAGACGCCGATCCCAACAATGTTGAAATCTCCGTAATGAGTGAAGGCTCGCCCCTTGTTTCGTTAGACGCCGAATCTCACGTTTGCACCAATCCAAGCATGCTTCGAAATCCAGCTGATAAGCTAAACATGACAGCCGTTCTAGTTCCGGCTCGGCGTTATAAAAGTCGTTCAGAATGGCCGAGATCCACTCCTGCCTAATTGCGAGGCGCAAACTTGAGGACCGGCGGATGCTTGGAAACAAGAATACCATCGCCCAAACTGCGGCTTCGTCTGCGACATACGAGACACTTGGCTCGCGATTCGGAATTCTCAGCGAGAGTAGGAATCGAGCTGCCATTTTTTTCACTGACTTTTTCTCTGTTGCACTTAATCCGTTCCAAGACGCCGATGTTGTAAGATCGATGCTCCTTCGGTGATCTCCAGGCTCGTCCCGTTGTAAACGCGTGAGCACACGGACGAATATGATCCACCACTTCAGTTCTCCGTTTGGAAAGTGTTCAAGAACTTCTCCAATGGAGAGTCTGCCTTTCGCCTCTTTAGCTTTTCGGCGTTCTGATCTTCGATGCCAAACTTCTCGCCAGAGTTCGACCGCACGCGCGCGGCGGCGCAAAGTCTCCTCCAGGTCGAAACGGCGGGGTTGAGGTAATTTTTTGCGAAAGGCAGGTACCGCGTTGTATGTTCGATGAAACTGCGGAACTATGTCAGCGGGCACACCATCGAACGTCAGGCGTGCCGCAAGATGAGCCCAGACCCTCTGTTCCGCGCCCTTTGCGGATCGAAGTTGTCGCAAGACCCACGCAAAGTCCTCGCGCGCGGGCCAGAGATTGAATCTCAGAAAAGAAATGTATCGACCATTAGCTCGCCTGACGAATCCCTCAAGAAGCGCTCGACGCCACTTAACTTCGGTCGATGGCGTCGTTCCACTCGGTCGCAACGCTTCCCAAGTCCCTTCCCATCCGTGGTTCTGGAGTTCTGTCGCAAGAAAACGAATACATGCGCGTCGCAACGCAATGTGATTAAAGTGGCGAAGCGCGAACTTGACCGCGGCCACTGCCGTCGGATGAATTGGCCCAGTGCGGCCGAATTTTCTTCTGCGCTCGTACTCTCTGAGAATCGGTACTACGTCCGACGCGCGAACTGCTTCGGGAAGGTCATGATGTAAGACGCCGTAGTAAGCGCCAATTAGGTTTTCGTTTCGAGGAGTGAGGTACTTTAGAACCGCGGAGACCGGCAAATACTTAGGTACCAAGAATCGCAACGCGACTCCCTTTAATTCTTCATCCACTTCAGGACCGAGCTTCCCTTGAAGAACGTTCAGAAAGCTTCGCTTGTCTTTCTCGGATCCCATTGATTCCAGCGCTGCTAACGCTGAATGCAAAACACTCGGTTGCTGCGGAATGGCGACGAGTCGCCACAACTCCCCTGTTAAACTTGTGCAGCGCACTGTTCCGGCGATTAGAATCGCTGTTCGACGCACGACGATGTTGTGCGAGGCAGATGTAATGTAAGGACGAAGTTGCTTGGCAAGAAATGGATGAGCGAGAGCGCGACGGAAACTTGCGCCAAGGTAGGTATCGGTTGCTTCGCCTTCTTCGAGTTGTGCAAGTAATCCAGCAACGCCTGCTGCCCTGGTCCGATCATCCAATGCGACGCTGTCTGCTTCTAGAAGAGTTCTAGGCTCACGGCGAACGACATAACTGCGAAACTCTGGATGTTGAAGGGCAATCCACGCAGAAATCTCTCTGAACTGAGGCGAGAGATAGTCTTGTCCATCGACTCGTTGGGTTAGCAGGTTACGTAACTGGCGAGCAGTACAACGGCGTAAATATTGCGCAGCCATGAACTCCGCCATTTGATGATGATCGAAACCCAGGCGTCCCGGACCGCAAGCAACGAAATGCGACGTATCAAGCGCCGCGAGCACGTGCGGCTTATCGACATCGATTATCCCATGAGGCAAAGGCTCCGAACCATCGATGATATCGGTTATTGACAAGTCTGATGACTTTACATCGGCATCTTGATCGTAGAGGACGTAGCTCTTACCAGAGAGGAGCACTGTCGCAGCAATTCTTTCGATTATTGGAAACAAGTGGTCAGCGGCGAAGACTGGTCGCTGTGATCTCTCTAACACTTCGTGCCGCTCAGGATCGTGTTCCTCGCACATTCGCATTGCGCCACGATAGAAAAGTTCACGCCGGCTATCCGGCAGACGTCGAAAGCGCCCAAACTCTTCCAAAAGCATCAAAAGAAGCTTTGGTCGACCGGCCATCCAAGCCACGCGCCTTTCAAGAACAGCAGCTTGAAACTTGTCGGCGTTCAGATTGCTTTTGGTCGCGGCCAATCTGACGTCTCGCCAACGCAACGGACATAATTCGAAAGCTCCTCCACGATCCGCTTCTGGCCATAACGCGAAGAGTTGTTCTGCGCGGCTGTCGCGCCAATCCGCAACGCGCGAAACTAGCACAACTCGTGTTTGATCGGGTGGCTCATTCCTCAGGCATTTTTGCAAGGTACTGAGCAGAAGCGGCAGTCTCTGTAGCGCCTCATCTAATCCGTCGAGGATCAGCGTAATCTGACCATTGTTTGATCGTGCGCGCCGCCACTCGGCGGATTGAATCGTGTCAAAGCGTATCTCTTCGGGCGCAGCTAGCTCACGACCTACAAAATGGATGAAAGCGTCCTCGGGTCTTCCGCGAGCGCGAAGGTCGTCGCTCCACTGAGCGACAGCGATCGATTTACCTAAGCCAGGTTGACCAAGGAGTGCAAAACACCGTTTTTTCTCAATCTCCGCAAGAGTTTGAAGATTTGGATTCAAAAGCTTGCCATAGGAATCTTCCGGATCCGGGAGTATGCCGTCATACAGCCGGATTGTCGGAATGTTCTGATTCTCTTCGGTTCCTAGGAACGGATTCCAGAAACGAACCAAAGAGAGACGTTGGTTGGCCAGTAGTTTTGGCACGTGTCTAAAATATCAAGAAAGCGCCGATCACAAGATGAGAAGATAATAGCCAGCTAGTGCGCATAATCGTCATCCTATTGGGCCGGTAGCGTGACGAGCCAAGCCAAAGCATCAGCCACCGACGCCGTTGAGCTGACACTCGTAATTCGCGCTGTCGAAGTGGCCTTTCGATTTTGCGATGAGACCGTCGTTGATTGACTCGCATCCCTGCTCGTCAACCCTCTCGGGCTTTCCCGTCCATGTCGCCCGGCTCCCACCGGCTCCATTGTCGATCTTAACGCCAGTCCGGCTCGGACCTATTCGGAAGGCCGGCCGATGCTGAAGGCGCCCATCGGCTTTGCGTCGGGGTGTGGTTCCCTACCTATTGTTGACCACCGCGCCCGCGGTATCCCTTTGGGGATTCAAGCATTCGGAGCTGCGGGTCTACATGACCTTTGCGATGCGCTACGTTGTCTAGCGAATTACGTTCGACATCTTCGTTGCCCCACTGAGTCCAGCCCGCACGGCGGAAACGCGCGAACAACTCTAGATACGGGCCAGGCGAACACGCCTCAATAATGCCAAAAATCTCATCAGGTTTTCGAGAGTGTTCCCGCTTTCTTGTAGCCAAAGTATTTACCTGAGTCCGGCCCGCTTTGAGGGTTCGCATGCTTCCCCGTACTCCGAAGAGCACGAGTTCCGTGACATTACGAAAATAAAATCCGACGCCGCGACCGTCCGGTCCTCCGTCCTTACGAATTTTTAACCAAACGATATTAGATTTGTAGGTGAAGCCCCACGCTTTCATCACTCGCAGGCCTTCCATTAGCATTGCGTTCGGGCACCATAAATACAGATGAGATCGCGCCGCAGCAAAGTCCGCGACAGGCAGATCAAGAATTTCCTGTAGCTCCATGGTTGGATATCGAAGCAATCGGCGATGCTCGGGCGCCACTTTTCCGGTGCGGTTTTGAAACTGCCAGGGTGGATCGGCCAAGATTGTTGCGAATTGACCTTGGATTTTCTCGGCCAGGTCTCGTGCGGGGGATGGAAGGGTTGCGCTAACTATTTTGGTCATATAGCGACTTCTTAATTCCGAAGACTAGCACAGGACAACCTCCGCCGCTGCCGCCTTCCATTTTGCGAAGAAGCTTGCTCAGGATCGTCGTCGTCGGGCCATAACTTGAGCCGCGACCAAGCGAATCGAAGATCTCTTGCAACTCATCGCAACGCGTAATGATGACGCCCACGTTCAGCGCACGAAGTTCGAAAAGGAGACGGAAATTGTTCAAATCACGGTCGTAAAATTCGGTCTTGTTATTCCACTCAAGCTCAAGACCAACGGTGTTCTTAAAACAATCAACTTTATGAGTCGGGCTGTCGTAAACATTTTGATCAACGCGAATCTGCGTCGCGAACTTCCGCTCAGCCCAACCGCGGGCAGTGAATGCCTGGTCGATCGATGCTGATACTTTGCTTCTTCCGCCGCCGCCAACCGTAATGTGGCTCTTCTGAAGGCGAAACTTGGTAAGCACGGCAACAATATCGTCCCATTCCTTACGAAAGTCGGTGTGCAACACTGCTGATGCATGTCGCCACTCGTGTATCTCGTAGTTCTTGCGAACGAATTTCGGGAAATCACTGAGAGCCACGAGACGGAGATCTACTTCGTTGGCGCTAATAGATCCAGAGTTAACGATGTCGATCTTACCGCCAGTCCGGCTCGGACCTATTCGGAAGACCGACCGATGCTGAAGGCGCCCATCGGCTTCGCGTCGGGGTGTGGCGTTCGTTTCATTAGATCGTCTTCGACGTGGCGACGGAATTCCTCGCCAAAGAGATAACCGCGTTCTTTCCAGAACTCCTTGCCACCCGGCGAAGACACGAGGTTCATGATTAGAAGCTCCCAGCCCATCCACAATGGCGGCTCGAGCATTTTCTCCCGCCATTTGAGAAACGCATTCTGTGAGTAGGAGAGAAACGCCATGAACATCGCGATGAACCGAGCTTTTTCCGTTTCCGAAAGCGAGAAGTAATCGCGCAATCCGTTCACGGCGACTTGAGAGAGCTCGGCATCGTTGGCGAGCAAGTAATACCAGCTCGCGAAATGTTCGTGCACGGCCTGGGCGGCAGCGGACCGGACAGCGTTGGTGTTCTGCCGGATCTGCAATGCGACGTAGATCAGCGAGACCACGACGGCAAGCGCTCCGACGATCTGTCCGATATTCGCGAGGTCGTTGAGATTCATGGCACTACCCATCGACCCCGTGTTTGAGCTGCCGTTCGTACTCCGCGCTATCGAAATGGCCTTTCGATTCTCCGATGAGTCCGTCCTCGTCGATCTTCCAAAGTTCGTAGCCGCTGATCCGAACGCGTTTTCCGGTGCCACCAGGTCCGGTGTTCGTTCCGGTTAATGTCCAATGGAAGACAGCGTCGCAGGAGCTCCGCCCTCCAAGTTCCGGTTCGCGCGTGACATCATCCATGGTCACGACTATGTCGGGGAAATCGCGCATGAAACCTCGCGCTACCTCCGCGATGGCCGCGCGTCCGACAGCGGGCGGTCCGTCGTTTACAGTTAGCGAGCCGTTCTCGGCGAAGAAGGCCGCAACATTCTTAGGGTTCTGACTACACCATGCCTCGGCATATCGCTTTGCGAACATGGTTAACTTAGCGAGATCGTTCATGCGGGTATCTCCGGCATGGCGCTAGTCAACCTGGATGAAGCCTTCGCTTACCATGACGCACGAGCCCCCGACCCACGTTGCTTGAACGGTGCCGTCCGCCTTCTCGGCGCGAGCCAATAAAGTGCTCGGACGTCCCATCTCTACTCCCTGGGCGATGCGCCAGACAAAACTACCGTTCGGCTTTTCCTTGTAATAAGCCAGCAGTGCGGCGAGTGCACAGCTGGCGCTTCCAGTCGCGGGGTCTTCAGGAACACCGCTCAACGGGGCGAACATGCGAGCACGAATATCAAAGCCATCGTTCACTCGCACATACAGATGCATTGAGGGCTTGATATCCACATCCGCGAGCGCATCGAACCCACTCATATTAATGCGGGCGCGTTCAAGTGCGGGGCGGTCTTTGAGTTCCGTTATGACAAAGGGTAGGCCGACAGAGCAAACTTGGGGTTGATGCGTATCCGTCACGATGTCCTCGCGGTTAAGCGAGACGGCCGCCGCGACCAATTCCACCGGTACAGTTTTCCCGAGAGAGAGCGACTGCGGCGCCGCTAGTTCGCAGGACACAATCTTCCCCTCTTCTGCGCGAATCGCGACGGAGACTAACCCTGCTTCTTCCTCAAAAGTAACAGTGAGCGAGGAGTTGATCTCACCGAATTCACCGGCAGCGGCAAGAACGAATGCGGTTCCGACGTTCGGATGTCCCGCAAACGGTATCTCTGCCGCCGGAGTGAAGATTCGAACGTGACGCGTGTGGGCTTTTGCCGGAAATACGAAAGTACTTTCGGAGAAATTGAACTCGCGTGTGATCTGCTGCATCTGATGATCAGAAAGGCCCTCCGCCTTGGGCAGCACGGCCAACGGATTCCCGCCGAAGCGCGTCTCCGTAAACACGTCACAGGTGTAGTATCGATATTTCATGAAGCGGGAAGCTAGCTCGGCAAGGCCCTGCGGCTCGACGGAGTCTCGCCCTACCAATGTATCTCGCGAGATTATTCATGCGCGTGTCTCCGGCGCGAGGATCTCGCGTAGATTGTAGGTTGAGTAAGCCTTGGGCTCGTCGCCTCTGGCGATAATCGCATCGACGACGCGGCCAAACTCTTCCGTGTGCCAATGTCTCCGCTCCTTCCACCATTGTTGTATGCCGGGATAGGCAATCACATCGCTGATCGTCCGCTCGATCTTACCCCATGCCGATGCCGTGAGTAAGCCCTCGCTATGAGCGAAGTACATTGCTTCGAAGTGATTTAAGAAGGTGTTGAGGAACGCGCTGAACCTGAGTTTCGAGACAGGATCAAGATCGGCGAACGATTGTACGCCGCGAAGAAAAATTGCGCTGAGCTCGGCGCTATCGTGCAGGGCACATGTCAAATCGCCCCACTGGACCGTAAGAGCGTTTACCGCCGCCTGGCGACGCTCCTTGGTCTGCTCTCTAATCTGGACGGCGAGATAAATAAGGGAAGGGATTCCGACAAATACCGCCGCCAATTGCCCGAGCGCTGTGAGCATTTCCCAGTTCATCCCAATTAAAATCTAGCATTCAGCATCCAGAATCTGATTGTCAGCGATCCGCGACATCCGCACTGCTATACCTCGAAGTCTTGTTTGTCTGGGAAGATTTACGAAGTCCAAACCACTAATGGACACGAATGCACACGAACGAGGAGAACTGTTGCTTTGCCGATAGAACGCAGCCAGAAGGCAACGAAGAAAACAAAGGATTCTGCTGCCTGCTAAAAATCTGTAACCTTCGTTCTCTCTATTTCCTTCTGTTAAGAAGTAATTCGTGTTCATTGATGTTCATTCGTGGTTAAATCTCTCGCCCAGGCGTTTCAGTTATCGACTGTCGTCCGTGATCTCTGACCTCTGATCTCTGACCTCTGACCTCTAAATTCGCATCAACTTGTTGAATCCAAAACGGGCCCGGCCTGCATCTCACCGTAAACAAACCAAGGTTTTCATGATCCAAGATTTCAAGTTTGCTCTGCGGCAGCTGCTCAAGGCGCCGGGATTCACGGCAACGGCGGTATTGACCCTGGCGCTGGCGATCGGCGTTAACTCGGCAATTTTCGCTCTCATTAACAGCGTGGTGCTGCATCCGGTGGTACCGCTGCGACCCGACGAAGTGGTGAACGTGTTCACGGCGCGCCAAAACGCGAGTCACGATTATCGCCAGTTCTCCTACAACGAATATCGCGAGCTACGTGAGAATGGCGGGGACGTTTTTGCTGATGTTGCCGCGCTCGAGTTTGCCGTCGCCGGCATCGGACGCGACCACGAGATGCGGCGAAGTTTCGCCTTCCTCACCTCGGAAAACTATTTTTCGCTGATGGGAACGAAACCGTACCGCGGCCGGTTTTATAGCGCGGAAGAATGTAAACCGAACGCGAATATCGCAGTTGTAGTCGCCAGCTACGGTTTCTGGAAACGACTGGGCGGGCGGAATGATTTTGTCGGCAGCACCCTTCAGATCAACGGCCAGCCTTATACGGTGATTGGTATCGCACCCGATAGGTTTAGCGGCGCTAGCGTATTGATCGCGCCGGATATTTGGGTGCCGATCGGCATTCGTTCACAGCTCGGCTCGGCTTTTGGCGATTCCGAGACGATGCACGATCTGATGAACCCAAAAAACTACGCCTTCAATCTTACCGGCCGCATGCGGACCGGTTTGACCATCGAAATGGCGAAATCGCGCCTCCCGGTTCTGGCGCAGCGACTCACGGCGATCCAGCCGGCGGAGAGCGAAGGCGCGCGCGAATTACAGATTCAAACGCCGTCGCGTTTCAGTTTGAGCACGCAACCGGAGGACGACGGGCCGATTACGTTAATCGCGACCTTACTCACGGCCATGGCTGGCGCGGTGTTGCTCATAGCCTGCTTAAATCTGGCCAACATGCTGCTCGCGCGCGGCACGGCGCGTTCGAAGGAGATTGCCATCCGGCTCGCGGTGGGCGCATCGCGCTGGCAGATCGTAAGACAATTGCTCTGCGAAGGTTTTCTCCTCGCTCTTTGCGGGGGCGCGGTTGGGCTGGTGATCAGCGCCTGGTGCAACGATCTTCTTCTTCAGCAACTCCGTGGTCTGCTGGCTTCCACCAATTTCTCCATCGTCGTGAAATTGCGTCCCGATGCGACCGTGCTGGCGGCGACATTTTTGTTTTGTCTTCTCGCCACAATGCTTTTCAGTCTCGGCCCGGCCATAAAAGCGACGAGGGCGGATCTCGTGAACGATCTCAAACAACAAGTCGGCGAACCGGCGCGCATTGGACGCTTTAGCCGCTTTTTCGCACCACGACATATCTCGGTCATGGCCCAGATTGCGCTTTCGCTCATGTTGCTCTTTGCCGCCGGCTTATTTTTCCGGGGCGCACTCAAAGCCGCCGGGCTGAACCCGGGATTTGTCGCGGCTGGCGATTTGATCAGCGAGTTCGATTTTACCCTGATTAAAAAAGAGCCGGCCGATTCGCGTCGGTTGATATTTGCGATGATAGAACGCGCGCGGGAACTGCCGGGTGTGCGCGCTGCCGCCGTGGGCACGATGTTACCTTATGCCGATTTCACCAACGCGCGGCGCATCATTCGTGCGAAAGACACGATGCCTAACGATCCCAAAGCGCCGGACCCGAGTGTCAATGCGCTCTACACTGCCATCAGCCCCGGTTATTTCGATGCCCTCGGCGTGAAGCTGCTTCGCGGCCGCGATTTTACCCAGGCCGAATGCGAGAACAAGGATTCACGCCGCGTCGCGATCATTGACGAAGAAATGGCGACGAAACTTTTCCCGAACGAGGAGGCGATCGGTCAGCATATTCGCTATACCCAGCCGCCAAAGGATGGCGCGCCTAACGACTTGGAAATCGTTGGTGTGGTCAGCAAACATCGGCACGACGTCCAGAATGACTCGCTTATTCGCAGGTTGTTTGTGCCCTTGGCCCAAGGTTACAACGGCCAAATCTATTTTCACGTTCGCGTCGGCTCGCAGGATCGACATGCCGTAGTCGCGATTATGCCGACGCTTCGGCAGTCGCTGCGTGAGATCGATCCAAACCTGCCTGTGCTGCAGATGACGCCGTATGTCGATCTGATGGAGAAATCGCCCAACCTGTGGATCGTTAAGCTGGGCGCGGTTCTTTTCGGGGTGTTTGGTTGCATTGCTCTGTTGCTGGCGGTTGTCGGTGTCTATGGAGTAAAGGCTTATGCGGTGGCGTGCCGGACGCGCGAGATCGGGATTCGGATGGCGCTCGGCGCACATCGCAAGGACGTGTTCGCCTTGATCATGCGCCAGGGCGCGATGCAAACCGCGCTCGCCGTTTGCGTGGGAATTCTGCTTTCCTTGGCCACGGGCCGCGTCCTGGCCAAAATCTTGTATGAAGTAAGTCCGAGCGACCCTTTCGCGCTGTTTGCTTCCAGTCTGATGCTGGCAGTTGCGGCGTTACTTGCCTGCTTTCTGCCCGCGCGCCGCGCTACCTACGTAAATCCAATCACCGCGTTGCGGACGGAGTAGCAGGCGCGAAACGCCAAGGCGTTTGAGTTATCAGTTATCTGTCGTCCGTAGTTAGTAGTCCGTGATCCGTCTCGATTCGTGACGGGAAGCCATGTAATGACGACGTCTAAGGTATTGAATTCAGCGGCGCGAGAACGAGTTCATGTTTGCTTTGGCGATGAGTCTGCGAATGATCAACGCGGCGACGAATAGGTCCAAGGCCGCGTTAGCACCTGCAATACCCGCCAACACATAGGCCGGAGTTTGGGGATGGATTCGAGGGCGTCCGAGCAGGAAGGAAGCGTTTTGCTGGGTCGCTAACACCAAAAAAGCGATGTGGCAAACGACGGCGACAATAACAAAAGCCCAGATGAAAGATCGTGACACATCAGCAACGCGTGAGCGGAGGAGCAAACCACCGAGAGCTGCGCCAAGACCGACAACGAACATGGGCGCGGCGATGAATACGACGAAACCCAGCATGATAAATAGCAAAAGAAACGGTGAGAAGATCACAGTAGTAGCACCGGGCGCGAATAGTTGACCAAAGCCTTCCATCATATTCACGGTGGACTCTAACCATCCGTAGAGTGCGCAGTTTGCTGCGAATGAAAGCAGGCACAAGAAACTAAAAATCGCGAATTTCATTATTGATGACACAGTGTTGCTTCATCCTGATCCCGTTAGTGTTGTTTGTCTCCACAAGTCTCCTCAGGTGCCGAACGGCTTGTGGTATGTCTTTTGCCTTGGTGTTTCCAAACCCCAGGACGAAACCTCGGCGTGGTGCGCCTCCCAGATAAAGTGACGACAACGCAGAAAGGCAAAGCGATTGTTGGGCTGCCTTTGCTGCGATCTCGCGATCATTACGGTTCCTGGCCAGGAAGGTTGCCACGTGCATTCCTGCTTCATCTCCCACGATTTCTAACTGGTCGCCGAGCTCACGTTCAAGCTCCCTCAGCAACACGCGTCTCCTTTCCGCATAGACCGGCCGCATCCTCCGAATATGCCGGGCGAAATGCCCTTCGTGGATGAAGTCGGCCATGACAGCCTGAGTTATGTGCGGCGGGCATAGATCCAGTACTTCGCGCGTGGCTGCGAAGCGTTCGACCAAGTCCGGCGGAATGATGATGTATCCCACTCGCAGCGACGGGAACATGACCTTGCTGAACGTCCCGATGTAAATGACGCGGGCATTGCGATCGAGCCCCTGCAGCGACGCGATCGGCATGCCGTCAAAGCGATATTCGCTGTCGTAGTCGTCCTCGATTATCCAGGCGCCTGCTCTTTGCGCCCAATCCAGCAATTCCAGGCGTCGCGTCGCGCTCATGGTCACTCCCAATGGATACTGGTGAGAAGGGGCGACGAACGCTGCTCGAGCCTTTCGATGTAGTTTGATGCCGGCGGCGACCATGAGACCGTTAGAGTCCACAGGCACGGGCACAGCTCGGCACCCTGCAGATTGCAAAGCGCGGTGGACAAGCCAATAGCCAGGCTCTTCGACCCAGGCTGCCGCTCCGGCGTCGAGCAGGACGCGAGTCGCCAGATCAAGTGCCTGCTGTGCCCCGCTCACGATCATGATCTGTTCGGCTTCGCAGCGAACACCACGCGAAGTTCTGACATAGGCGGCGATCGCTTCGCGCAGGTGCGGTAATCCCATCGCATCCCCGTATTGCAGCGCCTTCACACGCATGCGGCGCGAATAACGCGCAACCAATTTCAACCAAATCTCTATCGGAAATTTGTGCAGGTCCGGCTGGCCGACCTGGAAGGGACCGAGCCTTTCCGCCCATGAGGGTCTCTCGTATGGCGGAAGAGCTGCGGCGTTGCGCGAAATCGCCCGCTTCCCCGCACTGGCGCTCACCGCATACTTTGTAGGGTGTGAATTTGGCCGGCCCGGAAGTGAACTCGCAATGAACGTCCCGGCGCCAACCCGGCTCTCAAAATACCCTTCGGCGAGGAGCTGAGCGTACGCATTCAGCACAGGCAGACGTGAGATGCGAAGGCTGCGCGCGAGCGACCGAGTGGATAACACCAGTTCGCCGGGACGAAGCCCGCCGCGAATGATCCTGTTCCGGAAAGACTCGTAAATCTGCTGATAAAGCGGCTCCGAAGCGCGGCGGTCGATGCTGATGAGGTTGGAAATTCCACGGAACTGCGTCTTCGAAGTGGTTATAACAAATCTACGAAAACTGGTCATTGATGCGAACCACTCAGAGCTGTATCACACCGCTGGAACTATCACAAAGGGAGAAGTGCAATATGAAAACTGGTGGGTGTATTTTGACGTTTGTTGTGCTCGTCCTATCGAGCCTGCCGCAGTCAGCGAGAGCCCAGGAAACAACGCAGACGAAACCAAACGTCTCCAGCCGCGATGGACAGCATGATTTCGATTTCAACTTCGGTGTTTGGAAGACGCATATCAAACGCGTCCTCGAGCCGCTGTCGGGATCGAACAAATCGATTGAGCTCAACGGCACCGTGACCACGCACAAAATCTGGGATGGGCGCGCGCGCAGTGGGAGGAGATCGAGGCGGATGGCCCCAATGGTCACTGGCAAGGCATGACCTTGTTTCTCTACAACCCCGAAGCACATCAGTGGACCCAATCATTCATCAATAGTAAGATCGGCGAGTTGTCGCCGCCACTCGTCGGCGAGTTCAAAGACGGGCGCGGCGAGCTGTTTTCGCAGGATACGTTCAATGGGCGATCAATCCTGGTTCGGGCCGTGTGGTCTAATATCGAACCGGACTCACATCATTTCGAAGAATCGTATTCGGACGACGGAGGCAAAACCTGGGCGCCGGCTTTCATCGCCAACTTGACACGAGAAAAATCAGCGCCGGTTGTTTCCACCCCGACGACTGACTCCGAAGCGAACCACACTGACGACGCGCGCGACGGAGCGCACGATTTCGATTTCGACTTTGGCACTTGGAAAACGCATTCGTCGCGCCTGCTGCATCCATTGACCGGATCGAAAGATTGGGTCGAGATGGATGGCGTCACCGTTGTGAAAAAGCTCTGGGGCGGAAAGGCCAACCTCGCGGAATACAAGGCCGAGGGTCCGGCGGGACAGATCGAACTCATGGCGCTGCGTTGGTACAACCCCAGGACTCATCAGTGGAATATCGACTTCGCGACACCGAAGGGCGGCGCGCTGGGCAGCACTCCGGGCGTCGGCGAGTTCAAGAACGGTCGCTGCGACTTCTACGATCAGGAATCGATCAACGGCAAAACCATCCTCGTGCGATTTTCCATCTGGGGCATCACACCCGACACGGCGCAATCCGAGCAGGCATTTTCAGACGACGGGGGTAAGACCTGGGAAACCAACTGGGTCAACAAATATACGCGGCTCGCGCCGTAGCTCACCACGCAAGCCGATGGGCGCCGCGCGTCTACGTAAATCCAATCACCGCGTTGCGCACGGAGTAGCAGCATGAAACGCCCAAGCGTTTCAGTTATCAGTTATCCGTTGTCGGTTGTCTCTGATTTCTAATCTCCGACCTCCGCTTTGGTTCTTCGTCATTCCTTCGTCATTCGTCATTCGTGCTTCGTCATTTTTAACGAGCGCATTAAATATCGCTGCTTCCTTCCAGCGACTACGCGATTCCGAAGTTTGACCTACGTCGTCGTGCCGTACTTGTCGATCAAAGCCTGGTAGCGCGGGTCCTGGCGCAACGGGTCCCAGGCTGGATCGAGCTTGAACATCGGGACGGTTAGGTTGTTAGGGACCGCGAACAAATAATCGAGCAGGCGAAATGCTTCATCGGATTCTCCGGTCCAGGCATAAATCTGGGCAAGCGTAGCGGTTGCTTGCGGCCCATCCAGGGCGTCTTGGGATTCAGGTAATAACTCAACTGCGCGCTTGCCTTCGGCAATGGCTTCCTGCTTTTGACCCAACCCCGCCAGGATGAGGCCGTGCTGGCCGTGTCGGGCAGAGTCTCCGGGAGCTTCACGGAGCAATTTTTCCGAGATTAAGCGTGCCTGCTCGAACTCTGCCTGCGCTGTGGTCTTATCGCCTTGGAGCAGGTGAATCATGCCTTCCAGGAAAGCCTTCGGGGACGGGCCAGTAGGAGTCAACATCGTTTCACCGCGAAATCGTTCCAGGACTTGAAGAGCATCTGGAAACTTCCGCTCCAGCGTTAGGATCCAGGCTCGTGCCGAGGTCACCAGCCCATCCGGATCGATTTCAGGCTGGATTGAAGAAAATACTTTTTCGGCCGCGCTAAAATCGCCCTTCCATAGGACTACCATGAATCCTTTCATTGCACGGGGCTGAAACGATTGCGGCGCGGCCGCGATGACGCGATCAAGAAACTTGTCGGCAGTTTCGAAATTCCGCTGGGCGATGTAACTAAAACAAATATTAATCAGGACGTTTATGTTTTTCGGATCGAGTGTGGCGGCTTTTTCCAAATTCGCAGTCGATTCCGCCCACTTGCCCTGACGCCGCTGAATGGAGCCAATGGCAAAATAGGCCTGGGACTCGTTCGGCAGGCCGCGTCTGGCGATCTCGAATTCGTCGAGAGCGCGCTCGTAATCGCGCTCGCCATAATAATAAGAGAAACCGAGTGCGAGATGGGCTTCGGGAAGGTCCGGTTGCGAGCGCAGAGCCTCCTCGGCGTTGAGACGCGCTTTTTCTCGCCGGGCCGGCACTGGGTCGAAGCTGTGATAAGCCCAGCTCTCAACCATGGAGAGACCGGCAAAAGCCAGGGCAAAGTTTGGATCGAGCTTGATCGCTTGTTCGAAAAGCGGCTCGGCCTTCAGCGTTGTGTCGTGAAACATGTCCGTTCGATTGGCGAAATCGTGCGCCTGAACGAAGAGGAGATAGGCGTCCGGATTTTGGGTTGGCCGGTGATCGAGACGTGCTTTTTCATTTGGCGAAAGTTTCGCCTGAAGAGCAGAGGCAATTTTTTGCGCGAGGTCGGTCTGGATGGCAAAGACGTCGGTCAAATCGCGGTCGTAGTCTTCCGCCCAAATGTGCTCGTCGTTGTTGGCGTTGATCAGCTGCACGTTGACGCGCACGCGATTGCCGACCCGGCGGACGCTGCCTTCCAAAAGTGTGGCCACGCCGAGCGCTTTGCCAATTTCGCGGGCCTTGCGCGTGCCCTCGCCCCGATAGGACATGACTGACATGCGCGAAATGACTTTTAAGTCACCGATCTTCGAAAGATTCGTCAAGATATCGTCCTGCATTCCGTCAGCGAAGTAGGCATTTTCCTTTTCATCGCTCAGATTTTGGAACGGCAGCACCGCGATTGACTTGTCGATTTTGCGAGCGGAGGCGCGCGGCAAAAGAAAGAAACCTGCCGCCGCCGAAACGATCACGCCGGTTGCAATGAGCAAAATTAGATTTCGGCGACGATGCGTTCCGGGAGCTGATACGGCTGGAGTTGCACGAATCCCTTGGGCTGTGACATCGTAAGCCCAGGCGAGAATTAGTGCGATCGGAAACCCAATCAGCAAGAGCACGACGACCAGGCGCAGTGCCCAATTTGGTAATTCCCATGCCGGGAAAACGGCCGATCCGATCTGAATGATGAATCCTGCCGCAATGATATAGGCGGCCGCGACTCGATAAACTTTCCGCCGCTGCAACTCCTCGAAAAAGCCGCTCATAAGAACGAATTTAGATGCATCGCGCATCGCGATCATAACTCAATTCTTACTCAACAGTTATGACGACTTTTCCTCGAGCGTGGCCTTCTTCCAGATATGCAATCGCCGCCGGGACTTCGCTCAATTTGTAAGTCCGGTCGATGATCGGTTTCACCTTTCCGGACTGCATCATATCGCCCAGGATGTTCAGGTCGCTCTTCGTCAGTTGCGCCATCATCATGCCCATTTTTTGACTCACGAACGGCGCCATCACCATCGTCTGAATGATACGACCGAAAGGTCCGATCCATCGGCTGTCGTTCGGTCCCCCGCCTCCGATCATGACGTATTTCCCATCGGGATTTAAGATGCGCCGGCATTCGGAGAGGGAATGGTTCGGGACGTTGTCCAGAATCACGTCGTAACGTTGGTCACCTTTGGTGAAATCTTCTTTGGTGTAATCAATCACGTGATCCGCGCCGAGCGATCGGACCATTTCCAAATTTCGGGTACTGCACACGCCAGTTACCTCCGCGCCGAACGATTTGGCGATTTGGACCGCGAACGTGCCCACCCCTCCCGACGCGCCGTTGATCAGGATCGTCTGCCCCGGCTGGACCTTTCCTTTATCGCGCAGAGCCTGCAATGCTGTGATACCGGCGATGTTGACCGAGGCTGCTTGCTCAAACGTGATGTTTGCCGGCTTGAGCGCCACCGCTCGATCTGCGCGCGGACAAACGTACTCAGCAAAGGCCCCATCTCTGCCACCGAACACCTCATCGCCTGGTTTGAACTGGGTGACTTTTTTGCCGACTGCTTCAACCGTTCCTGAGAAATCAACGCCAAGGCGTGTGTCCTTTGGCTTGCGTAGTCCCACACCCATTGCGCGCATGATCTTGGGCGTGCCTTCGATGAAGTGCCAGTCAAGCGGGTTGACCGAAGCCGCATAAACTTTGACTAGGAGTTGATCGTCATTCGGGACAGGCTTCTCAACGTCCTCCAGCTTTAGATTGGCTACGCCATAGTCACAGTAAACAATGGCTTTCATAGGGTTAGTCGGAGCAGCGGTGTTGCGACCACAGTCATTGGTCGAGGACCAGTAGGCAACAAAGAGCAAGATTATTCCCACGAATAACGCGAGTAAGATTGCGAGTGAAGTCCACTTCAGAATGCTCTTCAAAATACGTTTTAGCCCGGACACTTTATATCCGCTCGGCCGCGGGTCGAGCAGCTCCTTCGATGCAGATGGTTTCGAATTCATTTTGATTGATTGTCATGATTAAGGTTTGGATCGTTCCTCAAGATCGCTTGAAGGAAGCCGGGCTAATCCAGCTACTTCCTGAGAAGTAGCTGTCCTTCGGACGCATTCGCAAGAATACAGAGGAATGCGGATTAGTTTCATAAGTGGGATGAATGTTTGAGGTTAGTGGAAGATCGCGATCATGTGCGAAAGAATTAAGCACCAGCAGCCTGCGCTTCATTCGACTCGACTGGTTTCAATCCCTTAAATAGCAACCAAAAACTCACGATTAATTCGAACAAAGCCATCGGGGTATCGAACAAATAATCGTTAACGACTTTATTAAAGTGCGGGAAAGTGAGAAAAACGAAAGCACAGAGCACACACCAGGCGGACGAGGTTACCCCAAAGATCGCCAGTCCTTTCGGGATGTAGGTCGACTTGAGCCATAAGTAGGCGCAAATAGTCGCGGCCAATCCAAAGAACGGTAGGCCGACATAATAGGCATCGAAAGTCGCGCCGAGATGTATTCTCGCCAGGGCTTGCAATCGATTTGGCTCGAAGACTTGCAAGTAATTCACGTTACTTAAGAGCCGCAGCATCGTCAGCAGATTAAGCGGCGAAAGGAGCCACAGCAAAGCAAAGACCAGGCGGAAGAGTGCTCCGACCAGGGCGAGGCCGTGATTTACTGGCTTGAGGATTACATAAAGGGCGGTGAGTAGAACAACAACGCCCAAGCTGTAAGTCAGAAAACAAACAACCGTGACCCGAAGTTGCGTTTGATGCGTCACAATGTTCTGAGCCGTCGCCGCGACATCGCCCGGAACAACCAGAGGATTAAGCAGCACGTAGTTGCCAAAGACCACGATCGCGAAAGTGAGCAGACCGCTCCAGCCTGCGATTCTTGCCGCTGTGCGTTGTGAATTGTCGATGGTACTAACTGTCATTTGCTTCCTCAGCTGTTATTCCACAGTAACCACTACTTTCCCGCGAGCGTGTCCTTGTTCCAGATAACGAAGAGCATCAGCGGTCTCACTCAATTTGTAAGTCTTATCGATGACCGGTGTCATCTTTCCGGATTGCATGAGATCGGCCAGGACCATCATGTCCTTTTTGTTGAATTGCGCGATGTAGGCGATGAACTTCTGGCTAACGAATCGCGACCGAACATACGCATTGAGTTCACCAAGCAAACGCGTTGCGAAACCATCGTGCCATCCGGCTCCGCCGATCCCCGCCATGACGCAGATGCCGTTTGGATTCAAAATGCGCCGGCGCTCGGAGAACGAATGGTTGCCGACAAGATCGAAGATCAGATCGTAGCGTTGATCCGTTTTGGTGAAATCTTCCTTGGTGTAATCGATGACGTGATCGGCGCCGATTGAGCGGACAAGATCGACATTGCGCGTGCTGCATACACCGGTCACCTCGGTCCCGAACGATTTCGCTATTTGCACCGCGAATGTGCCCACGCCTCCAGATGCGCCATTGATCAAGACTTTCTGGCCGGACTGAATTTTCCCTTTGTCGCGCAAACCTTGGAGCGCAGTGATTGCCGCCACCGGGACAGCGGCGGCTTGCTCAAACGTCATGTTCGCCGGCTTCAGCACGACTGATCGATCGGCCAGCACGCATACGTATTCCGACAGCGCGCCATTTTTTCCGCCGAACACTTCGTCGCCCGGTTTGAACTGTCCGGCAGCTGCCGGATTTTTGCCAACTGCTTCAACCGTTCCCGCATAGTCGACGCCCAGTCGAGTGTCTTTTGGTTTGCGCATTCCGAAGAGCGGGCGCAGGAGCAACGGACCGCGGATGGTGAGGTCTAGTGGATTGACCGAAGCCGCGCGAACTCTGACCAGGACTTGGTTGTCTGCTGGAGCCGGCTTTTCAACGTCTGCCAGGGTGAGAACCTCGGGCCCACCATACTCGCAATGAAGAATAGCTTTCATCGGATTGTTCGTAGCGGTCTTGCGATCACACTCGTTCGTCGACCGCCAGTAGGCGACGAACCCCACCAGGAACGCCAAAATTATGGCGAGCAAAAGCGCGCGCGCCGTCCACTTTAGAAAACGCCTCACCTTCGTCGGCCTGACGAGGCCTGCTCCTTCCATCGTTGAACGTTCACGCCCATCACTGTCGCTTGAAATACCGGCCGTTCGCTTCATCTCGTGTATCGTTAGATTTTGTTGTCCTATTCCACAGTGATTGCGATTTTGCCTCGAGCGCTTCCTGTTTCGTAGTACCGCATCGCCTCCGCGGTCTCGCTCAACTTGTAAGTCCGGTCGATGACGGGTGTCACCTTCCCCGTTTGCATGAGGTCGCTCAACACGGTCAGATCCTCTTTGTTCAGTTTCGTAACATACCTGACGAACTTCTGACGGACGAACCGCGACAACAGATCCGCTTTGAAAGTCCCAATTATACGCCCCCACGTTTCCGGGTGTAGTCCTGCTCCTCCGATTCCGGCAAGGATGCAGACGCCATTAGGAGTTAAGACGCGCCGGCGATCTGAGAAGGAGTGGTTGCCAACGTTATCAAAAATCACGTCGTAACGCTGATCACCTTTGGTGAAATTCTCTTTAGTGTAGTCAATGACGTGATCTGCGCCGATTGATCGGACAAGGTCCACTTTTCCCGTACTGCATACGCCCGTTACCTCTGCGCCGAGTGACTTCGCTATCTGGACAGCGAAAGTGCCCACGCCTCCCGTTGCACCGTTGATCAGGACCTTTTGCCCCGGCTGAATGTTACCTTGGCGAAGACCCTGCAAGGCGGTGAATCCCGCCCAAGCTACAGAGCCCGCTTGTTCAAACGTCACATTAGCTGGCTTAATAACCAATGCTCGCT
>WNGE01006053.1_pt1 | contig 23632 bp, 26 predicted proteins | sample 5400651 | NCBI WGS metagenome assembly WNGE01 (sample SAMN13153370, study PRJNA577476) | soil metagenome | isolation source: 60 cm soil or saprolite under grassland replicate 2 | place: USA:California | collected 2016-06-15
GTGGCCGCGCTGCAAAGCGCAGGCAATGTCGCAGCGAGTCTCGATGACGTCAATCCGTATTCGTTCGCGCCGGCGATCGCGCCGCATCTTGCTGCCGTAAAGTCGGGAGTCGTGCTCGAGCTCGAATCGATCGCCACGGCTTACGCGCGCCTCGCCGCTCGGGCGGACATCGTGGTGGTCGAGGGCGCCGGCGGGACGCTCGTGCCGCTTTTCGGATCCTGCGACATGCTCGACGTTCCGGCGCGACTGAATCTGCCGGTGCTCCTGGTCGTCGGAATGCGGCTCGGCTGCCTCAACCACGCGTTGCTGTCGGCGCTTGCGATCAACGCTCGCGGGCTCACCTTCGCGGGCTGGATCGCGAACCGCATCGATCCCGAAATGCTCGCGATCGACGACAACATCGCCGCGCTCGCTGCGCGTCTCCCCGCGCCGCTCGTCGCCGATCTTTCGTGGTCTCCGGGCGAAGAAGGCACGATGTCGCTGCCGGAGAGCGCTATCCGCGCGCTGGATCTCGTCCGCTGATATCGACGCTACGGGCCGCAAAAACGCGGCGCAACTGTCGCAACATGCGACTTGACTCATGTTTCTCTCGCGCTGTCGATCCATGCTAATATTTCGCGCTTTTTGCGGCATCGACGAACGCGGGACGCTTTTCGAGGGAAGCATGATGGGGAGTGATATCCGGGCCGGCCACCGGCTCTTGCGGGCGATGGCGGCGATGGCGCTTGCGCTACCGGGCCCGGCGTTCGCGGCGCGAGAATGGAATCTGCAGACGCCGGTGACGCCCGTCGCGCGGCAGATGTACGACCTCCACGCGTTCATCTTCTGGGTCTGCGTCGTCATCTTCGTCGCCGTCTTCGGCGTGATGTTCTACTCGATCTTCAAGCATCGGAAGTCGGTCGGACACGAGGCGCACCAGTTCCACGAGAACACGACGGTCGAGGTCGTGTGGACGGTGATCCCTTTCGTTATCCTCCTGTTCGTGGCGTTCCCCGCAACCAAGACGGTCCTGGCGATGAAGGACACGAGCGCTCCCGGCCTGACGGTCAAGGTCACGGGCTATCAATGGAAGTGGAGCTACGACTACCTGCAGGATGGCGTCAGCTTCTATTCGAACCTCGCGACGCCGATCGCGCAGATCGAGAACCTGGCGCCGAAGGGCGAGCACTATCTGCTCGAGGTCGACAATCCGCTGGTGGTGCCGGTGGACACCAAGGTCCGGTTGCTGATCACTGCGGGTGACGTGCTGCACTCGTGGTGGGTACCGGCGTTCGGCGTCAAGCAGGACGCGATTCCAGGCTTTGTCCGCGATACATGGTTCAAGGCGGAAACGCCCGGCACCTACCGCGGCCAGTGCGCCGAGCTCTGCGGCAAGGAGCACGGCTTCATGCCGATCGTCGTCGAAGTGAAGACCAAGGACGACTACGCGCAGTGGATGGATGGTCAGAAAAAGAAGATGGCAGCCGCCGGCGACGATCCGAACAAGGTGTGGGACATGAAGGACCTGGTCGCGCGCGGCGAGAAGGTCTACGCGGCAAACTGCGCGGCGTGCCACCAGCCGACGGGCAAGGGCGCGCCGCCGGCGTTCCCGGCGCTCGACGGCTCGAAGGTCGTTAACGGACCGATGGCGGTGCAGATCAAGACGGTGTTAAACGGCGTCGAGCGCGACGGCAAGCCGACGGCGATGGTCTCGTGGAAGCAGCTCTCCGACACCGACATCGCATCGGTCATCACCTACACGCGCAACAGCTGGGGCAACAAGACCGGCGAGGCGGTGCAGCCGTCCGAAATCAAGGCTGCGCGCCAATAGCGCCTCGCGAATTTCCGGAGACATCCTGATGAGCACCGTTGCCCACGATCACGCGCCAGGCTACGCCCCGCCGCATGGCGAGCACGCGCACCACCCCACGGGAATCATGCGCTGGATCACGACGACCAACCACAAGGACATCGGGACGATGTACCTCTGGTTCTCGTTCACGATGTTCCTCGTCGGCGGCACGATGGCGATGATCATTCGCGCGGAGCTGTTCGAGCCCGGCCTGCAGGTCGTCAATCCCGAGTTCTTCAATTCGATGACGACGCTGCACGGCCTCATCATGGTCTTCGGCGCCATCATGCCGGCGGCGGTCGGCTTCGCGAACTGGCAGATCCCGATGATGATCGGCGCGCCGGACATGGCGTTCGCGCGGATGAACAACTGGAGCTTCTGGCTGCTGCCGCCGGCAGCGATCCTGCTCGTCACCTCGTTGTTCGTGCCGGGCGGTGCCGCCGCGGCGGGCTGGACGCTCTATCCGCCGCTGACCGTGCAAGCGGGCATGGGGATGGACCTCACGATCTTCGCGATCCACATCCTGGGCGCGTCGTCGATCATGGGCTCGATCAACATCATCACGACGATCCTCAACCTGCGTGCGCCCGGCATGACGATGATGAAGCTGCCGCTCTTCTGCTGGGCGTGGCTCATCACCGCGTATCTGCTCCTCGCCGTGATGCCGGTGCTCGCCGGCGCGGTGACGATGCTGCTGACCGACCGCCATTTCGGCACGACGTTCTTCAACGCCGCCGGCGGCGGCGACCCGGTCCTGTTCCAGCACGTGTTCTGGTTCTTCGGGCACCCCGAGGTCTACATCATCATCCTGCCGGCGTTCGGAATCATTTCGCAGATCATTCCGACGTTCTCGCGCAAGCCGCTGTTCGGCTACGCGTCGATGGTGTACGCGCTCGCCGCGATCGCCATCCTGTCGTTCATCGTCTGGGCGCACCACATGTTCACGGTCGGGATGCCGGCCGCGGGCCTGCTGTTCTTCATGTATGCGACGATGCTGATCGCGGTGCCGACCGGCGTGAAGGTGTTCAACTGGCTCGCCACGATGTGGAGGGGCTCGATCACGCTGGAGACGCCGATGCTGTTCGCGCTCGGCTTCCTGTTCCTGTTCACGCTGGGCGGCTTCACCGGCCTCGTGCTCGCGATCACGCCGATAGACATCCAGCTTCAGGACACGTATTACGTCGTCGCCCATTTCCACTACGTGATGGTCGCGGGCAGCCTGTTCGCGTTCTTCGGCGGCGTCTATTACTGGATTCCCAAGTGGACGGGAACCATGTACGACGAGAGAGTCGCGACGATTCACTTCTGGTCGTCGATGCTCGCGTTCAATCTGACGTTCTTCCCGATGCATTTCCTGGGCCTCGCCGGAATGCCGCGGCGGATCCCGGACTACGCGCAGCAGTTTGCCGACTGGAACATGCTGGCCTCGATTGGCGCCTTCTGGTTCGGCGCGTCGCAACTGCCTTATCACACCTTTGAAACGCCGCCGGTAGTTAAATAGATGAACCGAAAGGCGAACCTGCGCACCGCGCTCGCGTTCGCGTCGATCGCGGCGACTTTCTTCGTCGGCATCGTCGCGGCGCGGCTCATTGGCGGGCCGGTGATCGGGATCGGCGTGATGAGCGCTGCGGTGGTGCTGTTTCTCGCTTTCGCCATCGGCAGAAGCCTGCGCAAAAAATGAGCTGCCGATGAGCGACGATCGCCGCAAGCAGAACCGGACGCTGCTCCTGAAGCTTTGCGTCGTCGTGGTGGGAATGTTCGGCTTCGGCTACGCGCTCGTGCCGTTCTACGACAGGATCTGCGAAGCGACCGGACTGCGCAACATCGCGCAGGCGGACGAAGTCACGAACACCCAGGTTGACCTCGCGCGCGCGGTCCGGATCGAATTCGACTCCAATGTGCGCAAGCTGCCGTGGACCTTTCGTCCGCTCGAAGCCGTCGTCGACGTTCACCCCGGCGAAGTGAGACAGGTGGTCTATGAAATCGCGAACACGACCGATCGGGCGATGACCGGGCAGGCGATTCCGAGTTACGGGCCCGCGTACGCGGCGCAATATTTCCGCAAGCTCGAATGCTTCTGCTTCGCGCAGCAGACGCTCGCGCCCGGCGAAAAACGGCGGATGCCGGTGGTGTTCGTCGTCGATCGGGCGCTGCCGAGGGAGATCGGCACGATCACGCTGTCCTACACGTTCTTCGAGGTCGAGGGTTCGGGCAAGTCCTAAACAAATGCAAATGGCGGGCACGCTTCACCCGGTGCCCGCCGGTCCACGAGAAGTTTTGTGAGAGGTTTCCTACCATGACCGCAGCCCACGAGGGCGCCAAGCCCTACTACTTCGTCCCGCAGCCCTCGCACTGGCCGATCGTCGGCTCGCTCGCGCTCCTGCTGATGGGCATGGGGGCGGCGTTCTGGTTCAACAATTTCGCCGCCGGTCCGTGGATGGTTGCCGCGGGGTTCTGCGTCCTGCTCGTGATGCTGTTCGGGTGGTTCGGCGCCGTGATCGGTGAATCCGAGGGTCTTCAGTACAACAAAAAGGTGGACCTGTCGTTTCGCTGGAGCATGAGCTGGTTCATCTTCTCGGAAGTGATGTTCTTCGCCGCCTTCTTTGGCGCACTGTTCTACGTCCGCAATCTGTCGGTGCCCGACCTGGGCGGCCTCGGCTCGAAAATCCTCTGGCCCGACTACAACGCCGCCTGGCCGACCACCGGTCCGTATATCAGGGAGAAGTTCACCCCGATGGGGGCGATCGGGATTCCGCTTCTCAACACGATCATCCTGCTTTCGTCGGGCTTCACGATCACCGTCGCCCACCACCAGCTCAAGGCGGGGAACCGCAGGATGTTCAACCTGCTGCTGTTCGCGACCATCGTGCTGGGTTTCACGTTCCTGGGCTTTCAGGCGCATGAATACATCGATGCCTACACCGCGACGTTCCCGCTCAAGCTGTCCACCGGCGTCTACGGCTCGACGTTTTTCATGCTCACGGGCTTTCACGGCCTGCACGTGACGATCGGCGCGATCATGCTGTCGGTCATGCTCGCCCGATCGCTCAGGAGGCACTTCACCCCGGACCACCACTTCGCGTTCGAGGCCGCCGAGTGGTACTGGCACTTCGTCGACGTCGTCTGGCTGCTGCTGTTCGTGCTGGTCTACTGGCTGTAGGAACGGGGCTCGCAACAAGGCCGTACAGTCTTCGTGCGGCTTTTTCGTCCGCTAGCGCAAACCGGTCGGCCCGATCCATCCCATCCAGTAGGCGACGACCAGGAACGCGACGAGGCTCGCCGACAGCGCGATGCGCACCGCCAGCATCCTGATCATTCGCGTGCCTTGCCCGCGGTCGCGATACAGGAAGTACAGCGCCGAAAACAGGCTGACGACGATGGCGATGAGAGCGGCGACGACAATGATCTTGACGGCGGGAAGCTGCTCCACGGTCCGAGTGTAGAGCAAGGATCGAACGATGCCAAACACGTTGAGCGCCGACGCGTTGTCCGTATCCCGTCGCTTCCGGCCGCGGCTGCTTCCGACGTTCGCGATGCTTTCAGCCGTCGCGATCTTCGTCGCGGCAGCCAACTGGCAGGGGCGCCTCGCGGTTCCGAGCGCCGCGTATGTCGAGCTCAAGGCCAACACGACGACAGGACCGGTGTGGCAAAACCTCGACCCGGCGCGGTTCGCCGCCGCGACCGGCCTCGCCGTGCTGCCCGTCGTGATCGAGCAGACCGGTGCGCAGGCGCACCCCGATGGCCTGATGCGCGATTGGCCGGCGCCGGATTTCGGCGTCGAGAAGCACTGGATCTACATGATGCAGTGGTATGCGTTCGCGGGCCTGGCGGTCGTTTTCTGGCTCGTGCTCAATTTCCGCAAACCGCGAACGCCGCGATGAGCGAAATCGTCACGCGCTCGCCACCCATCCGCGCGACTGATCGCCGCGGCAAACGCACGCTGGTGCTGCTCGCGGCGCTCTGCATCGCACCGGTGCTGGCGTCGTACGCGGTCTATTACTTCTTCCCGCGGAGCGCGCAGGCCAACTATGGAACGCTGCTGCCCACAGCGCTGGCGCCGGCGATCGAAGGCACGAGCCTGGAGGGCGTCGCATTCCGCCTCTCGGATCTGCGCGGCCGCTGGGTGCTGCTGGTCACGAACAAGGACAGCTGCGATGCAAAGTGCGAGCGAACGCTTTATGCGACGAGGCAGGCGCGCACGATGCAGGGCAGGGAACAGGATCGCATTGTCCGCGTGTGGCTCGTGACCGGCAGCGCGCGGCCGGCGCAGGAAATCCTCGCGCAGCATCCGGGGCTCGTCGTCGCGCGCGTGGGCGAAGGTGCGGTGGCGCTGCCCGGCGGCGAGCGCGGGATCTGGCTCGTCGATCCGCTCGGCAATCTCGTGCTGTCCTATCCGGACGACCCCGACATCAAGGGCGTGGCGAACGATCTCACGCGCTTGCTCCGTGCGTCGAGCATCGGCTAGCCGCGGAAGTGGTGCGCGGTGCTAGAATCCGGCCCTCGCCCGCCCGGCGAAACCGCGTGTTGCGCCGCCGGGACGGGCGCTGATTCGCGATGACCACGCTCGCCTTAGCCGAAGTCCGATTCCGCCAGTTCCTCGCGCTGACGAAGCCTCGCGTCGTGTCGCTCATCGTGTTCGTTGCGATGATCGGGATGTTTCTGGCGGTGCCCGGCATCCCGCCCGTCGGGCCGGTCGTCTTCGGCACGCTGGGCATCGCGCTCGTGGCCGGCGCCGCCGCGGCAATCAATTGCCTGGTCGAGCAGAAGATCGACGCGCTGATGGCGCGCACGCGCCGCCGGCCGCTGCCCGCGGGCGAGATCACTTCGGGCTCGACGCTCGTGTTCGCCTCGCTCGTCGGCGGAACCGGCCTCTTGCTCCTCTATCGGTTCGTGAATCCACTGACGATGTGGCTCACGCTCGCGACGTTCGTGGGCTACGCCATCATCTACACGGTGCTTTTGAAGCCGGTGACGCCCCAGAACATCGTGATCGGCGGCGCATCCGGCGCGATGCCACCGGTGCTGGGCTGGGCGGCGGTCACCAACGACGTCGCGCCCGAGGCGCTGCTGCTGTTCCTGATCATCTTCGTCTGGACGCCGCCGCATTTCTGGTCGCTCGCGCTCTATCGCGCCCAGGATTACGCGAAGGCGGGGCTGCCGATGCTGCCGGTGACGCACGGCCGCCGGTACACGCAACTGATGATCGTGCTCTACACCGTCGTGCTGGTGGCCGTGACGCTGCTGCCGTTCGCGGTCCGGATGAGCGGGTTCGTCTACCTCGCCGCCGCGTTGATCCTGGGCGCGCTCTTCCTGCTCTACGCCGTGCAACTCTATCGCGACTACAGCGTCGAACTCGCCCGCGCGACGTTCAAGTTCTCGATCACGTATCTCGCGGCGCTGTTCTCGGCGCTGCTCGTCGACCACTATCTGTGATGTCCTTCTGATGCGCGCCTTCGCGCGATTCGCCGTCATCCTTTGCGCGGCGCTCGCGGCCGCCTGCGGACCGGACGCGCCGAAGTTCAAGGCGTCCGACGTCACCGGCACCGCGTACGGACGCGGCTTCGAGCTCCTCGACCACACCGGCAAGCCGCGGACGCTCGTCGATTACCGGGGCAAGGCCGTCGTCCTGTTCTTCGGTTACACGCAGTGTCCGGATGTGTGCCCGACGACGCTGTCCGAGCTCGCCGAGGCGATGAAGCGACTGGGCCCCGACGCCGATCGTGTGCAGGTGCTGTTCGTCACGATCGATCCGGAACGCGACACGCCCGCGCTGCTTGCGCAATACGTGCCGGCGTTCGATCCGCGGTTTGTCGGACTCTACGGCGACGCCGAGGCGACGGCGCGCACGGCGAAGGAATTCAAGGTCATCTACCAGAAGCAGCCGGGCACGACGCCGGGGACCTATTCGATGGATCATTCGGCAGGAACGTTCATCTTCGATCCGCAGGGAAAACTGCGGCTCTATGTCGGTTATGGCCAGGGCCCGGACGTGTTCGTGCACGATCTCAAGGAGTTGTTGCACGCGCAGGGGTGAGCAGTACCGCAATCCAGAAGCCGGACGCGCAGATGCAAATTCGCGGTCAGAGAACGCCGATTCCGCGCTAGCGCGACTTGGTCTCGATCAGCTCCAAAGCATAGCCATCCGGGTCGCGCACGAACGCAATCACCGTCGTGCCGCCCTTGACCGGCCCGGCCTCGCGGGTGACCGCTCCGCCTTTCGCCTTCACCGCCGCGCACGCGGCTTGCGCATCGGGAACTTCGATCGCGACGTGCCCGAAGCCGCTGCCGAGCTCATAGCGGTCGACGCCATAGTTGTAGGTGAGCTCGAGCACCGCGCCATGCGCCTCCTCGCCGTAGCCGACGAACGCGAGCGTGTATTTCTGCTCGGGTCGGTCGGTCGTGTGCAGCAGTCGCATGCCCATCACGTTCGTATAGAAATCGATCGATCGCTGCAGATCGCCAACGCGCAGCATCGTGTGCAGGATTCTCATTGCAACTCCCGAAGATGGCAAAAGAAATCAAGACCAAGAAATGAACCACGAAGGTCACGAAGGTCACGAAGGAAATTCGTGGCTGGGTTTCTTCGTGCTCTTCGTGTTCTTCGTGGTTCAGGATTTTCGGCAACGTCCGCCGTCAGAACTCCACCATCTCGAAATCCTCCTTGCGCGCGCCGCACTCGGGACAGGTCCAGTTCGGGGGCACGTCCTCCCATTTCGTCCCGGGCGCAATGCCTTCGTCGGGAGCGCCCGCGGCTTCGTCGTAGATATAGCCGCAGATCAGGCACATGTACTTTTTCATTGGGGGAGAGGACGGTGGAGTAAAATCGCGCAATTCTAGCAAGCCTTCTCCGCGCCGCGCGACGGTTGCACTGCGCGCGCGAGCGGTGACTGCCGCGTGATGCCTCCCGACACCGATCCCGAATTTCCTCCGCTCGTCCTCACCTTCGCTGCCACGGATCCGTCCGGTGGCGCCGGGCTGCAGGCCGACATCCTGACACTCGCGAGCATGGGCTGTCATCCGCTGTCGGTTGTGACGGCTATCACCGTGCAGGACACGATGGGCGTCGACGGCATGCAGGCGCTCGATGCCGAGTGGGTGACGGACCAGGCGCGAAGCCTCCTCGAGGATATGCCGGTCGACGCGTTCAAGGTCGGCGTTCTCGGGAGCGTCGAGATCATCGCCGCGATCGCCGAGATCGTGTCCGACTACCCCGACGTGCCGCTGATTCTCGACCCGGTGCTGGCGTCCGGCCGCGGCGACGAGTTCGCGACCGACGACATGATCCACGCGTTGCGCGAGCTGCTGTTGCCGCAGACGACGATCCTGACGCCTAACAGCATCGAGGCGCGCCGGCTTGCCGAAGTGGACGAAGACGAGGACACCGCGCTTGGCATCTGCGCCGAGCGGCTGATCGAAATGGGCGCGGAATTCGTTCTCGTCACGGGCACGCACGAGGCGACGCGCGACGTCGTCAATACGCTGTACGGGAAGAGCGGCGTCGTGCGCACCGATACCTGGCCGCGACTTCCGGGCAGCTATCACGGTTCGGGCTGCACGCTCGCCTCGGCGATCGCGGCGATGCTCGCCAACGGCCTCGAGCTGCCGGAGGCCGTTCGCGAGGCGCAGGATTACACGTGGCACACGCTGAAGAAGGCGTACCGTCCCGGCATGGGCCAGCATCTTCCGGACCGCCTGTTCTGGGCGCGCGACGATGCCGACGCGCCTGCCGACGCGACCGATGCGCCGCGCGCTGCCGATGCCGGCCGCACTCACTGACGCGACGATCGGATTGCGCCGCGCCCGCGCGCGCCGCATCGCCGGGCTCTACGCGGTCACGCCCGATCTCGCGGACATCGGCGAGCTGGGAGCGCGTGTCGCCGCTGCGCTCGCGGGCGGTGCCGCGGCCGTCCAGTATCGCAACAAGACGGCCGATGCGAGATGCCGGCGCGAACAGGCGATGACGCTCGCCCGGATCCACGCGGCGCGAGGCGCGCTCTTCATCGTCAACGACGATCCGGCGCTCGCCGCGGAGATCGGCGCGGACGGCGTGCACGTCGGCGAGGACGACGGCAGCATCGCGGTAGCGCGCGAGATTGTCGGCCCCGACCGCATCGTCGGCGTTTCGTGCTACAACGATTTCGAGCGGGCGCAGGCCGCAGTCGCCGCCGGCGCCGACTACGTCGCGTTCGGCAGTTTCTTCCCCTCCGCCGTGAAACCCGCAGCGCGCCGCGCCGACATCGAGCTGCTCGAGCAAGCGCGGGGACTCCCGGTGCCGGTCGTCGCGATCGGCGGGATCACGGCGGCCAACGCACCGACGCTTTTCCGTGCCGGCGCCGACGCGGTGGCGGTGATTTCCGCAGTGTTCGACGCGCCCGACGTCGAAGCCGCGGCGAGTGCGATCGCCGCGGCCTTTTCCAAATCCCGATTTTTCTCCGAGCGAGCAATACATCCATGAGCGCCGCCGGGCCGCCCCTAGGCGCGAATTGCTCCCCCTCGGGGGGCAGCGCAGCGGCGGTAGCCGCAAGCGTGGGGGCACACATTCGCGCCGCCGGGCCGCCCCTAGGCGCGAATTGCTCCCCCTCGGGGGGCAGCGCAGCGGCGGTAGCCGCAAGCGTGGGGGCACATCAATGAGCCGCAACGACGAACTCTTCACGCGCGCCCAGCGCACGATTCCCGCCGGCGTCAACTCGCCGGTGCGCGCTTTCCGTTCCGTGGGCGGCACGCCGCGCTTTTTCGAGCGTGGCGAAGGGGCGTACGTCTGGGACGCCGATGGCAAGCGCTATATCGATTACGTCGGCTCGTGGGGGCCGGCGATCGTCGGCCACGCGCATCCGGCGGTGGTCAAGGCCGTCGTCGACATCGCGCCGAAAGGCCTGTCGTTCGGCGCGCCGACCGAGATCGAGGTCGAGATGGCGGAGAAGCTCTGCCGGCTGTTGCCATCGCTCGAGATGGTGCGGCTCGTCTCCTCGGGAACCGAAGCGACGATGTCGGCGTTGCGGCTCGCACGCGGTTACACGGGGCGGAGCAGGATCGTCAAGTTCGAAGGCTGCTATCACGGTCACGGCGACAGCCTGCTCGTGAAGGCCGGCTCCGGCGCGCTGACGTTCGGCCAGCCGTCGTCGGCCGGTGTGCCGGAGGCGATCGCGAACGAGACGATCGTGCTGCCGTACAACGATCTGCCCGCCGTTGAAGCGGCGTTCGCGAAGGAGGGCAAGCACATCGCCTGCATCATCGTCGAGCCGATCGCGGGCAACATGAACCTGATCATGCCGCGCGCCGGTTTCCTGCTGGGGCTGCGCACCGTCTGCGACAAGTACGGCGCCGTGCTGATTTTCGACGAGGTGATGACGGGCTTTCGCGTCCATCCGCGTGGCGTGCAGGGACTCACCGGCATCACGCCCGACCTGACGACGCTGGGCAAGGTCATCGGCGGCGGGATGCCCGTCGGCGCATTCGGCGGCAAGCGCGCGATCATGGAAAAGATTGCGCCGCTCGGTCCCGTCTACCAGGCGGGAACACTGTCCGGCAATCCGGTCGCCGTCGCCGCGGGCCTCGCGACGCTGAAGGAGATCGAGGCGCCGGGCTTTTACGACGCGTTGTCGGCGCGGACCAAAGCGCTGACCGATGGCCTTGCGAGCGCGGCAAAGCGCGCCGGCGTGCCGTTCGCCGCGCAGTCGGCCGGCGGAATGTTCGGCGTCTACTTCGCGGCTGCGGTGCCCGATAGCTACGACGCCGTGATGGCTTGCGACAAGGCGCGCTTCGCCAAATTCTTCCACGCGATGCTCGACGCCGGCGTGTACTTCGCGCCCTCCGCATTCGAGGCGGGATTCGTGTCGGCGGCGCATACGGCCGAGGACGTAGCCGCGACGATCGCGCGCGCAGAAGCCGCGTTCAGCGTCCTGCGTTGAGCGCTGCCCGCGTCGCTTCCAGATAGCCGCGACCATACATCTGGTCGGGCTCGAGGTGACAACCCTCGGCCCATTCGTTCCAGGCATTGACGAACACGAATTGCTCGTCGGGCGATTTGCGCTTGCGCGTCTCGTCGACGATCGTCGCGAGCCAACGCCGGTAATTGTCCGGGTGCGAATTGACGAACACTTGCGCGTTGTTCGGAAGCCGGGGCGTGTTGTCCCACCCGGTCATCACGCCGCGGAACAACGGATAGTCGGGCAGCGGCCGCGCGATCGCGTTTTGCGCGGCCGAGATGTAATCCCAGACTTCGCCCTGGTAGGCCGGATTGACCCGCTCGATCTCGGCGGTGACGGTTTGCGCGCGCACTCCATGCGGCGGGAACTCGACGGCGGCATCGAATCCCATCGCGCGCGGATCGGGCATGCCGGGATACTCGACCGCGGCGAGGAACGGTTCTTCGCCGCCGCTGCTGCGCGCGGTTTCGCGAAAACGCTCCGCGGATTCGCGCGGGGCCGGCAACAGTCCGGCGCGGTAGACGAGCATGAGCGGGCGCGCACCGACGCGGATATAGCGGCGATCGGCGAAAAGCAGCATCAGGTCGGCGATCAGCCGGCGATCGTTGTCCGGCGAATACGTCTGCCCGATCAGGATCTCGTCGTTGCCGCCGTCCCAGCGCCGCGTCCAGTTCTCGTTGGCCCAGCAAACACAGAATGGAAAATCCGGCCTTCCCGATGCGAGCACTTCATCGAGCGGCCGCGCGAGCAGGCGCCGGCCGCCAAACCAATAAAAGTAATAGCAGAAGCCGTGGATTCCATGGGCCCGCGCGAGATCGGCCTGCTCGATCCGCGTGTCGGCCACGCGCAGATCGTAGAAGCCCAAGTCCGCAGGAAGATGCGGCTGATAGTGGCCGGCGAAGTTCGGCCGCGCGCGCACGACGTTGCGCCACTCGGTGAATCCCTTGCCCCACCAAGCGTCGTTTTCGGGGATCGGATGGAACTGCGGCAGGTAGAACGCGATGAGCTTGGGATCGGGCACGGGCGCTCGGCGTGGGAGAGTGTCGGGTTTTGCCGCGTGCGGACGCGCGAATCGCCAAGTCGTCGGGAGACAACGACATTTTAGCGACAATCGTCGGGACGCGGCGACAGTTTGCCGCAAGAATCGTTCGCAACACCTTGATTCATGCGGGACTCCGGCGATTCTCGAGCGCGCGCTGTGCTATCATCCAGCGCTCTTTTTGCACGTTTCTTAAGCTCGCGAGAACGCGTGGATACACCTGTCAGAAAGCGCCTGGGCGAGATCCTGATCGAGCGCGGCAAGCTCGATGCGGTCGGTCTCGAGCGCGCGTTGCGGCTGCAGCAGGAGTCCGGTGAAAGACTGGGCGCGCTGCTCGTGACCCTTGGGGTCTGCGCGCAGCGCGACGTGACCGAAGCGCTCGCGGCGCAGCTTGCGCTGCCGCTCGTCGACGCGACGGGCTATCCGGAGTTCCCGATCCTCGAGGAGCGCATTTCCGCGCGTTTCCTGCGGGAAGCGCGCGCGCTGCCGGTGAGGGAGGACGAGCAGGAGCTGGCGCTCGCGATGGCCGATCCTACCGACGAATACACGATCGGCGCGTTCCGCATGGTGACCGGCCGCGACGTGAAGCCGATGGTCGCGATTCCGTCGGAGCTCGAGGCGGCGCTCGAGCGGCTCTATGGCACGGGGCGCTCTGCGGTCGGCCAGATCATCGGCGACGTCGAGCAGCGCGGCGACGACCTCGCGTTCGACGCCGACGTCCAGCAGCTCAAGGACCTGGCCGCCGAGGCGCCGGTGATCCGGCTCGTCTCGCTCATCATCACCAATGCGCTCGACGTGCGCGCGTCCGACGTCCATATCGAGCCGTTCGAGAACCGCCTGGTCGTTCGCTATCGGATCGACGGCGTGCTGCACGAGGTCGAGTCGCCGCCGCGCCGCTTCTCGGCCGCGGTCATCTCGCGCGTGAAGATCATGGCGAACCTCGATATCGCCGAGCGGCGGCTGCCGCAGGACGGACGCATCCGGCTGCGCGTCCAGGGGAAGGAAATCGACCTTCGCGTCTCCACGGTGCCGACGATGCACGGCGAGTCGGTCGTGATGCGGATCCTCGACAAGGGCGGCGTGGCGCTCAACTTCCAGCGCCTGGGCTTCGAGGACGACACGCTGAAGATCTTTCTCAAGGTGCTGCTCGAGCCGCACGGCATCCTGCTCGTCACCGGCCCGACCGGCTCGGGCAAGACGACCACGTTGTACACGGCGCTCGAGAAGCTCAATCAGCCGGACGTGAAGATCCTCACCGTCGAGGATCCCGTCGAGTACCAGATGCCCGGCATCAACCAGATCCAGGTGAAGCCGCAGATCGATCTCACGTTCGCCAATGCGCTGCGCTCGATCGTGCGCCAGGATCCGGACGTGATCATGATCGGCGAGATCCGCGACTTGGAGACGGCGGAAATCGCCGTGCAGTCGGCGCTGACCGGTCACCTCGTGCTCTCCACGATCCACACCAACGACGCGGCGTCGACGGTCAACCGCCTGCTCGACATGGGCGTCGAAGACTATCTGCTCACGTCGACGGTCATCGGCATCCTCGCGCAGCGGCTCGTGCGCACGCTGTGCGAGGAGTGCAAGGAGCCGTACACGGCGCTGCCGGAACTGGTCGACGAGCTTGGCCTTTCCCGTTTCAGCGCGAAGAAGGACATCACGCTGTTCCATCCCAAAGGCTGCGCGAACTGCGCGCAGACCGGCTACTCGGGCCGGATCAGCATTCTCGAAATGCTGCCGATCACCGACCCGCTGCGCAGCCTCGTGATGAAGCACGCGACGTCGACGGACCTGCGCAACGAGGCGATCCGCGAAGGCATGGTGACGATGTACGAGGACGGGCTGCGCAAGGCGGTCCACGGCATCACGACGTTCGAGGAAGTGCTGCGCGTCACCCGCGAGAAGTGACGCCTATTCCCTCCATGACCCCACTTCAGCCCCGGCACATCTACTCGGTTCATTTTGACATCGTCCACGGTTGCCAGCTGCGCTGTGTCGGCTGCCCCAATTCGACGCTCGAGCCCAAGATCCAGCGGATCGCCGTCGATGATTTCGCGCTGTGCCTGTCGCACATCGACGTCGAGCGCATCCACACGCTGCGGTTGTTCAATTTCGGCGAGCCGCTCCTGCACCGGCAACTGGCCGCGGTCGTCGCCGAGATCCCGAAGCAGCGCTGGCGCGTGTCGGTCGTCGAGATCTCGACCAACGCGCAATGGGTCGACTGGGACGATTTCGCGGAAATGCTCAAGCTCGAAGTCGTGAACCGGCTGGTCGTCTCCTGCGACGGCGACGCCTCGCCTGAATCCTACGAGCGGCTGCGGCCACCGTCGGAATGGGGAAAGCTGATCGAGTTCCTCGAGCGCGCTGCGGCGCTGCGCGACCGCTATGCGCCGGCGATGCAGCTTGCAACGCGGTCGGTGATCGAGACACGCGAGGATGCGCGGCGGTGGGAAGAAGTCCTGCGTCCGCGCGGCTGGGCGCCCGAATTCCGGCGCTGGATGGCGCTGCCGGGCGCGAAGGAGAACCGGACCGGGCGCGCCGTTCTTGCTCCGCGCGGGCCGTGCGTGTTTCTCGCCGATGCGAGCGAATACGCGAGCCATCCTTGGAATGGCGAAATCAACTTGCTCTACGTCGATGCGGACGGGACGGTGGTTCCGTGCTGCATGCATCCGCAGGCGGGGGTCTTCGGCAATCTCAAGCAGCAGAAATACAGCGAGATCCTCAACGGCGACGCGCGGCGCCGGATGAAGGACGCGATGCGCGCCAACCGCGCGGCGATGCCGGTGTGCGGCACCTGCGACGTCGGCCCGGTCGGCAACGAGGGCGAGTCGTTCTGGAGTCCGCTCACGTTCTGGAGCGCCGGCAAGAGCCAGTTGCCGGAACGGTAAGGAAAGCGAGCATGCCTGTCTTCCGCTACAAGGCCGTCAACGCGACGGGCGATGTCGCCGTCGGCGAGCTCGATGCCGCGAACGAGGCCGAGATCGTCGACCGCTTGCGCGACCAGGGCCTGCTGCCGATGCAGGTGGCGCGGGCAGCAGGGGCAAAGGGATCCGCGGCGGCGGGCCCGGCGGCCACGATTGGCACCGGTGGCGCGCGCCGCCGGTTGTTCGTGCCCAAGCGCGTAACGCGCGACCATCTGCTGGCCCTTACGCGCGAGCTTGCGACGCTGCTTCGTGCGGGTCTGCCGCTCGATCGGGCGCTCGAGATCCTGATCGGGCTCGCGGAAACACTGCCGGTGGAGACGCTGTTGCAGGGGATCCGCGACGACGTGCGCGGCGGCAAATCGCTATCGCAGGCGCTCGATGCGCGGCGCGACGTGTTCTCGCGCTTCTACGTCAACATCGTTCGGGCGGGGGAAGCGGGCGGCGCGCTCGGCGCGGTGCTGACGCGTCTCGCCGAAACGATGGAGCGCAACAAGGAATTGCGCGAGTCCGTGATCTCGGCGCTGATCTACCCGACGATCCTCATCGGCGTCGCCGTGCTCTCGCTGATGGTGATCCTGGGCTTTGTGGTGCCGCAGTTCGAGCAGACGTTCGCGCAATCGGGTAAGGCGTTGCCGTTTGCCACCCAGGTCGTGGTGTTTGTCGGCACCGGGCTCAAGCAATGGTGGTGGGCCGGGCTTGCCGTCATCGTGCTCGCCGTCACGTGGATGCGCCGGCGCCTGCGCAACCCCGTGATTCGCAACCGCTGGGATGCGCGGATGCTGCGCTGGCCGCTCGTGGGCGACCTCACGACCAAAGTCGAGGTCGCGCGCTTCGCACGCACCCTCGCGACGCTGCTCGGCAACGGCGTCACGCTGCTTTCCGGACTTGCGATCGTCAAGGACACGCTCGGCAACAGCGTGCTCGCGAATTCGCTCGATGGCGTCGTCGCGCGCTTGCGCGAAGGCAAGGGTTTCGGCCGGCCGCTGGGCGAAACGGGCCTCTATCCGAAGCTCGCCGTGCAAATGATCCTGGTCGGCGAGGAATCGGGGCGGCTCGAGGAGATGCTGACCCGCGTGGCCGAGGTCTACGACCGTGAAGTGGCGCTGGCGATCAAACGCTTCCTCGCCGTGCTGGAGCCCGCGTTGCTCCTGTCGCTGGCGGTGCTGATCGGCGGGATCGTCTTCTCGATTCTGCTGGGCGTGATGGGCATGAGCGAACTTGTCCAGTGAAGCCTGTCTAATTGAACCTTGCGCCGCGTGCAGGTATTGCCGCGGCGCTGTAGCGAACAAACGCAGGAGAAGCACAATGGCTGCACGCGAAATGAAGCGGGATCCGGCACGCGGGATGACCTTGATCGAGATCCTGGTCGTGCTGGTGCTGATCGCCGTCGTGATGGGGATCGTCGGCGGCAATTTCATCGGCAAGGGCGAGAAGGCCAAGGCGGACGCCGCGAGGATCGAGATCGGCCAGATCGGCCAGACGCTCGACCTCTACAAGCTCGAGATCGGCCGCTATCCGACGACCCAGGAGGGGCTGCAGGCACTGATCAGCGCGCCCGCCGGAGTCTCCAACTGGAACGGTCCCTACTGGAAGAAATCGTCGGTGCCGAAGGATCCGTGGGGCACCGAATACAAGTACGCCTCGCCCGCGTCGAGCGCACCCTACGAAATCATTTCTCTCGGGGCCGACGGCAAGGAAGGCGGCGAGGGCCCCAACAAGGACATCAGCAGCAATGACGCGACGCGTTAACCGCTGCCGCACGGCCTCGCTCGCCATTCCGCGATCGCGGGACGGCGGCGTGACGTTGCTCGAGCTGCTGATCGTGCTGTCGATCATGGCGATCATCGCCGGACTGGTCATTCCGATGTTCGGGGCGGGCGTGTCGAGCACCGCATTGAAGAGCGCCGCGCGGCAGGTCGCCGCGGGACTTCGCCTCGCACGCAGTGAAGCGGTGGCCACCCGCCACGACATGCGCGTGGTGCTGGACCTCGAGCACCGCACGTTCCAGGTCGAGCCCGATGCGCGGATCCACGCGTTGCCGCGCGAGCTCGAGATGAAGCTCTACACCGCGCAGAGCGACCTCGTCTCCGACCGCGTGGGCGCCATCCGTTTCTTCCCGGACGGCGGCTCCAACGGCGGTCGCATCACGCTCGCCGCGGGCGAGCGCAAGTACGACGTCGATATCGATTGGCTGACCGGCCGTGTCGCGATCAACGACTGACATGGGTCTTTGCCCATCATTCCCGCGATCGCGGCCAAACGGCGCGAATCCGCGTGAGGTCGGCTTCTCTCTTCTCGAAGTGCTGGTGGCCTTCGTGATCCTGTCGCTCGTCGCCACCGCGCTGTTCCGGCTTTTTTCGGGCGCACTCAATAACGCGTCGGCAGCGGATGACTACAGCCGCGCGGTGCTGGTCGCGCAGAGCGCGCTCGCCGAAGCGGCGGCGACGCGACCGCTGCGCGAAGGCACGTTGCAGGGTAGCGCGGACGACGGACGCATCGAATGGACGACGTACATCGAGCCCTACGTCGTGCCCGAGGTCAGTCCGGACGTCCAGCGCGCATCGGAGTCGATGAGCGTGCGCCTTTACCGCGTGCGCGTCGACGTCACGTTTCCGTCGCCGGCCGGGGGCAAGCGGACGCTCGCGCTCGCGACGATGCGGCTTGGCGCGAAGGATGCACGATGAGACGTGCGGAAACCTTCGACGCAAAGTCACTGGATCCCCGCCTCCGCGGGGACGGCCGCGTGCAATTTCGCTGCGCGAAATCGGCTGCGGCCGGCTTCACGCTGCTCGAGCTCATCATTGCCCTCATGCTGCTCGCGCTGATGTCGGCGGTGATGTTCGGCTCGTTGTCGATGGCGGGAAGGACCTGGGACGGCGGCGAAGCAAAGGTCGCCGAGGTTTCGGCGATGCGCCAGGCGCAGGAGTTTCTCCGCGAGCAGCTTTCGATGCGCCAGGCGCAGGAGTTTCTCCGCGAGCAGCTTTCGGCGGAGTATCCGCTGCGCATGCGCAAGGTCGCGGAGCTGCCGTTGCTGTTCGCCGGCGAGCGCGACGAGATGCGCTACGCTGCGGCGCTCCCTCCGCGCGTCGTCGACGGCGGCGTCTATTACTTCCGCCTTGCCGTGGCGAAATCCGGCGACAAGTCGCAGCTGATCGTCGAGCGGCTGATCCCGGACGCCACTGCGTTGCAGGAACCGGAATTCCGCGACGCCGAGCGCTCGGTGCTGGCCGACGGCATCGCCGAGTTGCGCGTCTCGTATTTCGGCCGCGATCCGGACGTGGGAGATACCGAAATGCCGACGTGGCGCGACCGCTGGGCCGATCGCCAGCGCCTGCCGCTCCTCGTGCGCATCGAAGTCAAACCCGAGAAAGGTCCCGCGTGGCCCGCGCTGGTCGTCGAGCCGCGGCGCGCACCGGAATCCGGATGCGTCTCGTACGATCCGGCGCGCAATCGCTGCGGGAGCGTCGGGTGATGCGCGCGAGTCACCCGCCGCGGCCCTCCGAAGCCGGTATCGCATTGATCGCCGTGCTGTGGCTCACCGTGCTGCTGACGGTGGTGGCCAGCGGCTTCGCCTATTCGATGCGCGGCGAAGCGCTTGCGGCGCGCAACGCTCTCTCGCTCGCGCAAGCGCGCGCCGCCGCCGATGGCGCCGTCGAGCGGATGGCGTTCGAGCTTTCACGCCCGCGCAATATCGCCGATGCGTGGCAACCCGACGGCGTTGCGCACGTGTGGCAGGACGGCGAGGCGCGGCTCAACGTCACCGCCGTGGACGAATCGGCACTGATCGATCTCAACATGGCGCCCGAGCCGCTGCTGAAGGGCCTCATGCAGAACGTCGGCGGGCTCGATGCCGATACGGCGCAACACATGGTCGAGGCGATCGAGGACTGGCGCGATCCCGACGACTTGAGGCGTCCGAACGGCGCCGAGATCGAGGATTACAAGGCGGCCGGCCGCAAGTACGGGCCCGCGAATGCGCCATTCACCTCGGTCGGAGAATTGCAGCGCGTGCTCGGCATGACGCCGGGCGCGATGGCGCGGATCGCCAACGCTCTCACCGTGTACTCTTGGCAAGCGGCTATCAATCCGGCGACGGCTTCGCGCGATGTCCTGCTTGCCCTGCCGAACATGACGCCCGAGATCGTCGACGCCTTCATCGCGAAGCGCAACGATGCTCTCGCGAACAAGCTCCCGCTGCCGCCGCTGCCGCAGGGAACCGGCTACGTGATGGGGGCAGCCCCCGTCTGGCGAATCCACGCCGAGGCGACAATGGGCGATGGGGTAATCTTCGCCCGCGACGCGGTCCTGCGGCCGTCGGCGGACCCGCGCCGGCCTGTGATTGCTCTCCTGTGGCAGGAAGGCGCCCGTACGCCTCTGCCGGAATCCGGCGCCGCGAATGGAACCGAGGCGCCCAAGAACCCATGAACGACGCACTCGTTGATTTCATGCATTGGCTGCGCGGCCTCGCGCATCGCTATGGCCTGCCGACCTTCTGGCGCTGGTGGGTGGGGGAGCTCCTGCCGCTCGTGCCCGTCGCGCCTCGCGCCGCGATCAAGCGCCGGCGCCTGCGTCCGGTCCTTGCCTTCGGTACCGACGCCGCGGTCCTCTGGGAGCCGCGAATCGTCAACGGCACGCTGGGATACGGCGAGTCGGCGCGAATCCCGCTCGCGGGCGACCCCGCGGCGATGCTGCAAGCCGGCCGGGCGGCGATCGACGCGCTGCCCCATCGCGCTTACGGCGGCGCGGTCGCCGCAGCCAGGGTCGTGATCGCGCTGCCGCCGGGCCAGGTCCTGCGCAAGCGGCTCACGCTCCCCGCTGCCGTCGAGCAGGACCTGCGCCAGGCGCTCGCCTACGATCTCGACCGGCACACGCCGTTCAAGCCGGAAGAGCTCTACTTCGACGCCGCCGTCGTCTCGCGCGATACGCAGCGCAAGGAGATCGGTGTCGACTGGGCGGCCGCGCTGAAGAGCGTTGTCGACCAGGCGCGGCGGCACGCCGAAAACTGGGGCGCGACCGTCATCGCGGTGACCCCCGACGCTCCCGGCAGCGCCGGTCCGGCAATGACCGCAGCCTCGAAGCTCAACCTGTTGCCGCAGGCGGCGCGGCAGGGCGAGGCGTTGTGGCGCCGCTGGCAGCTATGGGCACCGCTGGCCGCCGTCAGCGCGGCGGCGCTGATCGCGATCGCTTTGCCGATCTGGCAAAAGCGCGATTACGTGATCGCGCTGTCGCGGATCACCGAGCAGGCGCGGACGCAGGCCGATGCCGCGAGCGCACTGCGCCAGCAACTCGAAACGATGGCCGCCGACTACAACTACGTGCTGGGGAAGAAATACGCATTTCCGAGCACGGTCCAGGTCGTGGACGACGTGACGAGGCTCATGCCCGACGACACCTGGCTGACGCAATTCGAGGTGAAAAGCCAGACCAAAGGCAAGGACCCGCACCGAGAAATGCTGTTGCGGGGCGAGTCCGCCAACGCCGGTCATCTCGTGACGTTGCTCGAGGAATCGAAACTCTTCACCGACGCGGCGCCGCGATCGCCGACGACCAAGATCCAGCCGGGACCGGGCGAGATCTTCGACCTGGGCGCGCAGCTGATCCCCGCGCCAGCGCCGCAACCGCTGCAACTCGCCAGTACGCCGATCGTCGAAGCGCCATCGCCGCCCGCCACGCAAACGCCGGCCGCTTCGTCCTCGGCGCCCGTCCCGGTCGGGACCTCCGCGCCGCCGCCTCAGCCCGCGACGAGCGCGCCACCGACAACCACCGGACCCGCGCCGACGATCCCGCCGACCCCGGCGGGATCGGCACCTGCGGCACCAGCCGTTGCGCCTGCAACGCCGGCGCCCGTCGCAGCCGCGCCCGCGCAAACGACCGCCGGGGGGCTTCGCGTAGCCGCCCCCGGGGAGGGTCCCGGCGTCGCGCCCCTTCCGTTGCCTCCCGGATTCGGACCCCCCCGCCCAGCTCAGGCACCGACCGGGCCTTCCACGCCCGCGCCCGCAGGGAGCCAAGCGCCATGATTGCGACGATCGTCAAGCTTCCGCCGCCGCAGCAACGTGCGCTCGCCGTGGCGCTGCTGGTCGTCGCGGTCGCCATCGTCCTCTCGATTCTGTTGCTGCCGGTCGTGCTTCTGCACAAGCATTACGCCGATCGCATTTCGGCGCTCGACGACCGGCTCGAAACCTATCGCCGCGTCGCCGCGCAGGCGCCCGAATACCAGAAGGCACTTGAGGCGATGCGCGCCAAGGACACGCGCCGTTTCATCCTCAAGAACACTGCGCCGAACCTGGCTGGCGCGGAATTGCAGGAGCTGGTGCGTGCCGCGATCGAAAGCAATGGCGGACGCATCACGACGAGCCAGAACCAGGCGCCCAAGGACGATGGCCGCTTTCGCCAGATCGGGGTCAACGTCCAGTTCTTCGCGACCACGCCGACTCTGCAGAAGGTGCTCTACGCGCTCGAGACGCAGGTGCCTTATCTCGTCGTCGACAACATGACGTTGCGGCCATTGAATGCGTTTCGCGGGTTCCGGCCCGCGCCGGGGCAGGAGCCCGAGGTCAATGTTCAGCTCGACGTCGTCGGCTATGCGTATGCCGAGACCGAGAAGAAGTAGGGGAGGGGAGCCGTGAACGCACTGACGACACGTGCCCGCGCCGCCCTGTGGTGGCTCGCTCCGCTCGCAGTCCTCGCGATCCTGGTCGGCTGGGAAGCCGGCTGGGGCAGCGGGATCCGCAAGCAGCCACCGCCGGAGGCAACCCCGGGGGCAAAGCCCGTCGTGATGGCATTGATGCCCGAATACTCGATCGCGGGCGGCATCGGCGCGCATACCGAGACGGTCACGCGGACGCTGTTCAATCCGACTCGCCGTCAGGCGGCGGTCGTCGCGGACGCCTCGAAGGCGCGGTTGCAGCGCGGACAATTCGCGCTGACCGGCACGACGGTGATCGACGGCAGGAGCACCGCGTTCCTGCGCGAAACCGCCGGCGGCAAGTCGCGCCGCGTCCAGCAGGGCGAAATCGTCAACGGACTTACCGTGGCGGAGGTCAAGCCCGACCGTGTCAAGCTTGCCCTCGGCGACGAAACCGAGGAGCTGGTGCTGCGCGTCGCGACGAATCCACGGCCGACAACGCCGCCCGCGACTCCCGTTCCCGCGCCGCCACCTGCGGGATCAGTGCCGCCGACCCCGTCACCGGCTACGCCAGCTGCGCCGGGAACCCAGCCGGCCGCCGCAGGTGACGCCGCGCAGTCGCTTGCGGCGCGCCGCGCCGCCGCACGTGCTGCGGCGGCAAACGCTGCCCAGCCGGTCCAGCCGGCCGGTGCACCGCCCGTGGCACCGACCCCGACCCCGGCGACCGCAGCCCAGCCCGCGGCCGCGGCGCCCGCGCCCGATCCGCGCTGGCTCGATCTCTACCGTAACTACGAGCAGCGACGGAGCACAACCAAATGAGGCATCGGGACGGAGCTTCGACGCAGCGCCCAACGCGCTCGCCAACTCCATCCATCCAGCCTGGGATCCTTCCACAGGTCCCTCGCGCACGCATAAAGAAAAGACCAATGACTCCAATGCTCAGCAGGCTGCTTCCGTGCGCCGTCCTCGTCGTCATGGCCGGGTGCGCAAACCAGCCGGCCACCGACGGCCCGGCGGGACAGACCAACCGCGTGCAGCCGCACAAGACGACCCAATCGATGTCGCCCTCGCCTGCGATGGCCGACGCCGCGCAACGGGCGCTGGAGCCGGGCCTCCCAACGGCCGACGAGAAGGCGCGGCTGTTCAAGGGCACTGGCGTTCTCGTCAAGGGCCAGCAGCCCGGGGGTGCGCTGCCGCCCGGCCCTCCGGCCCAGCCGGCCGGCGGCGGCGTCGTGCTCAATTTCGAAGGCGCCGACTTGCGCGAAGTCATCCGCAATATCCTGG
>WNGE01002281.1_pt1 | contig 23621 bp, 23 predicted proteins | sample 5400651 | NCBI WGS metagenome assembly WNGE01 (sample SAMN13153370, study PRJNA577476) | soil metagenome | isolation source: 60 cm soil or saprolite under grassland replicate 2 | place: USA:California | collected 2016-06-15
ACGTTGCCAGCGCGCTTTAGCGCCTGAATCAACTGCGCGCCACATTCGGCGCCAGCGATTGTTCCAAATGCCATGAAGAATCCCAGTTTGAGATCGACATTGCCAAGCGCGCGGTGCTGTTTCGCCGCGACGATCGATTTGCCGACGATGTGCGCCAGGTCCGTCCCAACCGCGTAATTCCAATCCACTCCCATCAAGCGCAGTGCGGGACCGGCAATGAAACTTCCGCCAACACCAAAGAACCCACCCAGAATTCCAATGATAAAGCCGACAACAGCCAGATAAATCGGGTTGATGTGCGTGTTGGAGATTGGAAAAAACATGAGTTATTTCCAGCGTCCCCGCAGGAAGCGAAACAAGAGCGTCGTCACTGTATCCAGAACAACGGCCTGACCGGCGATGAGCAAAAGGGCTACCCCGGCATAGATGTAGCGATGCTGACCTTCGAGGTGGTACAGCCAGTTCCCCAAGAGATTAAGAACTAGAAAGAAATAGCAAATCACCAGAACCGCATACACCCCCAGTTCAATGGCAAAAACTCGCAGACTTTTGGCAGCTTGTTTTTTCATCGGGCAGAGATGGGGCAGGGCGTTGAACCGTTAAGTCGCTGAATCAGCAGATTGGTTAGATTATAAGAATCGAGCGATAATGGGCTTTTCGCTTCGAGGTTTCAACGATTTAAGGGGGCAACGGCTTGTGAGGGTTGCGCGCAGGCTCATCAGCGGGCAAATTGATTGCGCCGCGAGCGTTTCTTCCTAACGTTCCACTTCACTTTACGGAAAAACACCATGGCCGATGTCGCAAACAAATACGCCGAAAACGTAGCAGGCAAATTCTACGTCGATGATCAATGCATCGACTGCGATTTGTGCCGCGAAACTGCGCCTGCCAATTTCAAGCGCAACGACGATGGCGGCCACTCCTATGTTTACAAGCAGCCGGAGACGCCAGAAGAAGACGCGCTCTGCAAGGAAGCGATGGAAGGTTGCCCGGTTGAAGCGATTGGTAGCGACGGCGCATAAATGGCAGGGCACGACAAGGCCAGTCCGGCTCGGACCCGGGCGCGCCGCAAACGCGCCACTTCGAAGAAAAACGTCGAACATCCAATCTCCAACTCGAAATCCCCGCCCGTCGCGCTGACCGTTGCTGGATCGGACAGCAGTGCTGGCGCCGGTGTTCAGGCCGATCTGAAAACGTTTTCAGCCCTGGGCGTTTATGGATTGACTGCGGTCACCTGCGTCGTTGCGGAAACTCCCGGAAGCGTTTCACGAATTGAGCCGGTCAGCCCGGAGATGGTGCGCGAACAGATCACTCTTCTGTTCAGAAATTTCCCGATCGCGGCGGCGAAGACCGGACTGCTCTACGCCGCTGAAATCGTCGAAACGGTTGCGCGAGCACTCCTCGATCTTTCAACCGATGCCGCCAAACGCCTTCCCCTCGTAATCGATCCCGTCATCGTTGCAACAAGCGGCGATCAACTTCTCGAACCCGAAGCGATCGAGCTTTATGAGAAGGAGTTATTTCCGTTGGCGGCTCTGTTAACACCCAACCTGGACGAAGCAGAAAAACTGATGGGCGAGCCAATTCGCGATCTGCAGGCAATGCGCAAAGTCGGACACAAAATGCAAAAGAAATATAGCGTATCGATCTTGCTTAAGGGCGGACACCTTAGCGGCGACCACGCCGTCGATCTGCTCTTTGCCGGTGACAAGATTAGCGAGTTCTCGGCGCCGTTTTTGCGCGGAGTCGCAACCCACGGGACTGGCTGCACTTACTCGGCAGCGATTACCGCCGGTCTTGCCCGCGGACTGAAACTTGAAGATGCAGTTGGTCGCGCGAAAAAATTTGTAGCTGCATCCATCGCGCAGCACTTCCGGTGGACGTCGAGCTCGGGCAAGAATCTCGACGCGCTTAAGCATTCGCTCTAGCTGCAGCCGCGATCGGTGATCCCGGCTGCCGGGGTCACCGTCCCCGGCTACAACTACACAGTCTTATGCACCGGGGTTCGTCTCTTGCTCCCAGCGCTTCAACTTCATCGCTTCGAGCGCAGCAGCGGTTTCTGCCTGTTTTTTGCTTCGACCGCTGCCTTGGCCAAGAACGATTCCCTCCCAGACAGCTTGCACGACAAAACTCTTTTCGTGCTCGGGACCACTTTGCGAAATTAATTCATAGACCGGGCTGCGGGGCGAAATACTTTGCAATAATTCCTGCAAGTGACCTTTCGGATTGATCTCGATCGGCTCTTCCGCGAGTTGCGCGAGATCAGCACGGGCCTGCGCCAAGATAAATTCTCTCGCAGTATCAAGACCGCCATCCAGATAAATGGCGCCGATGAGCGCTTCGAACGCGTCCGCCAACGTGGACGTTCTCTCCCGACCGCCACTGGCTTCTTCACCGCGCCCCATCAAAAGGTAACGTCCCAAGTCGAGCGCGGCGGCGTGCATCTTCAATGTCTCGCGGGACACGAGTCGAGACCGCAATTTCGTCAGTTGTCCCTCGGCCTCGCTGCCAAAACGCCGAAAGAGATGTTCGGAAATGACAAGCTGCAGCACCGCGTCACCGAGAAACTCCAAACGCTGGTTATCAAAATGATAGCGCTGGGTTTCGTGGCCCAGACTGGGATGCGTCAACGCCTCCGCCAGCAAAAGCGAATTGCGAAACTTATAACTGATGCGTTCCTCGATCGGACTCACCGAGCGGTCATTCTGAGCGAAGTCGAAGAATCTCTCAATCTACTTTTGGATTGCGATCGCATCTCTGCTCCACGATCTCAAAACCGGCCTGACGAAAATGCTCGTCAAACGCCAGCCACGCCAGGTTCGATGGTCAACACCTCCGCCAGCTAAAGCGAAGCGGGAAACTTGCACCTATGCGTCGTCGAGTGGTTCACCTTAGCGTTTCTGATAAATCTCGAGTGAGGTGACGACATCCAACGCACGCTGCAAGACCGGATCGTGCGCTGGCGGTTTCTCCGGCGCGCGGCCACGGCGTTGCTGTGCTGCCTCCGCCGCCTCGACTTCAGGATTTGTTCCGGCCAACAGCGCCGCCTCGTTCATGTGTGGCCGCCCCGTTTCGTAAACAAATGGCCCCATTCCTTTTTCCCCGCTCAATTGAAAAACTTGTCGCTTGTCCGTCATGCGCATCTCGACAGGCAAGTCTGGTTTTACCCCTTCTGGAAATAATGAACGACCCTCCGGCGAAATCATTTCCGCCACTGCAACGCGCAGGATTTTGCCGCTTGGCAATGACAAATCGGAGTATTCGACCGCGCGTCCAGCAGTCGGCTGCCCGATAACCAGCGCTTTATCATAAAACCGCAGGGCCGCAGCAACTGCTTCGGCTGCTCGGGACGTGTCGCCATCGGCCAGCACCATGACCAGGCCCCGGAAAGCAGGGTCGCGATCAGAACTAAAGACGCGATCCTGACGCACGGCGGGTTTGCGCAACGTGAAGAGTGGCTTGCCCTTCGGGCAAAACCGTTTCGCAAAATCCGCCGCTACCGCAAAATTACTTGTTCCTTGGCTGGAGCGAAGATCGACAATCAACGCATCCACTTTTTTTGCAGCGAAGTTGCTGAGACTCTTATCCATCGCCTGAAGATTAGCGCTGTTCAGCGACCCGAGCCGCAAGTAACCGATGTGACCGCCCAGCACCTCACTGTAAAAGGCGCCTGGCGCTTCTCCCGGCGCGCTCTCCTTGTTCGGCAAAAGCATCACGCCATGCGGCAGCCGAATCATCAGGCCCTCAACAGTCGCCCGGGTCAGTTCCGTGTCGGTAATTGCATCCGGACTTGTGAAATTGCTTTTCAATAACGTAATGGCTGCTTGCAAATCTGCCTGGCTTAACGAATTGACCAATTCCTGCCTGGTAGGTGTCGCCAACGGTGAGGGAGACGGCAGAATAGACTTAGTCGGCACCAGCGCGCCGCCGACCGACGGAATCGCGGTGGGCGATTGCGCCAGAGCATTCGTCATCAGAAAAATGCCGATCAACGCCGGCCAGGTAAATCGCAACATTCGGAGAGTAGATACCGATCTTATAACGCATTTTCAAAATCACTCAACGAGCGCTGCGCTGGACGATGCGGATGCAACGCAGATCATGGCTGAGTTTCATGACAACATGATGCGGAAGAGTGGTGGCTGGTGCGCGGTTTGAGGCAGCGCACCAGCTCAAGCGATGCAGTGAATCGCTGCCGTCGCCGTTAAAGATTGAGCGGGGCAGTCAATCGGTCGAGAAAAAGTGTTTGCGCTTGATTTATTTTTCGCCGCGCGATCTCGCCGCGAAAAAATTCTGCGCGGTCGATTTCTGGGAACTTTTGCAGTTTTCCTGAGCGCGGCGGCCATTCGATTTCGAAGACATTCGATTTCAGCTTGAAGGAATCCGGCAAATCGCCTTCAAAAGCCCAGGCGTGAACGGTTTTGCCGCCTTTCTGTTTTATCGAACCGAGCGAAATCCATTCGCCTTCCGGTCGAAAGCCGAGCTCTTCCTCAAATTCAATTTGAGCCCGCCGAAGTAGATCTTCGCCGGGAGCAGCTTCGCCTTTTGGAATTGTCCATGCGCCGTCGTCTTTGCGAGCGAAGAATGGCCCACCGGGATGCACCAGCAGAACTTCGAATTCGTTGTTCCTGCGCCGAAACATGAGTAGACCAGCGCTGAACCGACTTCGTGAAGACTTCGAGTTTTCCGGCATCATTTTACGCCGGCAACGTGCTCGACGGATTTCGTAGAAACCGCGCCGCTTCCTTTTTTGCCTCCCCAAAGGTGAAATGTGTAACTGAAAACTATGTAACCAAATAGATCGTGCTTCGGGCCATTGTTGACATAGAGCGCGGGGTTGAACTGGAAATCGCGCGTGATGTTGCAGGTGAAACCGATCGTCGATGAGTTTTCAGAACCGCTCACCCAATCGACCTGTACTCGCCACGTCTGATTGAAATCGTAGGCGTAGCCAAGGATTGCTTCGTTTTTGTAGCCAGCATGAAGGGCTCCGGCGATCACTTTGTGATGCTCCGTGTAGTAGCCAGCTTCGATAAACGGTTGAGGATCTACATTCAGGTGAGGCGACCAATTCAGGAACCCAACGGAAAGAAGATAAGGCTCTTTCGTTAACAATCCGATCTCCGTCGCGAAGATCCAATCGTCCGGTTGGAATCCGCGAAACACCGCTACCTCAGCCCATTTCGTTAGGCCCAGCTCGGCTTGTAATTCGTATGGGTTCGCAATCCGCTTGTCTTGAATTTGCAGACTTAAGGAGAGATTGCCTTCTGGTTGCAACTCGGGCGTCACGATTTGACTCAAACCTTTCGTCGTAGCGAAAGATGAAGAAGCGCTTGAAAGACTTGCGAACATCATCAGGGCGATCGCCCCGAAGCTGATTGGCTTGCCTCTTGTCCCGTCAATCTCTCTCTGGAAAGCCTTTGCCACGCTGCGCCGAGTAAAACCGCTGCTCTGCGGCTTGTCGATTCCATCTTGAACGAGCGATTGGCGATCTTAAGCTTACGTCGTGGAAGAAGCAGAAGTTCCTCTGGAAGATTTGCACGAGCATGTGCGTCACGGGGCTGAACAGGGGGATGCGGCGTGGATTTCGTGGGTCGCATTGAGCACCGCGATTCTCGCCGTGCTGGCAGCGATTACGGCACTTCTTTCGGGCATGCATGCCAACGAAGCGATGATGGACCAGATCGAGGCATCCGATCAGTGGAACTATTACCAGGCAAAAAGCATCAAGGCGTCAGTGCTGGATGCGAAAATGTCCCTGGCGGCCGTGGCAGATGAAAAAGATCGGGAAAAAGCCGCGAGATACGAAGAGGAAAAATCGAAAATTCAATCGGAAGCCGAGCACAAACAATCGGAGGCGAAATCAAATTTTCATCGACATGAAGTTTTCGCGCGCGGCGTCACCATGTTCCAAATTGCGATTGCCATCGCCGCAATTTCCGCGCTCACGAAGAAGCGACGGTTTTGGATCGTGAGTTTACTTTTTGGCGCGGCTGGCTGTGTTTTTCTTGTTCTCGGCGGGATGCGTCATTGATCTATGCGTGTGCTTGCCATCGACGCTTCTCTGCGCAACACCGGTGTCGCGATTGTCGATGCCAACAACGGCAAACCGCGCTCTCTCTATTTCGGCACCATTCACAACGCGAGTTCGATGCGTTCCTCGGCCTGCCTGGTGGCGATTCGCGACCGGCTTATCGAACTAATTCGCGAACACGAACCGGATTGTTGCGCGCTCGAATCGGTTATTTACGTGCAAAGCTATAAGACTGCGATTGTCCTCGGAGCCGCGCGTGGAGCGGCCATTCTGGCAGCGGCGGAAATGGGCCTGCCAGTTTTTGAATACGCGCCCAACCGCATCAAACAGGCAACTGTAGGCACCGGCGCCGCCGGAAAAAATCAGGTCGCGTTCATGGTGCGCGCCTTGCTTGGCTTAACGGAAACGCCGGATGCCGACGCAGCCGACGCCCTCGCAATTGGCTTGACACACCTGCGCTCACAGGAAGGAGCCCACCTGGGAATTCCCGGCGCCGCGCAAATATGAAAGATGTCGATGTAGATCTTCAAGTACGTCAGCTCGGCCGGATGGAATTCGCCGACGCGCTCGCGTTGCAGGAAGAAATTGTGGCAAAGAAACGAGAAGATCGTTCGCTGGATGATGAGCTGCTTTTGCTCGAACACGAACCCGTGTACACAATTGGCCGCACGCCGAACAAATCCAGCCTGCTTGGCTCAGCGCATCTGCCGCATCCACTTTTTGCGATCAATCGCGGCGGTCACGCCACATATCACGGGCCCGGACAATTGATGGGCTATCCGATCATTGATCTGCGCCGGTGCGGCCAGGATCTACATCGATACCTGCGTTGGGTCGAGCAGTTGCTAATCGAACTTCTTCTCGACTACGGGATTACCGCGTCGCGCCGCGAATCCCTGACGGGAGTATGGGTTGGCCAACGCAAGATTGCCTCGATCGGTGTTGGCGTCCGCCATTGGGTCACGATGCATGGCTTCGCGTTGAACATATGCGGCGATCTTTCGCCCTTTAATTACATCATTCCGTGCGGCATTAATAATGTTGCGATGACGTCGATGGAGAAGGAAACTGGCGGTGCGTTTTCAGTTCTCGATATTGCCGAGGCGCTTGAGAAACTCGCCTTGGATCGGATTGTCGATTTGCGGACCGTTCACGCAACCCAACCGATCAACGTTTAAGAAAATGATTCCGCTCGAAGACAACGTCGGCGACATTATCGGAAAAGCGCAACGCGGTTTGCGCATTTCCGATACCCAACTGGCAGAAAAAGCGCGGATCAGCTCGCAAGCGGTCCGGAAACTACAGGAAGGCAATTTTGATGAGTCGACGCTTTTGCGTGTTGCGCCGGTTTTGGGTCTCGCGGGGCGAGCACTATGTGAACTTGCCAAGGGTAAGTGGCATCCAAAAAAAATTGATAAGTGTGACGGCCTCGCCCAATTCAACACGCATTATCACGATATGGCGGTCAACGCCTATCTGGTCTGGGACCCGGCCAGTCGAGCCGCGGCAGCTTTTGATACCGGCGGCGATTGCAGTGAAATGGTGCGCTTTGCCAACCACCACAAACTAGCCGTGCAACTCATTCTCCTTACACACGCCCATCCCGATCATGTCGCCGACCTGCCGCGTCTGCGCGAAGAAACCGCAGGGGAGGTTTTTGCTCCGGCGCGCGAACCTGTTCCCGGCGCGGAATCCATCGAAGAAGGAAAGTGTTTTCGCCTTGGCAACCTAGAGATCGACACGCGGCTCACTTGGGGCCACTCCGCCGGTGGAATGACCTACGTGGTGACTGGTCTCGCTCGTCCGATCGCCATTGTGGGCGATTCGCTTTTCGCCGGCTCCATGGGTGGGGGAAACGTTTCCTACGACGACGCGTTACGAAATAATCTCGAGAAAATCTTAACGTTGCCCGATGAGACGATCATCTGCCCCGGGCATGGTCCAATGACCACGGTTGGGGAAGAGAAAGAGCATAACCCATTCTTTGCAGGCAAAATCTGAACTGGTAGGGCGAGACTAAGCTTGAACGATTCGGCAGATCGCGTCCTGATAGCAACAGGCCGGATCGAGAAGCTCACGTTAATCGCGGCAGATGATTCAATCCTGCGCTATCCCCACATAACGACTCTGCGCGCGAGCGCGCGATTTTTCTCGAATTCGTTCGGCGGTCCTAGACCCCGGCTACAATTTTATCCGCCCACCGCTTGGTAATGGCCAAGGCCGCGTTTCCACATCGCGCGAGCAGCCGCCCAAGTGAGCAGGAGCCAGCCGCTTTGAATTGCCAGTGCTTCCGCGAGTGCCGCGCCTTGTAGTCGGCCGAGGAAAATCGCGACGGGGCAAAATAATTCGTAATAGAACGGTAGCCATTTCATCACCGCCTGCACCGGGTCTGGCATGATGTCGATTGGAAACATTTGGCCGCCCAGGAAATATTCGAACGAGTAAACGATGAAAACGATCGTCGAAATTTCCAGGATCCAGAAGGCCATCATCGCGAGCGAGTAGGTGATGAAGAATTGCATCAACGCCGCCATAATCATCGAGATGCTCGCAAGAATGTAAGTCATCGCTTGATCAGGCAGCGCGATGTAGTGTCGGAAGTAAATGAAGATGAGCGCGATGGGCGGCAGCGTGACGAACGTGTAAACCAGGCGGCCGCTCATAAAAATGCTGAAGCGATAAGCGAGATAACTCATCGGTTTCGTGAGAAGCGAATTGATCTGTCCCTCGCGAATGTCGGCGGCGATTTGCCATTCATCTTCCGTGGGCGTGACGAGATTGCTTACCAGAAGGGTCAGCAAATAATAGTAAATCATCGAACCGTAATCGTATCCGTGAAGGCCGCCGCCGCGTTCCTTGAAAATCGCGCGCCAGAGAAAAACCGTGCCCGCCAGCGGAATCAGTCCGAAGAGCGCGCGCAGAAAATAATTCCAACGATATACGAATGTGTTCTGCAGCCCGATGTTAAAAACCGAGATGTACTTGTCGATCTTCACGCGGGGAATTAATTAGGAAGCCAGTTCACGCACGCAATTTTCGTTTGCGGTCGTTTGGAACTCAAGCCCTTCGATCAATTGCAGTCCTTGAGCGCCTAATTGTTGCGCCGCTCGCCTCGCGATTCACGCAGGCTGGGAAGCCCGCGTGCCGCACAGACAAGATGCCTATGTGCCGACCGCGGCGCTTTTCTGCGCGAGTTCTACGGCGAGATTGATCGCTGCGATCATGCTGTCGGGCCACGCAATTCCTTTGCCGGCAATTTCAAACGCGGTGCCGTGATCGGGGCTGGTGCGCGGGAAGGGCAGGCCCAGTGTTACATTCACGCCGCTATGAAATGCGTGCAGTTTCAGCGGGATCAACCCTTGGTCGTGATACATGCAGAGAACGGCATCGAATTCACCTTCGATCGCACGATGAAAAACGGTGTCGGGGGAATGGGGACCGGTGAATCGTGATCGGTGATTAGTGAACGGTGTTTGGTTCAATTCGGCAATTGCCGGCGCGATGATTTCGATTTCTTCGCGCCCGATCTTGCCAGATTCACCAGCATGTGGGTTCAGACCCGCGACGGCGATGCACGGTCCGCCCGTCACAGGACGATTACTCTTCGGAACTTGACTGCTTAAAGCAGTCAAGTTTCCGAGATCATCGAGCTCCAGTGATCGGCGTTGGAGAAAATCGACGAGCAACGAGCCGACACGGACAATCTCCGATTGCTTGAGTGCGCTTGGAACGTCGCGCAATGGAATATGGGTGGTAACGAGTGCGACCGTGATTTTTCCGCCGGTCAAACACATCGCGAAATTTTTCACGCCGCAGCGCTCGGCGAAAAATTCCGTTTGTCCGGGGAACTTGAAACCGGCTGCGTACATGCGCGCCTTGTGAATCGGGCCGGTCACGACGGCATCGAGTTCACCGCGCCGAGCGAGCATGACCGCTTCCTCCAGCGCCGCTCCGGCTGCGCGAGCAGTTTTAAGCGTCGGCTGGCCTAACGAGCAATCCGGATATTTCCCAGTGACCACATACTCGGCAGCGGTTGGCAGAGCTTTTGAATTTAGCGCGGCTTGAACGATCTCCGGGCCGATGCCCGCGCAATCTCCGAGCGTGATGCCGATGCGCGGTTGCATCGCACATTGTCACGGAAGTTATGTGTCTCCGCAATGAACACTCGTCATCGTGGTCCTGCTCGTGATCGCAATCGAGTCTTTTTGGACCGAGCACGAGCGCCAAGCGAACATTCAACGACCAATCCAACACCGAACATCGAACTTCAGAACGTCCGAATGTAAGCCTTCGCGCGCAACCCGGCAATCCAGCGTTCCTGCAAGCCTTGCGCCTCCACTTGGATTAGTTTCTTCTCGATATCAGATCGGACTTCTGCGAGTGAACGGGTCGTGCCGCCATGCTTGTCCTCCACCTTGAGGATGTAATAATTGCCGGCGTAATCGATGATGTTGCTAATTCTGCCAACCGGCATGTTGAAGGCGATCTTTTCCAGGGCGGGCGCGAGCGTTTTGCGCTCGATCCAGCCCCAGTCGCCGCCCAAATCGCGGGTGCTGTCTTCGGAATAGACCTGCGCCATGCGGTCGAACTCTGCGCCGCTTGCCAACTTGCCGAGCACTTCTTCAGCCATCGCTTTCTGTGCCGCGGAATTTCCGGTATCGGCGTGAGCGGGAATCATGATCATGCGCAGTTTGACCTGCTCTTTGGAGGTGAATTCTTCGCGATGCTTCTTGTAGTAGTCTTCTATTTTCGTGGGTGGAATGACCATGCTCGTCTTGACGTTTTTACTGCGCATCGCCTGCACGATTATTCTCTCCATTTCCTTTTCCTTGAACTCGCCCACCGTGTAACTCTCCGCCTCGAGTGTCTTGATAAACGTATTGCGATCTCCGCCGAAGGACTCCCGGATGATGTCGTGCATTCGTTGGTCCACAATATGATCCGGGATCTGAAAGCTTTCTTTTTTGAACGCCTGGATGATAAGCCGCCGATCCATCAAATCTTTCAAAGCCGCCTGTCGCACTTCCTTCAGTTTATTTTCCAGCTCCGCGCCAGTGTATTGTGAACGCAGCAACTTCTCCCGTGGCGCGGACAAAGCGCGGACTTGCGAGAACGTGATCACGTCCCCATTCACAACCGCAGCGATACCGTCCACGACTTGGGCCTCCTGATGCTCCTGGGCGAACGCGGAGCAGCAAAGTGGCAATAGAGCAAGCCCGGAAACTGCCAGGAAGGTGTTGGCAAACCTACGCATCATGTGTCTCATAGTTTGTTAATCAACTCCAGAATCTCCCTGAGGTGCTGTTCGATTTTGGTTCCAACTAAACGGGGGAATTTGCCCGCGACAAGTATAAAATCTCCGCCCCGGGTCAACATCAATTTGCGTTCGCGCACTTCGACGCGGCTCACCCCGGATTTTGCCGCAGCGAGCTTGATTTCGGTGAGAAGAAACAAATTGTCAACCGCCATCGGGAATGATCCAAAGCGATCACGCCAATCGCGCCGCAGGCGATCGAGCTGCTCACGTGTAGTGATTTGCGCAATATCGCGATACGCTCGGATGCGCAGGGTTGCGTCGCTGATAAAACTGCTGGGCACAAAGGCGGGCACGCGCTCGTTAGTAGAAGCAAGCCCTCGTCGCTTGTCTTGGTGGGGTAGCGGCGAGGTGTCGCTTCTACTTCTACTTTGCACGAACTGGGCTTCATTCGTGGCGACGAAATCGAGGCGTAGATCGACATCGAGCCGGTGCAGTAGTTTCTCACCTTTGAGTTGCCCGACCGCCTGCTTGAGCAACTGGCAGTATAAATCGAAACCAACCGCCATAATGTGCCCGCTTTGCGCCGTGCCCAGAATGCTGCCCGCGCCGCGGATCTCCAGATCGCGCATCGCGATGCGAAAACCGGCGCCCAGTGAGCTGTATTGCTTGATGGCGCTGATCCGCTTGCGCGCTGCGCCAATTGTCATCATTTCGTGCGGGAGAAGCAGATAGGCGTACGCTTTGTGCTCGGCCCGGCCGACGCGTCCGCGCAATTGATAGAGATCGGCAAGACCAAATCTGTCGGCGCGATCGATGATGATGGTATTGGCATTAGGAATATCGAGACCGCTTTCGATGATCGTCGTGCAAACCAGCACGTCGATCTTACCGGCGATGAATCGCGTCATGACCGCTTCCAGTTCGTCCGAATCCATCTGGCCGTGGCCGATCTCGACCCTGGCCTGCGGGCACAGATGAACAACCCGATCGCGCGCGCGAGAGATCGTTTGGACACGGTTGTGCAAGAAGAAAACCTGACCTTGACGCTCGAGTTCGCGATTGATCGCATCGCGGATGATCCGCTCATCGTAGGCGGACACGACCGTCTCTACCGGTAGGCGGTTGAGCGGTGGGGTCTCAATTGTGGACATGTCTTTGACGCCGACGAGCGAAAGATAAAGCGTGCGCGGGATTGGCGTGGCGGAGAGCGTCAGGAGGTCGACAAGTTTAAACAGCTCTTTGAATTTCTCTTTGTGCAGAACGCCAAAGCGTTGCTCCTCGTCGATTACCACCAGGCCGAGATCTTTGAAAACGACATCGCCGGAGATAAGCCTGTGCGTGCCGATGACAATATCGACGCCGCCGCCGTGCAGCAGCTGCAACACTTTCTTCTGTTCCGCGTGCGAACGGAAGCGACTGAGCATTTCGATTCGTACCGGGTAATCGAGCATGCGCTGCCGGAACACCTCGAAATGTTGCTGAGCGAGAACGGTAGTCGGCGCGAGAACTGCGACCTGTTTCCCGTCCATAACTGCTTTGAACGCGGCCCGAATTGCGACTTCCGTTTTGCCGAAGCCGACATCGCCGCAGATCAAGCGGTCCATCGGTTGGGCGCGCTCCATGTCGATTTTTGTATCGATGATCGCCTTCATTTGATCCGGCGTTTCGCGAAAAGGAAACGAATCCTCAAATTCCGCCTGCCATCCTGTGTCAGGGGCAAACGGGTGACCGGGATGCGTCTGCCGTTCCGCCTGAAGTGCGAGCATTTTGCCGGCGTAATCGAAAATGGAAGCCCCGGCGTTTTTCTTGGCGCGCGTCCATCTCGCGTCCCCGAGCGAACTGAGCTGCGGCGATTTTTTGCCGACACCGACGTAACGCGAAACCAGATAGGCTTGTTCGAGCGGGACGTAGACTTTTGCTTCGTTGGCAAACTCGAGCGCGAGGACTTCCTGAGCTCCATCTTCTATAGTGACAGCCGTGTCGGCTGTGCTTTTTGATGAAGCAGGCGACACGCCTGCCTCTACAGCGTGCGGAGACTTTGCAAGACGGATGAGACCCAAAAATCTCCCGATGCCGTGTTCGACGTGGACAACCAGGTCGCCCTCGGCCAGTTCGCTGAAATCAATCTGTGTACGGTGACGTTCCGCGCGACGCAGGCGTCGCCGCGGATGGGCGGCGAACCGTCCGAATAATTCCGCGGCCGACAGCACGACCAGATTGGCTGCCGGGAAACAAAATCCGCGAGCGAGAGTTCCTTGGACAAGATCGATGTCTTCAGTGGCGTCCTCCATGATCTCGCGAAAGCGCTCGATCTCGCCTTCGGTCTGAAAATAAATGACGATTTTCGCTTTGTTCGCGCGCCATTCCTTTAAGTGCGCGATAAACTGTGCGCGTTTCGCTTCCGCGAGCACGAGATCGCCGATCGCGAACTCGCCGACTTCGGAATCGTGGAACGCACCACTGAAATCTTCTGGACCAAACTCAATCCAACCTTGGCTGATTTGAATGTGCGTGCTGGAACTTTTTTCCGGTTCGATATCGATCTGAAGATGATCGGGTGCCAGATAATCACGGACTGTGCCGCTTTGATCGTCAATCGGCCCCAGCAAAATATCGAGCGAATCCAAATCGCGGAGCGAAGTTTGGGTATCGATGTCAAACTCGCGGAGTGATTCAATTTGGTCGCCAAAAAATTCCAAACGCACCGGTAGCGGCGCTTGCCACGAATAAAGATCGACGATGCCGCCGCGCAGAGCGAATTGTCCGCGGGTCGTGACTTGCGACGCGCGTTCATAACCGGCGCCGGCGAGTTGTTCGAGAAAGCGTTCCATCTTTTCGTTTGCCCGGCGCTGAAGCTGAACGATTGCGGATTGGAGCCTGCCGCGCCTCGGCGCAGCATGCTCGAGACTTGCACGCGTTGCGACAATCAGACGCGGACTGGCCTCGCGTTCAACTTGCATGAGCACCGCGATCCGCTCCGCTGCAATTTCCGGGTCAGGCAAAATATTTTCGACGGCCGCGAACTCGGCTTCCGGCAGGAACAGCGCGGTGGGATACCAGTTGAGCAAGCTTTCGTAGAGCAGTTCCTGGGAATGAACGCTGGGACAGAAGATCCAAATGGTCTCGTCGATCTTACGCGCGATAGCGGCGACGAGAAATGCCTGCGCCGGCTCGATGACGTGCGAGAACTGCACTGGCCATCGCGCTTTCTCGATTGCGCGAAGTTTGCGCGCAATTGGATCGCTACTAGCGACGATTTCCAGAAGCTCTGTGCGTCCCGATTTTTGCACCGGTTAGGTTTCGCCGAAAAGAGGCGAAAATTCAAAGCTGCTCGCTGGAGCAGCTTTAGATCCAATATTAGAGCTTCCTGCCGATGGCTGCCGCGACGGCGCGGAGGCGTGGAACAAGATCGGCAAAAATTTCCGGGGTGAGCGCCTGATCGCCGTCGCTTTTCGCCAGTTCAGGGGAATCGTGCACTTCAATCATGAGTGCATCCGCGCCGGCAGCGAGGGCGGCGAGAGACATCTGCGGAACAAATTCGCGCAGACCGATCGCGTGCGTTGGATCGACGACGACCGGCAGATGTGTCTTGGATTTCAGAAGCGGAACGGCGCTCAGATCGAGCGTGTAGCGTGCCGCCGTCTCGAACGTGCGAATGCCGCGCTCGCAGAGAATGACGTTCATGTTGCCCTCGCTCAGGATGTACTCCGCGCTCATGATCAAGTCGTTGATCGTGGCGCTGAATCCGCGCTTGAGCAGGACCGGCAATCTGCTGCGGCCCACCTCCTTCAAGAGAGAAAAGTTGTGCATGTTTCGGGTGCCGACCTGGAGACAGTCCGCGTATTTTTCGATCACGGACAAGTCCCGCGGGTCCATAATCTCGGTGATCACAGGAAGGCCCGTTTCCGCACGCGCTTCAGCGAGAAACCGAAGTCCGTCCTCACGTAATCCCTGAAAACTGTACGGTGAAGTGCGCGGTTTGAACGCACCGCCGCGCAAAATTTTCGCGCCGGATTTTTTGACGATCTGTGCAATCGAGCAAATCTGTTCCCTGCTTTCGACCGAGCATGGGCCGGAAATGAGAACCACACATTCCTCTGCGCCCACTCGCACCTCGCCAATTGTGACGGCGGAGGGCCGGCGCGAATCGCGCGCGGCCAGTTTATAAGGCTTCAACACCGGCACGATCGCTTCCACGCCCGCCATGCAGGCGAGCGGCTTTTCGCGAAGTAGCGCTTCGGGCCCGATCACACCAATGATCACGCGCGATGCACCTCGGCTGATTTGTGCATCGAGCCCGAACTCCCGCACACGCGTGACGATCCGATTGACCTGTTCCTCAGTCGCGTTCGGTTGCGTGATGATGATCATATTCCCTTCGGCGGAACGATGAGAATGCCGCCGTCGCCGATTTTCTGCAAGCCCAGATGCTGACGCTCCCCAAGGAATCTAATTCGTGATCGTGACTGGCGTACCGAGTGAGACCGATTTGAAAAAGTTTTCGGCCATGAATTCAGGCATTCGGATGCAGCCGTGCGACGCAGGATAACCTGGCAAATAACCTGCGTGCAATCCTGTCCCGGAGACGATGCGCATAAAGTAAGGCATCGGCGTCCCCCTGAAGTGGGCACCCGGCGGTTTCGGGTCCTTAGTGACATCGACATTGGGCACGACTACGTTTCCCGCTGAGTCAATGTAATCGCCGAACAAACTGGAAACGTGATTGACGTCTTTCTGGATGATCGAGAAGTGCCCGTATGGCGTGTTTAACCCTTCGCGACCGGTTGAAAGTTGCGAGACGCCGACGAGCACACCACTCTTGTAAAAATAGGCGCGCTGCTCTCGGAGACTGATGGTAATGGAGGGTTTTCCATTAGTGCTGTCTCCATCCCAGTATGAGACGGTATCGTGCGCAGGACCAGCCGGAGCGTTGCCGTAGGCGCCGCCCAAGTATTGTGTCTTGGCCGAAAAGCGGGGGTCTTCGCCGCAACCAGCCGCAAAGAGAAGGAGAGCAATGTAAAGTAACGCCTGTAAACTGCCATAAGATGAACGGAGCATAAGAAGTTTGGGACGGACTTTTAATGCTCAACCTATGCAAAAAGTCAAGCTGAGAGCAGGCACTCAGCGATTCAAGAAATACAAGTAAAAGCTCTACCGGCCGTGCGGCCCGCTGCGGCTTGAATTGTGCCTTGTTTAGTGCAGAGTTTCCGGCGTCGTCTTCCGAATTGTGATACACGCTTGATGCCAACATACGAGTATTCTTGTCGGAAATGCGGCCAGACTTTTGAAGCGTTCCAGTCAATGCGCGACGAACCGTTTCGCGAGTGCCCAAAGGATCTCTGCCGGTTGCCGAAGTGGGGACATGGAAAGGTAAAGCGCCTGCTTGGGACCGGGGCCGGTCTCATCTTCAAAGGGTCCGGCTTTTACGTCACAGACTATCGAAGCGATTCGTACAAAGAGGCGGCCAAAAAAGAATCTCCTGCCACGCAAACAGGCGGAGAAAAGACCAGCGCGCCTAAAGAAGGCGCTACGAAAAGTTCTTCGCCTGCTCCGACCAAGGGACTTGAGAAAAAACCGGGAAAAGAGTCGGCCGGATGATTCTTAGAATATGGCGGGCCCCCGAAGCCTTCGGGGCAGCGCGACGTCCCACCATCCATAATCGCATTTGCAGGTTGCCGAAAATAAAGAGACCGGCGGTTCGCCCATGCGCCCTGCGAAATCCGCCGGTCAACCAACCGAAAGATCAACAATCAAATTCGTAATTAGCGCATGCCCACTTCGCGCGAACGTTCGTAGGCGCGAATCGCCCGGCGGGTCCCGGGCCCCATGATTCCATCAATGGCCCCGCCATAATAGCCCGCGCGGGCAAGTCGCCGCTGCAGCTCAGCGACCCTTGATCGGCTGCTAGAGCCGTACCCATAACCGTTACCATAGCCGGAGTCACCGTATCCGTAGCCTCCGCCGTATCCATAGCCTCCGCCGTACCCATAGCCTCCGCCGTACCCATAGTAATCGTAAGGGTACCCATAGCCGTAATATCCATATGGATAGCCCCAGCCCCACCACGATGGAAAGCCGAAGCTACCGATGAAGATGACGTCATTATTATTATGATGACGCCAATTGCCGTTCCAGTTGTTCCAATTACGACCGCTCCAGTTTCGGCCACTCCAGTTACGGCCGTTCCAGTTACGGCCGCTCCAATTACCGCCGTATGTCCCCCGGTATGCTCCCGACGGAGCGCTCCGAGCCTGCATCGAGCCGACGTGTGCACGGCCCCCACCGCCACCACGCCGCTGGCCGTTCGCAACTGAGGCCGGTAACGCCAGCGCAGCGATGCAGCTTATTAGAAGTAAACGTTTTGCATTCATAGTATTTTCATTTCCTACCAATTAGACCCCTCTAACGGCAAATAGTTTCGACATTTTTTCCGCCGACCATTGAAAAATCCCGCCCGCAAATTCGTGCTCGCTGGCTCGCCCAGTTTTCGATATTTATATCCACCAGCTACCGATGAGGAGTTTCCGTCGCACGATCATCCTATCGATATTGTCGAACTTTATGTTGCAATGGGTGGGTGCGGCGCCACTGCCGCGCAGCGTGAGTCCTTCGCAGCAATTCGTCATTTACGGCGCCGATGCGACGCTGCGCGGCGCGGTTTCCGAGCTTGCGGAGCAGACCAAGGTCAATTTGCTCGCGCTGTTGCGGCAGCCTGACAGGTGGAAAACGGCGGTTATAATCAATTTGCAGCCACAACAAGCGAACCTGCCTGAAATTCCGCCGGCCGAATTGCGATTCAGCCAGACTGGTTTTGGCCTGAAGTTGCAGCTCGATCTGACCATCGCCCAATATCTCGACGGTTCATTGGTGGAGCGCGAACTGCTGCGCGCCATTTTACTGGAGATGATTTATCGAAAGGCGCCGGACATCGCACCTGACACGTTTTTCGTCGAGCCGCCGGATTGGTTGCTCGATGGCGTGCTGGCGCTTACGCCCGGACGCGACCGCGGTCGGCTTATTGAAGCGCTTTCTGTGTCGGAAAAGAGGATATCGCTGGAAGAATTTCTGCGACAACCTCCCCGGCTACTCGACTCGGCTGGCCGAATGCTTTATCGCGCCTACTCGCTCGCGCTCGTGCAATTGCTTATCGATGAACCTGACGGGCATGTCCGGCTGGCGCATTACATCGGCAATCTGTCGCATGCTTCTAACGATCTCTTGGTTGATTTGAAAGCGCAGTTTCCGTCGCTGGCTCGCGATGCGGAAAAAAACTGGCAATTAGGCGTAACTCGACTAAGTGGCGCGCAAAGCCAGCAATTGCTCTCCTTTGCCGAAAGCGAGCGGGGCCTTGATGAATTGCTGCGCGTTAAAATTCCAAATACCGACAAATTATTGGACTTGAGCGGCCTCGCGCGGAAAAAGGCCTCCGCGGCAGAGAAAGTGGTGCTCAATCAATTGAGTTACAATTTGCTCTTATTCGCCGGTCGGACGAATCCAGTCATGCGCCCGATTGCGCGGGAATACCAGCAAGTCGCCGCGCTGCTTGCGCGCGGTAAACGGAGCCGTGTCGCCAAGCGTCTGGCGCGTTTGCAGGTTACTCGGGAAAGACTCGTCGCCCGCATGAGCGATCTCGATGATTACATGAACTGGTTCGAGGCGACGCAAATGAAGAATGTGAGTGGAGTTTTCAGCGATTACCTCAGCGCGGCGGGCCAACCGCAGGCGGGCGAGCCGCGGCGGCGCGATCTGCTTTCAGTTTATCTCGATGCGCTGGCCGATCAGTTGGAGGATTAGGAGATCGCGCCGCGAATTCGGGACACTCTTCATAAATCAAAAGCAACCCATCGGGCCGCGCAGCTGTTAGATGGAACGCGTGGATTGTGTGCGACGCGTGGCGTAGCAGTCAGCGCCAAGGAAATGCAGCGAGACATATGGCTCATCGCCAACCACCCAGCTGTCGTGAGGTATTGGCGGCACGTAAAAAAGCTCGGCTGCTCGTAACTCAAATACGCTTCCATTGTCGAAAGCCACCGTCGCTGTGCCGGAAAGCACCAAGCCAACATGTTCAATATTACACCGGGTCGCGCCAACGCCTGGTCCGACGTGTTCGCTCCACTTCCAACCTGGCTCGTATGTGGCGCGACCAATCCGTCATACCGCCGAGATGTACTAGCTCAAAGCGACCCTTTTGCAGAACGCGAACTTCGTCTGGCGATTCGAACCGCTTGAGGATAACTGGTATCTGCCCGCTAGTCATTCGTGCATCAATGCGTGGTGAAGTCAAGCTCAGCCACGGCCCCGGCAGGCGCAAGCCGCATCTGGCAGAATAATTCTGCAGGGGACGCGCATCGCTTCCCCGAAAAGGGACCGAGCAGGCAAAACAAAACAAAGAAAACTTCGATCTCGTGAGGGGTTGCCGATTGAGTAATTGCCGATTATTATATTGAGCGCGGTTGACCCGCGCCTTTTTCATTCATGCAAAAAATTGGATTTGCCGAAGCTCTTGATTCGATCGTAGCCAGCGACCCGCGTTACCAGCGGGACGCGTATGTGTTTCTGCGCGACGCGCTCGATTTCACCACAAAACAGCAGAAGAAAGTCAAGGGAGCTACTGTGCGTCATGTGAGTGGACCGGAATTGCTCGGAGGGGTGCGGCAGTACGCGCTGAAGGAGTTCGGGCCGCTGGTCATGACGGTTTTCGATAACTGGGGCATTCATTCCTGCGAGGATATTGGAAACATGGTTTTTAACCTGATCGGCGCCGGCATATTTGGGAAAACCGAGGAAGATTCGATCGAAGATTTCAAGAACGTCTACGATTTTGAAGAGGCTTACGTAAAGCCGTTCGCGCCAGCAAGACCAATGGCAGCGAAACCAGCGCCGGAGAGCCAGCCCATGATCCAAAAATGACGAATGACGAATGACGAAGCACGAAGGAAGCCCGAATGCTCAAAATGATAAGAGAGCGATCGGAGATTTCTTCTCGGCATTCGGGCTTCGTCATTTCTTCGTCCTTCGGCGTTCGTCATTGGTCATTCGCCGCGCTGGTCGTCGCAATCATGTTTAGTTCTGCCAATTTAAAAGCCACCTCGGTAGAGGATTCATCCGTGATCGCGTTTCCGCCGAGCTCGGCGCAGAAATGGGTCCTGCCAAATGGACTGACGATCATCGTGCAGGAAGATCGCAGCGCGCCGGTGGCAAGTGTACAGGCGTGGTGCGCCACAGGGAGCATCGACGAGGACGCGCATCTCGGGGCGGGCTTGTCCCACATTCTCGAACACATGCTTTTCAAGGGGACGAAAACACGATCGACCAACGAGATTGCGCAGAAGATTCAGGACGTGGGCGGTTACATTAACGCTTACACCTCTTTTGATCGTACTGTTTTCTGGATCGACGTGCCGAAAGACGGCGTCGCCACCGCACTCGGCGTGTTGACCGATGCGATGATGAATTCGACTCTGCCGCCCGAGGAATACCGGAAAGAACAGGAAGTAATTCGGCGCGAGTTCGCCATGGGCATGGATGATCCCGATCGCGTGGCCGGGCTGCTTCTTTTTGGCACCGCTTATCAGCGGCATCCCTACCGGTTCCCGGTGATCGGCGAGATCGAAATCTACAATCAACTCACACAAGAGCAGGTGATGCAGTATTACAAAACGCGCTACGTCCCGAACAATCTTACGTTCATCGTAGTGGGTGATGTCGATGCAGAAAAAGTGCGGCAACAATTGACTGAATTGTTCACCCCTTATCCCGAGAAATCGCTCAAGCCCGTATTCATTCCTGCGGAACCGCCGCAACTTGGCCGGCGTGAAGTGCATCGGGAATTTCCAACGGAGCTGACGCATCTCTCGCTAGCGTGGCATATTCCGGAGGTCACGAATCCTGACGTTCCCGCGCTCGACCTTCTCTCGACCATCCTCGGCGATGGGCGCAGCTCTCGCCTGTACCGGCGTGTGCGTGAAGAGGCCGGTCTGGCGTTCGGCATAGGAGCGTTCTCTTATACGCCCGGTGACCCGGGTTTATTTGGCATTGATGCCACTGTCGATCCAAAGAAACGCGAAGCAGCCGAGCAATTGGTTCTGCGAATTGTTAACGAGGTAAAACAGGCTGGTGTCACCGCGGACGAATTGGCGAAGGCGAAGAAAATATCGCTCAGTCATCACCTTGGCGCGCTTACGACCATGCGCGGCCAGGCCTCAGACACCGGCTCGAACTGGTTGCTAACGCGCAATCTGAATTTCAGCCGGGATTATCTCGCTGCTGTCCAGAAGGTGACGCTCGACGACATTAAGCGCGTCGCCGCAAATTATCTGACAGACAGCAATCTGACGGTCGTTTCGTTGAACCCGAAGAGTTCGCTGGCCGCCAAAGCCGAGGGCCCGAAGGTCGCCGCGGCAGCTGAGATTGAAAAATTCGAGCTCTCGAATGGGTTGCGACTTTTGGTGCGCGAAGATCGGCGTCTGCCGCTGGTTGCGATGGGCGCGGTGTTCCGCGGCGGCCTTCTCGCGGAGGCTCCGCAAACAAATGGCATCACGCGCTTGATGGCGAAAGTGCTGTTGAAAGGAACCAAAACCCGCACCGCGGAGCAAATTGCAAACCAGATTGAAGCGGTCGGCGGCTCCATTTCGAGCGACGCGGGCAACAATAGCTTCAGTGTTTCGCTCGATGTCACCAAGCCCGACGTGAAGCTGGGTGTCGAATTGCTTTCGGATGTTCTGCTCAACGCAACGATGCCGGAAAAAGCGATTGCGCGTGAAAAAGAAATCCAGATTGCCGCTATTCAGCAAGAGGAAGAGCAGTTGACGACCGTGGCGCGCAATATTATGCGGCAGGCGCTCTTTCCGCAACATCCTTACGCCTTGCGCACAAACGGTTCCGTCGAATCGGTTCAGCGGCTCACGCAAAAAGATCTGCTCGAATTTCGCGATCGTTACGTGGTCGCAAAGAACGGCGTCATTTTCGTCTTTGGCGACGTAAAGGCGGCGGAAGTGAAGCAGCTTTTCGAGAAAGCGCTCGGCGGCATGAAACCGGGCATGCTCGCCTTGACCGATATGCATCCGGCATCGCCACTCAGCGGGATAGAAACTGTCGAAAGCCGGAAGGAGAAAGCGCAAGGGGTGATTATGGTCGGGTTCCGGGGCGCGAGCATTTCGAGTCCAGACCGCCACGCGCTGGAATTAATAGACGAGGCGAGCAGCGATCTCGGCTCGCGCTTTTTTGTTCGGATTCGTGAGCAAATGGGTCTGGCTTATTACGTGGGTGCGAGCCAAATGCAGGGACTCGTGCCCGGACTTTTCGCCTTTTATCTGGGCACCGACCCGCAAAAAATCGAGCCGGTGAAAACCGCGTTGCTCGATGAGATCCACAAGCTCGCCAATGACGGTCTGACCAACGAGGAGCTGGCGCGGGCGAAAAAGAAATTGATTGGGCAACAAGAGATCGCTAACCAAAGCAACGAAGCTTTCGGTTATCAGTGCGCCCTCGAGGAGCTCTACGGCCTCGGCTTCGATTATTACAAGCGGCTTGAGCACGATGTTGATGCGGTGACGCTCGACGATATTAGGCGTGTGGCCGCGAAATATTTTCGCGATCAACCGTATGTTTTGGCAACGGTGCGACCGCCAGAAGGCTCCGCAGCCGCGAAACAGAAATGAGCCATGGCTGAAGTCCAAACCAGCACACAGAGCGGCGAGCTTTCACAACGCTTTATTGAGTTCGTCATGATGCACGCGCAAAACGCCGCTCTATTCCTTGGTCAAATTCCGAATCCAAAAACCGGCGAAGGCGAAGTGAATCTGGATTTGGCGAAGATGTTCATCGATCAGCTGGCCATGATTCAGGAAAAGACGCGCGGAAATCTGACAAACGAAGAGTCCACGGTGTTGCGCAACGCCCTGTCCAATTTGCAGATGGTCTATGTCGAAGTTGCGCGGGAAACGCCAAAAGGCGCTCCGCAGCCAACGACTGCGAAACCGGAGCCGACGGAACAACCCGCGCCCGAACAGAAGCTGTCGTCGCCACCAGCGGCGAGTTCCGAAACAGCTCCGCCTGTCACTTCGACTGATTCCGAGAGCGAATCGAAAAAGAAATTCACGAAAAGCTACGGTCCCTAGCCGCTCTAGCCGGGGTCGTGACCCCGACGGTTTCCCAAATTCCGATTCTATTTTCCCAGATTGGATTTCGATTCGGCTCTTGGCAAAGTAATTCTGATGGCGCATTCCGCCACCATTTTCAGGTCTATAATAGAATTAGGCCGAAAGATTCCGTATAAACCTCGTTAGACCTGTACCACACGAATGGCAGAATCATCCAATTGGCGGCTTC
>WNGE01006422.1_pt1 | contig 23617 bp, 27 predicted proteins | sample 5400651 | NCBI WGS metagenome assembly WNGE01 (sample SAMN13153370, study PRJNA577476) | soil metagenome | isolation source: 60 cm soil or saprolite under grassland replicate 2 | place: USA:California | collected 2016-06-15
ACCTCGCGGGACTAGCCCACAGGGGCGCCGCAGCCGCAAGCCTCGGCGCGCGGATGACTCCGCGGGACACGGAATGTTAAACGTCCCGCCCAGAGACTCCCGGCAGTTCCAAAGCTGGGCCTCGCATGTACCCGGCCGGCCGAATGCATCTGGTGGGCTGCGCCCATGACCCTTGCGCCGCTGCTCGACGCACCGCCCGCGATCGTGCTCCACGCCATGGCGGCGATGGCGGCCTTCGCGCTCGGCATCGCGCAGTTCGCCGCGCCGAAAGGCACCATTCCCCATCGCACTGTCGGCTGGATCTGGGTCGGCCTGATGCTGGCGGTGGCGCTGAGTTCGTTCCTGATCCACCAGATCCGGCTTTGGGGCCCGTGGAGCCCCATTCACCTGCTGTCGATCTTCACCCTGATCACCCTGCCGCTGGCGGTCTGGGCGGCGCATCGCCATCGGGTGGCGTCGCACCGCCTCGCCATGACGTCGATTTTCCTCGGCGCCCTCGTCATCGCGGGCGCGTTCACGCTCCTGCCGGGGCGCATCATGCACGAGGTCGTGTTCGGTCCGGCGCCTGCTGTAGCCGTGGGCCATAGCGCATCGCCGCAATAGCTTCCAAGTCGCTGAATTTCCTTGCAAAAAAACATGCGTGGCGCGCCGCTTTCGGGTGGCCGGCGCGGTCTGAATCGCCTATATCTGTCGAGTAGAAACCAGCATTCCGGAATTCATCCTTGTCCGACAGTGATACTCCCAGGCCGGGGGACCAAGGCCCCTCGGATATCCGCCCCGTGTCGATCACGGAGGAGGTGAAGCGCTCCTATCTCGACTACGCGATGAGCGTGATCGTGGCTCGGGCGCTGCCCGATGCGCGCGACGGGCTCAAGCCGGTGCATCGGCGCATCCTCTACGCGATGCACGAGAACAATTACACGCCGGACCGGCCGTACAACAAATCGGCCCGCGTGACCGGCGACACCATGGGTAAATACCACCCGCACGGAAGCCAGGCCATTTACGACGCGCTGGTGCGGCTGGCCCAGGACTTTTCCATGCGCCTGCCGCTGATCGACGGCCAGGGCAATTTCGGCTCCGTCGACGGCGATCCGCCCGCGGCGGAGCGCTATACCGAGGTCCGGCTCGCCAGGCCGACCATGGCGCTGCTCGACGACCTCGACAAAAGCACCGTCGACTTCCAGCCGAACTACGACGGCCGCGAGCGCGAGCCGGTGGTGCTGCCGGCGAAATTCCCCAACCTGCTCGTCAACGGCGCCGGCGGCATCGCGGTCGGCATGGCGACCAACATCCCGCCGCACAACCTCGGCGAGGTGATCGATGCCTGCACCGCGCTCATCGACGATCCGGGGCTCGGCATCGACGACCTGATGGCCATCGTTCCCGGACCGGATTTTCCGACCGGCGGCATCATCCTCGGCAAGGCCGGCATCCGCAGCGCCTATCACCTCGGGCGCGGCTCGATCATCATGCGGGGGAAGTTCACGATCGAGAGCATCCGCAAGGAGCGGGAGGCGATCGTCATCACCGAGATCCCCTATCAGGTGAACAAAGCCGCCATGGTGGAGCGCATCGCCGAGCTGGTGCGCGAGAAGAAGATCGAGGGTATCGCCGATCTGCGCGACGAGTCCGACCGCGACGGCTATCGCGTCGTCATCGAGCTCCGCCGCGACGCGGTGCCGGACGTCGTCCTCAACCAGCTCTATCGATTCACGCCGCTGCAGTCGACCTTCGGCGCCAACATGGTGGCGCTCGACGGCGGCCGCCCGCAGGTGATGAACCTCAAGGACCTGCTGAGCGCCTTCGTGGCGTTCCGTGAGGAGGTCATCTCCCGGCGCACCAAGCATCTGCTCGGCAAGGCCCGCGACCGCGCTCACATCCTGGTCGGCCTCGCTATCGCGGTCGCCAACATCGAGGAAGTGATCCGGCTGATCCGCGCCGCGCCCGATCCGAACTCCGCCCGCGAGGCGCTGATGAGCCGCAATTGGCCGGCCACGACCTCGGCGTCGCTGATCGCGCTGATCGACGATCCGCGCCATCGACTTACCGAAGCCGGCACCGCCCGGCTCTCGGCGGAGCAGGCCAAGGCGATTCTCGATCTGCGGCTGCAGCGGCTCACCGCGCTCGGTCGCGACGAGATCGCGGCCGAGCTCGACAAGCTCGCCGCCGAGATCGCCGACTATCTCGATATTCTGCGCTCGCGCGCCCGCATCCTCACCATCGTCAAGGACGAGCTCAACGCCGTCAAAACCGAGTTCGCGACCCCGCGGCGCACGACCATCCTCGAGCAGGAGGGCGAGCTCGAGGACGAAGACCTGATCCAGCGCGAGGATATGGTCGTCACCGTCTCGCACCTGGGCTACGTCAAGCGCGTCCCGCTCTCGACCTACCGCGCCCAGAGGCGGGGCGGCCGCGGCCGCGCCGGCATGCAGACGCGGGACGAGGATTTCGTCAGCCGGTTGTTCGTCGCCTCGACCCACGCCCCGGTGCTGTTCTTCTCCTCGCGCGGCCTCGCCTACAAGGAGAAGGTCTGGCGGCTGCCGCTCGCGGCGCCGCAAGCCCGCGGCAAGGCGCTGATCAACATCCTGCCGCTGGCGCAGGGCGAGCGCATCACCACGATCATGCCGCTGCCGGAGGACGAAAGCTCCTGGGCTGCGCTCGACGTGATGTTCGCCACGACGCGCGGCACGGTGCGTCGGAACAAATTGTCGGATTTTCTCCAGGTCAATCGTACCGGAAAGATCGCCATGAAGCTCGACGATGGCGAGGCGATCGTCGACGTTCAGATCTGCACCGAGCGCGACGACGTGCTGCTGACCAGCGCCCAGGGACAATGCATCCGGTTTCCGGTCGGCGACGTGCGGGTCTTCAAGGGCAGGGATTCGATGGGCGTGCGCGGCATCGCGCTCGCCGAAAGGGACGCAGTGATCTCGCTGTCGATCCTGCGCCACCTCGACGCCGGCGCCGAGGAGCGCGCCGCCTATCTCAAGCGCGCGGGCGCGGTGCGGCGCGGCCAGGGCGAAACGCCCGAGGAAGCCGCCGAGGCGGCCTTGGAGGTCGAAGCGGAGGAGGGGGCCACCGGCGCGATCGAGCTCGGCGAGCAGCGCTACGTGGAAATGTCGGCGGCGGAGCAGTTCGTGCTGACGATCTCCGAACGGGGGTTCGGCAAGCGGACCTCGTCCTACGAGTATCGCACCACCGGCCGCGGCGGAAAGGGCATCGTCGCGATGGACAACCGCGAGAAGAGCGGCGCCATTCGCCCGCGCATCGGCAGGCTGGTCGCCTCGTTCCCGGTCGAGGAATCCGACCAGCTCATGCTGGTGACGGACGGCGGCCAGCTGATCCGCTGCGGCGTCGCGGAGATCAGCATCAAGGGCCGCAAGACCCGCGGGGTGATCGTGTTCGACACCGCGCAGGACGAGCGCGTGGTCTCGGTCGAGCGCCTGTCCGAGGAGAACGGCGACGTCGAGGCGTGAGCGCGGGATGCTTGCGCGCTCGGCGAGCTGACGCCGGCCTTCGTTGCGTGCGGCCCGGCGTTGGTTTAACCTACGGATCCAAACAAGAACATTGCCGCTCTGCATCGCTGCGGCCGGACGTCTGCTGCGCGGCAGCACGTGCCGGCAGGCGCAGCGAGCGAACCGCAACTTCGGCGAACATTCGGGAGGTGCGTCATGCCGAAATATATGATCGCAGCATCCTATACTGCGGAAGGCCTCAAGGGCTTGCAGAAAGACAAGGCATCGGGCCGCAAGGCCGCGGTCCACAAGGTCGTGGAAGGTGTCGGCGGCAAGGTCGAGGCGATGTATTTCGCGCTCGGCGAGCAGGATGTGATCGTGATCGCCGACTTGCCGAATACGGTCGCAGCCACGGCGATTGCGCTCGGCGTCTCCGCCTCGGGGCTCGTTCGCACGAAGACGACGGCCCTACTCACGGTCGAGGAGACGGATCAGGCGCTTGGCAAGAAACTCGACTACAGTGCGCCGGGGCGGTGACCACGACAAACGCTCACTTGGTCGTCCCCGCGAAAAGCGGGGACCCATAGCCGCGGATCTCGACGCCGTGGTCATGGGTCGTCCCGGCGGGCGGCCGCGGAGCCTCCCCGGACCTGATCCGGGGCGTCCTTGGCCGGGACGACGAGTATTCAGATTCTAGCGCGAAATATGCGATCTCAGCGCGGCATTTCGCTGATCGTGCGTATGACGCTCTCGGTCGGGCGCGAGCTCACGGTCGGCAGCTTGTTTTCCTTCATCACCATCTCGTCATATTGAGCGATGGTCTGCATCGGCGCCCGCGGCACCATGTGCACGATCTGATAGCCGTTTGCCTTGAGCTGGTTGAGCAGCTCGGGGATTGCTTCGGAAGTCGCGCGCTGGAAATCGTGCATCAGGACGATGCCCTTGCCGTGTTTTTCCAGCTTGCCCATCACCGATTTGATGACCTGCTCGGGCTTGCGCATGGTGAAATCGAACGAATCCATGTCGGTGGAGAAGATCGCGATGTTGCGCTCGCCGAGATATTTGACCATCTCCGGCGGATGCCGCAGCGCCGGGAACCGGAAGAACGGCGCGGTCGGTCCGCCCACCGCCATGTGCACGGCGCTGGCGCCCATCTCGATCTCGCGAATGGCCTCTTCCTTGGATTTTTTCGACAGATCCGCGTGCGACCAGGTGTGGGTGCCGATCGAGTGGCCAGCCGCTGCCACCTGCTTGAGGATCCCGGGCTCCCAGGTGGCGTGCTTGCCGATCGGGAAGAACGTAGCCCTGACGCAGTGCGAGGCGAGCGCGGCGAGCACGGCCGGCGTGTTCTTCGGCCACGGGCCATCGTCGAACGTCAGCACGACCTCCTTGTTGCGCAGGAAATCGTGCTCCTTGAAATGCTCGAACCCGAAGCCGGGGCCGCCGGTCGTGTCGACCTCGACGATGCGGGATGTTCCGAGCGCGTTCGGATTGTTGGCGCACCCGACGGTGGCGGTGTTCGGGGTCGGCACCGGAGCGTTTTTGGTGCCGGACGGGAGAGTCTGGCTCGCGGCCGCGGCCGCCAATCCCACCGACAATGCCAGCACGCAGGCCGCAGTCGCACGCATCTTTTCCTCCTTGGCTCCCCTCTGGAGCGCGATGATTCAATGGGCATTTCGGTTCGCAAGTCAATCAAGACCAGCACGGCGGCAGTGGATTCGTCCGCAAATCGCCCCAATTGCGGCACCCGTGCATCATCTCGGCAGCATCCGGCCCTTTCGGGACCATGTCCGGATCGAAATCTCCCAGGCTTCCGAAAGAATGGGTCAGCCCAGGTGGCGATCGCGTCCCGCCAGCCGAGCGGCGACGAGAGCGAGTCGCGCCGAGGGATCCAGCCTTCCGCGGCTTTCGTCGTCCGCCGCGGAGGTATCCCGTACCGCTGGCGCGTCCTGTGTTCTGGCGTGCGGCCGGCGCGGCGGAGCCGCGCGCATGCCTTCGAGCCGTTCGACGGCCTCCGGTGGAAGCTTCGCGCGCACCGCCATCACCCGGTCGAAGCTGCCGGGCATGCGGTCCGGCGCTGGAATTTGCAGGGTGCACCGGCCCGCGAAGCTCGGCCCGAGCTCCTCGTAGGTGTGGAGCGGCGGCACCTCGCCGGCCTCGAGCATTTCCAGCAAGCGCGCGCGCAGCGCCTCGCCGAATTGCTCTCTCGCGAGTTCGACATGCGGGTTGCGCGCCTCGCATCCCGGAAACTCCGGCGACCGGATGGCAAAGCTGCCATCGTTGAGCCGCACCGCATGCGCTACCGCGAACAGGAGCATCGGGCTTGTCTCCACTGCGTTTTAGGACAAGGCTGTCCCGCAACGAGGGCTCGTCGCGGGGGGCGCCGGTCCGCGCCTCTCAACCTGTGGCAAGCAATTGGAGCAAAAATGCGAATTCCGGAACGCGACCACCCGATATCGATCATGGCCAATCCCAAGCGGGTGCGAGTTCTGCTCGGCGGAAAAGTGGTTGCGGACAGTCGGCGCGCGCTGACGCTCCGGGAAGCCTCGCTGCCGCCGGTCCAGTACATTCCGCGCGAGGATGCGGATTTGAATCTGCTCAACCGCACCGAGCACGCGACGCATTGCCCGTACAAGGGCGACGCGAGCTATTTCACGGTTTCGGCCGGGGGCCGCACGGCCGAAAATGCAGCCTGGAGCTACGAGCAGCCGTTCCCTGCCGTCGCGGCGATCGCCGGCCGGCTGGCGTTCTACCCCGAGCGCGTCGACAGCATCGAGGAGTTGCCGGCGTAAGCCGCCCGATTCGGCGATCTCCGAGCGTTCACGGCGTGCGGCAATCATTCAAGAATTGGGCGGCGGTCCGAACACGCAGCGGCGCGTCTTGTCGGGACGTCGGCAGATCCAAAGTTTGCCGTCGGGGCTGGGCGTCGCTTCGTTGAACGGCACGAACTCGCCGCCGTTGACGACCCAGCCCAAGCCGGTGCTGGCAATCTGTTCCGGCGATTCACAGTCGTTCTCGCCGCAACACCACTCGCCCGCCAGGTTGCGATAGCCGCCCTTGTTGATCCAGGAATCGTGCGCGGCGGCTATCGAGGCGCTCAGAGCCAAGCCGGCGAACAGCAATGTGACACGAGCTGCGTTTCGAAGCATCGTTCGCCCCCTCGTATAAGGTCCCGGCGAATCGCTTGAACACGCAGATAGGATACTCCGTTTTGCAAGTTCCGGAGAATCGAAGCACGCGGAATCCGAAAAGCAGAAGCACCATGTGGTTTTCCGGCAACGATTCGTCGACAAGAAACGACGGGCGACGTGAGTTTCACCACCATGAGGTAATTTCATCGCAAGCGTCGGCGAACGCGCAGGCCAACGCGGCAAAAAACGTGTGGTCTTGAAGCTGCTGCCGATCGTCGTCAAACGGCGAGCGCTAAAATGTCGGCTGACGAATCAGTCCGGCCTCCCCCGAAAAAGGGGGGAGGCCGGTTGCGAAACGCCGGGAGGGGGTCGCTCTAGGCGTTCGCGTTTTCCGGCGGGTGCCGCCGATACGCCGACGGGGTCCGCCGAACCTTCCCCACGAGGGGAAGGAAGCACTCGATTACGAATTACGATCTGCGCCGGGCACCGCCGGGCGCGCACGCCGTTCAGATGCGGTCGGTAGTCACGCGGCGAACCGGCCGCACCCCGTCCTTGCGGCAGCTCTGGTCGTAATAGGGCCACGCCATCTGTCGGCAGCTCGCCATCCGCAGCGCGAGATCGAGGCGATCGCCCTTGTGTCTCGCCGTTTTGGCGTCGACCTGCTGGCTGAGGCCCGGAACCATCACCAAGGCGGCGGCAATCACCGCTGCGGCGATCATGGCGGAAACCATCTTCAGCATCTCAGCCCCCTGTCCCCGGTCCCGTTTCGGGGACCCCGTTATTCGCTGGCAGGCACCCTAGTGTGATCCGGGATCGGCAGCATGTGACCGGCGTCACACGCTCCTGCCAATGCCTTCCGCTCCCTTGCGGTTCGCAAGGTAGCGGGCTAGACCGCGCCCATGCCTCGCGCCGCGCTCTATGCCGGATCGTTCGATCCGGTGACCAACGGACATCTCGACGTCGTCCGCCAGGCCGCCCGGCTCGTCGACCGGCTGGTCCTCGCGATCGGGGTTCACGCGGGCAAAGCCCCGCTGTTCTCGGTCGAAGAGCGCCTGGCGATGCTCGGCGAATCATGTGGACCCGTGGCCGAGGCCGCGGGTTGCGAGCTCAAGACGGTGACGTTCGCGGATCTCGTGGTCGCCGCCGCGCGGCGTGAAGGCGCGACCCTGCTGATCCGCGGCCTGCGCGACGGCACCGATCTCGATTACGAGATGCAGATGGCCGGCATGAACGAGGCGATGGCGGCGGACGTGCAGACGGTGTTCCTGCCGGCCTCTCCGATCGTGCGCCCGATCACCGCGACGCTCGTCCGCCAGATCGCCGCGATGGGCGGCGATGTTTCCGCCTTCGTGCCGGCGGCGGTCGCGCGCCGGTTCAAAGCCAAATTCGCCGGCAAATCCGCCCCCTGACACTGGGAGCTGCCATGACTCGCCTGATTGCCTTGATGATCGCGTTCGTCTGCACCATGCCGGCGTTTGCCGCGCCGGTACCGCCCGGCCTCGATCCGCAGAACACCATTTTCCTCGACACCAGATACGGGCGCGTCATCGTCCGGCTGCGTCCCGAACTCGCACCCAAGCACGCCGAGCGCATCAAGACGCTGGCGCGCGAGCACTTTTACGACAATGCGCCGTTCCATCGGGTCATTCCCGGGTTCATGGCGCAAAGCGGCGACGGCGAGCGCGGCGACGGCACCGGCAAATCGAAATATCCGGATCTACCGGCCGAGTTCTCCAAGGTGCCGTTCACCCGCGGAATCGTCGGCATGGCGCGCGGCCCGAGCCCGAATTCGGCGAACAGCCAGTTCTTCATCATGTTCGGCGAGGCGGCCGGATTGAACGGCCAGTACACCGTGGTCGGCGAGGTGGTGTCCGGCATGGAATCGATCGATCGGGTCAAGAAGGGCTCGCCCGCGCGCGACGGCGCCGTGACCGATCCCGACCGCATCGTGCGGATGGAAGTCGCGGCCGACGCCAAGTGAGACAACGACAGAAACCGAACCGCCGAGGAAGCCATGACGCAAGATCCCGACAACACGCTCATCCTGCAGACGACGCGGGGCGAGGTCACCATCGTCATGCGGCCGGATCTGGCGCCGCGCCATGTCGCGCGCATCAAGGAGCTCGTGCGCGACGGGTTCTATGACGGCACCGTGTTCCATCGCGTGATCGAAGGCTTCATGGCCCAGACCGGCGATCCGACCGGGACCGGCACGGGCGGCTCGGGCAAGAAGCTTGCGGCCGAGTTCTCCCGCGAGCCGCACGTGCGCGGCACCGTCTCGATGGCGCGGGCACAGAATCCGGATTCCGGCGACAGCCAGTTCTTCATCTGCTTTACCGATTCGCCCTGGCTCAACGGCCAGTACACGGTGTGGGGCAAGGTCGTCGCCGGCATGGAGAATGTGGACAAGATCAAGCGCGGCGAACCGGTGCGCGACCCCGACCGCATCGTTTCCGCCCGCATCGAGGCGGGCGGGTGAGGTATCCCTCCCCGTTCGGGGAGGGTCGCCGCCGAAGGCGGCGGGGTGGGGTGGGGCGGAATTCCCCCACCCCGGCTCGACGCTTTCGCGTCTTGCCGACCCTCCCCTGACGGGGAGGGAAAAGAGCTCATGCGCACCGACCTGTTCGACTTCGAGCTGCCGCGCGACCGCATCGCGCTGCGGCCAGCAAGTCCGCGCGATGCTGCGCGCCTCCTGGTGATCCGGCCCTCCCTGCCGTTCGAGGATCGCTTCGTGCGCGAGCTGCCCGGTCTGCTGCGGGTCGGCGATCGGCTCGTTCTCAACGACACGAAGGTCATTCCGGCGCGGCTCAACGGCCGGCTGCTCAAGGGTGCCGAGCCGCGGATCGAGGCGACGCTCTACCGCCGGCTCGACGGCTCGCGCTGGCGCGCGTTCCTGAGGCCGGCGAAAAAAGCCGCGCCCGGCGACGTCATCCGCTTCGGCGAAGAAGGCAAGGTGTGCTTTCTCGGCCAGCTCGACGCGACCGTGGAGCACCGCGAAGGCGGCGAAGCGACGCTCGCCTTCGCGTTTCACGGCCCGGTGCTCGATCAGGCGATCGAGGAGCGCGGCGACATGCCGCTGCCGCCCTATATCGCCGCGCGCCGCGCGCCCGATGCGCGCGACCGCGTGGATTATCAGACCGTGTTCGCCCGCGACGAGGGTTCGGTCGCCGCGCCGACCGCCGCGCTGCATTTCACCGCCGCGCTGCTCGCGCAGCTGAAAGCGCGCGGGATCGGGCTCACGTTCGTGACGCTCCACGTCGGCGCCGGCACGTTCCTGCCGGTCAAGGCCGAGAATACCGAGCAGCACAAGCTGCATCCCGAATGGGGTTCGGTGAGCGCGGCCGCCGCGCAGGCGCTCAATGCGACCCGCGGCGGCGGCGGCCGCATCGTTGCCGCCGGCACCACTTCGCTGCGGCTTCTGGAAAGTGCCTGCGACGAGCGCGGCGTGCTGCAGCCGTTCTCCGGCGAGAGTTCGCTGTTCATCACGCCGGGGTACCGATTCCGTGCCGTCGACGCGCTGATGACGAATTTCCACCTGCCGCGCTCGACCCTGTTCATGCTGGTCGCGGCTTTCGCCGGCCTCGACGTGATGAAACGCGCATACGCCCATGCGATCGACGCCGGATACCGGTTCTATTCCTATGGCGATGCCTGCCTGCTGCTCCGGGGCGCGTGATCATGTCGGGCGATTTTTCGAAACCCGTGGCTGACCGTGCCATGCCCGGCTTCTCGTTCCAGCTGAAGAAAACCGACGGCGGGGCGCGGCTCGGGGAGATCGAGACCGCGCACGGAAATGTGCGCACGCCGGCGTTCATGCCGGTCGGGACCCAGGCTGCCGTCAAGGCGGTGCGTCCGGACGAGGTGCGCGCGCTCGGCACCGACATCGTTCTCGCCAACACCTACCATCTCATGCTGCGGCCCGGCGCCGAGCGCATCGCCGTGCTCGGCGGGCTGCATCGGTTCATGAACTGGCCGCATCCGATCCTCACCGATTCCGGCGGCTTCCAGGTGATGTCGCTTTCGCCGCTGCGGAAGCTCGATGCCAACGGCGTCACGTTCCGCTCGCATCTCGACGGCGCCATGGTGGCGCTCACGCCGGAACGCGCGGTCGAGATTCAGGATCTGCTCGGCGCCGACATCGCGATGCAGCTCGATGAATGCATCAAGCTGCCGGCGGCGAGCGCGGAGGTCGAGCGCGCCATGCGGCTGTCGCTGTCCTGGGCGGAGCGATCGAAGCGCGCCTTCGAGCACGCCAAAGATCGGGCGCTGTTCGGCATCGTGCAAGGCGGCACCGACGTGAATCTTCGCCTCGAGAGCGCGCGGGTGCTGATCGACCTCTCGTTTCCGGGCTACGCGATCGGCGGGCTCGCGGTCGGCGAGCCGCAGGAAGTGATGCTGGCGTTGCTCGACCTGGTGACGCCGGTGCTGCCGGAGGATCGCCCGCGCTATCTCATGGGCGTCGGCACGCCCGAGGATCTGCTCGAGGCGGTGTCGCGCGGCATCGACCTGTTCGATTGCGTGCTGCCGACGCGCAACGGCCGCCACGGCCTGGCGTTCACCCGGTTCGGCGCGGTCAATCTCAGGAACGCGCGCCATGCCGACGATGCGCGCCCGCTCGATCCCGAAAGCCCATACGGTCTCGCGCGCGATTACTCGCGCGCCTATCTCCATCATCTCCTCAAGGCGAACGAGATGCTTGCCGCGATGCTGATTTCCGCGAGCAATCTCGCCTATTACCAGGAGCTTATGCACGGCATGCGGGTCGCCATTGCGGCGGGCCGGTTCGCGGATTTTCGCGAGCAGACGCGGGCGGCTTGGGCGCGCGGGGATCTTCCAGCGCTCACGTGATTGTGCTCTGGCCCGCCTGGGACCCGGAACCAGGGCGGGCGCAGATGATTGAGTCCGAACATCCGTGAGCGCCGCCCGAGGGGAGCCCGATGGCGATCAATCTGCATGTCAACGGCTCGATCCGCACCGTCGCGGCCGATGCGGAAACGCCGCTGCTCTACGTCCTGCGCAACGATCTCGGGCTCAACGGCGCCAAGTTCGGCTGCGGGCTTGCCCAGTGCGGCGCCTGCACGGTCCTCATCGGCGGGCGTGCGGTGCGCTCGTGCGTGACCCCGATCGGCGCGATCGGCGAAGTCCACATCACCACGATCGAAGGCCTCGGCACCGCCGAGAAACCCCATCCGCTGCAGCGCGCCTTCATCGAGGAGCAGGCGGCGCAATGCGGCTATTGCATCAATGGCATGATCATGAGCGCCAAGGAGCTGCTCGACCGCATTCCGCAGCCGAGCGAGCAGCAGGTGCGCGACGGCCTCGCCGCCAATCTGTGCCGTTGCGGCACTCATGGCCGCATCATCCGCGCGGTGCTTCGCGCGGCACGCGATACGGGCAAGACATGAGCGCGCTCACCCGCCGAGAGTTCGGCAAGGCCGCGGGCGCGCTGGTGCTCAGCTTCACGATGGCGCCGTCGTTCTCGATCGCCGCGCCGGCGAAGCTGCCGGGCAGCCTCGACAAGAACCGCATGCTCGATGCCTGGCTGCGCATCAATGCCGACGGCTCGGCGACGATTTTCGCCGGCAAGGTCGAGCTGGGGCAGGGCATCCTCACCGCGCTGGCGCAGATCGCGGCCGAGGAGCTCGATCTGCCGCTTGCGCGCATCGCGATGATCTCCGGCGATACCGCGCAAACTCCGGACGAGGAATACACCTCCGGCAGCCAGTCGATCGAATACGGCGGAACCGCCATTCGCCTGGCATGCGCCGAGGCGCGCGCGCTGCTCGTCGCACGTGCCGCCGCCCGCTTGGGGATTCCGGGCGAGCGCTTGAGGATCGCCGAGGGCGTGGTGCGCGCGCCCGACGGGCGCGGCCTCGGCTACGGCGAGCTTGCGGCGGAGCTCGATCTGCATCGCGAGGTAAGCGCTAAAGTGCCGCCCAAACCCGTCTCGAGCCATCGGATCGTCGGCACGTCGGTCCTCCGCCGCGATATCCCCGCGAAGGTGACGGGCGAGATCGCCTATGTGCAGGATGTCCGCCTTCCCGGCATGGTGCACGCTCGCGTGGTGCGTCCGCCGCGCTATGGCGCCAGGCTCGACGCCGCCGACGTGGCGCAAGCCCAGGCAATGCCCGGCGTGATCGCCGTGGTGCGCGAGGGCAGCTTCCTGGGCGTGGTTGCCGCCCGGGAGGAGCAGGCGATCCGGGCGCGGCAGAGCCTGCTCGAGTCTGCGCGCTGGTCCGGCGGCGAGGATCTGCCCGACCCGGCCGGGCTTCCTGCGCATCTGACGTCGCTGCCGAGCCAAGAGACGGTGATCAGCAGCAAGCAGGCGGGCGCGTCTGCGGCGCCCGCGGCCGCCCATACGCTCGAGGCGACGTACACCAAGCCCTATATCGCCCACGCCTCGATCGGACCTTCCTGCGCAATCGCCGCGTTCGAGAGCGGCAAGCTCACGGTGTGGACGCATTCGCAAGGCGTCTTTCCGCTTCGGCGCGATCTCGCCAAGTGCGCTGCATTCACCGCGAAGGATCCGGCTGCTACGGCCACAATGGCGCCGACGATGTCGCTCTCGACGCGGCCTTGCTGGCGCGCGCGGTCGACGGCCGCCCCGTGCGGCTGCAATGGATGCGCGACGACGAGTTCGCCTGGGAACCCTACGGGCCCGCCATGGTGATGCGCGCCAAAGGCGCGATTTCCGCGGACGGGCGCATTCTCGACTGGAACTACGAGGTCTGGAGCAACACCCACAGCACCCGGCCGGCCTCGCCGGGAAGCGATGAGCGCAACAACAACCTGCTGGCCAGCTGGTACCTCGCCGAGCCGCATCCGCCGATCCCGCCGCGCGTGATACCGCAGCCGACGGGGGGCGGTGACCGCAATGCAGTCCCGCTCTACGAATTCTTGAGCCAGCGCATCGTCAGTCATTTCATTCCGGCGATGCCGCTGCGCGTCTCCGCGCTGCGCACGCTTGGCGCCTACGGCAACGTGTTCGCGGTGGAAAGCTTCATGGACGAGCTCGCCGCCGCGGCGGGCGCCGATCCCGTCGCATTCCGGCTCGCACATCTCAGCGACGAGCGCGCGCGTGCGGTGATCGAGGCGGTCGCACGCAGCGCCGGTTGGCGCGATGGCGAGCACGGCGATAACGCGCAGGGCCGCGGGCGCGGCATCGGCTTTGCCAAGTACAAGAACCTTTCGGCCTATGTGGCGGTCATCGCCGAGGTCGAGGTCGATCGCTCGAGCGGCGTCGTCCGGGTGCCCCGCGTGTTCGCCGCCACCGATGCCGGTCAGATCATCAACCCCGACGGCCTGCGGAATCAGATCGAGGGCGGCGTCATCCAGTCGACCAGCTGGACCCTGCACGAGGCGGTCCGCTTCGACCGCGCCGCAATCCAATCGCGCGACTGGTCGAGCTATCCGATCCTGACCATGCCGGAAGCGCCGAGAGTCGAGACCGAGTTCGTCGACCGGCCGGAGGAGCGGCCGCTGGGGTGCGGGGAGGCGTCTTCGGGACCGACGGTTGCGGCGATCGCCAACGCATTTGCCCGGGCCACCGGCCGGCGGATCCGCGATCTCCCGCTCGATCCCGCGCGGGTCAAGGCAGCGTTGGACCGCGCCTGATCCGCCAAAACGCGGTATAATGCGGTGTGATCGACCCAAGGGGGAGAGACGCCATGACAACCGCGACGTTCAGCACTGTCGCCGCCAGATTCCGCCACCATCCGCTCAGCTGTTTTGCCGCCGGGTTCATCTCCGTGCTGCTGTTTCAGATGGCCGCCTGGGCGATCATGTACGCCCTGGGCATGACCCCGAATGCGCCGTTCGGCTACGCTTCGACCAAGCCGTTCGGCGTGCCGCAGACGTGGTCGTGGGCTTTCTGGGGCGGCGTTTGGGGGCTGGTGTTCGGCCTGGTGGAGCGCTGGTTCCCCGAAGGCCCGATGTATTACGTTGCCGCCTTCGTGTTCGGCGCGATCGCTCCGGTTCTCGTGCTGTGGTTCATCGTTTTTCCGCTGAAAGGGCTCCCGATCGCCGCCGGGTGGAAGCCGCTGATCATGCTGTTCCACATCATCACGCATGGATGCTTCGGTCTGGGCATCGGACTGCTGCTGACCTATCGCGACGGCCGGCTGCAGATGCTCCGGGCGTAGGCAGCGGTTTCGTTAAGACGCGGAGCGTTTGTCGACGAAGCGGATCGCGAACGGGCGGCCGGCGAGCGCGCCGCCTAGCCCGTTGGTGAACGCAAGCGGCGTGCAGCGCTCGAATGCGGCCTCGACCGCGTCCCAATAGGCTTGGCGCACGCGGTCGGGAAGTCCGGGCGTCACATAGGTGACGCGAGGCTTGCCGAAGATTTCGCCGCTGCGCTTGAAGCTCAGGCGCACCGAGAGCTGGGCGCCCGGCCGGGAGTCTTCCTTGGCGGGCGGCACCCAGCAACTGCGCAATGTCGCGAAGACGGCCCGGATGGTGCCGAGCCCTTCCCCAGCGTCGCGATCGGTGTTGCGGCGGTCGCGGGCCTCGTGGTCCCGGCTCTCGATCGTCAATCGCAGCTGCTGGCTGAACGGATATTGGAGCTCCGGCGTGCACGGAAGCTCATCGAACACGCTGCATTCCTGTTGGTATGGCCGATAGACGCACGGAAATTCATCGAGCACGCTGCATACCAGCGCCTGCCCGGACCGCGGCCAAACGATCGCAGCCGCCGCAAGGGTGGCGGCGATCAGAATCTTGGGCTGCAACCGAACTCGCATCCATCAAAACATAAGTGCCGGCTTGCGCCGGGACCAGGGCGGGATGCGGTTCGGACGAGAATGCTCAGTCGGTCAAATCGAGCAACGGGCCGCCGTACGCGCGGCAGCGTTTCAGGCACGATAAATCGCAGCGATCGCTCACGTATCTGCAATCGTTGAGCCAGGTATCGTTGACGCAAGCGACGAAGACGCCGCCGCAATGTGCCTTGCAGGTGCGCCAGCATGCGTCGGAGACACGCACCGTAGTCGAGAGGCTCAGGCAGTTCGGCGTGCGGCAATGAAGCTTCGATTCCGGCACCAGCGGCTGCTGCAGGTTCCAGCGCTCGCCCGCGCCGGCCAGCGATGCTCCGGCGAATGCCATCATGAACCCGATCGCCAGAGCGCGCTTCATGCCCCGTCCCCAACGGCAAGGGCGCCATTGAATGCTGCAAACCGCCGCGACGCAAGCGCGCCGGCATCAAACATCCGCGTCGATGGAAGCGCGGCCCGGGACAAGCGCCGCAGGCCGGCATCGACCCCCGCCCGAAAGCTCGTAGAAGGGCGCTATCTCGACCCGAGATAGACCGTGGTCTCGAATTGGTAGCCGCAGGTCTCGCAGGTCCATAAATGGCGGACGCAACGCTCGTTGACGTGCTCCGACCATTCCGGCGCCAGCAGAGCGTCGCCACATTGTGCACAGGGAGTGAAGTAACGGGGCCGGGTCTCTATCGGCATAGCCGTACTGAGCCGCATGGGCGAAACCTCCCTAGTACCTCCCCGTCCGATCGATTTATGCGGCATTGCACAAATCTGCTTGACGGAATCCAAACAGAAATTCGGACTACATTGCTGCAGCACACAAAAAGACCCGCCGACTCGGTGCGCGAGCTCGGCGGGTCGGGGTGAAAGCATTGGTCAGAAGTGCTTACCTGGAAACGATTGGTCTCCGACCTCTGGCTTCGAGTTCTGATCCCTGTTCACTTCCCTTTGACGACCTGGCCGCGAATTTCGCCGCCCTTGTTGGCGGCAGTATGAATGTTGAAATACCAGCGGCCCGCCATCAGGTCGGTCGCCTGCGCATCGGTCAGGGTTGCCGAGCCTTTGATCGGGGTCGCCGCGCTGTCGGTCACCGGAACGGCGACGCCGGCATTCTGCCCGGCCGCCGCGGGACCGTGGAAATGCGCCGCGGTCGCATCCCCGCTCAGCCCGGAATAATTCGCGGTGTAATTCAGCGACTTGCTTCCGGTATCGTAGGTGGCGGTCAAGGTACCGCTGCCCTTGCTCTCGACTGGCGGCACTTCGTTGGAAGCCTTGAGCTCGGCCTTGAACGCAACGGTCTCGGCGAGCGCGGCCGATCCCAAGACCATCGCCGTGGAAAACGCCAAGCCGGCCACCGCCGTGCGGAACGTCGTACGCATTTCGGAATCCTCCCAATGACTCGGGCCAGCTGCCCATAGCTGTAACACCGGGAGGCGCCTTCTATGCAATCCGGGATGGCAGCCCCGGATTTCGCTTCGCTGCATCCGGGCTACGGGTGGTGTGACATCAGTCGTCGTTCGAGGCGTTGAGCTCGTCGACGCGCAGCACGGCCGGCGCCGGCTGCTGGCGCACGCCCGGCGCGCCGTGATCGGAAAACTCGATTCCCGCGGCTTCGAACGCGCGCTGCAGCACCTGGGCGGTCAGGCGCGGCACGGGCTTTTCGCTTTCGAAATCGCGCACGACCGAAAGCTTGATGCCGGTGGCGGATGCGAGGCGATCTTCGCTCCAGTTGAGAAGGCCGCGGGCGGCGCGGCATTGGGCGGGGATCATGCTCGCTACATAGCCATCGCGCGCCGAGACCGCCATAGCGGGCCCATCGCGGGCGCACCGCCCGCCTCACGCTGCCACAATGACGGGCGTGCCGGGGCCATATTGTCGTCGTTCCGCGGCGCGAGAATCCGGCTGACGGGGAGGTTTTCGCGGAGGCGCATCATGCCCGCGCACATCTCGCACGATCGTCGACTGCTCGGGTTCGATGCCATGGAATGGCTGATGCTGGTCTCGGCCATCCTGCTGCTCGGGCTCGTCGCGCTGACGATCTGACCACCGGCTATCAGAGCTCGAGCAACCCAAGGCCTCCAGCTTGCAGCGCAGGGCCCGGCGGCTCTCGGCGCGGACGAGCGTTCATGGTTCGGGCCAGGGCCGCAGCGGCGGCCGCAGCTGCTCGTACGCCTTGGCCATGCCGAGCACCCCGAGATCATCGAACCGATGCCCGACGATCTGCAGCCCGATCGGCAGGCCCTCCGGATCGTAGCCGGCGCAGATCGAGGCGGCCGGCTGCTCCGACATGTTGAAGGGCGCGGTGAACGCGACGTGCTCCAGAGCATGGTCGGGGTCGGAGCCCGGCGCCGGCTCCTCCGCGCCGTATGCGGTGATCGGCGAAGTCGGGCTGAGCAGGAAGTCGTAGCTTTGGATGGCGGCGACGGCCTTCTCGCGCAACAGCATGACTTGCCCGAGCGCACGGATCGCATCGACCGCGCTCAGCCCGTCGGCGCGCCGGCACCAGGTGGTGATGAACGGCAAGATTTTGGCCTGCCGCTCCCGACTGAGCAATTGAATGTCCCCGAGCAATCGTGCCTGGAAGAAGCGGTCGAGCCCCGCGTGGATCTCCTGGGTGATGAAGGGGGCGACCGGTTCGACCTCCGCGCCGGCCGCCGCGAACGCCTCGGCGCCTCTCTCCACGGCCGCCCCGACGGCCGGCTGCACCTTGAGCCCCGCCCCGATGTCGAGCACCAAGCCGAGCTTCTTGCCCTTCACGTCGGCCGACAGCAGGCCCGCCCAGTCGCGCGGCTCATAGGGCAGCGACATGTAGTCCCGCGGATCCGGCTTCGCGAGCTCGCGCAGCAGGAGCGCGGCATCGCGCACCGTGCGGGTCATCGGACCGGTCACGCGGCCCAGATACGGCGGGTAGATCGGCACCCGGCCGAGGCTCGGCTTGAGCGCGAAGATGCCGTTATAGGCCGCGGGCAGCCGCACCGAGCCGCCGATGTCGGTTCCGAGCGCCAGCGGGCCATAGCCGGCGACGATACCGGCCCCGGCACCCGAGCTCGACCCGGCGGTATTGCGAGCAAGATTCCACGGATTGCGAGTGATCCCGTGGAGGCTCGAGACGCCCGAGGCGAGCATGCCGTAATCCGGCATGCTGGTCTTGCCGAGCAGCACGCATCCCGCCTCGCGGACCCGGGCGGCAGGCGGTGAGTCCGCCGCCGCCGGCGTCATGTCTCCGGCCGCGGTGCCGAGCGGGGTGGGCACGCCCTTGGACGCGATGTTGTCCTTGATCGTGATCGGCACGCCGTCGATCGGACTGAGCGGCGCGCCCTCGCGCCAGCGCCGCTCCGAGCTCGTCGCTTGCGCCAACGCGCCGACGGCGTCGGTCACGTACATCGCATTGATTTTCGGCTCCCAAGCTTCCATGCGGTCGAGCACCGCACGGGTCACTTCGACCGGGGACAATTGGCGGGTACGGTAGGCGGTCGAGAGCTCATCGGCACTCAGGTCGTGAAGCGCGGCCATGAATTCCTCCGGCAGAAAAAGTGGGAAGGTCGGGATCGCGCGGCCCGGGATGCAAACGGAATCCTCAAGGTTTTTCCATCCGCACCAGCGCCGCGCTCGCTCCCGGTAGATCGACGCGAACCTGCCCGCGCTCGAACTCTAGCATTTCCGCAGCGCCGGGTGCCCAGCGGCCGTAGGCGTCGACCGCTGTGCCGCCGAGGGTCAATCCCGCGGCGGATTCGACCGGCCCGGCGAGCCGCATCGCGAATGCCGCCGCGAAGCGCTGGCCCGGATCGAGGCTCACGCGCGCGGCGCGGGCATCCTTATTGATCAGGCAAACGCGCAGCGAGCCGTCGTTCCCGCGTGCCGCAAAGCCGGCAAGGTTGAGGTCGGATTGAAGACGCGTCGTAACGAGTGCCCCGCGCGCGGCTTGGGCGAACAGCAGCATGCTGTAGTAGAGCGGCTGCGCGCGATGCGGCGCGGCTTCTCCCGCGATCGGCGTGTAGACCTTGTCGGGTCCGGCGTGAAAATTGACGCCGGCGGCGCCGGCCGTCGCGATCTGGAACATCAGCTCGACGCCCCACAGCGCTGCGCCCAACGTATCGCTCACGCCCGGCCGGCCGCCGGCATAGACCGAGTTCGTCTCCGCGATCCGGTAGGGCAGGCGATAGGTGCGGCTGAAGTTTTCCAACTTGCGCAGCACGGGCTCGATCTGCGCAGCGGAGCCCAGGAGCTTCGGCAGCGTCACGCCGGGATCGCTCGCCGGCCCCGCCGCGTAATAGTGCCGGGTCAGCAGCACGAGATTTTCCGGTTTCGTATCGGCGAAGGGCGCGATCCAGTCGGTCTCCGCGGCGACCGCCGGCCCGGCAAAGGGCGCGTTGGGCACACGGGCATGAATCGCCGCGTGGAATTTTCGCCATTCCGAAATGAAGGTCTGGAAATCGTAACTTGGGGGTCGCACGCCCGACCAGCGCCCGAAGCCATCCGGCTCGTTGCCGATCTGGAACGCGAGCAGCCTGGACCCGAGCGCCCGCGCCACATAGGCGGCTTCGTCGGCGGCGCGCTCCGGCGTGTTGTCCGCGAGGTTGAGGCCGTAGATCACGCGCCAGCCGACCTTTCGCGCGGTCGCCGCGAGCCGGTCGATCGACGCCGGCGTGATGACATAGCGGCCCGTCGCCTGGTTCGTCCCGCCGACTTCCCAGACCGTGCGCTCGCTGGTGTTGCCGCCGACGCGGAGGACGCCGCGCGCGCCGAGCCCGCGGAGGAGCCCGAGCAGCGAGCGATTGTGCGGCGAAAAATAATTCGGCGCGGCGATGAGGGCGGATTCGTAGCTCAGCCCGATGAAATCCGCAGCGATCGCGCGGCCGGGCTCGTCGTACGCGATCGTGACGCTCGCCGGAGCCGTATCGCCTCGCGCGGATCCGCGCGCGAGCAAAGAACTGCCGGCAAGCGCGAGGAAGCTGCGGCGGTCGAGCCAGGTCAGTTTGATGCCAAAGCGACCCTGCGTCCGCTCGAGCATCGTCTTCGCCGCGCCGACTTCCGCTTGGCGGATGGCACGTGAGGCCTCGACGTCTACGCTCCCTTGAACGAACTGTCCTGATCTAACCAAGGCACCTCTTGGTGCCTTGCGATGTGCTCGGGTCGTGGCTGGGATGCGACCTGCGTCCTGCTCTTATTTGACCTTGAGGTTTTCCGCCGACATCTTTCCCCGGTTACTTACGAGTTCGTACTCGACCTGCTGACCTTCATTCAAAGTGCTCAATCCGGCCCGTTCGACCGCAGAGATATGAACGAATACATCTTTACCGCCATCAGTCGGCTGGATGAATCCGTACCCTTTTGTCGGGTTGAACCATTTCACGTTACCCGTCGCCATCAGTGCTCTCCTGCGTGTTCAACACGGGCGGTAATTAACCCGGTCGCGCGCGGTTTTCAACAAAAATTGGGACCCGGTACCCCGCTCCCCGCTGGGGGTCCAAAGCGATTTGCGTTCACGGCGACGTGTAGCGTTTTGACCCGACGCTCATTCCGACGTCCAGCCCGTAGCGTCGCTGATCCTCTATGTGCAATCATCGACGCTGATCCTGATTCGCTGGGGGAATAGGGTGGAATACTGGAAGCATCGCAGACCAAAGATGGCAGCCAGCGAGAGCCAGCTGGAGCGAGAGCGCAAGCGCGTACTAGCCAAGCTGTACCCGTCGTCCACCGAAGAGCTCGTCCGAGTGGCGGCGGACTCTACGGTCCAGCCCAGGCGGATGCCTCCGGGCGGGAGCGACGATCGGACTTAGCACCCGCGGCGAATGCTCAGCTTCCGGTCGGGCTCGGTCACAAGCCTTTGTTTTTACATGGCGAGCCCGGTGGGACTCGAACCCACGACCCCTTGATTAAAAGTCAAGTGACAACGCTTTCCGATTTCCGGCCATTTTGGTCCGATCGCTTCCAGTAAGCCGCCAACCCACTGATTTCACGTGTTCCTTTCAATTCCTATTGCTTCGGGCCGTTTCCAAGCCTATCCTGTGTGCCTGCTTACCCGGTGCTTACCGGAAGGCCACGTGACGCTCGGGGGATAGGGGCATGGCCAAGCTCACAGACGGATTTGTGAAGGCCGCCGCATCGAAGGACGGCGCCGAGCGGACCATCTTTTGGGATGAGACACTGCCCGGCTTCGGGCTGATGGTGACGAGCAGCGGTCACAAGAGCTTTGTCTGTCAGTACCGCGCCGGCCATCGCAGCCGGCGGCTGACGATCGGCCGGGCGACCGATGCGCTGACGCTCGCCAAGGCGCGCAGGCAAGCCAAGGGCGTGCTCGGTAAGGCCGCCACGGGCGGGGATCCTTTGGGGGAGCGCCAGAAGGCCGCGCGCGAAACGAGCAACAGCTTCCAGGCGATCGCCGAGGAATACCTGAAACGGGAGGGCAGGGAGGGCCGGCTGCGCTCTCTCGAGCAGCGCCGGGCGATGCTGGAACGGCTTGTCTATCCCAAGCTCGGCAGCCGTCCGGTCGCCGAAATAAAGCGAACCGACATCGTTCGGATACTCGACAAGATCGAGGACGAAAACGGGCCGGTTATGGCCGATCGCGTCCTAGCCACAGTTCGGAGGATCATGAACTGGCACGCCGGCCGGTCCGATGATTTCCGCTCGCCGATCGTGCGCGGCATGGCGCGGACCAAGTCCAAAGAGCGCGCCCGCGAGCGCACACTGTCGGACGACGAATTGCGGGCGGTCTGGAAGGCCGCGGAGGGCAATGCAGGCCCGTTCGGTCCGTTCGTGCAATTCCTGCTGCTGAGCGGCGCGCGCCGGTCCGAGGCCAGCGCCATGGCCCGTAGCGAGCTTGCTGGCGCCGATTGGACGCTGCCGGGTAGCCGTAACAAAACCAAGGTGGACCTTGTCCGGCCACTCTCTGCCGCGGCGCTGACGGCACTCGGCAGGCTTCCGAAGATTGGCGAGGGCGAGCTGTTTTTCACGACGGACGGCAAGCGGCCGCTCTCTGCCTTCTCGAAGTACAAGCGGAAACTCGACAAGGCCATTCACGCGGAGCTGCGCAAGCAGGATCCCGAGGCGAAAGCGCTGCCGCGTTGGACGTTACATGACCTGCGGCGTACCGCGCGCAGCCTCATGAGCCGGGCAGGGGTCCTGAGCGACCACGCTGAGCGTTGCCTTGGGCACGTCATGCCCGGCGTCCGCGGGACGTACGATCGCCACGAATACCACCGCGAGAAGAAGCGCGCCTATGAAGCGCTCGCGGCGTTAGTAGCTCGCATCATCGACCCGCGGCCAAACGTGGTGCCCATGCGCTTACCCGATTCTGACCATTGCAGGAGCCTAGGGGAAGCCGTGAGCCGGCGCCAATTCATATCGCTCCTCGGCGGCGTAGCGACGAGGTGATCGAATGAGGCGCCGGCAGTTCATAGTCCTTTTTGCTGCAGCCGTGGCTTGGCGGCCTTTCATTGCGCTCGCTCAGACCTCGACCAAGCGCCCCCTGATCGCCGTACTCATTGGGGCCTCGCAAGCAACCAGCCAAAGGTTCCTAAGCGGATTGCCCCACGGGTTGCAAGAACTGGGCTACGTCGAAGGTCGGGACTACGAGATCGAGTACCGCTACGCCGAGGGCGATTTGACGCGACTGCCGGCGCTCGTGGATGAGTTGATCCAGCGCAAGCCGAGCGTCATCGTGGTCGGGAACACCCCCGCGGCTGTCGCCGCAAAACGGGCTACGGCTAGTATCCCGATTATCGCCGCGACAACGGGTGGTCCCGTCAGCGCGGGTCTGGCAGCGAGCGAAGCTCGCCCACAGGGAAATGTCACCGGCATAATTAGCGGCTTGGGTAGCCTAGTCGGGAAGCAACTCGAGTTAGGCTTCGAATTGATACCGGGAGCCAAACGGGCTGGCGTGCTGGTGAATGCCGGCAATGTAGCAGGCATCGTCTTTCGGCAGGGGGCCGAAGCCGCCGCTCAGGCGATGGCAGCCAATCTCATCTCCGTTGAGGCCCGGACGCCCGCCGACATCGACAGCGCTTTTCAGACCCTGGCGCGTGAGCGCGTGAACATCGTGATCGTGGTTCCGGACCCCATGTTCGCCAATGAGCGGAGACGCATCGCGGAGCGGGCAATCGCGACGCGGCTGCTGGTCGTGTACCCATTCCGAGAGCATGTCGAGGATGGCGGGCTGTTGAGCTATGGCATCGATCTGCGTGAGAACTACCGACGCGCCGCGGCCTACGTAGACAAGATCTTGAAAGGGGCCAAGCCCGCCGATCTCCCGATTGAGCAGCCGACGAAA
>WNGE01010350.1_pt1 | contig 23617 bp, 21 predicted proteins | sample 5400651 | NCBI WGS metagenome assembly WNGE01 (sample SAMN13153370, study PRJNA577476) | soil metagenome | isolation source: 60 cm soil or saprolite under grassland replicate 2 | place: USA:California | collected 2016-06-15
GCGCGAGCGAGAGGGCGAGCGCGATCTGCAGCACGAGGACGATGCCGAGGGCGGCGACGGCGATCCAGACCGTGGCGGGGAGGCGGCGGCGCATGCCGCTTCTCTACTATGGCTCGGGCGTGGAGCGTGCTCGATCACGGAGGGAGAGGTGTCCCGGGAGGCGCTCGGCGCCCGCGCTCGAACCCTGCGTTCGGGCCGATCCGCGTTATAGGAGGTGTCCGCGCATCCGCGGCGGGAGGGCGATCGGGCCGTGGCGGCGAGCACCTACGAGATCTTCCAGCGCGCCGAGCGCATCGAGCGGGCGGCGGCCGACATGTACCGGCTCATGGCCGAGTCGTTCCCGTGGTCGGCCGAGGACGTCGCGCTCTTCAAGCGCCTCGAGCAGGAGGAGATCCAGCACGCGGCGCGCATCCGGCTGCTAGCGTCCCAGTACCGGAACGAGCCGCGCCTCTTCCACGTGGACGGGGTGAAGCTCGGGCTCATGGAGCAGGTGGAGGCCTGGGCGGAGGAGCTTCGCCACGAGCTGACCAACGGCCGCTGGAAGGACGACCTCCCCGGCCTGAAGCGGCGGGTGGCGGAGCTCGAGGACCGCTGCGGCGCCTCGCACGCCGACATGCTGGCGGACCGCGCCGACCCGCGCATCGCGCGCTTCTTCCACGACCTCGCCGCGCAGGACCGCGCGCACAGGGAGATCCTGCTCCGGTCCACGCACGGCTCGGGCAAGAGCCGCTGACGAGGTCACCCCTCGGCCGGCTCGTCGCCGCGCGTGAGGCCGTACTTCTTCAGCTTGTCGTGCAGCGTCACGCGGGAGATGCCGAGGGCGCGCGCCGCCTCGCTGCGGTTCCCGCGCGCCGCCTCCAGCGCCTCGACGACGAGCCCGCGCTCGTAGGCCTCGACGCGCTGCCGCAGCGAGAGCGGCGCCATCGCCGCCGCGTCGCCCGCGCCGCCCGGCAGGAGCGCGAGGTCGAGCTCGCCCTCGGGCGAGAGCGCCACCAGGCTCTCCAGCGCGTGCTCGAGCTCGCGCACGTTCCCCGGCCAGGGTCGGGCGGCGAGCCGCGCGAGGAGCGCGTCCGACGGCGCCACGCGCGCGATCCCGAACCGCTCCGCGAACCGGGCCAGGAAGTGGCGCGCCAGGACCGGGATGTCCTCCGGGCGCTCCCGGAGCGCCGGCACGCGCAGCGCGACCACGTCGAGCCGGTAGTAGAGGTCCTCGCGGAACGTGCCCTTCGCCACCGCGTCCTTGAGATCGCGGTGCGTGGCCGCGAGGACGCGCACGTCCACCTTGCGGGATCGGTCCTCGCCCACCGGACGCACCTCCCCGTCCTGCAGCACGCGGAGGAGCTTCGCCTGCGCGCCGGGCGCGAGCTCGCCCACCTCGTCGAGGAGGATCGTCCCGCCGTCGGCCTCCCCGAAGAGCCCCGGACGCGCGCGCACCGCGCCGGTGAAGGCGCCGCGCGCGTGCCCGAACAGCTCCGCCTCCGCCAGCTCCGGGGTGAGCGCCGCGCAGTTGAAGCGCACGAACGGCTTCTCCGCCCTGCGCGACGCGCGCCAGAGCGCCTCCGCCACGCGCTCCTTGCCGGTCCCGCTCTCGCCCGTGACGAGGACCGTCACGTCGCGCGGCGCGACGCGCGCCACGAGGCGCGCGAGGCGCCCCATCGCCTCGGAGGCGAACACCATCGAGCCCGCGAGCGCGAGCTCCCCGGTGAGCCGCTCGTTCTCCGAGGTGAGGCGGACCGCCTCGACGGCGCGGCGCACGACCGCGAGCAGCTCGTCCTTGTCGAAGGGCTTGCGGAAGTAGTCCCAGGCGCCCGCCTTCATCGCCTCGACGGCCTGGCGCTCCGAGCCATGGGCGGTGATGAGGATGACGCGCGGCGCGGGCGCGCGGGCGAGCAGCCTGCGCAGGAGCTCCATCCCGTCCATCCGCGGCATGCGGAGGTCCGTGATGACGAGGGGCACGGGGGAGGCCTCGTAGCGCGCCAGCGCCGCCGCGCCGTCCTCCGCCTCGTCCGTCTCGATGCCGTCGGAGGCCAGGATCTCGCGCAACGTGTAGCGGACGCCCGCGTCGTCGTCCACCACGAGCACGCGGGTCGTCATGCCTCCGCCTCCACCGGCGCCTCGGCGGGCAACCGCACCGTCGCGGCGCAGCCGCCGCCGTCGCGGACCAAGAGCTCGACCTCGCCGCCGTGCTGGCGCGCGAGCGCGCGGGCGATGGTGAGGCCGAGCCCCGACCCGAGCGCCTTCGAGGTCACGCCGGGGTCGAAGACCCGCGGGCCGAGCGCCGCGTCGAGCCCCGACCCGCGGTCGAGGACGCGGACCAGGGCGGCGCGGCCGGCCGCCGGCGGCACCTCGAGCTCGACCGCCGCCCCGGGGGCGCTCGCCTCGAGCGCGTTCTGGACGAGGTTCACGAGGACCTGCTTCACCTTGCGCGGATCGCAGCGCGCCTCCGCGTGCGCGGCGTGGACCTCGATGCGGATCCCGCGCTCGTGCGCCATGCCCTCGTGCAGCGCCGCCACCTCCCGGGCGAGCGCCGCGAGGTCCACGCGCCCCAGCGCGAGCGGCACGAGCGGGCGCGAGAAGTTGAGGAACTCGTCGAGGATGCCCTGCATCCGGTCCACCTCGCGCCGCAGCACGCCGAGGCGTTCCGCGCCCTTGCCGGGCGGGACGTTCTCGGCGAGGAGCGCCGCGAGCCCCTTCACGGAGGCGAGCGGGTTCTTGAGCTCGTGCGCGATCTCGCCCGAGAGCGCCGTCAGCTCCTCGGTGCGCTCCGCGTACGCGCGGAGCGACTCCTGCTGCGCGCGCAGCGCGCGTGCCAGCATCCCGTCGAACGCGGAGCGGACGCCGCGCCCGCCGCGCGACCCAAAGGCGAGCACGAGCGTCAGGATGACGGCGGTGGCGACGACGTGCGCGTCCACGTGTCCGGCGCGCCGGCTGCCTCCGAACAGCGCGAGGTTCAGGTCGGGGATGCTCGCGGCCATCTCGATCGCGGCGAGCGCCCACACGCCGGCGATCTGGGCCCCGACGAGCGGCCAGTGCGCGCGCCGGGAGCTGAAGATGCCGATCATGACCGCGAGCGGGACGAAGGTGTAGGTGAAGGGGCTCTCCAGGGCGCCGGTGGCGAAGGCGACCCCGAGCTGGCCCGCGACCACGGCGGCGAGGTTGACGGTCACGGCCTCCGGCCGGAACCCGCGGCGGCGGTAACGCAGCGCCTCGCTCACGAAGAAGGCCCCCGCCGGAACGAACAGGGCGACGAGGAGCGCCGTGCGCCAGCGCGCCGGATCGAGGAGCGCCAGGCAGAGCGCGAGCACCGCCACGAGCGGGATCACGAAGAGCCGGATCCCCACCATCCGCCCGAAGAGGCGCGACAGCTCCTGGCGCTGGATCTCGTCGAAGCCGGGGGGCGGTCGCACAGCGGAGGCCTCCGGAGGCCCATCTCCAGGCAGCAGCATAGGCGTCTTCCCGCAGCAGCGCATCGGTCAGCTCCTCCCGGCCGCCCGGTCGAGACCCACCATCGCGATCCCGAGGCGGGCGCGCGCGTCCGCGAGCCCGACCTCCGACTGGAAGAGCCGGTCGTTCGCGTCGAGGACGTCGAGCGAGCTCGAGATCCCTGCCGCGAAGCCGCGGCGCGCCGTCGCCGCCGCCTCGGCCGCGAGCTTCGCCTGGTCCTCGGCGAGCCTGAGCCGCTCCGCCGCGACCGCCACGTCGCGCGAGGCGTCCGCGACCTGCTGCTCCACCTCGAGGCGCTGCGCCTCCGCGGCGGCCCGGGCCCCCGCGACGGCGGCCTCCGCCTGGCGCGCGCGGCCGTAGCGGAAGCCGCCGTCGTAGAGCGCCCAGGTGAGGTCGACGGTGAGCCGCCACGCCTCCCTCTTGCTCGTCGGGAGCGGAACGTCCTGCGCGAGGGCGGTGGCGGAGGTCGAGATCTGGGGCAGGAGGCGCAGCCGGGCGGAGGTGAGCTGCCGCTCCGCCGCCTCGACCTGCGCCGAGGTGGCGCGCACCTCCGGGCGCCGCCCGCGGGCCTCCTCGACGAGCGCCGGCACATCGAGCGAGGTGGGAGGCTGCGCCAGCTCGAGCGGGATCCGGAGCGGCTCGGCGCGGCCGAGGAGCACCCCCACCGCGAGCTGCGCGCGGCCGAGGTCGGCCCGCGACCGCGCGAGGTCGCTGCGCCGCTTCACCGCCTCGGTGCGCGCCTGCAGCCCCGAGAGCGGCACGCCCGTGCCCGCGGCGACGGCGCGCTCGGCGAGGCGCGCCTGCTCGTCGGCGCTCGCGACGGCGCGCTCGCTCGCGAGCACGATCTCCTCGCCCGCCGCGGCGCTCCAGGCGGCCTGGACGAGAGCCGCGCGCGCTTGAAGCCGCACCGTCTCCGCCGAGGCCCCGGCGGCCCGCTCGGCGCTGCGCGCGACCGCGACGTCCGCCCAGGCGCTCGGGGCGAGGAGGGGGACGCGCAGCGTGCCGCTGACGCTCCACACCTCGAGCGGCTGGATGACGAGGTCCGGCGGCGCGGGAATGCCCGTCGGCGGGAGGCGCGCGATGATGGACCCGATGTTGGCGCGCGCGGCGTCGCTGTTGCGCGTGTAGCCGCCTGCCGCCGTGAGCGTCGGGAGTGCCGCCGAGAGCGCCTGGCGGGTGAGCCCCTCGGCCTCGGCAGCCCGGGCGCGCGCCTGAGCGAGCGTGAGGCTCTGGGCGTCGAGCTCCCGCAGCGCCTCGGGGAGAGGCAGGGTGCGCGGGGCGGGCACCTCCGCGAGCGCGGCCGTGCCTGCGACGGCGGCGGCTGCGGCCAGCGGGGCAAGCAAGGCGGCGCGGATGGTCATGGCGCGCCCCCCGGGAGCAAGGACGGTGCCGCCGCCGCGGCCGCTCGCCGCCCGCCGCAACCACACGGCTGTGCGGCGCCCGCCTCCGGGCGGCGTTCGGAAATCCGAACAGCGCGTTCGGGTTTCCTGACACCCAGGCGACTCGCGCGGCGTGAAACGGCCCGCCCTGCCTGGAACCGCCAGCGCGCGGCGATAGGCACGGCGCTTGCCCTGCTGCCGCGCGACCCGCGTGTCACCGCGGAAGGAGCTCTCGATGCGCCGTGTCGCCGTCGTCCTCGTCGTCCTGGTGGCGGTCCTCTCCGGGCTCCTCGCCTGGCGCCTGCGCGCGCAGGCTGCGGCTGAACGCGCGCCGTCGGGCGGTTCGGGCGAGATCGAGGGGACGGAGATCGACCTCTCGTCCCGGATCGCCGCGCGCGTCGTCGAGCAGCGCGTGCGCAAGGGTGACGAGGTGAAGAAGGGGGAGCTGCTGCTCTCGCTCGACTGCGCCGACCCGCAGGCGGCGATGGCCGAGGCCGAGGCGCGGGTGGCGGCGGCGCGGGCGCAGGCCGCGGCGGCCGGCGCGTCGGTCGAGGCGTCGCGCCGCTCGCGCGAGGCCGCCGCCGCCGCCCAGCTCGCGGCCAAGGCGCAGGCCTCGGCGCTCGCGGCGCAGCGCGACGCCGCGCGTCGCCAGGCGAGCCGCCTCGAGGCGCTCGCCTCCGACGTGGCGCAGGCGAACCGGGACCAGACCCGCGCCGGCGCCGAGGGGCTCGAGCACCAGACCGAGGCGGCGCTGGCGCAGGCCGCCGCGAGCGAGCAGCAGGCGCGCGCGGCCGTCGCCGCCATCGAGGCCTCCGGCGCGCAGGCGGTCGCGGCCGAGGCCCAGATGAAGGCGGCCGAGGCCGCGGCGTCGCGGGCGCGGCTCCTCGTCGAGGAGTGTCAGGTGCGCGCGCCGCGCGACGCGGTGGTGGACGATCTGCCGCACGAGCCGGGCGAGCTCGTCGGGGTGGGCCAGACGCTCGTGAAGCTCGTCGAGCTCGCCGAGGTGAAGGCCACCTTCTACCTGCCCAACGCCGAGCTGGCGGCGGCGAGGCCGGGCGCGAAGGCGACGGTCGTCGCGGACGCGTGGCCCGCCGAGCGCTTCGAGGGCGTGGTCCGCACGGTGTCGGTCAAGGCCGAGTTCACGCCGCGCAACATCCAGACGCGCACCGACCGCGACCGGCTCGTCTACCCGGTGGAGGTGCGGATCGCGAACCGCGACGGCAAGCTCCGGCCCGGCATGCCGGTGCAGGTGCAGCTGTCCGGGACGGAGCGGTGATGGCGCAGGCGGCGCTCGAGGCGCGCGGGCTCGCGAAGCGCTTCGGCGCGGTCGAGGCGCTGCGCGGCGTCTCGTTCGCGGTAGCGCCGGGCGAGCTGTACGGGCTCGTCGGCCCGGACGGCGCCGGCAAGACGACCGCCATCCGCGCGCTGGCGGGCCTCCTCGCCGTGGACGGAGGCGAGGCGCGCGTGCTGGGGCGCGATCCGGCGCGGGGCGGCGCCGAGGTGCGCGAAGCCCTCGGGCTCATGCCGCAGCAGTACAGCCTCTACCGCGACCTGACCGTGGCCGAGAACCTGCGCTTCTTCTCGCGGCTCTACGTGCTGCCGCGGCGCGTCTTCGAGGAGCGCGCGCGCCGGCTCCTCGCCATCACGCGGCTCGATCGCTTCACGTCGCGGCGCGCGGACGCCCTCTCGGGCGGCATGTACAAGAAGCTCGCGCTCGCCTGCGCGCTCCTGCACGAGCCGCGCGTGCTCATCCTGGACGAGCCCACGAACGGCGTGGACCCGGTCTCGCGCCGCGAGCTGTGGGCGCTCCTCCACGAGTTCGTGGCGGGCGGGATGGCCGTGCTCGTCTCGACGCCGTACATGGACGAGGCGGAGCGGTGCAGCCGCGTCGGCCTCATCCACGCCGGGAGGCTGCTGCTCGAGGGCGCGCCGCCGGCGCTCCTGGCCGGCTTCGAGGAGGAGGCGTACGAGGTCGCGGGCGGCGACCGGGACGCGGTGGAGGCGGCGCTCGCGGCGTGCCCCGAGGTGCACGCGTCGTCGCCGGCCGGCTCCAGGCTGCGGGTCGACCTCGAGCGCGGCGGCGCGGAGCGCGTCCGCGCGGCCCTCGCGCCGCTCGGCGCCGAGCTGAGGCCGGTCGCGCCCGCCTTCGAGGACCTCTTCCTCGCGCGCATCCGCCGGGAGACCGCATGAGCGCGCGGCGCGGCCCGGCCGGGACGAGCATCGCCGCCGCCCACCTCACGAAGCGCTTCGGCTCCTTCACGGCCGTGGACGACGTCAGCTTCGAGGTGGAGCGCGGCGAGATCTTCGGCTACCTGGGCGCGAACGGCGCCGGGAAGTCGACCACCATCCGGATGCTGACCGGTCTCCTCGCGCCGACGGCCGGGACGGCGCGCGTCGCCGGCCACGACGTCGCGGCCGACCCGGACCGCGTGAAGGCGTCCATCGGGTACATGTCGCAGAAGTTCTCCCTCTACCTCGACCTGCCGATCCGGGAGAACCTCCTCTTCTTCGGCGGGGCGTACGGCCTCGAGGGGCGCGCGCTCAGGGCGCGCGCCGAGGAGGTGCTCGCGCTCACCGGCCTCGCCGGCATGGAGGGCGCCACGACGGGCGCCCTGCCGGGCGGCATCCGCCAGCGGCTCGCGCTCGGCTGCGCCATCCTGCACCAGCCGGAGGTCGTCTTCCTCGACGAGCCGACCGCCGGGGTGGACCCGGTCGCGCGGCGCTCGTTCTGGCGGCTCATCCGCGAGCTGGCGCGCGAGGGGACGACCGTGTTCGTGACGACGCACTACCTCGACGAGGCGGAGTACTGCCGGCGCATCGGGCTCATGGTCGACGGGCGCCTCGTCGCGCTCGACACGCCCGCCGCGCTGAAGCGCGCCTGGGTGCCGGAGCGCGTGGTGGTCGCGCGCGGGGACGGGCTCCTCGGCGCGGCGGCGGCGCTCCGCGGGCGCCCGGGCGTCCTCGCGGTCGAGCCCTTCGGCGCCGGGCTCCACGTCCGCGTCGCGCCCGACGCGCTCGACGTCCCCGGGGTCGCGCGCGCCCTCGAGCAGGCGGGGGCGACCGGCGTCGAGGCGGAGGAGGGAGAGGCCACGCTGGAGGACGTCTTCCTGGCGGTCGTCGGAGCGGGGGCGCCGGCGGCGCCCGCAAAGGAGGCGCCATGATGGAGCGCCAGCGCCGCTTCCTCGTCCGCGTGGGCGCCATGGCGGCGAAGGAGGTGCTGCACATCAGGCGCGACCCGCGCACGCTCTACGTGGCGCTCGTCATGCCGATGCTTCTCAGTCGAGGGAGTTCGAGGTGGTGGCGCGCGTCATGCCGGACGACGCCGAGCGCCTCTTCCGGCGCGGCCGGGCGCAGGCGGCGCTGGTCGTCCGGCCCGGCCACGCGCGCGACCTCGCCCGCGGCGAGCCAGGCCATGCCGAGCTGCTCGTGGACGGCAGCGACGCCACCACCGCCAACCAGATCCTCCAGAAGGCCGACGCCATCGCGCGGGCGGAGACGCTGCGGCGCGCGTCGGCGGCGGGGCTCGCGAGCGCGCGCCCGCTCGAGGTGCGCACCTGGACGCGCTACAACCCGGAGGCGCGCTCGGCCGTCTTCCTCGTACCGGGGATGACGGCGTACCTCATGGCCATCGGCGCGGTGCTGCTCACGGCGCTCGCGGTGGCGGGTGAGTGGGAGCGCGGCTCGATGGAGCAGCTCTTCGCGTCGCCGGTGGGCCGGTTCGAGATCATCCTGGGCAAGCTCCTGCCCTACCTCGCGCTCGGCATGCTGCAGCTCCTCCTGGTCGTCGCGGTCGGCGCCTCGGCCTTCGACGTGCCCATCCGCGGGAGCCTCCCGCTCCTCTTCGTCTTCGGCCTCGCCTTCCTGGTCGGCATGCTGGGGCAGGGGCTCTTCATCTCCGTCGTGGCGAAGAACCAGCTCGTCGCGACGCAAGCGGGCGTCCTCTCGTCGCTGCTGCCGTCGCTGCTGCTCTCGGGGATGCTCTTCCCCATCGAGAACATGCCGCGGCCGCTCCAGGTCATCTCGAGCGTCATCCCGGCGCGCTACCTCGTCCACGGGCTGCGCGGGATCCTGCTCAAGGGGAGCGGCTTCGCCCTCCTGTGGCCGGACCTCGTGGCGATGGTGCTCTTCGCCGCCGGCATCCTCGGCCTCGCGACGGCGCGCTTCCAGCGGAGGATCGCGTGACGCTCGCTCGCGCCGGCGGCCGGGGCCTCGGGCTCGTCCAGTACCGCGCGGTGGTGCGGAAGGAGGCCTTCCAGACGCTCCGCGACCGCCGCATCATGTTCCTGCTGGTGATGGCGCCGCTCATCCAGACGGTGCTGTTCGGGTTCGCGGTGGATTTCGACGTGGATCGCGTCCCCACCGCCGTGGTGGACCTCGACGGCAGCGCCGCCAGCCGGGAGCACGTCCGCCGGCTGCTCGCGGACGGGACGCTCGTCCGCGCCGCGCGGGCGACGAGCGGCGCCGGGGCCGACCGGCTCATCGACGACGACCGCGCCGCGGCGGCGGTGATCGTACCGCCCCGCTTCGGGGACGATCTCGCCGCCGGGCGGACCGCGACCGTCCAGGTCGTCATCGACGGCTCGAACCCGACCCGCGCCAGCGCCGCCGCCAGCACCGCTGCGCGCTACTTCGGCGAGGTGGGCCAGGGGCTCGTGCGGGCGCGGCTCGCGGCCGCCGGCAGGGCGACGGTACCGGAGGTCGAGGTGACCCCGCGCGTGCTCTACAACCCGAGCCTCAAGACCGCGGTCTACGTCGTGCCGGGCATCCTCGCGATGCTGCTCGTCATCGTGACGACCATCGTCACGGCCATGGGGCTCTCGCGCGAGCGCGAGGTGGGAACGCTGGAGCAGGTGCTCGTGACGCCGGTGAAGCCATTCGTGCTGCTCGCCGGGAAGATGACGCCATTCGTCGCCATCGGCCTCTTCGACGTGCTGCTCGTGCTCACGGCGATGACGTGGATCTTCGCGGTCCCCGTGCGCGGCCCGCTGGCGGTGCTGGGGAGCGGGACGCTCTTCTACCTGTGCTCGACGCTGGGCGTCGGCCTGCTCATCTCCACGGTGTCGTCGAACCAGCAGCAGAGCTTCCTGGGCGGCTTCCTCTTCGTGCTGCCGGCGGTGCTCCTCTCCGGGATCATGACGCCCATCAGCGCCATGCCGCCTTGGCTCCAGGCGGCGACCTTCCTCAACCCGCTGCGGTTCTTCGCCGAGCTCGTCCGCGGCGTGCTGCTCCGGGGGTCGGGAATCGCCGATCTCTGGCCCCAGGTGCTGGCCCTGGCGGTGTACGGCGCGGTCATCCTCGCGATCGCGACGCTGAGATTCCATCGGCAGCTCGGCTGAGCCTCGGCCTGCGGCACGTTGCCGCGGGGAGAGCGCGATCTTTCCTGTCAGGATTCGGCGCATCTCCGCTGCGCGGGTCGGGGTGATCACGGGGATGGTTCCGCCCAGCGGTCCACGTCTGCGAGCGAGGGCACCTCGAGCTCTCGTCGCGTGCGGCGCTGAGGGGCGCCGCGCTCGGGTGAGGGGTCGATCCATGCGCTGGCAGTCCCGTGACGTCACCGCGACCGCCTGCGTCTTCGTCTCCGGCGTCGCCGCGCTCCTCTACGAGATCGTGTGGCTCCGGCTCCTGGGGCTCGCCTTCGGCCAGACCGTCCACACCGTCACGAGCGTGCTCGCCGCGTACATGGGGGGCCTCGCGCTGGGCAGCATCGTGCTGGGGCGGCGGGCCGATCGCGTCCGGCGGCCGCTGCGCCTCTATGGCCTGCTGGAGCTGGGGATCGGGCTCTTCTGCCTCGCGACGCCCTGGTTGTTCGGGGGCTTGAATCACCTGTACCTCGCGCTCCTCCGCTCCTGGGCGCCGTCGCCGCTCGCGACGGGCGCGTTGCGGCTCGCCCTCTCGCTCGCCGTGCTCGTCCCGCCCACCGCGCTCATGGGGGCGACGCTCCCCTTGCTGAGCCGAGCCCTGGTGCGCGAGCCGGGGCGCGCCGGCGCCGACGTGGGCACGCTGTACGCCCTCAACACGTGGGGCGCGGTGGTGGGGACGGCCGCGACCGGGTTCTGGCTCCTCCCGCTGGTAGGGGTGCGCGCGACGGTCGTGATCGGCGTGGCGCTCGACCTGGCGGTCGCGGGCGTCGCGCTGGCGCTCGCGCGGAGGGAGCGCGACCCGGTCGCGCTTCCCGAGGAACCCCGCGCCGCCGAGGCGCCCGAGCCGCCCGCCCCGGAGGCCCGCGCGCCGACGCGGACGCAGGTCGTCGTCGCGCTGGTCGCGACCGGCGTCTCGGGAGCGGCGTCGATGGCGTACGAGATCGCCTGGACGAGGGCGCTCTCGCTCGTGCTCGGCAGCTCGACTTACGCCTTCACCGCCATGCTCGCGACGTTCCTCGTCGGGCTGACGCTGGGCGCGTTCGTGATCTCGCGCGGGCTGCGCCGCTGGCGTCCAGGCCTCTCGGCCCTCGGGATCGTCGAGGGGTCGATCGGGCTGGCCGCCCTGGCGCTCCTCCCCGCGCTCGGCGAGCTCCCGGTGCTCACGCTCGCGGTCCTCCAGCGCACTGGCGTGAGCCACGAGGGCGCGCTGCTGGCGCAATTCGCGATGAGCTTCCTGCTCATGATCGTCCCGACGCTCCTCATCGGCGCGACCTTCCCGCTCGTCCTCGCGGCGCTCTCGCGCGGGTTGGGCAGCGTCGGGCGGGACGTGGGGCGCGTGTACGGCGCCAACGCGATCGGCACCATCGTGGGCTCGGCGCTGGCCGGCTTCGCGCTCGTCCCGCTCGCCGGCATCCAGAACGCCATCGTGATCGCGGCCGGCGCCAACGTCGCGGCCGCCACGGCGCTGCTGGCGGTGTCCGCGCCGCGATGGCGGGCGCTCGCGGTGGTCTTCCCGGCCGGCTTCGCCGCGCTCGCGCTCCTCGTGCCCCGGTGGGACGCGACCCTCATGACGGGCGGCGCCGCCGTGTACGCGCCCGGCCTCGTCCACGCGAAGGACCTGACCGCGTCCCTCACGAGGGGTCGCGCGCTGCTCTTCTACGAAGAGGGCCTCCACACCACCGTCTCGGTGCAGCGCAGCGGCGCCATCACGAGCCTGCGCTTGAACGGGAAGACGGACGGGTCGAACGGTCGCGACATGATCGCGCAGCGGCTTGCCGGGCACCTCGGGCCCGTCCTCGCGCCCGGCGCGAGGCGCGCCCTCGTGATCGGCCTCGGGACCGGGGTCACCGCCGGCGCCCTGGCGCAGCATCCGCTGGAGCGCATCGACGTGGCGGAGCTCGAGCCCGCCGTCGTCGACGCCTCCCGCTTCTTCGAGGCCGAGAACCGGCACGTGCTCTCCGATCCGCGCGTGGTGGTGAAGGTGGAGGATGGGCGGCAGGTGCTCGCGGCCGGGCAGGAGCCCTGGGACATCATCGTCTCGGAGCCTTCGAATCCCTGGATCGCCGGCGTCGGGAGCCTGTTCACCCGCGAGCTCTACGAGCTGGCGCGCGCGCGCCTCTCCGAGCGCGGCGTGATGGTGCAATGGTTCCAGGGATACTCGATGCGCCGCGAGGACATGCAGATGGTGGCGAACACGTTCCTCCAGGTCTTCCCGCACGTCAGCCTGTGGCAGGCGGTGAAGGGCGACTACTTCCTCGTCGCGACGCCCGACGAGCTGGAGCTCGATCTCTCCGAGCTGGACCGCCGCTACCCGCCCGCGGCGGCCGTCCGAGCCGATCTGGGGCGCTACTTGCCGTGGCCTCGTGGGCTGCTCTTGCATCACCTCCTGACGGAGCACGACCTGCGCCGGTACGCGCGCGGCGCGGCCCTCAACACGGACGACCACCCGCGGCTCGAATTCGCCGCGCCGCGCTCGCTGTACCTCGACACGATCGAGGTGAACGACCAGCACCTGCGCTGGTTCCGCTCGGTGGAGAGGCCGCGCGTGGCGGGTGCGGCCGCGGAGCTCGGCGCCGCCGACGCGCGGATCGAGCTCGCGCGACAGCACTGGATCCTCGGCAACGGCGAGCTCGCGGCGGAGCAGGAGACGAGGCTCGGCGCGCTGGCGAGCCTGCCGCGGCGGACGCGGATGGAGCGGGTCAGGCTCCTCTTCCTCGGGGGCGCCGTACGCCAGGCGCGCGCCGATCTGGAGGCCCTCGAGGCGGAGGCGCCCGGCGACGCGGCGGTGGGGCGTTACCTGCGAGCCGCGCGCGCATTCCCGCCCGGCTCGGAACCGACCGGTGTGCCGTACGCGGCGATGACGCTCAACCCGGCCGAGGCGTACGACGCCGCGGGCAGGCTCTTCCTGGAGCACGGGACGCGCCGCGGCTCGAACGATCTCATCGCCGTCGCGGCCGAGCACTTCGAGGAGGCCGTCCGCCACGACCCGCAGGGCTGGTCACTGTTCAACCGCCTCGCCAAGGCTCGCCTGGCGCTGGGGCAGCTCGACCTCGCCGTGGAAGCCTATCAGCGCGCGGTGGGCCTCGCGCCGCGTGTCCCGGAGCTCCGCTACGAGCTGGGCCTCGTCTTCGAGGAACAGAAGCGCACGGCGGAGGCGTACCGCGCCCACCAGGAGGCGCTCGCGCTGAGGCCGGGCTGGGATCTCCCGGCGAGGCGGCTCGCGGTCCTGTCGCTGCGCTACTGAACAGCTTCGCCGTCAGCGCCCCGCGTCCGCCGCCAGCTCGCCGCCCACCCCGCCCTGGAGCTCCTCCAGCTCCGTGCGGAGCAGCCACTCGTCCGGGAAGCGCCTCGCCTCGCGCGCGACCTCCGCCAGCCGGGCGCGGTCCGTCCGGCCCGACTCGCGGAGCGCGCGCACCTCGGCATAGAGCGCGGCGACGGCGGGGGCGAGCGCGCTCGCCTTGTGCGCGCGGGCGCGGGTCTCGCCGTCCTCGTCGCGCGCCGTCGTGCCGAAGTGCCAGTCCCACGCCCCGGGATCGCCGGCGCCGCCCGCGACGGAGGGCAAGGAGGGCGTGGCGAGGAGCACCGCGCGCGCGGGCACCTCGAGCTCACGCGACCCGATGCTCGCGCGCAGCTCGGTGGCGACGCAGCCCGCGACGCGGCCCGAGACGGAGACGCCGCTCGCGAACGCGAGGCAGAACGACCCCTCGGGCGGCACCCGCGCGTCGCCGAAGGCGATCACCGCCGGCTCCTCGGCGGGCGCCCCCAGCGCGCGCCCGTCGCGCGACAGGAGCGTCGGCCCGCGGACGACCGCCAGGGCCGTCCCGAGCCCGGGGCCCGCCGGCTTCGCCCCGGCGTGCAGCGTCTCGACGACGCCCGTCACGGCGGTGCCGTCGGCGAGCACGAGGTGGTTCACGCTCCGCGCGGCGCGCGCCTGCTCGAGGCCGTGGTCGCCCGTGCTCTCGCCGATCGAGCTGAGGAGGCCCGCGCCGTAGATCCGGGGGTCGTCGAGCGTGCCGACGAGGCCGTACTCCGCCGTCCACCAGTACAGCCGTGAGGCGCGCGTCGCCTCCGAGACGAAGCGGCGCGACGCGCTCGCCTCCTCGAGGCGCCGCTCCGCCGCGGCGATCTCCTCCGCGCCGGCGGCGGGATCTTCCTTCACGATCGACAGCGCGCGGATCGCCTCGTAGACCTCCTGGTCCTCGACCGACCCGATGGCGCGGAAGCCGAGCTCGCCGGCGGCCCTCAAGAACGCTGCGTAGGCGGGGTCGGCCAGGATGGGCGCGTGCCCGGCGCTCTCGTGCACGATGTCGGGCGCCGGCGTGTACTCCACGTGCTCGTGGGTCCGGATGTCGGCGGCGATGGCGAGGACGCGCTGCGCCTGCAGCTCCGTGAACACGGCCGGCGGGATGAAGCCGCGAACGGCCACGGCCGACCAGCCGAGGCGCGCGAGCTTGTCGTTCATCTCGTCCATGCTCGGGATGCGCTCGGTGCCGATCCCCGTCGCCTCGAGGCCGCGCAGATACGACGGGTGCGCGCGCGACGCGAGGTGCCGCACGAGGCGGCGCAGGATGTGCCGCCAGACCGCCTGGTCGCGCGGCGTGTAGGCGTCGTAGTCCTGCGCGACGACGTACCGGCGCAGGTGCGGCGGCAGCCTCTGCATGGCTCGTTCGCTGGACGAGAGAGCGGTCGTCACGACCACCTCCGCGGGCGGCGGACGAACCCGCCCTTGCTCCAAAGGTAGCGATGTCGGCGCGGCGCGGCGCGGCCCAGGCGAGTTGGCGTGGTGCGTTACCGAAGCACGCCGCGGGCGCGGCCGACCTTCGTGAACGCCTCGTTCGAAGTGGGGGGCCGCCTTCGCCAGCCCCCCACGCCCCCCTCGCTCCGGGGCAGCCTCATCCGGCTGCCCCTCCGGTCATTCTGGATGAGGGGGCGCGATGAAGCTGCGCCCCCTCATGCTCCCCTCGCTCCGGGGCAGCCTCATCCGGCTGCCCCTCCGCTCGTAGCGATGATCCCATGGGCGCGGCCGACTTTCGTGAACGCCTCGACCGCCTGCGTCACGTGCTCGGGCGTGTGCGCCGCCGAGAGCTGGACGCGGATGCGCGCCTGACCTCTGGGAACCACGGGATAGCTGAAGCCGATGACGTAGATCCCCTCGGCGAGCAGGTCCCTCGCGACCTCGCCGGCCAGCCGGGCGTCCCCGAGCATGATCGGGACGATGGGGTGCGCGCCCGGCTTCACCGCGAACCCGGCGCGCGTCATCGCCTCGCGGAAGGCGCGCGCGTTCTCCATGAGGCGGTCGCGCAGCGCGGTCGAGCCCTCGAGGAGCTCGAGCGCGGCGAGGCTCCCGCCCACGATCGACGGCGCGAGCGTGTTCGAGAAGAGGTACGGCCGCGCGCGCTGCCGGAGCAGGTCGACCACCTCGCGCCGCGACGCCACGAAGCCGCCCGCGGCGCCGCCGAGCGCCTTGCCGAGGGTCGAGGTGAGCACGTCCACGCGGCCCTGCACGCCGAAGTGCTCCGGCGTCCCGCGCCCGGTGCGGCCGACGAACCCGGACGCGTGCGAGTCGTCCACGAGCACGAGCGCGCCAGCGCGCTCGGCGAGCTCGCAGATGCGATCGAGCGGAGCGAGGTGCCCGTCCATGGAGAAGACGCCGTCGGTGGCGACGACGACGAGGCGCGCCCCGCCCGACCGCGCCTCCTCGAGCCGCGCCGCGAGCTCGCCCATGTCGGCGGTCGCGTAGCGGTAGCGCCGCGCCTTGCAGAGCCGGATGCCGTCGATGAGCGAGGCGTGGACGAGCGCGTCGGAGACGACGGCGTCCTCCTCCGACAGGAGCGCCTCGAAGACGCCGCCGTTCGCGTCGAAGCAGGAGCCGAACAGGATCGCGTCCTCGAACCCGAAGAAGCGCGCGAGGCGCGCCTCGAGCTCGCGGTGGCGATCCTGCGTACCGCAGATGAAGCGCACCGACGACAGGCCGAAGCCGCGCTCGTCCAGGGCTCGCCGCGCGCCCGCGAGCACCGCCGGGTGCGAGGAGAGCCCGAGGTAGTTGTTCGCGCAGAAGTTGAGGACGTCCCGGTCGTTCACGCGCACGACCGGCCCCTGCGGCGAGGCGAGGACCCGCTCCTCCTTGAACGTGCCGGCGGCGCGGATCTCGTCGAGCTGCCGCCGGAACACTTCTCGCGCGCTGTCGAACATCTGGGACCTCGGTCAAAACTGCAGCAGCACCTTCGGGTGTTGGTTGATCTTGTCCTCGAAGCGCGCGGCGTCGAGCTCGCGGAACGGGACGATCGTGCCCTCCCCCCGCTGGAGGATGACGTCCCAGACCAGGTCGTGGATGTTCGGGTCGCGCGACTCGAGCAGGTTGCGCGTGATGTGCCAGGTCTCGAAGATGCGCCGCCCCACGACGCCGTGGAGGCTGATGCCGTCCACGATGACGCGGTCGAGGCTCTCGATGACGGCGTCGCCGCTCTTCAGCCCGAACAGGATGACGTGCCCGCCGCGCCGCACCGCCGCGAGCGCCGTGTTGAGCGCGGCGTTCGAGCCCGACATCTCGAGCGCCACGTCGACGCCCACGCCCTCGGTGAGGTCGCGGATCTCGCGCGTGATCTCCTCGTCGTGGACATAGGCGGTGGCGTCCTTCTTGGCGGGCTCGACCACCGCGTCGGCGCCGAGCGCCCGCGCCATCGCGATGTGCTTCGCCATCGGCTCGACGCCGATCACCTGACGCGCGCCGAGGGCGCGCGCGATCACCACGGCGAAGAGCCCGATCGTGCCGCAGCCGATGATGGCGACGGTCTTGCCGCGCAGGTTCACCTTCGTGCAGGCGTGCACCGCGTTTCCGAAGGGCTCCTGCAGCGCCGCCACCTCGGGGCGGATCTTGCGCAGGTCGGTCGCCCAGAGGGTCTGGGCGGGGAGCTTCACGTACTCCGCGAAGCAGCCGTCCTGGCTGATGCCGATGATGCGCGCTGTCTCGCAGACGTGGTTGTCCCCGATGCGGCACTGGTAGCAGGTGTTGCAGACGATGTGGCTCTCGGTCGAGACGAGGTCGCCGGGCTTGTACCCGTAGTCGCGCGCCGCCTCCGGGCCGACCTCGACCACCTCGCCGAGCAGCTCGTGCCCGATGACCCGGACGTCGCGGCCCTCGCGATCGAGCGAGCCCTGGATCATGTCGCCGAAGGCGCGGCGGAACCAGATGCCGCGGTCCGAGCCGCAGAACCCGGCGTAGCGCGGCCGGATGAGGACCTGCGCCCCGTCGCGGTAATCCCGGTCCGGGTCGAGGCGAGGGCGCTCCACCTCCTCGCGGCGCAGCCCGCGCGACGTCTCCCAGGCGTCCTTCGCGCGGTCGTAGACGAGCGCCCACATCGTCGCGTGCAAGTGGCCTCCAGCTGCCCTCGTCTCGTCTCGGCAGCGCGCCTGAGCTTAGCCAGCCGTGCGAGGGGCGGCCCGCGAATCGCGCCCCGCGCGCGTGCGGCTGGTCGCCTCCCTCCTCGCGCGCCCCCGGCAGGTGGTGTACGAATGCCGGATGGCCCCCGGCCTCCTCCACGACCGCCGCTGGCTGCTCGCCTCCGGGCTCGTGGCGCTCGTCATCGCGTGGGTCGCGGTGCACGGGATGCTCGGGCCGCAGGTGCCCGCCTACCGCGTCGCGCGCCAGGACCTGGTCGCGCGCGTCATGGCGGGCGGGCAGGTGATGTCGCCGGCGCGCATCGCGCTCGGGAGCGCCTCGGTCGGCCAGGTGACGCAGGTGCTCGTCGAGGAGGGCGATCGCGTGGAGCGCGGCCAGCTCCTCGTGCAGCTCGACGACGGCGAGCCGCGCGCGGCGGCCGCCGCGGCGCGAGCGGCGGTGGCGCAGGCGTCGGCGCGGCTCGAGCTGGCCGCGGCCGGGAGCGAGTCGCGGCTCGCCATGGCGGCGCTCGAGGGCGCGCGCGCCCAGCTCGCCCAGGCGGAGAGCCGCCTCGCGCATTCGCGGCTGCGGGCGCCCGCGCCGGGCGTCGTGCTGGCGCGCGCGGCGGAGCCGGGCGACGTCGTCGAGCCCGGGAAGGCGCTCCTCGTCCTCTCGCGCGCGGGCGAGACGCGCCTCAGCGTCCAGCCCGACGAGAAGAGCCTGGCGCTGCTGCGATTGGGACAGCAGGCGCTCGCGGTCGCCGACGCCTTCCCCGGCCTCGTCTTCCCGGCGGAGGTCTTCTTCATCGCGCCCGCCGTGGACGCGACGCGCCGCACCGTCGAGGTGCGGCTGCGCGTGCCCGACGCGCCCGCCTTCCTGCGTCCGGACATGACGGTCTCGGTGAGCGTGGAGGTGGGCCGCCGCGCGGGCGCGCTCGTGGCCCCCGCGGACGCGGTGCGCGAGGCGGCGGGCGAGACGTACGTGCTCGTCGTCCGCGGCGGGCGCACCGAGCGGCGGACGGTGTCGATCGGACTGCGCGCCGAGGGCGTGGTCGAGGTGACGGGCGGCCTCGCGGAGGGCGACGAGGTCGTGCCGGCGTCGGCCGGGGCCGTCAGCGCCGGCCAGCGCGTGCGCGCCCGCGCCGCGAAGCCCGTCGAGCTCGCGCATGCCTCCTGAGGTACCGCCGGCGCTGCGCGCCGCCGCCCGCCGCGCCCTCGCCCTCTCCGACGACGCGCTCCTCGGCGGCTGCGAGGAGACGTTCTTCGTCGGGAGCGGCCCCGGCGGGCAGCACCGCAACAAGACCGAGAGCGGCGTGCGCCTCGTCCATCGCGCGACGGGGGTCGCCGTCACGGCGACCGAGCGACGCAGCCAGCTGCGGAACCGCGGGGCGGCGCTCGCGCGGCTGCGGGCGCGGCTCGAGGCGCTCGCGCGCGAGCCGAAGCCGCGCAAGCCGACCCGCGCCACGCGAGGCGCGAAGGAGCGCCGGCTTGACGCGAAGAAGCGCGAGGGCAGGAAGAAGGCGCTGCGCCGCGGCGCCTGGGATTGAGCGGGCGCCTACGCCGCCGCGTCGAGCGCGGGCGCGGGCTGCACGAGGCCCGCGTCGGAGAGGCGGTCCACCGACGACTTCACCTCGGCCGCGCTCGTGCCGCAGTCCTCGAGCCCGCGCGCGATCTCGGCGATGCTCTTCTTGCCGCCGCGCAGCTCGCCCAGGACGACCCCGTCGATGGGCTGCGCGCGCAGCGGTCCCGCCCACGCCTGCTGCGCGGCGTCGAGCGCGGCGCGTCCCTGCGCGCGGGCGGCCTGCACCGCCTCGCGGTAGGACGCCTCGGCGACGGCGCCGCTGGCCGACATCACGAACTTCTGGCCACGGGGCCAGCGCTTCCCGGTACGATTGGTCTTGAGGCTCTCGAGCACCTGCAACAGATGGGCTCAACGGGCTTCCGTGTCAACCCCCGGCGGACGGGCGTGCGCCCGGCCGGCACCCCCGCGCGGCACGACACGCGAGCCGGCGCGGCCCAGCTTGCCGCGCGCGTGGACGGCCCCACCTTCGACAGGTGGCGCGCGCGGTCCTCTTCGACATCGACGGCACCCTGGTGGATTCCGTCGACCTGCACGCGCAGGCGTGGCAGGAGGCCTTCGCCCGCTTCGGGAAGGAGATCGGCTACGACGACATCCGGAGCCAGATCGGGAAGGGGGGCGATCAGCTCCTCCCGGAGTTCCTGTCCGAGGAGGAGCTGGAGCGCTTCGGGGACGAGCTCGCCGAGTACCGCTCGAGCCTCTACCGGCGCCAGTACTTGCCGTGGGTGAGGCCGTTCCCGCAGGCACGCGAGATCCTCGCTCGCCTGAAGCAGGCGGGCACGGCGATCGGGCTCGCCTCGTCCTCGAAGCGGACGGAGCTCGGGTACTACCTGAGGATGGTGGGCGGCGCGAGCCTCGTCGACGCCGCCACCACCGGCGACGACGCCGCGCGCACGAAGCCCTTCCCCGACGTGTTCCAGGCGTGCCTCGAGAAGCTCGCCCTCGACCCGGGCGACGCGGTGGCGGTGGGGGACAGCCCCTACGACGCGCAGTCGGCGGGCCGCGCCGGCGTCGTGACGGTGGGCGTGCTCTCCGGCGGCTTTCCCCAGCGCGAGCTCGAGGCCGCGGGGTGCGTCGCCGTCTACCAGGACGTCGCCGAGCTGCTGGCGCGGCTCGGCACCTCCCCGCTGGCGCCCGAGCCGCACCCCCACCACGGGCGGTGAGAGATTCACTCCCCGAGGAACTGCGAGACGACCTTCAGCCGCGGGATGTGCGCGCACGCGGCGCGGATCGAGGAGAGGAGCGGCACCGCCAGGAAGAGCCCGACTGGCCCCCAGATCCAGAACCAGAAGAGCGATCCCAGGAAGACGACGATCGAGCTCAGCCTCAGCTGCTTCCCCAGGAAGATGGGGTCGACGACGTTGCCCTGCATGGCGACGAGCGCGATGTAGATGGCGGCCACGAACACGACGTCCTTGGCGGTGCCGTACTGGAGGAGGGCCATCCCGGTCGGGAGGACCAGCCCCAACGCAGGGCCGACGTAAGGGATGAAGTGGAGGAGCGCCGTGGTGAGACCCCAGATCGCGGCGTGCTCGAGGCCGTAGAGCCTGTAGACGAGCCAGGTGACGATGCCGAGCAGAGCGTTGAGCGCGAGGCGGTTCACCATGTACTGCTCGATGTCGTGCTGGATCTCCTGGACCGCGGAGAGCGCGCGCTCGCGCGCCTCGCCGTCGCGGCCCATCGCCGCGAGCAGCTTCTGCTGGAACCGCGGACCCTCCGCGAGCGCGAAGTAGAGGGTGAAGACGGCGACCGCTGCCTGGCCCGCGAGCGTGAGCGCGCCCTGCGCTGTGCCGACGATGAGGACGCCCCAGGGCACGCTCTGCTGCACCTTCACGCCGCCGGGCGGCGGCTTCACCAGCGTCTCGCCCTGGCTCTGGATGTGGATCACCTTCGCCGTCAGCGCCTGCGACACCTGCCGGATGCGATCCTCGTAGGCCGGGAGCTCCTCCCAGAAGGCGGAGACGCGGTTGTAGAGGACGGCGACGATGCCGGCGACGACGAGCGTCGCGAGCAGCGTGCCGGTCAGGGAGGCGACGACCCGCGGCACCTTGCGGCGCTCGAGCCAGGCCACCACGGGGTGGACCGTGACGGCGATGAACACCGCCAGCACCGCGGGCAGGATGAGCTCGCGCGCCAGCCACAGGAACGCCAGGGCCGCGCCCACGGCGAGGATGGCGAGCGAACGCTCGGTGACCTTCGAGTTGCGCTGGATCGTTTCCACCGCCACGAGGGCTCCCCCCGAAAGTTGGCCACGCGGGAGAGCGGTCGCCATCTCGTCCCGTCATGGGGCTCCGGTGGCGGCGGGGCGCGCGCCTCGACAGATCACCCGCCATGGACGATCCGCGCGAGCCGCCTCGAGCCGCGCCGGGATGGGGTCGCGCCCGCATCCTCGCCATCGGCCACTCCACGCGATCGTTCGAGGAGCTCGTGGCGCTGCTGCAGTCCTGCGGTGTCGCCACGCTCGCAGACATCCGGACCATCCCGCGCTCCCGCCGGAACCCGCAGTTCTCGGAGGGCGCGCTCGCCCGGACGTTGCCGGCGGCGGGCATCCGGTACGTGCACCTCGCGCGGCTCGGCGGGCTGCGCCACGCCCGCAAGGACTCGCCCAACGGCGCCTGGCGAAACGCCAGCTTTCGCGGCTACGCGGATCACATGCAGACCGGCGAGTTCGAGGAGGGCCTCGTGGAGCTGCGCGCGCTCGTGCGCGACGGACCGGTGGCGATCATGTGCGCCGAGGCCGTGCCGTGGCGCTGCCACCGCTCGCTCCTCGCCGACGCGCTCTTCGCGCACGGCGTGGTGGTGCAGCACATCGTCGGGAAGGGGCGGACGCGGCCGCACCGCCTCACCCCATTCGCGGTGAGACAGGGGCGGAGGGTGGCGTATCCGCCGCGCGACGAGGACGCGGCCGCGCTGCCGGCGCGCTGACGGCGGTGCGGCAACTCGGCGGCCCGCATTTGCGCGGCGCTCGCCGCGCAGGCAGACTCCCTCCCATGCGCCTCCTCGCCACCGTCCTGGCCGTCGCCGCGCTCTTCGTTCCTCAGGACGGGCGCGCAGACGGCGGGCCGGAAGCTCTGGTGCGGAAGGTGCTCAGCGCGTACGGCGGCCGCGCCGCGCTCGAGAAGGCGCGCGTCGTGCGCCAGGAAGGCACCGTCACCTCGCTCATGCACGAGGGGACGGGGCAGCTCGTCCGCCTCTTCGCGCGGCCGGGCAGCTTGCGCGTCGAGGTCGCGTTCCCGGGCGGCACCCCCGAGGTGCGGGTCGTGCACGCGGGCTACGGCGACCGGAACGGCGTCGACGTCACCGGCTCGTTCCGCCACGCCGCGATGGTCCTCCAGGCGGCGCGGCTCGCGCTGCCGCTCTCGCTCGCCGAGAAGGGCGCGCGCCTCTCGGAACGTGGGACGGTCGAGCGCGACGGCAGGCGGCTGCGTGCGCTCGCGCTGGCGCTCCCGCGCGGGCTCGAGCTCGTGGTCGAGGTAGACCCGGAGACGGCCCGCATCGTGCGATCGGCCGGGACGATCGCGGGCCCGACCGGCGCGATCGAGTTCGCCACCGTCTACTCGGAGTGGAAGCCGGTCCGGGGGGTCGTGTTCGCGATGCACGAGGAGAACTACGCGAGCGGGCAACACACCGGGGCGACCTCGCTCACGAGGGTCGAGCTGCTCGCCGCGCCGCCCGCCGGCGCGTTCGACGAGCCTCTGTAGACGGGGATGGGCGATACAGCTGCGCCCATCCGGACCGGTCAGAACTCGTAGAAGGCGCCGAGGCGTCCCTCGGCGAACCAGCGGAACTCGTCTCTGGTCGCGGCGCTGGTCGAGCCGACGACGGGCGCGTTCGTCGCGAGGTCCACCTTCACGCTGCGCGGCAGGACGCCCGCCTCGACGAACACACCGGCGCCGAGGAGGCCGAAGGAGAGCCCGACCGCGCCGCCGTACGCGTACGTCGTCGGCCCGTTGATGAGGTTCTGCACCGCGAGGATCCCGCGCAGGTAGAGCGGGAAGAGCGGCGGCGAGACCACCACCATCGGCCGCAGCTCCATGTCGAACTTCGAGCTCTGCACGTCGGCGAGGCCGGCCACGACGCCCAGCTCGAGCTTCAGCATGCTCGCGAAGCTCCAGCCGGGCGCGACCATCACGTTCGCGGGCTGCCGGTCGAAGGACGGCCTGACCTGCCAGCCGAGCCCGACGGACCCTTCCACGATGGGGCCGGCGCTCGCGGCGAGCGGCGCCACCGCGAGACCGACGACGACGAGGCCGATGAACAGCTTGCGCATGGAATCCCTCCCGTGCGGCGACCCGCAGCCGCGCGCTCCGAGGGAGCATACGCCAGCCCGCCTGGCAGGGGAGGGTAAGCGTATACCCACAGTGAACTACGTTCACCCAGATCGGCGTCGTGGTCGGGGTCGGGGGTCAGGGTCGAGGTCGGGGTCGGGGTCGGGGTCGAGGTCGAGGTCGAGGTCGAGGTCGCGGTCGATGTCGGGG
>WNGE01005640.1_pt1 | contig 23593 bp, 27 predicted proteins | sample 5400651 | NCBI WGS metagenome assembly WNGE01 (sample SAMN13153370, study PRJNA577476) | soil metagenome | isolation source: 60 cm soil or saprolite under grassland replicate 2 | place: USA:California | collected 2016-06-15
CGCTGATGATGGAGGAGAACGTCGTCTCGGCCGCGGGCACGACATGGCGGATGACCCTGCCAGAAATGCGGCGGCTCATTGCCGACGCGGGCTACACACCGAAGCAGCGCAAGCAGGACTACACCATTCTAGAAGACGCAGCGTGAAATGCCGGGATGGGGGATGCGGGATGGGGGATGCGTGGAATGGCTGACGTGCTGATCGTGGTCGGTTCCGACAGTGACAAGCCCCGCATCGAGCCCGCGTTCGAAATCCTGAAGCAGGCCGGCGTCACGTTCGAGTTCCATGTGTCCTCGGCGCACCGGCAACCCGACCAGACGGCGGAGCTGTGCCGCACGGCGCGCGATAAGGGCTTCAAGGTGATCATTGCGGGAGCGGGGCTGTCCGCGGCCCTCCCGGGCTACGCGTCGTCACTGACGGACCTTCCCGTCATCGGTGTACCGTTCGCGGCCGGGGCGTTGAACGGCATGGACGCGCTCCTGGCGATCGCACAGCTGCCGCCCGGTGTCCCCGTCGGCACGGTGGGAATCGACAACGCCAAGAATGCCGCCCACCTCGCCATCCGCATCCTGAAGCGCCCCTGACATGCGCGTCGGGATCGGCTACGACTCGCACGCCTTCGAGAAGGGCCGCAAGCTCATCCTCGGCGGCGTCGAGATCGCGCATCCCAAAGGGCTGGCGGGTCATTCCGACGCCGACGTGGTGGCCCACGCCCTGACCGATGCGCTGCTGGGGGCCGCCGGGCTGGAGGACATCGGCCGGATGTTCCCCAGCGACGACCCGCGCTTCCAGAACGCCGACTCGATCCAGCTCCTGAACCAGGCGTTGCTCAAAGTGGTGGAGGCCGGGTTCACGTTCGCGTACGCCGACGTCACGGTGATCGCCGAAGCCCCGAAACTCGCGCCACACGTGGACCGGATGAGCGAGCGGCTCGCCGAAGCGCTGTTGTGCGCGGCGTCGCACGTCTCCGTCAAGGCAAAGACCAACGACCGCATGGGGTGGATCGGCGAGGGGCAGGGGATCGCGGCGATCGCGGTGGCGACGCTCGAGGAGCCCGCGGTTCCCTGACCGACCTTCTTCGCTTTCTCGAATCCCTTCCCGCCGGCCCCCTCTACGGCCTGATCACCGCGCTCGCCGCGGTCGAGAACGTCTTCCCCCCGGTCCCCGCCGACACCGCCGTCGCCCTGGGGGCGTTTCTCGCTGGCCGCGGCGTGCTGAGCGCCTGGGGCGTCTTCCTGCTCACGTGGGGCGCGAACGTCAGCGGTGCCGCGGCGGTGTACAGCCTCGGGCGGCGCTACGGGCGGAGCATTTTCGCCGGGCGGCTGGGGCGGAAACTCCTGTCGCCGGAGACGCTCGACCACATCGCGAGCGCGTACCAGCGACACGGGACGGTGGGGATCTTCCTGTCGCGGCTGCTGCCCGTGTGGCGAGCGGTGGTGCCGCCATTCGCGGGAATCGCCGGGGTGCCGCCACGCCGGGCGCTGGTGCCGCTGGCGCTCGCGTCGGCGCTGTGGTATGGCGCGCTGACCATTCTCGTGACGACGCTGGGCACCAATTTCGAGGACGTCGCCCGCACGCTCGGGCACGTCAACCGCGTGTTGGCCATGGTGGCGTTCGCGCTGGTGGTGGTGCTGCTGGTGTGGCTACGGCGGAAGCTGAAGGGATAGAATGGAGGCCCCGCAGGCGTTCCGCCTGGAGCAATTCCGCGATTATCTCGCCCTCGAGGCGGGGAACAGCCGTCACACGGTGGACAATTATCTCCGCGACGTGCGGCGGCTGGCCGAGTACGCGGCCGGGAAGGGCGCGCGCGGGCCGGATCAGGTCACCGCGGTGCAGCTCCGCGAGTTCATCTACTTTCTCAAGGACCTGGGGCTCGCCCCCGCCACCATTCGACGCCAGATCTCGGCGCTCCGGACCTACTTCCGGTTTCTGGTCGGCGAGGGGCACGCCGCGCGGGACCCCAGCGAGCGGCTCGAGACACCCAAGCAATGGCGCACCCTTCCGGCGGTCCTCACCGTCGCCGAGGTTGAGAAACTACTTGAACCCGCGACCGACGAACCGCTCGCGATGCGCGACCGCGCCCTGCTCGAGTTCGCGTACGCGACGGGGGCGCGGGTGTCGGAAGTGGTGGGGGTGAAGCTCCAGGATCTCGTTTATGAGGAGGGGTTGGTGCGCGTGTTCGGGAAGGGGGCGAAGGAGCGCATCGTGCCGATCGGCCGCCGGGCGCTGGGGGCGGTGGCATTGTACGCGCGCGAGGTGCGGCCGTCGCTGGACAAAGGGAAGGGGAAGGGAGTCTTGTTCCTCAACGCGCGGGGGACGCCGCTGTCGCGGGTGGGGGCCTGGGGAATCATCAAGCAGGCGGCGCGACGCGCCGGGCTCACCAAGCGGGTGACGCCGCACACGCTGCGTCACACGTTCGCGACGCATCTCCTCGAGGGCGGGGCGGATCTCCGGGCGGTGCAGGAAATGCTGGGCCACGCCGACCTCTCGACCACGCAGCTCTATACCCACGTCGATCGCGACTATCTGCGCACCGTGCACAAACAGTTCCACCCGCGGGCGTAGACCTGCGAGGGAAGTGAAGTAGAGAAGGGGGAAGCGTGTAGCGGGGCCGCGACACCCGGAGTCCTTGCGCGCCTCGCGAAGCATCGCGCACTTTCCTTGTTCAGAGGAGGATAGATCCATGAACTTCGCGTTGTTGGCCGCACGCGCGCCGGAGGCCTCGGCCTTGGTAGGAGGACCCTCGTATGACCATTGATCCTTCCTGGCTTACCGCTATCGTCATCATAGCGCTGCCAGTTCTCGGGTTCGTCTTGGGCGCCCGCTGGATGAATTACCGCCATCGGCTCGGAGCGTCCCAGGGCGAAGCTCAAGAGACGCCCATCGCATCCAGCACCCTCGACGTTCTGGATTCTGTCCAGGCGCAGGTCGAGGAGTTGGCTGAGCGGCAAGACTTTGCCGAGCGCCTTATGCTGGAGCGGAAGGAGACCCGGGATCAAGGGAGTCGCGAAGCGGCGACGCCGGTTTGAGCGCAGCGCTGGACTCGGGTCTACCCATAGCCCCATCGCAACAATAGACTGAGGGGTCGCTTGGCCTCCTCCTCCTCGGCATCACACGACGCCAAACGGGCCAGGGCGCAGGTGCGCGCCTACCTCGCGTCCTTGCCGCCCGCCGCGCGCAGGAACCTCCAGCGGCTCCGTGCCACCATTCGCTCCGCCGCGCCCGGCGCCGTCGAGGCGTTCAGCTATCGGATTCCCGCGTTCAACCTCCGCGGACGGCCGCTCGTGTGGTACGCCGCCTTCACGCACCACTGCAGCCTCTACCCGATGACCGACGCGATCCGGCGCGCCCACGCGGCGGCCCTCGAGGGATACGAGACCTCGAAGGGGACGATCCGATTCCCCCTGACGAAGCTTCCACCAGCAGGGCTCGTGAAGCGACTCGTCAAGGCACGGATCGCGGAGCTCCACCGCCTGAAGGCGAGGACGTGAGGCGGACCGGAGCCGTACTCCTCCTTTGGCTGTTGTGCGCCTGCCACGAACCCACCTGGCCCATCATCCCTCCACCACCGCCGTCCCTGATCGGCCTGTGGTCCACTCTCCGGCCCGCGCCGATCGTCCAGCTGCACCTCGTGCTCCTCCCCAACGGCAAGGTGCTGAGCTGGGGCAAGTTCGGCGACCCGCAGCTGTGGTCCTCGGCCACGGGCGCCTTCACCGCGGTGCCCGCTCCCTCCCTGGTGTTCTGCGCCGGCCACGACTTTCTCCCCGACGGCCGGCTGCTCGTGGCGGGCGGGCACATCAGCGACCTGCACGGGTTGCCCAACACCAACCTCTTCGATCCCGGCGCCGGCGCGTGGCAGGCGTTGCCGGCGATGGCGGCGGGGCGATGGTATCCGACCAACACCACGCTGCCGGACGGTGAAGTCGTGACGATCGGGGGCACCGACACGGCCGGGGTCGACGTCACCATCCCGGAGGTGTGGAACGGCACCGCGTGGCGCCCGCTGACGACGGCGGCCCTCGCGCTGCCGCTCTACCCCCGCACGTTCGTGGCTCCTGACGGCCGCATCTTCTACGCCGGCGAGCTGCAGCAGTCCCTCTACCTCGACGTCTCCGGCACCGGCCAGTGGACCGCCGGCCCGATGCGCCAATTCGGGACGCGGGATTACGGATCCGCCGTGATGTACGAGCCGGGCAAGATCCTCTACGCGGGGGGCGGCGACCCGCCGACCAACACGGCGGAGATCATCGACCTCAATCAACCGACCCCCGCGTGGCGCTCCACCGGGTCGATGGCGTTCGCGCGCCGCCAGATGAACGCCACGCTGCTCCCCACCGGCGACGTGCTCGTCACCGGCGGCACCACCGGCGCCGGCTTCAACAACCCGCAAGGCGCCGTGCACGCCGCCGAACTGTGGAGCCCGGCGACCGGGACGTGGACGCTGCTCGCGGGCAACGCCGTCATCCGCATCTACCACGGGACCACGCTGCTCCTCCCGGACGGCCGTGTGCTGCACACGGGGAGCGGCGACGCCACCGGGGCGGTGGACGAGAAGAACTACGAGCTGTACTCGCCGCCCTATCTGTTCCACGGTCCGCGCCCCGTCATCAGCGGTGCGGTGCCGGGCGCCGTCACGTACGCCCAGACCCTGGTGGTGAGCACGCCGGATGCCGCCGACATCACCAAGGTGACGCTGATCCGGCTCAGCTCGGTGACCCACGCCTTCGACCAGAGCCAACGCCTTGTTCCTCTGAGCTTCTCGCCAACGACCGCGGCGGTCGCGATCGCCTTCCCGACCAGTCGCGCGGCCGCCCCGCCGGGTCCGTACATGCTCTTTCTGGTGAACGGCGCGGGGGTGCCGTCCGAGGGGCGGCTCCTGCTGCTGCAATGAGGGGGCGCGCGACGCCGCGGGAATCCAGCGTATCTTTCCCCCCATCCGAAACCGGGAGACCCGCATCATGAGACTGCTGGCGCGGCTGCACCCATTGCTGATCGTCGCCCTGCTCATCGTGGCGACGTTCGTCGGCGGTGTCTTCTGGGAAGCCCCGTTTCAGGCCGGCGCCCAGGGAGTCGCTCAACTCTTCGGTCAGGTGTGGACATACGCGTTCTGGCCGGTGCGGTTTGTGGTGGACCGGCTCGGAGGGGCGGGGGTGGACGTGACAACCACCATCACGAGCGTGATCCTGGTGTGCTACCTCGGCCTGTTGGTGCTCCTCGACATCATCATCAGCAAGACCGCCGGCGGCGAGAGCGAGTGAACGGGAGAACGGCCTTGAAAACCTACCTGGTGGTCACCGGCTCGATCTTCGCCCTCTTCGCCGCCATGCACGTGTTTGAGCTGGTGAAGGAGTGGCGCTCGCCGGCGGAGGATCCCTGGTTCACGATCGGCGTGTCGCTCATCGTGATCGTGAGCGGCGCGCTCAGCGTGTGGGCCTTCCGGTTGCTCAAGACGTCGTCGTGACCTAGGGACGGCGGTTCCGCTCTGGCGGGGCCTTCCAAATCGCGTTCGATTCCGCTCGTGGCGCTGGGGACGGCATCGTCGAATCCCGTGCTTCATCCACCGCGGGGCATCATGGCGCTGAGCCTCTTCTTCGCCCTCGGCGCGGTCATCGCCGCAGCGACGGTCCTGGCGCTCCTCACCCCCGGCGGCGCGTTAGCGGTGATGTGGCGGCTCAATCCTCAGGCTCACGCTGCGTTTCTGACGATGGGGCCCTGGGCGATCGTCCTCATGACGGCCGTCGCCGCAGCGTGCGCGTTGTCGTCCCGCGGCCTGTGGATTCGCGCCCGCTGGGGTCACCGCCTGGCCGTGACGCTGCTCGTCGTGAACCTGATTGCGGATGCAGCCAATGCGCTGTTGCGCGGTGACCTGCGGATGCTCGTCGGACTGCCGATCGGGGCCTTGTTGATCGCCTACCTCCTGAGTGCGCGCGTGCGCGAGTCCTTTGAGGTCCGCCTTGATCGCGGCGCCTGACCTGACGGACCCCGCCGACGATCCGCTCGCGGCGAGCCTGCGCGGCTTCGGACCGCTCGGCATCCTCGCCGTGCTGGTCATCGTCCTCATCGGCAATTACCCCTTCGCGCCCCTGAGCGCCATCCTGGTGCTCCTCTGGGCGTGGGCGTCGCGGACGCCGTGGCGCGAGATCGGCTTCGCGCGGCCCACGAGCTGGATCCGGCACATCGGCCTCGGCATCACGTTCGGCATCGCATTCAAGCTCCTCATGAAGGCGATCGTCATGCCGCTGCTCGGCGCGGACCCCGTCAACCAGGCGTTTCATTACCTGGTCGGCAACCGGGCCGCTCTCCCGGGTGCGGTGTACGCCATGGTCGTCGGCGCGGGCTTCGGGGAGGAGACTGTGTTCCGCGGCTTCCTCTTCGAGCGCCTCGGCAAGCTGTTCGGCTCCGGGGGGTGGGCCAAGGCGTGGATCGTGCTGCTCACCGCCGCCTGGTTCGGGCTGGCCCACTACTCCCTGCAGGGCGCCGCCGGCGTCGAGCAGGCCACGATCGTGGGGCTGGTCTACGGCGCCATCTTCGCCAGGACCGGCCGGCTCTGGATGCTGATCGCGGCGCACGCCGCCTTCGACCTTACCGCCCTCGCGATCATCTACTGGGATCTCGAAGCCGACGTGGCGCACCTGGTGTTCAATTAGGAGACGGGCGGCCCGGCCAGGTCGGCGGGAGAGGGGGATTGAAATCATCGCGCGCGCGGCGCACCTTAAGCGCCAGGCCGCCGCCGCAACCCCCGGGCTTGTCCGGGTGTCCAACCAAGGAAGCGATGCGCATGAAGACTCCAGTTCTGGCCCTCATCGCCATGACGGCCGCCGCGACCGTCGCCCCCGCCCAAGGCAGCCCCGCCAGCGGCCGGCCGCCCTATACCGCGGAAGACGTGCAGTTCATGTCCGGCATGATCGCCCACCACGCGCAGGCGGTGCTGATGGCCAGCTGGGCGCCCACCCACGGCGCGAGTCAGGCGCTGCGCGCGATGTGCGAGCGCATCGTCGTCGGCCAGGGCGACGAGATCGTGCTGATGCAGCGCTGGCTCCGCGACCGGCACGAGCCCGTGCCCCCCGCCGACCCGCGCGGCCACGTCATGCCCGGCATGGATCAGCCCATGCTGATGCCCGGGATGCTGACACCCGCACAGATGGTCCAGCTCGACAGCGCGCGCGGCCCCGAGTTCGACCGGCTGTTTCTCACCTTCATGATCCAGCACCACCAGGGTGCCATCCTCATGGTCAATCAGCTCTTCGCCTCGCCGGGCGGGGGCGAGGAAGAGATCGTGTTCCGCTTCGCTTCCGACGTGTACGCCGACCAGACCACCGAGATCGACCGCATGAGCCGTATGCTGCTCGCCCTCAACCGGAGCCCTCAGTGAAATCCGTATCGTTTGCTCTATCGCTGACCACGACGCTGACCCTCGCGGCGTGCGCCACCGCGAAGCTCGACATGTCCACCACAGCCCCCAGCCCCGACCCGCGGGTCGGCCTGCGGGCCGGCATCAAGAACGCCGGGCACGCCGCCTGGAATCTGCGCGCGGTCTCGAACACGCCGCCGTCGGAGAAGTTCGCCGGCGTCACCAACTCCGATCTCTCGTTTTCGGGGATCTACGCGATCCAGGGGAACTACAACGGCTACCAGGTCTGGGACGTTTCCAACCCCAAGAAGCCGCGACTCAAGATCGGCTTTCTCTGCCCGGCCTCGCAGAGCGACGTCTCCATTTACCGGAACCTGCTGTTCGTATCCGGGGAAGGGAATAGCGGCCGGCTCGACTGCGGCACGGAAGGCGTGCACGACTCGGTGAGCACGGTCCGGCTCCGGGGCATCCGCATCTTCGACGTCACCGACATCACTAATCCTAGGTACATCGGCAACGTACAGACCTGCCGCGGGTCGCACACGCACACCGTGGTCGAGGATCCCAACGACAAGGAGAACGTCTACATCTACGTCTCCGGCTCGGCGGGCGTGCGCTCGCCGACCGAGCTGCCGGGGTGCTCGAAGCTGGCGCCGGATCAGGACCCGAATTCCGCACTGTTCCGGATCGAGGTCATCAAGGTGCCGCTCGCCCACCCGGAGCTGGCGAGCATCGTGAGCTCCCCACGGATCTTCAACGACCTCACCGAAGCCGCCACGCACGCGGAGGCGCCGGAAGACATCGCCGCCGCGACTCGGGCCGCCGACTCGGCGCGGGCCGTGGGCGGGTTCACCGCCAAGGTGCGCGGGATGGATTTCGTTTTGGGACCGGGCTTCATCCGGCCGATGCTCGACAGCGTCGTTAAGGCGCGTCAGGGCAGCGGCGTGCCGACGGGCGCCGACAGCACCGCGCTGCGCGGGGCGCTCCAGGGCATCGTCGATCTGCTGGTCAATGCCGTGCCGCCCGGCACCAAGAACGGCGTCCGCCCCGGGCCCACCCAGTGCCACGACATCACCGTGTATCCGGCGATCGGACTCGCCGGCGGCGCATGCGGCGGTTACGGCCTGCTGCTCGACATCCACGACGTGGCCCATCCCCGGCGCCTCGCGGCCGTGGCGGACTCGAACTTCTCCTACTGGCACTCGGCGACGTTCAACAACGACGGCACCAAACTGCTGTTCTCCGACGAGTGGGGCGGGGGCGGGCAGCCGAAGTGCCGGAGCAGCGACAAGCCCCAGTGGGGGGCCGACGCGATCTTCGTGGTCTCGGCCGACACGATGCGGTTCGAGAGCTACTACAAGATGATGGCGCCGCAGACCCCGTTCGAGAACTGCGTGGCCCACAACGGCTCGCTGGTCCCGATCCCCGGGCGCGACGTCATGGTGCAGGGGTGGTACCAGGGCGGCATCTCCGTGTTCGACTGGACCGATCCGGCGCACCCCAAAGAGATCGCGTTCTTCGACCGCGGCCCGATGGACTCGACCAAGATGGTCGGCGCCGGCTCGTGGTCCGCCTACTGGTACAACGGCTACATCTTCAGCTCCGAGATCGCCCGCGGGCTCGACGTGTTCGCCCTGCAGCCCAGCGGATTCCTCTCGCAGAACGAGATCGACGCCGCCAGGCTGGTGCACCTCGACTACTTGAACGTCCAGGGCCAGCCGAAGCTGGTGTGGCCCGCGAGCTTCGTGGTGGCACGCGCCTACGTGGATCAGCTCGAGCGCACCAACGGCCTGGCCGCCGACAGAGTGGCGGCGACGCGGGTGGCCCTCACCCGTGCTGAACGGCTAAAGGGGACGGAGCGCCGGGACGCGCTGACGCAGCTGGCAACGCAGCTGAACGGCGACGCGCAGGCCGCGGCCGACCAGGCCAAGGTGCGCACGCTCGCCGCCGCGGTGACCGACCTGGCCAACGCGGATCACTGATCCGGTCATACGTCATACCTGGCACGGCGTCGCGTCGCGAGGTCGTGCCAGGTACCTGTATCTCGGTTCGGCAGCGACTCCGTCCTTCGAGGCCCACTGTGAACACCACGCTCAGAGTCCTCCTCGTCATCGCCATCGTGCTCAGCGCCGTGCAGGTCTCGGCGCTCGTCGTCGCCCTCATGCAAGCCGACGAGGACACGGCCAACGCCCTGAGCGGGTTCGCCGCGGAGGCGGTGCTCCGCTGGCGGGTGTACTCCGTCGGGGCCCTGGCATCCGTGATCGCCGGATTCGTCGTGCGGCGCCGGCAGCGCCTGGCCGGAGACGCCCTACTCATCGCCGGCGTTTACCTGATGCTGCTCGCGAATCATGGAGGGCTGTTCGCGCACGGCCACGAGGCGAATCGCCTGGTCACCTCGGTCCTGACCCTCGCCTTCCTCCTGTTGCTGGCGATTCGCGGCGAACGGGCGCCTTCGGGCGCCTGACCACGGCGCGGGCGGACTTCCTCGCAGCCGCCCTCTGGCACGGCTCCCTGGAGCGTGCCGAGGCGATCCTTGCAGCGCACCCGGAGCTGGCCAGCAGCGACATCCACACCGCCGCGGTACTCGGCGACGCCGCCCTGGTGAGCCGTTTCCTCGAGCGCGATCCTGCGAACGCCACGCTCAGGAGCGAGCCGTACGGTGGGGACGCCCTCACCTATCTGTGCTTGTCGAAATACCTCCGGCTCGATGCGGCACGATCGGATTCCTTCCTCCGGGCTGCCACGGCGCTGCTCGACGCCGGCGCCGATCCCAACACCGGGTTCTGGACCACCGGCCAACATCCCGAACGCGAGACGGCCCTCTATGGCGCCGCCGGCGTCGCGCATCACGCGGGGCTGACGCGCCTGCTGCTCGATCGCGGCGCGGACCCGAACGACGAAGAGGCCGTGTATCACTCGCCGGAAACCCGCGACAGCGCCGCCATGCAGCTGCTCGTGGAGACCGGCAAGATCACCGCCGAGAACCTCGCGCTGATGCTGATCCGCAAACACGACTGGCACGACTACGCGGGGGCGCGGTGGCTGCTGGAGCACGGCGCCGACCCCAATTATCAGCGGCAGCGCGGCTGGCTCGCGATTCATCACGCCATCGCGCGCGACAACGACCTGGACATGATCGAGCTGCTGCTCGACCACGGCGCCGACCCGACGTTGCACAAGGACGGCGCGTCCGCGGTAGAGCGGGCGGCGCGCCGAGGCCGCGGGGACGTGCTCGCCGTGCTCGAGCAGCGCGGCATCCCCATCGAGCTCCGCGGCGTAGACCGCCTGATCGCCGCCTGCGCCCGGAACGACCCGGCCGCTGTTCGGGCGATCGCGCAGCGCGAGCCCGATTGCGTGCGCGACGTCGTGGCGCGGGGAGGCCAGCTCCTCGCCGAGTTCGCGGGAACATGGAATACCGAGGGCGTCGGGCACCTCATCGATCTCGGCGTGCCCGTCACCGCGCTGTATGCAGGCGATGGCTACTTCGACATCGCGCAGGACAGCACCGCCCTGCACGTCGCCGCCTGGAAAGGGCTGCCGCAAACCGTCAAACTCCTCCTCGCGCGCGGCGCGCTGGTGCACGCGAAGGACGGGAAGGGGCGGACCCCCCTGACGCTGGCCGTCAAAGCCTGCGTGGACTCGTACTGGATGGAACGACGCACGCCCGAGACGGTGCGCGCGTTGCTCGAGGCGGGGGCGTACGCGCGGGACGTCTCCTATCCCTCAGGCTACGCGGAGGTCGATGCCCTGCTCGCCGCGCGTGGCGCCACGCCCTGAGTCTCCTCAGTGGACCGGCGTGACGCTGCTGGGTTCGCACGGATTCCCTAAAATGCGATAGACGCCGAAGTCCGCGTTCGCCATGACCGGTCGGAAGTCCCGCTCGAATCGGGACACGAATCCCTGCAGGTAGACCGCATCCGCGTTCCATACGTCCGGCTCGGGTCCCGTAACCAGGTAAGACGCCCCGATCTCGCTCAGATACCGCCACAAGAGACACGGGTCGCTGGGGCGGTAGCCGCCGGACACGCGGCGTCCGGTGAACAACGCCAGCGCGCGCGGCCGGCTGAACACCAGCACGTCGGTCGGCGCCGTGGCATCCTTCACGAACTCGAACAGCCGGACGCTTTCCGGCTTGGCGATCCCCTCGGCGAGCGGACCGAACGACAGCGTGGCATAGCGACCGGCATACGACACCGCCACGCCCGCGAGCAGCGTCGCCAGCACGAGGTTCTTCCGCCCCCAGCGCCGCTCCACGGCCGCGTCCATCTCCCGGATCCCGAGCAGACCGTAATAGAAGTAGAACGGGATGACGGGAATGAGGAACCGGGTGTCCTGGAACGACGGCCACACGATCACGGGGGCCAGGTACAGCCATGGGAGCAGATGGAATACCGTCACATCCCGGCGTAACGATCTCGCGTATCCCACCGCGGCCAGGGCGCTCGCGGCGACAAACGCTCCCTTTCTCACGGCGCCGGAGAACCCGTTCTCCCACAGCCCCGACAACGACCGCAAGTAGGCCACGATGTTGTGCCCGACGCCGGCCACGCCGCCCGTGAACGGATCAAGATAACTGGAGTCCCGGATCCAGAAGAGGTATTGCGCCCCGGCCAGCGCGACGAACGCGCCGCCCGCCAGGACCGTTCGCCTGCTGATCCTCTTGGTTCGGATCAAGTCGTGGGCGATGAAGCAGGGCACCAAAACGACCCCCAGCACCCTGGTGGCGTAGGACGCGTAGGCGGCCACACCGGCCAGCACCGCCAGCACCGCGGCACGCCGCCTCGACCCGTCCACCTCGCCCGCTCGCGTGAACAGGTACAGGCTCAGCAACACGAAGAAGAGAAACGGGATGTCGGAGAGGACCTCGTCCTTGAACTCCCAAAAGAACGGGTTGAGCCCGGTGACGAGCACGAGCGCGGCCAGCTGCGGGGGCGGCAGATCCCCGCGAAACAGCGCAACGATCAGAAGGAGGGCTCCCACGAACAACCCGATCACGAGGACCTTCATCGACCGCAGGTCGAGGCCGAATCCCTTGATCACCGGGGCGAGCAGCAGGGGGAACCCCGGAGGGTACGTGCGAGGGCCGATGCCAGGATTGCGGGGGTTGTAGATGTACCCGGTGGCGGCATACGGCGCGCCCTCGGCGATGTTGAGGGCGTGCTGGATGTACTGGCTGAAATCGTCAGGCCAATCCTGTCCGTCCCTGATCGTGGCCAAGTAAAACACGCCGACTAGAACGGCGCATACGCCGCCAAGCGGCACACGGTTACCAGGGAAGGGCCGAGGCGGCATGGGACCGTGAGGAAGAGCGTGGAATCACGCTAACCGCTCCACCTTGCGCCCGCGAGGCGCCCGCCCGCACCTTATGTTCACCTAGAGCAAGAGAGACTTCCATGGCGGAGAGCGTTTACAAGGTCATCGAGCTGGTCGGGACCAGCACCGAATCCTGGGAGAAGGCGGCGGCGGCGGCGGTCAAGCGCGCCGCCAAGACGCTGCGCGACCTGAGGATCGCCGAGGTGTCGCTGCTCGACATGCAGCTCAAGGACGGCAAAGTCGAGAGTTACCGGGCGAAGCTCAAGGTGTCTTTTAAGTACGAAGGGGATTGATCATGTCGAAGAGTGACGAGCAGAAGCTGGCCGCCCTGGTGAAGAAGAACGCCGCCAAGGCCGCCAAAGCGAAGCAGAAGGTCAAGCGCCAGTACGACGCGACGTTGCCTCCGGAAACGACCGACGAGGATCTGGAGCGCCGCGACTTTTTCTCCGAAATGAAAAAACGGGAGTTCTGAGCATGAAAAAGAACTTCGGGATGCTGCTGCTGGGCATCTGGCTCACCCTCATGGGGCTGCGGCACCTCGTCAACCTGAGCTTTTCGGGTCTCGACACGGTCTTGGCGATCGTCGCGATTATCGCCGGAGTGTTGATCATCCTGGGCCGCTGATTGTGACTCGACTAGTTCTCAACGTGGCCGTGTGGAAACTGTGGACATATCCCTCCCCCCATCGCGAACGGTCGGCCTGAGGCGTCCGCGCAACACCATCCCCCACTTGCGGATCCGGCCGGATGGCAGCAAGTCCTCCGCCTGACCGGCTCAACCGGAGGAGACGTATGCGCTCACGTCTCGTTCGCGCCTTCGTTCCAGTTCTGACACTCGTCGCCTGCACAACCCCGACCGCTCCCAGCCTCCGCGAGGTGATGCTGCAGCGCGCCCAATGGCAGGCCGCGGGGCTGACAGACTATTCCTACGTATGGGCGGAGTACGGCTTCTTTGTCGGCTACGAGGGCCAGCCGTTCCGCCTCGAAGTCCGCGACGGGGTAGTCCGGGCCGGCCTGTCCCCCACGACGGGTGACACCGTGCCCTGGCCGTGGACGCAATTTCCTACGATCGATACGCTGTTCGACCGGGCGATTGCGGCGATGAACGACCACAAGCTGACCGCGATCGCCTTCGATGCGCGCTACCACTACCCGACGCGCATGGAGCTGGCCGGGCCGGCCGACGCGAGCGGCTCCGTGTTCGCCTCGCAGCTCGCGCCGGCGCGCTAGCCGATCGCCTTGAGGTACTCACGGTCCCAGGCCGCGGGGATGCTCTCGCGCGGAGAGTAGGGACCCGGCTGGTACATCTGCGAGCTGACGCCGAGCTGGCCGCGCTCGCAGATGTGCCAGTCCTGACGGTTAGTGCGGTCCCAGAACTCCTCGGCGTCCTGGATGTTGTAGCCCGCCGCGCGCGGCGCCTCTGGATGGACCAGCCAGATCGTGTAGTAGTACGCGCGCCGGCGCTCATCGGCCGGGAGATCCCCGAGCGGGAGCGCGCAGGCCCGCCCGCTGAGCGTGGCGCTCGCGTTCGGCGCCTTGATCTCCATGTAACCACCGAGGAACGGGCCATCCACCAGGTCGTTGGCGCCGCTGGTGTACGGGAGCTTGTCGGACAGTTCCGGGTGGATGGTGGGGCAATGCAGGCACTCGCTGTAGTTCTGCAATACCAGCTTCCAGTTGGCGCGCACGTCGTACTCAATGCGTCGCACCGTGGCGAGCATGGGGAGATTGTACCGCGCGAACCGGCCCTGCAACGGGCCGAACACCCGCGCGAACGGCTCGGGCTCTGGCGCGAGGTTCGTGAACAGGAACCCTTCCCAGCTCTCCAGCGGCGCGGCGTGCAGCGGATAGTCTGCCTTGTTGAAGCCCGCGACCTCGTTCATGTGCGGCGCGCCCACCAGGCGCCCGTCGAGACCGTACGTCCAGGCGTGGTACGGGCACTGAATGGTCGAGGGGAGGCGCCCGCTGGGCCCTTCGCACAGCCGCGTGCCGCGATGGCGGCACACATTGTAGAAGGCGCGCACCGCGACCGCGGTATCGCGGACCACGATGAGACTCTCGCCGGCAATCTCGGCCACCAGGTAGTCCCCGGGCTCCGGGATCGCCGCCGCCCGCCCCACGCACACCCAGCGCCGCCGGAAGATGCGCTCCGCTTCCTCGGCAAAAACCTCGGGCGACGTGTAATACCGGCCCGGCAGCGTGCGCGCGCCCTGCTGGTAAGTTTCGGTGGTCTTGTGGAACATCGTCGTCATCCCGCCACCTCCTTCAGGATCTGCCGCGCGGCGAGCCGGCCGGCGGCGCCCGCGATGCCGCCACCGGGATGCGCGCCCGAACCGCACAGGTATAGGCCGGGAACCGGCGTGCGGTAGCGGCTCCACCCCGGGACCGGCCGCATGAATAGGACCTGATCGAGCGTGAGCTCACCGTGGTACGCGTTGCCTTCCGTCAGTCCCTCGCGGTCCGCCAGGTCCCGCGGCGTGAGCACCTCCCGGCCGGTCACGGCCTGGCCCAGGGCGGGGGCGTGCTCGGCGAGCCGCTCGACGACGAGATCGCCGAGGGCGCGGCGCCGCGCATCGTCCCAGCCGCCGTCGGCGAGGGCATACGGGACATACTGCACGTGCACCAGCACGCGCCCGTTCTCGGTGCGGGCCTCGAGGTAGGGCTGACGGGACACGACGCCATACTTCGCGTCGTCGTAGGCGCGCTCCAGGTACTCCAGCGACGGGGCCACGGCGAGACTCCTGAACCCCGGATCCCGCGCGACGGTCAGCAGCACGCGCCCCACTACGCCGCGGCACTTGATAGAGTGCACCGCACGCGCGAACTCGGGATCGAGCCAGCCTGGCTCGAGCAGGCCGAGCAGCGTGGCGCGCGGGTCGGCGCTCGACGCGATCACCGATGCGCGGATCTCCTCACCCGAGGCGAGCACGACACCGGTGGCGCGTCCGTTCGCGACGGAGATGCGCGCGACTTGGGCCCCCCCCCCGCGCCGCACCTCCACGCCGGGGAGCGCGGCCAGCACGGCGACGATGTTCGACAGCGGTGGCCGAAACACGCCGGCCGGACTCCCGGCATGATGGTGAAGCATCACGAACGCCGTCCCGGCCGCGCGGGGCCCCTGCCGCAGGTGCAAGACGCCGGCGGCGCCGAGTGCCGCCTTGAGGGCGTCGTGCTCGAACCAGTCGTCCAACAGTTCGCCGACCGACATCGGCAGCACGCGCAGTAGATCGACGATCGCCTCTTTGCCCAGGCGCCGCGCTTTGAGGCCAAGCCCGGCAAGGCCGAGCAGCTCGCGGAGGTCCCGGGTCTCTACGTCCGGCGCCGGCACGGCGTACAACGCCTCGAGGAAGCCGGCAAGCCGGTGCATGCGGCGGCAGAACGCCGGCCACCTGGTCGCGTCGGCGGGGCTGACCCGCCGGATCGCCTCTGCAGTCCGGGTCACGTCCTGCCACAACTCGAGGCGGTCCCCACCGGGGAGCGCCACGGAGATCCACGGGTCCGGTCGCACGACCTGGAGTCCGTGGCGGTCGAGCGCCAAGTCGCGAATGACCGCTGGCGGCACCCATCCGGCGTCGAGCGCGCCGTCACTCTCCCCGCGCTGCTCGAGCACCAGCACCCGCCGCCCCGCTCGGGCGAGCGTGTGCGCCGCGACCAGCCCGTTCGCGCCCGCGCCGATGACGATCGCGTCGGGCGTCATGCGCCGTCTTCCAGCATCGCCAGGGCGGCGAGGCGGCCCGACGCGCCCATGATGCCGCCGCCGGGATGGGTCCCGGCGCCGCACTGGTACAGCCCGCGCACGGGAGTGCGGTAGCGCGCCCAGGACGGCGCAGGCCGCAGGAAGAACAGCTGGTGCAGCGCCAGCTCGCCCTGGAAGATGTTGCCTTCCGTGAGGCCGGTGACCCGCTCGATGTCCGCCGGGGTGAGCACCTGGCGGTGCAGGATGATCGATTTGAGGTTGGGCGCGAACCGAGCCACCGCGTCGATCACCGCATCGCCGAACGCCTCCCGCCGCGCGTCGGTCCAGCCGCCGTTCAGATGGTATGGAGCGTATTGGACGAAGATCGACATCACGTGCTTGCCCGGCGGGGCCATGTCGGGATCGATCATCGAGGGGATGACGATGTCGAGGTACGGCCGCCGGGAGAATTCGCCGTACTTGGCGTCGTCGTAGGCGCGCTCGACGTACTCGAGGCTCGGCGAGATCGACACTGCGCCGCGCAAGTGGCGGCCCGGGCCCGGCATGCAGGTGAAATCCGGGAGCGCGCCGAGCGCCAGGTTCACCTTCCCCGAGGACCCGCGGAACTTGAAGCGGCGGATCGCGTCCACAAAATCGTCGGGGAGCCCGTCCGATTCGAGCAGCTGGAGAAACGTGCGCCGCGGATCGAGGCCCGAGACGACGGCCTTCGCCCGGATCTCGTCACCGTTCTCCAGCACGACGCCCGTCGCGCGCCCGCGCGTCACGAGCACGCGCGCGACGGTCGCGTCGGTGCGGATCTCGGCGCCGAAACGCCGCGCCGCGCCCGCAATCGCCTCGCTCACCGACCCCGTGCCGCCCTTGGCGAAGCCCCAGGCGCGGAACACGCCGTCGAGCTCGCCCATGTAGTGGTGCAGCAGCACGTAGGCCGTCCCCGGCGAGCGGGGCCCCAGGAACGTGCCGATGATCCCGCTCGCCGACTTCGTCGCTTTCAAGACGTCGGTCTCGAACCACTCATCCAGGAGATCGGCCGAGCTCATCGTCATCAGCTTCACGAGCGCGTGCAGCTTCTCGGCGCCGAGGCCACGAAAGTGTTTCCCCAGTCGCAAGAGGCCGAGCAGGTCCCGGGGATGGAGCGAGGTGGGATCCGGCGGCACCATGCCGAGGATCGGCTTGACGGCGTGGGCCATGAAGTGCATCAGCCGCCCGTACTCGTCGTAGGCATCGGCGTCGCGCGGGGAGTGGCGGTACAGCTCGCGGCGCGTCTCGTCGTGATCCGCCCAGGCGGCGAGGTAATCGCCGTTCTCCATCGGCGTGAGCGTGCTCTCGAGCGGCAGGATGTGCAGGCCGTGGCCGGGGAGGTCCAGGTCGCGGATGATCTCCGGCCTGAGCAAGCTCACGACATAGGAAAACATCGAGAACTTGAACCCCGGGAACACTTCCTCGGTCACCGCCGCGCCGCCGACCCGCGAGCGGCGCTCCAACACCAGCACGCGCCGGCCGGCGCGGGCGAGATAGGCCGCGTTGACGAGGCCGTTGTGGCCGCCGCCGACGACGATCGCGTCGTACCGGGAAGGGGAGAGAGAGGGCATCAGGCGCGCTTGCGCGCGGGGTTAAAGAAGGGAGTCTTGGCGACCCGCGCGGCGGCCCGCTTGCGGTGATGTTCGACGGTGACCTCCATCATCACAGCGCTGCCGGCCCGCGCGTGCTCTCCCCGCACGTGCGCCAGCGCGAGGTACTGCTTGAGCACCGGCGACCAGCAGCCACTCGTGGCGTAGCCCACCTGCGTGCCGTCCACGTACACGGGCACGCTGGTGCGCCATGCCGTCGTGGGAAGGCGCGGAGGCAGGCCGACCTCCGCATACAGCCCCTCCAGCGAGTCCCAGTCCACCTCGAGTCCCACGAGCTGCCACGCCGGCCCCCGCCCGGCCTCCGCCACGAGCGCCGACTTGCCGACGAACCATTCCTTCTCGAGGCCCACCGTCCAGCCCAGGTTCAGCTCGAACGGTGACGATTTCTGGCTCTCCAGGAGCGCGTGACGCGCCGACACGTAGTCGACTTCCAGCAGCAGTAGCCCAGCCTCGATCCGGGCCAGGTCGAGCGCCAACATCCCGCAGGGGGTGACCCCGTACGCCGTGCCGGTCTCGATCACCGCGTCCCAGATCGGGAGAGCCTGGTCAGCATCCATCCATAGCTCGAAGCCCAGGTCGCCGGTGTAGCCGGTGCGGGAGATCGTGACCGGGATGCCGCGAATCGAGCCGGGCGTGAGGCGGTAGTACTTGAGGCTCTTCAGGTCGGTCGCCGTCAACTCCTCGAGGATCGTTCGCGAGCTCGGCCCCTGAAGCGCCAGCGCCGCCGTCGAGGTGGACACATCCTCGATGCCCACGTTCAGCCCCGAGGCGTTGAGGTGCAGCCAGCGGAGGTTGGGGTCGGCGGCAGTGAGGCGGAACGTCTGCTCGCCCAAGCGCGAAATGGTGCCGTCGTCGATCACCTTGCCGGCCGCGTCGCACCAGGGGGTATAGAGCACCTGGCCCAGCTTGGTCTTCGCGACATCGCGGGTGACGACGCGGTCGAGCAGTCGCTCGGCGTCCGGGCCCGTGACCAGGTACTTGTAGAGCGGCGACACATCGAGCAGGGCCGCCGAGCTCCGGATGGCGTGGTACTCGCGGTCGTGGGTGAGCTCGTACGAGCTGGCGACCACGTACCCTGCCCACCGGCGCCACGCCTGGCTCTCGCACAGCGCGGCGGTGCGCGCGTGGAACGGCGTCTGCCTCAGCATCGGCCGCTCACGCCCGGAACCCCAGCGCGGCCGAGATGCGCTGCGCCGCCGCCCGCACCTGCCGGCCCAGGGCCGGGAGGCGCGATGCCGGCAGCCGCACGGTCGGCCCCCCCACGCTCAGCGCCGCCAGGGGTCGGCCCTCGTGATCGCACACCGCGGCTCCCACGGCCACGTAACCGCGCTCCAGCTCCTCGTACGCCGTCGCATAGCCGCGGCGCGCGACTTCCTCGAGCTCGCGCGCGAGCGCCGCGGCCGACGTAATCGTGCGCTCGGTGTAGCGGGTGAGTCGGGCGCGGGGAATGCCCTTGCGCTCGGCCGGGGGCAGGGCGGCGAGCAGCGCTTTGCCCGTAGACGTGGCGTGCGCGGGCCAGCGCGTGCCGAGCGAGGGGGTCGCCCCGATGAGGCCGCGCCCCAGCACCTCGTCGAGGATCAGCATGTCGCCATCCACCAGCACCTCGAGGGTGGCCGTCTCGCCCGTGGCTCCCGCCAGTGCCTCGAGCTCGGCGCGGCTCACGGCGCGCAGGTGATTGGCGCGGGCAGCACGTGCGCCGAGCGCGATCGCCTCGGGTCCGAGCCGGTACACCTCGCCGGACGCGTCGCGGGCCACCATCCCGTCGCGTTCCAGGGCAGCAAGGAGGCGGTGGGCGGTGGCTTTGTGGAGGTGAGCGGCGCGGGCGAGCTCGGAGAGCCGCCATTCCGGCCGCGCGTCGCTGAACGCCTTGAGGAGGCTCAGCGCCCGGGCCACGGCCTGCGTGCCGGGATACCCCGCCGTGGCGATCACGTGAGACGGCATATCATGATGTGAAACAAAAGAAACCCGGGGCCCCCGTGCGTCAAGGTCCGGGGGGAGGGGGTTGCTCCGCGCGCACGCCGCTCTTATGCTTTGTCCAGGGAGGGCTCCTCGATTGCTATGATCAACATTCGCTATACCACCCAGACGATGCTGCGCCAGCGCGCGGCGCCCGGACTCGTGTGCCGGGTCGCGCTCCTGCAGCGCATTGCTGGGCGGATTGCGTCCAGCGACGTCGGTCGGGGAGGGCGAGCACCCTAGAAGTCCTGCGGATCGGCATCATGCCGTGATCCAGCCTTCCGGGTGCTTCGAGAGACCTGGAGGGCTGTTTCGTTGAATCACGTTTGAATGGGATCGCGCGCATGGACACGCTCCAACACAACCCGGATCACGACGTCATCGCCCGCTACACCGGCCAGCCGCCCCGGCTGCCGGCGGAGCTGCGCCGCGAGATCGAAGCCCGTTGGCCCGGGGCGCCCGTCCAGCTCTACGCGCTCGCGGACCTGGACCACGCCCACCGGTTGACGGAAGTGTGGGTGGCCCTCGGGGCCGGCCACATCACCGTGGCGCAGCACGCCGGCGAGCAGTGGGATCTCCGCAGTGTCGAGCGGGCCCGCATCGAAGCCGTGCGCGAGGCCCCGGGCCTCTCGGCCAACACCCTGACGCTGCTGGGGCCCCCGGGCGACCCGCCGCTCGCCGTGCTGCGTTATAGCCACCGCCAGCGGCGCGCCTTCGAGAACCTGAAGTTCGTCCTCGAGGAGGCGCTCGCCGGGCGTACCGTGGCGGCCGTCGATGCCGACCAGGAGTACGCGGCCAGCGTCGCGCGTCCGATCCGCGACGCGCAGGCCCTGGTCGCCGGGCGGCAGGTGGCGGTGATCCGCCGCCTGCTCGGCTACCTCCGGCCGTACCGGCGGCAGCTCGTGCTCGGCATGGCCGCCGCCACGGTCATCACGCTCGTCAGCCTCGTGCCGCCGTACCTCGCGGGCTACCTGATCGACCGCGTGGTGCGGCCGGCGCAGGAAGGACGGCTGCCGCTGGACCGCGCCGGGGCGGTGGCCTGGCTCGCGGTGGCCGCCATGGCCGCCGTGTACCTCGTGCGCCAGGCGGCGGCCCTGGTGCGCCTGCGGTTGATGTCCGTGCTCGGCGAGTGGGTCGCCCGTGACCTGCGCGCCGAGCTGTACGAGCACATCCAGCGGCTCAGCCTTGCGTTCTTCTCGCGCAAGCGCACCGGCAGCCTGATCACGCGCGTCTCCGCCGACACCGACCGGCTGTGGGAGTTCCTGGCGTTCGGCGTGGTGGACGTGTCGCTGTCGCTGGTGATGCTCGCGGGACTCGGCGCGGTGCTGCTCTCGCTCGACTGGCGCCTCGGACTGGTGATGACCGTCCCGGTGCCGGTGTTCTGCTGGCTGATCTACCGGCACGGCGAGGCGATTCAGCAGCTGTTCCTGCGGGCCTGGCGGAAGTGGTCGCGCGTCACCGACGTGCTCTCCGACACGATTCCGGGCATCCGGGTCGTGAAGGCATTCAATCAGGAGGAGCGCGAGATCCAGCGCTTCGGCGAGCGCAACCAGGACGTGACGGGCGAGTTCAACCGCATCCACCGGCTGTGGACCACGTTCTGGCCGCTGCTGATGCTCGGCGTGCACGCGACCACGCTCGGCGTGTGGGCGTTCGCCGTGCCGCGCCTCCTGGGCAGCGGGGCGGCGCTGTCAGGGGGAACGTTCGTCTCGTTCCTGCTGTACACGACGATGTTCGTCGCGCCGATCGAAGTCATCGGCCAGATGGCGCGGACGATGAGCCGGGCCACGACCTCGGCCCATCGGGTGTTCGAGGTGCTGGACACCGAGCCGGAGATTCGCGACGCGCCCCGGCCTGTGCGCCTCGAGCCCGTGCGCGGCCGGGTCACCTTCGAGCACGTGACGTTCGCCTACGACGGCGTCCGCCAGGTGCTGCGCGGCGTGAGCTTCGACGTCGCCCCGGGCGAGCTGATCGGGCTGGTGGGACCATCCGGCGGCGGCAAGTCGACGATCGCGAACCTGATCGCGCGCTTCTACGACGTCACCGGCGGCGCGATCCACATCGACGGCGTGGATGTGCGGCGGCTCGAGACCGGCCACTACCGCCGCCAGATGGGGATGGTGCTCCAGGACCCGTACTTGTTCCACGGGACGGTGCTGGAGAACATCCGTTACGGGCTGCCGGAGGCGTCCCTCGACGAGGCGATCGCCGCCTCGCGGGCCGCGAACGCCCACGACTTCATCTGCAAGCTCCAGCACGGGTACGACACCGTGGTGGGCGAGCGGGGGCATACGCTGTCGGGCGGCGAGCGGCAGCGGGTCTCGATCGCGCGGGCGATTTTGCACGACCCGCGCATCCTGATCCTCGACGAAGCCACGAGCAGCGTCGATACCGAGACCGAACGGGAAATCCAGGAGGCGCTCGAGCGGTTGATCGCCGGCCGCACGGTGTTCGCTATCGCGCACCGGCTGTCGACGCTGCGTAAGGCGTCCCGCCTGTTTGTGATCGAGGACGGGCGTCTCGTCGAGAGCGGTACGCATCGCGAGCTGCTGGCCCAGCCGGAAGGGAAGTACCGGAGGCTGTACGAAATGCAGCTCCAGATCGCATAGGAGGGAGGGCACAATGGAGACCAAGCTGGTCGGCCCACGCGGCAGCGAAGCGACGTCGAGCGACCCGGGCGAGCTCACCCTCGAGCGCCGCACCGACGGACGCGTGTGGGCGGTTCGGGACGGGACCGAGCGCGCCGTGTGGGTGCGCCGCTGCTTCCCGTGGTCGGAGCCGGGGCGGTTCCTGTCGCTGCGCGACGACGAGGAGGAGGAGTTCGCACTCGTCCGTGACGTGGCCGAGCTGGCTCCGGTGTCGCGGCGGGTGCTCGAGGAGGCCCTCGTCGCCGCAGGCTTCGTGTTCGAGGTGACGCGGGTCCTCGCCATCGAGGAAGAGGTCGAGATCCGGCACTGGCGGGTGGAGACCCGGCAGGGCCCGCGGGCGTTCCAGACGCGGCTCGACGACTGGCCGCGGCTGCTGCCGCACGGCGGGTTGCTGGTCCGCGACGTCGCCGGCGACCTGTACCACCTCGCCGATCCCAACGCACTCGACCGCAAGAGCCGGGCGCTGTTGTGGGCGTTCGTGGATTAGCGCGCCAGCGATGCTGATCCGCATTAAGAAGAAGACCGACGGCAGCGCCGCCCTGAGCTGCATCCGGGACGACGGCTCGGTCACGTGGCAGCGGCAGGAGGGCGTTCAGGGGCGGTTCTTCCCGCTCCACGACTTGACGCACTACGCGGTCGAGACGGTGCTCGGCCACCGGCGCGGGTTCTACGGGCTCGTCGCCGAAGGCTGGGACCTGACGGACTTCGGCACGCCCTGGCCCCGCGGACCGATTCCCAAGGACGCCGAACCGTCGGAGTTCATTGTCGGTTTCCTCGACGCCGAGCGGGCCGCCGGCGTGCAGTGGCCCGCGGTGGATTGCAACGCCAAAGCGCCGGGCGCCCTGGCGTTGACCGACGCGCAGCGCCCGGTCTCGGCAGCCCTCCCTACCAGATCTGCGGCACCCGCTCGGGCGACCGCACCATCGGGTCTCCGGCCTTGCAGCCGAAGGCGCGCGCGAACGCTGGGGTGTTGGACACTGGGCCGTTGGTGCGCCAGCGCT
>WNGE01004162.1_pt1 | contig 23587 bp, 27 predicted proteins | sample 5400651 | NCBI WGS metagenome assembly WNGE01 (sample SAMN13153370, study PRJNA577476) | soil metagenome | isolation source: 60 cm soil or saprolite under grassland replicate 2 | place: USA:California | collected 2016-06-15
CTCCGGCGCCGCCGTTGCCTTCACGGCGCGCGCGCGGCGGGCGAGGAGATGGCCTCCCGCGCCCGCCGCGACGGCGAGCGCGAGGAACGGCGCCGCCGGCAATCCGGGGACGACCGCGAGCGTCCCGCACAGCGCGGCCACCGCCGCGAGGGCGCGCGGATCGGAGAAGAGCTGCCGCCCGAGATCCTCGGAGAGGCTGCCGCCCTCCTCCTCCGCGGCGACGCGCGTCACGGCCACGCCCGCGGCGACGGAGATGAGCAGCGCGGGGATCTGCGCGACGAGCCCGTCGCCGATCGCGAGCAGCGCGTAGCGCCGGGCCGCCATCTCCAGCGGGAGGCCGCGCGCGAGCCCCGCCACGAGCCCGCCCGCCACGTTGACGAGCACGATCGCGACGCCCGCGATGGCGTCGCCCTTCACGAACTTGAGGGCGCCGTCCATCGCGCCGTAGAGCTGCCCCTCCCGCTCGAGGGCGCGGCGCCGCCGGCGCGCCTCCGCCTGGTCGACTGCGCCGCAGCGGAGGTCGGCGTCGATGGACATCTGCTTCCCGGGGAGCGCGTCGAGCGTGAACCGGGCCGCGACCTCGGCGACGCGCTCGGCCCCCTTCGCGACGACGAGGAGCTGGACGAGGGTGAGGATGGCGAAGACGACCGCGCCCACCACGTAGTTGCCGGCCACCACCACCTGCCCGAAGGCCTGGATGACGCGGCCCGCCTCGCCGCGCGAGAGGACGAGGCGCGTCGAGCTCACCTCGAGCGCGAGCCGGAACAGGGTCGTCAGCAGGAGCAGCGTCGGAAAGCTCGCGAACCGGAGCGCGTCGCGCGCGAAGAGCGCGACCACCAGCACCGTCGCGGCGAGGGCGAGGTTCGCGGCGATGCACAGGTCGAGCAGCCAGGGCGGGAGCGGCGCCACGAGCAGGCTCACGAGCGCGAGCGCCAGCGCCGCGAGCGCGAGATCGGACGATCCCTTCAGCCTGGCGAGGAGCGGATCGAGGGCGCTCATCGCGCCTCCGTGGAGCGGGCGTGGACGTGGACGAGGACCGCGGCCGCGGCCTCGTACAGCTCCTCCGGGATCTCGTCGCCGACCTCGGCGAGGCGGAAGAGGGCGCGCGCCAGCGCCACGTCGCGGACGATGGGGACGCCCGACCGCCGCGCCTCGGTGCGCAGGCGCGCGGCGTCCTCGCCGACCCCCTTCGCGAGCACGACGGGGGCGCCGTCGCTGCCCTTCGCGTGGCGGAGCGCGACCGCCACGTGCGTCGGGTTCACGACGAGGCAGGTGGCGCGGCGAACGGCCGCCGTCGTCGCGATGGCGCGGTGGAGGCGCCGCCGCTCGCCCTTGTGGCGCGCGTCGCCCTCGTCATCCCGCCGCTCGCGCACGACCTCCTCGCGCGTCATCATGAGCGCCCTCCGGTGACGGCGGCGCGCGAGGGCGAGGTCGAGGGCGCCCAGCACGCCGAGCACGGCGCCGAGCGCGAGCGCGACGTCGAGCGCGAGCGCCGGCAGGAGGCGCAGGAGCGCCGCGGCGCCGAGGCGGGGCGCGGCGGCGACCGCCGGCGCGGCGGCGACGACGAGCCGCCACCCGATCGCGGCAGCGGCGATCGTCTTCGCGACGCCGAGCGCGGTGGCGGCGAGGCGCTCCGCGGAGACGAGCCGGCCGAGTCCCCGCCCGAGGTGGAGCCGCTCCGGCCGGAACCGCACCGCGCCGGGAGCGAAGAGGCCGCCCGCCTGGAGCGCTCCCGCGGCGAGCGCGCCCAGCATGGCGGCGCCGCACGGCGCGAGCGCCACGCGCCCGAGGACCACGAGCGCCACCACCGTCGCCCGCCATGGCTCGACCGTGCCATGCACGGCCGCGACGAGCCCGGCGCGGACGGCGCCCGCGAGCGTCCTCGCGAGCGTTGGACCCGTCGCCGCCAGCGCGGCGACGCCCGCGAGGAGCGCCGCGGCACCGGTGAGGTCCCGCGAGGTCGCGATCTCGCCACGCCGCCGGGCCTCGCGCAGCCGCCGCGGCGTCGGCTGCTCGGTACGGGCGCTCATGGGCGCACCCCCGCCGCGACGCCGCGCACGATGCCGGCGGAGAGCGCGACGGCGCTGGTGAGGCGCCCCGCGAGCGCCGCCGCCGCGACGGTCACGGCGACGAGCCCGAAGGCGGCGCGCGCGGGCTGGGCCGCCGGCGCCGTCGAGAGCTGCGGCGCTGCGCGACCGGCGAGCGCGAGCGCGAGATCGGCCGCGAGCACGCCCGCGGCGGCGGGCGCGCCGAGCGCGACGGCGCAGGCGAGGAGCTCGGCCGCGGAGCGGAGGCACCCCGGCCACGACGAGCTCCGGGACGGCCGCCGCGAACGGTGGCGCCCCCGCGCTCGACCAGGCGCACGCGCCGAGCCCGAACGCGAGCGAGAGCCGCACCAGCGGCGGCACCAGCGGACCGCCCAGGAACGGGCACAGGATCGCGACCGGCAGGAGGCGCAGCCCATGCAGCGCGGCCGCCGCAGCGCGCGGCGCCGCGGGCGCGAGCAGCTGCGCGAGCGCCGTCACAGGGTGACCCTCGGGACGAGCTCGATGCACGCCGCCGCGAAGCGCACCACGCGCGCGCCGATCCAGGGGCCCGCCAACCCGAGCGCGACGAGGACGGCCGCGACGCGCGGGACGACGACCAGGCTCTGGTCCTGCACCTGGGTGGCCGCCTGGAGGACGCCGGCGACGAGGCCCACCGCGAGCGCGGCGAGGAGCGGGGGGGCCGAGACGACGAGCACCAGCAGCACGGCCTCACGTCCCAGGGCGAGCAGCGTCGATTCCAAGGGAGCCCTCACGCGCCGAGGTAGCCGAGGACGAGCCCTCGGGCGAGCAGCTTCCACCCGTCCACCGCGACGAACAGGAGGAGCTTGAACGGAAGCGCGACGCTCGTCGGCGAGAGCTGGGTCAGCCCGAGCGCGAGGAGCACGTTGGCCGCGAGGAGGTCCACGACGAGGAACGGCAGGAAGACGAGGAACCCGATCGTGAAGGCGCGCCGCAGCTCCGAGACGACGAAGGCCGGGGCCAGCACGGCGAAGTCGGAGTCGGTCACGCCGTGGCGCGCCGTCGCCGGGCGCGCGCGGCGCGTGAGCTCGAGGAACGTGCTCCGGTCGTCGGGACGCGCGAACCGGGCGAGGAAGCCGCGCAGCGGCTCGGCGGCTGCGCGCGCGGCCTCGAGCGTCCGATCGAGGCCGCCCGCCGGCACGGCGCGCGCCGCCGCCCACGACGCGTCGCCCACGGGCGCCATCACGACGAGCGTCAGGAGGAGCGCGAGGCCGGTGACCGCGCTCGACGGCGGGATCTGCGGCGCGCCGAGCGCGGAGCGCGTCACCGAGAGCACGACCGCCATCTTGAGGAACGAGGTCAGCATGACGAGGCCGACCGGGAGGAGCGCGAGCGCTCCCATGAGGACGAGGAGCTCCGCCGGGCGGTCCGCCAGGCCGGCGGCCGGGACGGTGATGGCGGCGACCGCGATCATGGCCGGCGCTCCTGGGCGGAAGGAGGCGCGGAGAGCTCGGCGACGAGAGAGACGCCGCGCGGCCCGTAACCGACGAGGAGGTGGCGCCCGTGCGTGGAGACGACGGCGACGCCGGTGTCGCGCGCGAGGCCGTGGCGGCCGACCACCTCGAGGGCGGGCGCCCCTGGCGCCGGCGCGCCTCGCCGCAGGGCGAGCCCGCCGAGGCCGAGCACCGCGACGACGGAGAGCGCACGCAGGGCGTTGCCCCCGGCGTCCCCGCCGGCCAGGGCCGCGACCGCGAGCGAAGCCGCGATCAGGGCGCTGGCCGCGAGCAGCGCCCGAGGGCGCGCGAGCGCGGCGGCGGCGATCGAGGCGGCGGTCATGGCCGCCCCGAGAGCTCGACGACGCGCACGCCCACGGCGCCGTCGATCTCGACGAGCTGCCCGCGAGCGATGGCGCGCTCGCCAGCGCGCAGCACGACGGCGCCGTCCTTCCGGAGGTCGAGCGGGAGCGCGGTGCCGGGCTCGAGCCGGGCGAGGTCCCCGAGCGTGACGCTCACGCGCGCGATCTCGACCGCGAGCGTGAGGGGATAGGCGGCCTGGGTCTCGGTCATGTGGATCTCCACGACATGGAACTCGAAGCCTCGTGCCTGGCCGCGCAGCGCGAGGCCACCGGGGAGGACGATCTCCTGACCGGGCGCGGTGCCCTCCTCGACGTCGTCGAGGACGAGCACATCGCCCGGCGCGATCGCCGCAAGGTCGTCGGGCGTGAGCGAGATCGAGCCGTCGCGGAACGACCCGTCGACGGGGACCGCGGCCATGACCGGTGCGAGCTCGGGGCCGCCGAGCGCGGCCACCGCGAGGGCGGGCACGCGCAGGCGGCCTCGACCGCGCTCCTCCGCGACGGTGATGTCGAGCGCGACGGAGAGGGCGTCCGCGGGCGCGTCGCCCGCCTCGGCGAGCCGAGGCACGAGCGCATCGACGCGCGGGGCGCGCACCGCGTCGAGGACGGCGAGGACGAGGAGCTCGAGGACACCCTGCTCCACGCTGGTCGCGGCCCGGGCCGCAGGCGTGCGCCCGGCGCCGCCGGCGAGCCGCTCGACCGTCCGCGCGAGGAGGCGCGCGTCCACGTCGAGCCCTGCGACCCCCGGAAGACCCTCGAGGGCGATGGCGACGCGCGCCATGCCCGGACCGCTCGTGGCGGGCGCGGGTGAGGGTTCCCCCACGACGCGGACCTCCACGCCGAGCAGGTCCGAGAGCGCCCGAGAGGCCGCCTCGGCCGTGGCGCGTCCCGCCTCCCGTGCGGCGGGGGTCAGGGCGGCGAAGCCACGCGACAGCACCGGAAGGACGAAGGGGAGCGGCGTCACGTGGTCTCGTCTGTCCACGTGCCGTGCCAGCCGCGCTGCCGCAGTCGTTCCGTGACGTTGGGCGGTGCGGCTGGCACGCGAGGGTCCGTGCCACGGCCGCGCGTCCGTGCGGTGGACGGCGGGATCCCCGGCTCAGCGCGCGGCCTCGCGCGCGAGGCGCACCAGGACAGGGTGCCGGACGCCGCGAGGAACGCACGAGGGTGCCGGCGGGAGGGTCGCCGCGAGCGCGGCGAGACGGTCGCTGCGCGGCCTCGCGGCGAGCGCCGCCGCCTCCGCCGGTGCCTTCGCCGCCGCTGCGCCCGAGACGAGCCCGACGAGGCGCTCGGCGTCCCCGCGAGCGAACACGGCCGCGAGAGCGATGAGCCGGCGCAGGCGGTCGCTCACGGTGTCGCTCGCCGTCTGCGCACACGCGAGAGATCGATGGTGCCGGAGAGGGCGATGGCGGGGAGCAGGATGGCGAGCACCGCCGCTGCCGCCGCAAGCGCGATCAGGACCCCGCGGCGTCCGCCGCCGCCCGCGTCCGCCGGTCGCGGCGCCGGCGCACCCTCGGCGATGACGACGGCGACCGCGGCGGCGTCGAGGCCCGCCACCGCGCCCGCGACCAGCGCCTGGATCCCCGGGGCGAGCGGGTCGAGGCGGGCCCGGGCGCCGGGGCGCACCTTCACCAGCACCGCCGCGCGCGGCGGCGGCGCGGGCTCCGTTCGGAGCGGATCTTGCGGCGGAAGCGCGAGGTGGACGCGCGCCTCGACGACGGCGTCGATCGCCTCGACGCTGCGGGCGAGCTCGCCCGAGAGCGCGTGCAGGTAGAGCGCGCGCTCCTCCGAGGGCGTCGGGACCACGCTGCCCTTCCCGAATACCTCGCCGAACCCGGGCGGCCGCGGCCTCGGCAGCTCTCGCTCGGCGAGGAGGCGCTGTGCCTTCGCGGCGTCCGACGCCGGGACCTCGACGCGCCAGGTGCCCTCGCCGCCCTCGTCGCGCCGCTTCTCGCCGCGCACGCCGCCCTCGTCGAGGGCGACGAGCACCTGGTTCGCCTGCGCCTCTTCCATGCCGTGGAGGATCTCCTCCCGCCCGCAGCCGGAGAGCGCGATCAGGGCGATGGTGAGGGCGATCGCCGTCGGGGTCGGGATCGAGGTCGGCGCCATGCCGCGCTCCTACACCTGCGTGTTCACCGCCTGCTTCACGGCTTGTGCCCCGTGCTCGACCACCTTCGAGGCGATCTCGACGGTCTGGGAGTACCGGTAGGCGTCGGCCTGCAGCGCGAGCAGCTCCTGGGCGGTGAAGGTCTTCCCGCTCCGCGCGGCGGCGAGGATGCCGTCGAGTCGCTCCCGGGCGCGCTCCACCGCTTGGAGCGCGACGCGGGCCGGGGAGGCGTTCGGAGGCGACATGGCCGGCGCGGGCGCGGCCTTTGCGCGGAGCGCCGCGCCGAAGCTCGCCTTGGGCGGAACGGCCGCGCGTACGGCGACCGGGCCGGCCGGCGCGACGGGAGCGACGGGCATGGCGGTCCTCAATGGATGTTGTTGATCGCGGCCTTGGCGCTGTCGTGCTTCACCTTCATCACGTTCGTGAGCGACGTGAACTCGCGGCTCTCGCGCTGCATGCTCTCCTGGAGCTGCAGGTACTGGAGGTTGAAGCTCTGCGCCTCCTGCTGCAGCGCGCGTGTCGCCTCCATCACGTCGCCGCCGCCTCCTGCGCCACCGCTCGAGCCGCTCGAGCCGCTCGCGGGAGCCGCGGCCGGCGAGCCGTGGCTCGCGGTCGCGAGGGGCTGCGCGGCCGTCCGCAGCGCGCCCGCGAGGATGGCGCCGCCTGGGACGAAGGGCGCGGCGAGGGCGACCGAGCTCGCGACGCCATTCGCGAGCTGGGTGCCGGCGCTGCGCAGCGCGGCGCCGAAGCGGCCCGGCTCGGCCTTCCTCTCGGTGGAAGGCGCGACGACGAGGGTACCGATGCGTTCCATGGTTGCGGCTCCTTTCCCGCCGCCTGGGAGAGCAACCGCCGTGCCGCCTCCGTGTGGCCCGGAGATCACGGGCGATCCATCCAACCCAGAGTCGTTCACGGCAGTCGCCTGTGGCCGCCGGGCGGACGCACCGACCGTACGGCGCACGGCACGCATGGTGCGTCCGCCCTTCGACTTCGGGCCGCTGCGCGGCCCTATGCTCAGGGCGAACGGAAAAGGGGACGCCTCGGGGCGAACGGAAAGACCGGACGCCTCAGGGCGAACGAAAACGGGACGCGCCGACGTCTCCACCCCCCCACCGCCCGTGCTAGCGTTCCCCCGTGCCCGGCACCGCCCAGCTGCGCCGCTTCTCGGACGCCATCGTCGCCGCCCAGCGGCCGATCCGGATCCTGAAGGCGATCAACTGGGACGCCTCCGTCCACGAGCGCTTCTTCAAGCACGGCGCGAAGGAGCTGCCGCGACCCGAGTACGCGCCCCTCGGCTACGAGCCCGCCGCCAAGGCGAGGGAGCTGCGCGCGCTGAAGAAGCAGATCCGCGGCAGGAACCAGATCGAGGCGCTCCTGCGCGAGAAGTGCGACGAGTTCATCCTCGTCGCCCGCATGCTCGCGGCCCGGGGCACCCACCGCTTCTACGAGATCTCGCGGCAGCTCTACGGCGACCCGCGCGATCGCTTCCCCGACAACCCCGCCGACAACCTCGCCATCGCGCGGCTGTGGGCGGCGCGCCCGCGCGCGCGCAACGAGGAGGCGACGCTCACCGCCGAGGAGGCCGCCGATCAGGTCCGCGACCTGTGCGCGCCTTACATGGGCGGCCAGGTGAAGGTGGTCGTCCGCTCCCGGCTCACCGCCAACGCGGCCGCCGGCGCGACCCGCGTCACCCTCCGGAAGGGCGCCCTCTTCACGCAGCGGCAGGTGCGCGCACTCGCCCACCACGAGGGGCTCTGGCACGTGCTCACCTCGGTGAACGGCTTCGCGCAGCCCGTGCTGACGGTGCTCGGCGTCGGCCTCCCGCGCCACACGGAGTCGCAGGAGGGGGGCGGGATCGTCGCCGAGTTCCTGGGCGGCCACATCACCGACGAGCGCTACATCGAGCTCGGCGAGCGCACCATCGCGGTGGACATGGCGGCTCGCGGCGCCGACTACCTCGAGGTCTACCGCTACCTCCTCGCGCGCTTCCCGCCGCAGAAGGCCGCGCAGATGAGCGAGCGCGTCTTCCGCGGCGGCGTCGTCGAGGGCGGCGCGCCCTTCACGAAGGACGTCGTCTACCAGCGCGGCTACTGCCGCACCTTCAACTTCCTGCGCGCCGCGCTCGAGGGGCGCGACCTCGACATCGTGCGCGCGTTCCTCGCGGGCAAGATGAGCGTGGACGACGCGGAGCTGGTGCGCGATCTCATCGAGGAGGGCGTCTGCGCCGGGCCGGTGCACCACCCGGCCTGGTTCGACGACATCGACCGCCTGAACGCGATCGTCACGCACTCGGTGACGATGAACCGCTTCAGCCTGCCCTCCATCAGCCGCTACTACGCGCGCCGCCGCGAGCGGAAGAAGGCGTGGACCGCCGAGCGGTCCACCGGCGACGAGGAGGGCGCGCCGGCGGAGCCGATGGCGCGCGGCGAGGAAGGGGACGAGTAGGTCGGCCGCGTTCCCAGCCGTTGCGGCCGGAATGGTCCCGACCGGGCCTCGTTCAGGTCACCGTGGCGCCGAAGAGGCGGCCCACGCCGTAGGTGATGGCCGCCGCGACCGCCGCCAGCCCGACCATGCGCGCCGCCGAGCGGAACGGGTTCGTGCCGGAGAGGAAGCCCACCAGCACGCCCACGCCCGCGAGGACGACCCCCGCGAGCGCGGAGGCGAGGAGCACCGCCGGCGTCCCGCGCAGGAACAGGAACGGCAGCACGGGAACCGTCGCGCCGGCGGCGAACATGAGGAAGGACGAGACGGCCGCCTGGATGGGTGAGCCGAGGTCGTCCGGGTCGAGCCCGAGCTCCTCGCGAACGAGCGTGTCGAGCGCCTGCTCCGGGTTCTTCAGGATCTCGGCGGCGGTACGGCTCGCCTGCTCCGTCGAGAGCCCCTTCCCCTTGAAGATGAGCGCGAGCTCCGCGGCCTCCTCCTCGGGCGCCTCCTCCACCTCGCGCCGCTCCATCGCCACCTGCCTCGCGAGGATGTCGCGCTGGCTCGCGACCGAGGTGTACTCGCCCACCGCCATCGAGGACGCGCCGGCGAGGAGGCCCGCGAACCCGGTGACGAGGATGGTGCGCGGGTCGTGGACCGCGCCCGCGACGCCGAGCACGAGCGACAGGTTCGAGACGAGCCCGTCGTTCATCCCGAAGATCGCGGCGCGGATGGCGCCGCCGCGCCCGGAGCGGTGCCAGCGCTCGCGCATCGCGATGAGCGAGCGCGCGTCCTTCGGCTGGCCCTCGCCCATCACGGCGAGGACGTCGCGGTGCGCGCGCTCCTCGTCCGCGAGCTCGGCCGCCTCGCCACCCTGCGCCTGGTACTTGGCGGCGTCGTCGCCCTCGTTCTCGAGGACGAGCGGGAGGACGGCCGAGGTGCCGAGCCGTCGCGCGAGCCAGATGAGCGCGCGGATGCGCGAGGAGGGCCGCTCCGGCGGGAGCTGCGCGCCGGCCTTCTCGAGCTTGCGTGCCCAGATCGCGGCGTGACGCCGCTCTCCCTCGGCGAGCTCGAGGAAGGAGCGGGCGCGCTCCGGATCGCGCTCGACCGACGCCAGCCCCTCGTACAGGGCGGCGCCGTCGCGCTCGTCGATGAGGTTCTGAAGCCACAGGTCGGTGCGAGGTTCCATGGGGCGACGATAACAGCACTCCGACGGTGCGCCAGGGTGCGCCGGGGGCGCGCTCCTCGCGCTCGCCTCCCATGCACCTTTTGGTTATAAAGGTCGGCTCCCACGGGAGCTTTCGGCCTTGAAGACCCTCCACACCACCGATCCCGGCTTCGCGCAGGCGTGGGCGAAGCTCTGCGCCCGCGGCTCCGAGGAGGACGAGGGCCCCGTTCGCGACGGCGCCGCTCGCCTCGTCGCCGACGTGCGCGCCCGCGGCGACGAGGCGCTCCTCGAGCTGACCGAGCGCTTCGACGGCTGGAAGCCGGCCGGCGGCGCCGACCTCGCGCTCGGGCCGGCCGACTTCCGCGGCGCGTTCACGAAGCTGCCGCCCGCCGCGCGCAAGGCGCTGAAGCTCGCGGCGGACCGCATCGCCGCCTTCCACCGCCGCGAGCGCGACGCGGAGGTCCCCACCTTCCGCGACGGCATCGGCGCGGTCCTCGGGCAGGTGACGCGGCCGCTCGGACGCGTTGGCCTCTACGCGCCGGGCGGCACGGCGCGCTACCCGTCCACGGTCCTCATGACGGCGATCCCGGCGAAGGTGGCCGGCGTGGGCGAGATCGTCGTCTGCTCGCCGGGGATCCGGGGCACGGGAGAGGTCGACCTCTGGACGCTCGGAGCCTGCCACGTCGCCGGCGTCGCGCGGCTCTTCCGGATCGGGGGGGCCCAGGCGGTCGGTGCCCTCGCCTACGGCACCGAGACCGTCCCCGCCGTGGACAAGATCTGCGGCCCCGGCAACGCCTGGGTCGCGGCCGCCAAGCGCATCGTCTTCGGCCAGGTGGACATCGACATGATCGCCGGCCCGACCGAGGTCGTGGTCGTGGCGGGCCCGCGCGCCGATCCCGCCGAGGCGGCGAGCGACCTGCTCGCCCAGGCCGAGCACGACGTGCGCGCGGTCCCGGTGCTCATCACGCCGTCGGCCGCGCTGGCGGAGGCGGTGGAGGCGGAGGTGCTGCGGCAGCTCGCGGACCTGCCGCGCCGCGAGATCGCGACGCGCTCGATCGAGGAGCGCGGCGCGCTCGTCGTGACGTCGAGCGTCGCCGAGGCGATCCGGCTCGCCGACGAGTTCGCGCCCGAGCACCTGGCGCTCCTCCTCCCCGACGCGGCGAGCTGGGTGAAGCGCATCTCGCGCGCCGGCGCCGTCTTCGTCGGCACGCACACGCCCGAGGCGGTGGGGGACTACGTGGCGGGCCCGAGCCACGTGCTCCCCACGGCCGGCACGGCGCGCTTCGCGTCGCCGCTGTCGGTCGCCACCTTCCGCCGCCGCATGAGCGTGCTCGACCTCTCGCCCGCGGCGCTCGCCGCCGTCGCGCCCGCGGTGGACGCGCTCGCCGCCGCCGAAGGGTTCGAGGCGCACGCGCGGGCGGTGCGCATCCGGGTGGCGGCCGCCTCGCGCCCCGTTCGCCCTTCGACTTCGCGCCCGGCGCGTGGAACGAAGGCGCGCAAGGGCGGGCGCTACGCTCAAGGCGAACGGACCAGGGAGCCGGAACGCAAGAAGCGGAAGGCGGTTGCGCGATGAGCTGGAAGGACCACCTGCGCGACGCCGTCTTCGGGCTCCACGTCTACAAGCCGTTCGACTACGCGTCGGCGCGCCCCGACCTGGTGCGCCTCGACGCGAACGAGTCGTGCTACCCGCTCGATCGCGAGGACATCGCGGCCTTCCAGGACGTCGTCGGCAAGCTCCCCTTCCACCGCTACCCCGAGGTGAGCGGAAGGCCCCTGCGCGAGGCGCTGGCGCGCCGGTGGCAGGTCGAGCCGGACCAGATCCTGCTCGGCAACGGCTCGGACGAGATCATCGCCATCCTCGTGACCTCGCTCGGCGGAGGCCGCGACGGCGCGCCGGCCAGGGTGCTCTTCCCGACGCCCACCTTCGGCGAGTACGAGGCGATCGCCCTCGCCCATGGCGCCCGCCCGGTGCCGGTGCCGCTCGACGCGCGCTTCCAGCTCGACGAGGCCGCGCTCTCGGACGCCATCCGGCGCGAGCGGCCCGCGCTCGCGTTCTTCGCGACGCCCAACAACCCGACCGGCAACCGCTTCGACGCGGGCGTGCTGGAGCGGCTCGCGCGCCAGATGGACGCGGTGCTCGTCGCGGACGAGGCCTACGCCGACTTCGGCGGGTTCACGCAGATGCCGCTCGTCGGCAAGGTGCCCGGGCTCGTCGTGATGCGCTCGCTCTCGAAGATCGGTCTGGCCGGCATGCGCCTCGGCGCGCTGGTCGGCCCGCGCGAGCTCGTCGCCGAGCTCGACAAGGTGCGCCTCCCGTACAACGTGAACGCGGTCTCGGTCGCGCTCGCGTGCGCGGCGCTCGCGCGCCCGGAGCGGCTCGAGGCGCGCATCCGCAAGGTGGCCGCTCGGCGGCGCGAGCTCGAGGCGGGGCTCGCCGAGCTGCCCGGCCTGACCCTGTTCCCCACCGACGCCAACTTCGTCCTCGTCCGCACGAAGGGCGACGCCAAGGCCCTCTTCGAGGAGCTGCTCGAGCGCGGCGTCCTCGTCCGCAACCTGTCCCGACCCGGCCCGCTGCAGAACTGCCTCCGCATCACGGCCGGCACCCCCGAGGAGAACGAAGCGTGCCTGCGAGCCCTGCGCGCCGTCCTGTCATGAAGCGCCACGCGAGCGAAGCGAGCGCGCCGGGAGGCGCGGCGCGAGGCGGCGCAGGCCGCCGCTCCGGCAAGGTGGCCCGGAAGACGCGGGAGACGGACGTCGCGCTCTCGCTGCGCCTCGAGCCCGGCCCGGCGGCCATCTCGACCGGCGTCCCCTTCTTCGACCACATGCTGGAGCAGCTCTCGAAGCACGGCGGCATGGCGCTGGAGGTCAGCGCGAAGGGCGATCTGGAGGTGGACGCGCACCACACCGTGGAGGACGTGGGCATCGCCGTCGGCGAGGCGCTCAAGCAGGCGCTCTCGGACAAGACTGGGCTCGCGCGCTACGGCCACGCCGTCGTCCCGCTCGACGAGGCCCTGGTCGAGGCGGTGGTGGACCTCTCGGGCCGCCCGCACCTCACCTGGAACGCCAACCTGCCCTCGGGCAAGAAGTTCATCGGCGCCTACGACGTCGACCTCACCCGCGACTTCTTCCAGGCGCTCGTGAACCACGCCGCGCTCTGCCTGCACGTGAACGTCCGCTACGGGCGCAACCTGCACCACATCGTCGAGGCCATCTTCAAGGCGACCGCGCGCGCCCTCCGGGCCGCGACCGCGGTCGAGGGCGGCGGGCTGCCCTCGACGAAGGGCATGCTCTGATGATCGCGCTCGTCGATTACGGCGCGGGCAACCTGCGCTCGGTCGAGAACGCGCTGCGCGCGGTCGGCGCCGACGTGCGCGTGACGCACGATCCCGACGCCGTGCGGCGGGCGGAGCGCATCGTCGTGCCGGGCCAGGGCTCGATGAAGGCCTGCGCCGACGCGATGCGGGGCTCGGGGTGCGACGAGGCGCTCGTGGAGGCGATCCGCCGCGGCGCGCGCGTCCTCGGCATCTGCGTCGGCCTGCAGCTCCTCTTCGATGACGGCGTGGAGCACGGCGGCGCGAAGGGGCTCGGGCTCATCCCGGGCACCATCGCGAAGCTGCCCGCCACGGTGAAGCTGCCGCACATCGGCTGGAGCCCGGTGCGCGCGACGCCGGGGTGCCACCCGCTCTTCCGGCCGCTCGACGGACAGTACGTGTACTTCGCGCACTCGTTCGCGGCGCCCGCCGAGGCGCGCGGGGCGGCCCTCCTCGCCGAGCACGGCAAATCCTACTGCGCCGCGCTCGCGGACGGGAACGTGTTCGGGGTCCAGTTCCACCCGGAGAAGAGCCAGAAGGTCGGGCTGGCTCTGCTCGAGCGGTTCGTGAAGGTCTAAATGCTCGTCATCCCCGCCATCGACCTCATGGGCGGCCAGGTCGTCCGCCTCTCGAAGGGCGACTTCGCGACCCAGACCGTCTACTCCGCCGAGCCGGGCGAGGTGGCGGCGCGCTTCCGCGACGCCGGCGCCGAGCTCGTCCACGTGGTGGACCTGGACGGCGCGCGCGCCGGGCGGCCGGTGAACCTCGACGCGGTGCGCGCGATCGCCGCGGCGGGGGTGCGCATCGAGGTGGGCGGCGGCCTGCGCGCGATCGCCGACGTGGAGCGCGTCATCGAGCTCGGCGCCGCGCTGGCGGTGCTGGGCACGGCCGCGGTGTCGCGGCTCGACCTCGTGCGCGAGGCGTGCGCGCGCTTCCCGGGACGGATCGTGTGCGGCATCGACGCCAGGGGCGGCGAGGTGGCCATCTCCGGCTGGGAGCAGGGGACGGGCCTCCCGGCGGCCGAGGTCGCGCGGCGCGTGAAGGCGGCGGGCGTCCGCGTGGTCGAGTACACCGACGTCGCGCGCGACGGCATGTTCACGGGCGTGGACGCGGAGGGCGCGGCGAGGCTCGCCCGCGACGCGGGCGTGGAGGTGGTCGCCTCGGGCGGCGTCGCCTCGCTCGACGACGTGCGCGCCTGCATGGCGGCCGGGGTCCACGGCGTCATCGTGGGCAAGGCGCTCTACGAGAAGCGGATCGACCTCGCCGAGGCCATCCGCCTGGCGAAGGAACGGACCTGACATGCCGGCGAAGCGCATCATCCCCTGCCTCGACGTGAAGAACGGGCGCGTCGTGAAGGGCATCCACTTCGAGAACCTGCGCGACGCGGGCGATCCGGTCGAGGCGGCCGCGCGCTACGACGCGCAGGGCGCGGACGAGGTCACCTACCTCGACATCGCCGCGACGCAGGAGAACCGCGGGACGCTCATCTCGCTCGTCGAGCGCACGGCGGCCCGCGTCTTCGCGCCGCTGACCGTCGGCGGCGGCGTGCGGAGCGAGGCCGAGATGGTGGCGCTCCTGCGCGCCGGCGCCGACAAGGTGAGCGTCAACTCGGCGGCGGTGAAGGAGCCCGAGCTGGTGGACCGCCTCTCCGCGGTCGCCGGCGCGCAGGCGCTCGTGGTCGCGATCGACGTGAAGCGGCGGCCCGCCGGCGGCTGGGAGGTCTACGTCGCCGGCGGCACGAAGCCGACCGGGCGCGAGGGCGTGGCCTGGGCGGTGGAGGTCGCCGAGCGCGGCGCGGGCGAGCTCCTCCTCACCAGCATGGACAAGGACGGCACGCGGGCGGGGTACGACCTGGAGCTGCTCGAGCGCGTCTGCGGGGCCGTGTCGATCCCCGTCATCGCGTCGGGCGGGGTGGGCACGCTCGAGCACCTCGCCGAGGGCCTCCGCTTCGCCGACGCCGCCCTCGCCGCCAGCATCTTCCACGACGGGCAGCACACGGTGCAGGAGGCGAAGGCCTACCTGCGCGGGCGTGGCATCGAGGTGAGGCCGTGACGCCCGAGTCCGTGATCGCGCCGGGGGAGCTCGCCCGCGTGAAGTTCGACGCGCGGGGGCTCGTGCCCGTCGTCGCGCAGGAGGAGGACGGGACCGTCCTCATGCTGGCCTGGGCGACGCGCGAGGCGCTCGAGGCGAGCGTGCGCGAGGGGCGCGCCGTCTACTTCTCGCGCAGCCGCGGCGAGCTGTGGCGCAAGGGCGACACGAGTGGGCACGTTCAGGTCGTCACCCAAATCCGGGTGGACTGCGACGGCGACGCCGTGCTTTACACCGTTCGTCAGACCGGCCCGGCGTGCCACACCGGCACCCGGAGCTGCTTCGACCAGAGGAGCTGACCATGTCCGACGAGCGCTTCCTCGCCCAGCTCTGGGCGATCATCGAGTCGCGCAAGGCGGACGAGAGCGCGACGAGGAGCTACACGCGCGAGCTGCTCGCGAACCCGAGCAAGATCCGCAGGAAGGTGGCCGAGGAGGCGTACGAGGTGAACGAGGCGCACCAGGCGCTCGTGGACGGCAAGGACTCGAAGGACCACCTCGCGCACGAGGCCGCCGACCTGCTCTACCACCTCTTCGTCCTGCTCGCGTCGGCGGACGTGACCCCCTCGTCGGTCTACGCGATCCTGGAGCGGCGCCATAGCCAGGCACCCGGCGGATCGCCGAGCGGAGGGGCAGGGGTGGGCAAAACCCCTTGACACCGCCCCGGTTTACCTCTAAACAGCGGCGTTCCAACCACTGGACAGGCCGGGCGGGTCTCCCCCCGGCTTGTCGCCTTTTGAGAACCATCGTTCCTGGGGATTCCGAATGACGGGTGTGCGAGTCAAGGACGGCGAGTCGTTCGAGAACGCCATGAAGCGCTTCAAGAAGCAGTGCGAGAAGGCGGGCATCCTCTCGGAGATCCGCAAGCGCGAGCACTACGAGAAGCCCAGCGTGAAGCGCAAGAAGAAGGCCCTCGCCGCCAAGAAGCGCGCCCTGAAGAAGATGCGGAAGGGCTTCTAGGCTCCGGGACGAACCCATGGCGCTCAAGGAGCAGCTCGACGCGGACCTCAAGACCGCGATGAAGGAGAAGGCCACGCTCAAGCTGAGCGTGGTCCGGATGCTCAAGAGCGCCGTCAAGTACCGCGAGATCGAGCTCATGAAGCCGCTCGACGACGCGGGCGTGCAGACGGTCATCGGCTCCGAGATCAAGCGGCGCCGCGACTCGGTGGAGCAATACCGGCAGGGCGGGCGCGAGGAGCTGGCGGCCAAGGAGGAGGCGGAGATCGCGATCCTCCAGGGCTACCAGCCGGCGCAGCTCTCGCCGGACGAGCTCGGAAAGCTCGTGGACGGCGTCATCGCGCGCGTCGGCGCGCAGGGCCCGAAGGACATGGGCAAGGTCATGAAGGAGCTCGTCCTCGAGGTGGCAGGGAAGGCGGAGGGGAAGGTCGTGAGCGAGATGGTGAAGGCGAAGCTCGCGCCGAAGTAGGGCGATCCGGGAGGTCCCCCGGGTGATTCCGGACGCGGTCATCGACGAGGTCCGGGGTCGCATCGACATCGTGGCGGTGATCGGCCGCCACATGGAGCTCAAGAAATCGGGGCGCACGTGGAAAGGTTGCTGCGTCTTCCACGGTGAGCGCACCCCCAGCTTTCACGTCTACCCCGAGGACAGGCACTTCAAGTGCTATGGCTGCGGGGAGTACGGCGACGTCTTCAAGTTCCTGCAGAGGCTGCAGGGCAAGGAGTTTCCCGAGGTCGTGCGCGCGCTGGCTCTGGAGGCGGGGGTGGAGATCCCCGAGCGCGAGGAGGACTCCGCCGAGCAGCGCAAGCGCCGGCAGGAGCGGACCGACATCCTCGCCGCCTGCGACGCCGCCGCCCGCTACTTCGCCGCCCGCCTCGGCTCGCGGTACGGCGAGCAGGGTCGCGCCTACCTCGCCTCGCGCGGCATCTCCGACGAGACGCTGAAGCTCTTCCGCCTCGGCATCGCCTCGACCGCCTGGGACGACCTCGTGAAGCGCCTCGTCGAGAAGGGCGTCTCCGAGGCGTCGCTCGAGAACGCGGGCCTCGTGGCGCGCCGCGACGAGGGGAAGCGCTACGACCGCTTCCGCGCGCGGCTCATGTTCCCCATCGCCGGCCTCGACGGCGAGGTGATCGGCTTCGGCGGGCGCGTCCTCCCCGGCGCCTCCGACAAGCTCGCGAAGTACATCAACTCGCCCGAGTCGCTCCTCTACAAGAAGAGCAAGGTGCTCTACGGCATCGACCTCGCCCGCGAGCACATCCGCAAGACGCGCTCGGCGGTGCTGGTGGAGGGCTACTTCGACGTCATCGGCCTCCACCAGACGGGCGTCCGCAACGCCGTGGCGGTGTGCGGGACCGCGCTCACGCCCGAGCACGTGGAGCTCCTGAAGCGCTGCGACTGCCGCGAGGTGACCGTCCTCTTCGACGGCGACCTCGCGGGCCTCGCCGCGCCCGGCAAGGCGGCCCACGCCATCCTGCCCGCCGGCATCAGCGGCAAGGTCGCGCTCCTCCCCTCCGGCGCCGGCAAGACCGATCCCGACGAGTTCGCGCGCGCGAACGGCCTCGCCGCGGTCGAGGCGCTGCTCGGCCGCGCCATCCCGCTCACCGAGTTCCTCATCGACCGGGCCATCTCGAACGTGAACGCCCCGGAGCGAGCGGGGGGTACGGGGGGGCTGCATCCCCCCGTCTCGATGGAAGCCAAGTTGGCCGCGTTCCGCGAGCTGAAGCCGTTCCTCGAGCTCGCGCCCGCGGGCCTCGCGCGGACGCTCTTCGAGGAGCGCGTCGCGAAGCGGCTCGACGTGAGCCCGGCGGCGCTCGTGGCGGAGGTCGAGGTCGCGCCCGAGCCGGCGCGGGTGGCGCCGCGCTCGCCCCAGGCTCCCGCGCCGCGCCCGGCGCGCACCGCAGCGGCGAAGGGCTGGGGCCCCGCCGTGGACGCTCTCGGGCTCCTGGCGTCGTTCCCGCAGCTCGGCGAGGTCGCGCGCGAGGAGCACATCTTCGCCCTCTTCGGCGAGGGCCCGCTCACCGAGCTCGTGCGCGAGCTCGTGGCCGGGACGGTCTCGCCGCAGGAGCTGCCGGCGCGCCTCGAGGGTCATCTGGCTCCGGCCCTGATCGCGCACGTCCGCGACATGCTGGGACCGGCGCGCCCGCCCACCGACGCCGCCGCCGGGGCGCTGCGGAAGGCGATCATGCTGGCGCGTGTTTCACTCCTCGAGCAGGAGTACGACCGCCTGAACGCCGCTGTCGCCCGCGCCGGGACGCCCGCGCCCAGGGACCTCGTCGAGGAGCAGATCACGACGTGGCGGCGCCTCGCAGATCTGAAGAAACGCCTCGACGCGGTGGAGCGCGGATGAAAGGCACCTTCCGAAGCATTCTCAATAAGTTCGGCGGGCTCGGTCGCCCGCGAGCGGTTAAGCAAGTCGATCGAGCCTCTGAGCCCAGGGAGCGCCAGCACATGACGACGTCGAAGTCCCACGCCGCCAAGAAGCCTCAAAAGAAGGGCCAGCCGGCCAAGGCTCGGCCCGAGCGCTCGGCGAAGGATCGCTCCGTGAAGGGGGCCAAGGCCGCTGGCGCCGCCCGCGAGGCGGGGCCCGCTCACGACAAGAAGCACGACAAGCGCGCTCGCCAGGCCGAGAAGCCCGAGAAGGTCGAGAAGCTCGAGAAGAAGCACCGGCACGCCGAGGCGGAGACGAAGGACCACGAGCCGAAGCGCGAGGCGAAGGGCGCCAAGGACGAGAAGAAGCTGCGCAAGGGCCGGCCCGACGGCGAGGAGGAGAAGGCCAGGAGGAGAAGGAGAAGAAGGACGGCGAGGCGGAGCCGGAGGAGGCCGAGGCGGCCGAGGCCAAGGACGACGACGAGGACGACGACGGGATCGGCGAGGGCGACATCGCGGATCGCTCCGAGGTGAAGGCGCTCATGGAGCGCGGCCGCGACAAGGGCTTCCTCACCTACGACGAGGTGAACGACGCCCTCCCGGCCGACATCGTCTCCTCCGAGCAGATCGACGACGTCATGTCGATGTTCGGTGACCACGACATCGAGGTGGTCGACGACGCGAAGAAGATGAAGCTGCCGGACAAGCCGCCCGAGCAGCCGGAGGCGAAGAACGAGGAGGAGCAGGAGGAGAAGGAGGAGGAGGACGCCGGCTACGGCAAGTCCAACGACCCGGTGCGCATGTACCTGCGCAAGATGGGGTCCGTCTCCCTGCTCACCCGCGAGGGCGAGGTCGAGATCGCGAAGCGCATCGAGCAGGGCGAGAAGGAGATCCTCGCTTCCGTGCTCGCGTCCTCCATCGCCATCAAGGAGATCCTCGAGCTCGGCGAGCGCCTGCGGAAGGGCAAGATCCGGGTCCGCGAGATCGTCAAGGACGCGGGCGACGAGTCGCCCGCGGAGGAGACGGAGGAGGCCGAGGAGGTCGAGGCCGAGGCCGCCGAGGCGGCGCCCGGGGTCGAGGTCGCCGAGGGCGCCGAGGCGCCGGCGCCGAAGCTGCCGCGCGAGGAGGAGAAGAAGGTCGAGCACGTGCTGAAGCACATCGACCGCATCCGCAAGCTCGAGCGCGACGTCGCGAAGGTGAAGGAGACGCTGGCGGCGAAGAAGCTCTCCGACGTGAAGCGCAAGGAGCTGCGCGCCGACATCAAGGCCGTCGAGATGCAGATGGTGGAGCACCTCGAGGCCATCCAGCTCAACAAGAAGCAGATCGACCGGATCGTCTCGAAGCTGAAGGGTCTCATCAAGCGCGTCGAGGAGGCGGAGCGCGAGCTCGTCGAGTGCGAGCGGCGCGTGAACGTGCCCGTGAAGGAGCTGAAGCGGCTGCTCCGCGACGCGCGCGCCGACGAGGGCGAGAAGAAGAAGCTCGCGAAGAAGCTCCGGCTCTCGGGCGAGGAGCTCGAGGACCTCGACCGGACGGTGCGCACCGCCATCCGCAAGATCATGCGGGTCCAGGAGGAGGCGCTCCTCCCGGTGGACGAGCTGCGCCGCACCTACCGCCAGATCAGCGAGGGCGAGCGCAGGGCGGAGCGCGCCAAGACCGAGCTCGTCGAGGCGAACCTGCGCCTCGTCGTCTCCATCGCGAAGAAGTACACGAACCGCGGCCTGCAGTTCCTGGACCTCATCCAGGAGGGCAACATCGGCCTCATGAAGGCGGTCGACAAGTTCGAGTACAAGCGCGGCTACAAGTTCTCGACCTACGCCACGTGGTGGATCCGCCAGGCCATCACGCGCGCCATCGCCGACCAGGCGCGGACCATCCGCATCCCGGTCCACATGATCGAGACGATCAACAAGCTCATCCGCACCTCGCGTTACCTCGTGCAGGAGCTCGGCCGCGAGCCGACGCCCGAGGAGATCGCCGAGAAGATGGAGCTGCCGCTCGACAAGGTGCGCAAGGTCCTCAAGATCGCGAAGGAGCCGATCTCGCTCGAGACGCCCATCGGCGAGGAGGAGGACAGCCACCTCGGCGACTTCATCGAGGACAAGGCGATCGTCTCGCCGTCCGACGCGGTCATCAACATGAACCTGGCGGAGCAGACGCGGAAGGTGCTAGCCACGCTGACGCCGCGCGAGGAGAAGGTCCTCCGCATGCGCTTCGGCATCGGCGAGAAGTCGGACCACACGCTCGAGGAGGTCGGGCAGGACTTCGAGGTGACGCGCGAGCGCATCCGCCAGATCGAGGCGAAGGCGCTCAGGAAGCTGCGTCACCCGAGCCGGTCGAAGCGGCTCAAGAGCTTCGTGGAGAGTTAGGCATGCCGTTGCGGGCCCATAGCTTAACGGCAAAGCTGTCGGCTCATAACCGATCGGATCCAGGTTCGAATCCTGGTGGGCCCATCCAGATCGTGCGGGGATCTCGGGGCGCCGGAGCGCGCCCACGGAGGAAGCAACATTGTCGCTGCGTGAGAAGCTGAAGGTGCTGGAGGAGCTGCAGCAGATCGACCTCGACGCTGGTGGCGTGCGCGCCGAGGCCGCGGGGATCCCGCTGCGGAAGTCGGAGATCGAGGCGTCCGTCTCGGTCGCCAAGAAGGACTACGACGCCGAGAAGACGCGGCTCGAGGACAACGAGCGGGAGCGCCGCCAGATCGAGTCCCTGCTCGGCATGGAGCGCGACAAGGTGAAGAAGTGGGAGGGGCGGCTCGGCGACATCAAGACGCCGCGCGAGTACGCCGCGCTCTCGCGCGAGATCGACATCGCGCGCAAGACGAACGAGAGCCAGCACGAGCAGCTGAAGGCGCTCGCGACCACCGCCAGTGACATCCAGAAGGCGCTCGAGGCGAGCGCCGAGGCGCTCTCCGAGAAGGAGATGGGCGCCAAGGACGAGCTGTCCGCGCTCGTCCACCGCGAGGCCGAGTTCGCCGCGCGGCTGCGCGAGCTCGAGGCGCGGCGCGCCGAGGCGGCCAAGAAGGTCGATCCCGCGCTCCTCGCGAGGTACGAGAACATCAAGCGCCGGCGCGCCGGGATCGCGGTCTGCGCGGTCGTCGGCAACACCTGCCGCGGCTGCAACCGCAACATCCCCCCGCAGCTGAGCATCGTGTTGCGGCGGGCCGACTCGGTCGAGACGTGCCCGAACTGCAACCGCATCATCTACTCGGCGGAGGCGGTCAACCCGCCCGCCGCGACAGCCTGATCGTGTCCGTCCTCTCCGATCTGCTGCGCTTCATCGCGGCGAACGAGGAGCTGCCCCGCACCCTGAAGCGGTACGCCGGCCACGACCGGGACGCGCTCGGGAAGCTCATCAACGCGGCCGCGGATCGGGTCGAGGAGGCGGACAAGGCGGGGCAGGACGCGGCCGGCGCGAAGAAGGCCGGCGGCCTCAAGGTCCGCAAGCAGACCGAGGTCGAGCGCGCGGCGCGGACGAGCGCCGAGGAGCTCGACGCCGCGATGAACGAGTCGAAGGTCGAGCGCGCGAAGAAGAAGCAGCAGCGCGCGGCCGAGGCGGAGCGCGAGCGCGAGGAGGTCCTGGCGAAGGAGGCCGAGGGGCCGCCGCGGACGCGCCTCTACTCGGACGGCGCCGCCCGCGGGAACCCCGGCCCGGCGGGCGCCGGCGCCGTCATCGTGAGCCCGGCCGGCCACATCATGGCCAAGATCGGCAAGTTCCTCGGCGAGAGCACGAACAACGTGGCGGAGTACACGGGTCTCATCCTGGGCCTCAAGCGCGCCAAGGCGATGGGCATCAAGGAGCTCGACGTCTACTCCGACTCCGAGCTGCTCGTGAAGCAGCTCGCCGGCGATTACGCGGTGAAGGCCGATCACCTGAAGCCGCTCCACGACGAGGCGAAGCAGCTCCTGCGCGCCTTCCCCGAGGTGCGCGTCGCGCACATCCCGCGCGAGGAGAACGCCGCCGCGGACGAGATGAGTAACCGCGCCATCGACGAGCGCCTGTAGCTGCGGCGCACGATGCGGGGGCTGCGAGTTTGCCAGCCAGGCACGCCGGTGTTACATCCTCCTCGCCGGAGCCGCTCGGGCGAACGCGTCGGCTTGCAGGGCTGGAGCCGCCGAGGAAAGTCCGAGCACCGCAGGGCAGGGTGCCGGTTAACGACCGGTCGGGGTGACCCGCAGGACAGTGCAACAGAAAGCAGACCGCCGAACGGCTCCGCGAGGAGCGCGTGGCAAGGGTGAAACGGTGCGGTAAGAGCGCACCGCACGCCGGGTAACCGGCGCGGCATGGCAAACCCCACCCGGTGCAAGAGCGAATAGGGAGGCGGTCGTCGGCGCCGCGAGGCGACGGCGGTTGATCCGCGAGCGAGAGCGAGCGGATCGAGACTGGCCCGGTCGAGCCTCCGGGTTGAGCTCGCTGGAGGCGCGCGGCAACGCGCGCCCGAGAGGAATGTTCGCCGCCGCGGCCCGCGAGGGCCACGGAACAGAACTCGGCTTACAGGGCGGCTCCGGTCTTTGTTCTGCGCGATTTGCAGCACGGCGTCGAGAGAAGTCGACGGATGGAGATGCCACCGCGCGGGCTTCACATGCGCGGCTTCTCGCCACGCGTGGAGGGTGAGCGTGATGCGTGCGCCGCCGCCTGGCCGGTTCTCGACCGCGATGTAGCCGCTGACGCCGCATGAATCGCGGCGGCGTTCGTGAGCCCGAGCCCTTTGCCGCGGTCGGCCTTCGTCTTCGCGAGGTGGCGTGACGCCGCGTTCGGCGCCGCGCCTTGATGGCCGTCAGCTCGCCGCGCCGACGTGGACTCCGTCACGCTGTACGCGGCTCCGTCACACCCACCGTTGAGGCCCATGCTCGGGTCCTGGTAGAGATGATTCCCACGGGAGGGTGCATGAGATCGAGGATGCTTTCCGTGGTCTGCCTGCTGACGGTGATCGCCTGCAGGAGCCCGGGGGGAGAGAGCGCTCTCTCCGGCTCGGCGTGCGGTGGCCCCACCGCTGCCAGCGTCGCGGGGCTGACGCTCTACGACGCGCTGTGCGGATCGGCGCTCGACGGGAGCAAGTGGCAGGGGCCGGGTGCGTACTCGAGCGGCGTGTCGGGTGGCGCCGCGGTGCTGAGCGTTGACGTCGCGAACCAGCGATCGGCGAACGTACGGAACGATCACTACACGACGGTGGTGAACGTCGCTGTCGCCGCCAACCAGCGCGTCAGCACGCTCCAAGCGGACATCACCGTCCCGGCCGCCACCGCGGCGCGTTCCGGCGGGAGCGGGATCCGCGCCATGGCGCGCCTCCTCTACGGCCCGCCGCAATATCGCCTG
>WNGE01002609.1_pt1 | contig 23579 bp, 26 predicted proteins | sample 5400651 | NCBI WGS metagenome assembly WNGE01 (sample SAMN13153370, study PRJNA577476) | soil metagenome | isolation source: 60 cm soil or saprolite under grassland replicate 2 | place: USA:California | collected 2016-06-15
GGGCCCGGATCGTCCAGCGGCTACTCGCGCTCAACGCCTGCATCTGGCACAACTGGATGATCGGCGCGCCGGTCAAACGATCCTTGATCGCTTACGACCACTGATCACCTGCGCATATTTCCCGGTCATCGATCTAGCATCGTCGACCGGCCGGTGCTGCGCCAGCAGGTCCTCGCGGCGCTGCTTACAGACAGCGCGCCGATCGTTGCGCTGGTCGGCCCGGGTGGGTTCGGCAAGACCTCGCTCGCCCAGCTGGTTTTCCACACCCGCGAGGTTCAGGAGCGCTACCCCGGGGGTGTCCTAGACGTCCCGCTCGGTCCAGCACCGAACCTTGCCAGCGTCCTTGCGCCGAGGTACACGGACCTGACCGGCAAGCCTGCAGGCGCCGCTAGCGAAGAGCATCTCGCGCCGCTAATTGCGAAGGAACTGGTCGATCGCCGCGCGTTGCTGTTCATTGACGATGCCTGGGACAAGCAATCGCTCGATCTGCTGCTGGAGCGGATGGGTGGCGTGGCGAGGCTGGTCACAACCCGAAACATCAGCCTCGTAGACCGCTGGACCGAGACGCGGTCGCCGGGACGTGCGACCGGCCAGATCATCGTGGTCGAGGATGCCCTTGAGCCTGCGGAGGCGGTGCAGCTGCTGGCTCCCTCTGGGGAGCTCGATGAAGCCGAGCAGGCCGCGCTTGAGCACCTCGCTACCCGGCTCAGCGGGTGGCCGCTGCTGCTTTCCCTGGCCGCCGCTCAAGTACGGAGTCGGCTCCGCAGGAAATCCCTGCAAGACGCCGTCGTCGAGATAGATGAGGAGTACAAGGCTTCCGGCGTGACCGCGTTCGACCCACGCCGGCCCAAGGAGCGGGACCAGGCGGTGGCTCGCACCATCGACGTGAGCCTGCGAGACTTGGGTGAGGACCGGCAGCAGTATGAAGCGCTGGCCATATTCCCGATAACCGAGCCGGCGCCGCTCAGTGTCGTGGCTGACCTGTGGGGACCAACTGTCCGCAGCCCGAAGCAGCTGCTGTACGAGTTCGCGGATCGATCGCTGCTGCGCTTCGACGGTCAGACCGTGCGTCTGCATAGCGTCTTCCGCGACTTCCTGTACAGCAGCCTCGCCGACGCCTCAGCGCTCCATCGCGCCCTCATCGACCGCTGGGGCGACCCGCTCAGGCTGACCGACCGCTACCGCCTCAACCAGGTCGCCTGGCATGTGGCTCGAGCCGGCGATGATGAGCGTCTGTTCGCGCTTATCACACCCGCGTGGCGGGATCACCGGCTGGCCAGGACCGGCTCGCTCGCCGAGGTCAGTGGTGATGTGCGTCTCGCTCTGCGCCGCGCCGAGACTGGCGGCGCCAACCATTTCGCCCAGGTCGTCCGCTTGCGGCTCGTGCTCGCGGGGCTCGGCTCCCACGCGGAGCAGGTGCCCGACCAGCTGCTGCGGGCCTGGATCCGTCTGGGTGACGAGGAGCGCGCTGCTGGTGTCGCTCGCAGCAAACCCGACTCCTCCCACCGCGACCAGGCCCTTGAGGTGGTGGTTGAAGAACTCGCCCAGCGGGATGTGGATGCCGCCCTACGTATCGTCGAGGAGATCGGCGATGACCACCGCCGCACCCTCGCGCTCGCCCGAACCGTTGCGCGCCGCGATCTGGACGCAGCAGCGACGCTCGTCGCCGACGCAGGTGATAACCACCGCCGCTGGGTGCGCGCAGCGGTGCTTGGAGTCGCCGCCCGCAGCGACAGCAGGCGGGCGCTCGCCCTAGCGCGTTCGGCGACATCACCTACCGACCGCGCGCTCGCCCTGTGTGACCTACTGCGGGCCCTTCCCCTGGACAGTGCGGTGCACCCGGTTGCAGTTGCACGTGAGGTCCTCGACGCTGTCCGCAACGACCTGGATCAGGCCGACCGGGACGCGGTGCTCGGCTCTGTCGCCGGAGCCTGCGCGTCCTACAACGTTGAGGAGGTTCTCGCCCTCGCCGACGACGCGGACGAGGGTGCTCGCGGCAGCGTCCTCTGGTCCGCTGCGCCGGTACTCGCCGCGACCGACCTCGAGCGCGCCGTCGAGCTTGCCTCGCAACTCAAGGACCGCGAACAACTACACGCGCTCGCCAGAGTGGCAGCCGCCCGCGCGGAGACCGACCCCCCGGGGGCGTTGGGTGTGCTCAACCTGTTCGACGACCCCCTCTTTCGCCAATATGGGCGGTCGAAGGTGGTGGGCGCAGCAGGACAGCGCGACCTTGAGATGGCTTGGGAGATGCTGTCACCTCCAGGCTCAACGGAACGCTCTTGGGAGATGCACGAACTCGCCTTGGGAGTGGCCGATCGCAGGCCCGACCTCGCCGAGGCTTGGGCCCAGGAGCTGGAGAACCCCCAGTGGCGCGCCGAGGTGCTAGCCGCCGCGGCGGCCAGTTTCGCGGCCACCGACCCGAAGCGTGCACGGGCAGTCACGCAACAGGCCTGGGGCGCACTCGAACACGAGCTGCTAACCCGGGACAGGGTGGTGGTCGCCCAGGTGAGGGCGTGCTGGCTGCTCGCAGACGATCGACCGGAAGCGGTCTTGCCGGCGGCGCTCCAGCTTCTCTCAGATATTGCCTCAACCACCGAGCCAGACACTCGCCAGGTGCGAGATCTACTCGATGCTTTGATCCGCGCCGACCCCGCAACAGCTCGGAACCTCCTCGCTGACTGGCCATCGCCTGAAGAGAGAGCGGCCTCGATGACTTGGCTGGCAGTGGTCTTGAGTGAACGCGGCGCAAGGGACGCCCGCGGCGCCGCCGAGGAGGCACTCGACACAGCGGACGTCTCTTCGGATCCACTTGACCGGTTCAACGCGCTGCTCGAGGTGCTTGTCGTCGGAGATGAGCACGACCTGCCCCCAGCCACGGCGGTGCTGGATCGCATGGCTGGCGTGTTTCCCTTGTTCCACCCCGCCGATCGGCTTCGCGCATTTGCTCGCGTGGCTGGCCTAATGGCAACCCGAGCACCGGCGGCCGCGCGCCGCCTTGCCGAGCAGGCTGTGGACTTGGCGAGGCGGCTTCCTGAGCCGATGGGTGAGGTTTTGCTGGCCAGCGAAATCGGTGCGCTCGCCCACGCAGATCCAGGTCTTGTCGAGCAGGCCGCCTCGCGCTTCCAGCCGCAGCGGTGGCCCGTGGATGATCCCGAGATACACGCTGCGGTTTGGCAGTACGCCCGCTTCCGTGCGCCACTGGATCCCGACGGGGCGCTCGCCATCGTCCTGCGTCTGCCGCGACCCCGGCCGCACGATTATCCCACCCGGTGGCTCGCTGTCTTCGACGTCGTCTATGAGGTCGCCCTTCGCGATGCGGCGCAAGCGAGGATCATGGTCGGCCGCCTCGACGGCGTGGACCGTGATCAGGCCCTCGCGGCTGTCGCGGTAGTCACCGCCCCCGACAACCCGGAGGCCGCGCTGGCCACCGCTCTAAGCGTGAGTCCCGAGGCAGGAGGCCGTGCACGCGCCCTTGAGGCGGCGTGCGTGGCGCTCGCCCAGCAGGATCTGGAACGCGTCCTTGACGAGATCGCACGCCTGAACGCCTATGAGCAAGGCCCCGCACTGGGTGCCACCGCGGCCAGCTTGGCTCAGGCTGATCCGTGTCACGCCACTGAGGTGCTCGTTCGGTGCGCACACACCATGGAGGCGCGTAGCGTCGCTGACGCTACGGTGACGGTGGCATCAGCGACCGTCCAGGCCATGGTGGAGGGTGCTATCGAGTTGCCCTCTGAGGAAGCGGCAGCGCTCGCACTCGGCTGGTTCCAGCTCACCGAAAACGAAGCCTACAAGTCCTGGCAGCTGGCGGAGCAAGTCGTCGCCTTGATGCACCGTACTGGCGACCTCGACACCGCCGAAGCGCTGCTATACGCCTTCCGTGATGCAGCGCGCTGGTGATGCGAGGCCCACGACGAACCTCCGGGCGCAGCCACGCCACGGCGAGGCCCCGGCAAGCCGGCACGTCGTTCGAAAGCCAAGCCACACGGGTGTCCCGTGACAGCGCAGATTGCTCGATCCAGCTCTCTGACCTGCACTGAGGAATCTTCGTTGACGATCCACGGAGGCCAGGGCGCCCGTTTTGCCCGTTTCAAATAGTGGCCGGGAGTTATCCAACCACTGGCGGGGGTCCTGGGTGATCCTCTCGTGGCCCGCGGCAGCCCGCAATCCGGGTGGCGCGGGCTTGTGTGAGTCCGGCCCGGCCGGCGGCCCGGATGGCCTCGCCGCAGCCGCGGTGTTCGTCGTCCGGGGTCACGTACCGATGCCCTCGCAGGGCCTGATCGTGTTGTAGGTCAGGGGCCAGGCGCCCGGCTCGGCCTCGGGCTCGTAGCCGTCACGGCTCTTGTCCAGGTGCGTGTTCTCGTCCGTGAGGTGCCCGAAGAACAACTCGATCCACGCCGGTCGCTGGGCGTGCCGGGCCGTCCGTGATGGCAGGGATGCGGGCCCCGGAGCAGCGGGCGTCAGGTCTACCCGGGTTTCTTCCGTCAGGTGATCTCCTGCCGTGACCGTTGGCTACGGCTCGCCCGGTAGAACGGTCAGACCGGACGCCAGCCGGGACCGCTCAGCGGCGGCGAGGGTCGCGTACGGCCGGCCGGCGCCCCGGTTGGTCTCTGCCTCGATGCGTTCGCGCTCCGGGCCGGCAGCGAGGTCGCGGATCGTGTCAACCGTGTGCCCGGCCGCCTGCCAGGCGGCGGCGTGCGCGTCGGCGCGGTGGTAACGCAGCACGGCCAGGCGGTGGTGCAGCAGCAACTCGGCGCTGGCATCGGGTGGCTCATATGGCGGCGCCAGCGCGGCGTAGGCGTCCCCGCCGGTGGCCGCCGCGGCCACGACCAGCCGCCCGGCGAGCTCGCTGAGCTCGGCCACCGTCTCCCGGTGCGCGGACCACAGCTCGGCGGCGGCCTCGGCACCGGCCCCGTACATCACGGCGAGCAGGGCCCGGCCGGTGCCGGTCGCACGGATCGCGCCGTCGCCGGCCTCCTCGATGATCTTCGCCGCCGCGAGAGTATCGAGGTTGCGCCGGAACTCGTCCGCGTCGCGGTAACGGTAAATGGCGGCCAGCCCGGCCGCGGAGACCGGGCGCGCCGCGAGCCCGGTGCGGAGTTGACCGACGATGTCGAGCGCGTCCAGCGGGACGCCGTACCGCATCACCCGTGCCCCTGCCCGTCCGACCGATGCGTGGACCACGGCGAAGGTGAGGCGCTCGATCTGCGGTGCCGCTAGCGCTGCGCAGCGGTCCGGAGTGATCGCCGTCAGATCATCCATGGCACGACACTGTATCCAGCCCGACGGCCCGAAGCATCGCCGACCACGACGCCGGGTCGGCAGGTGGAGATGGACGCCGGGCTGGCAGGCGGAGATGATGGACCGCAGCCGCGGCAGCGCGCGTGCCGGGATCGAGCCGCCCGAACATTGGCGGGCAATGCGGTTCCCAGGTCCGGTATCCCCGACACTTCGCGCATCGCCTGCTCGGGGCCGGACTCTGACAGCCGGTCGAAGGGGTGGTGCGGCACTCCGGGGCAGCAACGTGCGGTCGCCGTCGTGACGAAGGACCACCAGCCCGCGAAGCTGCCAAGACCCTTCTCGAAGTGGAACGGCCGCACCGACAGCGCGTCCTCGAACCGCCCGGCACAGCACGCCAGCGACGACTCACGCCGCCAGCCGCCCTCGCCAGCCCGGTACTCCAGCACCAACCCGAGATCCGCAGCACGAGACTTCGCGGCAGCAGCATCGGCCACCCACCCCGCCCATGCTCAGCGATCACGATCTTGGGCCGACTCTGGTGGCAAGATCACCGAACGGACCAAGTTGGATGGCAACGGGCCGATCTGCGTGTCACGGGACACGGGACCTCTCAACGCTACGAGCCCGGCTCACTGCCATCCCGGCCACGCTCGTAACGCCTACTCACAATTGGACGGTTACTTGCGCGCCGCATGTCGACCCGCCGCCACCGTCCGTGACGGTATCCGAGGAAGTCGTCGGCTCCCGCTGCGGCCACGTCGCAGTTCTTGCATAGGACACCACTCGCAGGGATAGCCGAAGGCGGCACTCACAAGACCGAGCTCGTGCCACCCCTCCATTAGCCAGGTATGGCCACATCTTCGCATCCAAGCCAGCTCTCCCGCATTTGAGGTAACACGTCCCAACCCGCAGCCGACCGCGCCCCCCGTCTGGCTTGACCCTGCGGTGGAGTCGAGCCTTCATCGATGATCACGAACCGTCCCGATCCAGCCGGAGAGTGGCAACCATCATGACAAGAACGCCTATCCATGCGCGGCAATGGTGTCGGCGTTGCAACACCGCTGAACCTTCCGGGGAACTGTCCGTGGGGGACGTCGTGGCCGTCGGCGAAGTCCCGCTCGCCGTCGGGCGCGCCGGCTGGACCCCCGTCCGCGGTGGCCTGAACGAGGTCCGCACCAGCGAGCACGGCTCCCACCCCCTGCCGGCACGCAGCCGCCTCCCGGACACCGGAGACTACACGAACATTCCCTGCCCAGATCAAGGAGCGACCTGATGACGATACGCAAGTCGAACCGCGTGACCACCCCCAGGTGGGCAGTGCTGAACGGTACCAAGACCAGCCACGCCTCGATGCCGCGCGCCCGTGGCCGGTGGCGGCTTGACTTCACGCGAAACCGGGCCAGCGCGCCCGGTCGCGGGCAGGCGGCCTGCCCGCCTGAGGATGGCAGGCCACAGGAGGCGACGTGAAGATCAGGTTCGACAAGATCGGCTACCCGCTGTACTGCGACGCAGGCCCGTTCGAGGGCGACATGCGTATCGACCTGAATATCAGGCTGTACCTGTCGCCGAAGGAGTACGCCAGCTACGAAGGCTTCGCAAGCCTGCAGATAACACTCACGGAGAACGGAGACGGGCGTCCCCAGGTCGGCAGCACGGCTGAACCTTCCGGGGAACTGTCCGGCGGCGACGTCGTGGCCATCGGCGAAGCCGCGCTGGCGGTCGCGCGGCCTGGCCGAGGTCCGCGTCCATGAGCACGGAACCCACCCCCCGCCCGCACCGGCCCGACACGGGCCACCGCCCTGCGAACCCCCCGATCGATTCCCCCGGAAGGAGCCGAACCGGCCATGACTGCCCTTGAGTCCCCGGACTACCAGATCGCCCGCGACCAGATCAAAGGCAACCCGGTCATCATCAAGATGGCAGCCGGCGTCGCCACCGTGCCGCTGGCCGAGCTCGCACATGAGGACGGGACCCCCCGCTTCGAGTTCATGCAGCACGCCAACCGCGCCTTCGACACGGCCGAGTCGCAGAACGCGGACAACCCCTGCTACGAATCGTACCCGGCGGACGCGCCGCGGCACATCGGGCTGATCGCCGAGGCGGTGCTCGCCGAGCGCGCAGCGACCCGCGAGGCGGTCGCGTCCGCCATGGCCGCGCCCGGCACCGGCCCGGAGTCCGGTTCCCTGTCCCGTCAAGTCGACGTGTTGAAGTCTGGTGCGGGCAGGGCCTTCCTGGCATTGCTGACCGGGCCTGGGCCGGCGGAGCGAAGTAACCGCTGTGCTCAGTGAGCGTTGCCGAGACATGGTCATTGAGCGCCGCTGGCGGCTGTTCGGGGCTTGAGCAACAACGGAACGGCCAGTGGCGATAGCGGGCCGAGGACCGCTGGGTTACCGTCGGTGGCCGTTCGGGTCTCGAAAGAGCGTTGGCGCCATAAGGATCAGTCGGTGGTCGTGATCGCGATCAGTCCGTCAGCGTCCCGGCGCAGGGTCGCGGCCAGCTGGCTGCGTGCCGTCTCGGGAATCCCGTTCGGGAGTCTGCCGCCGCTCGCGGCCAGGTCGGCGGCGCCGCTGATGTACCTGGCCGCGCGGCGCAGCAACGCCGGCGGGAACAGGATCTGTGCCGGGTTGCCGGCCTGCTTTCGCGCGGCGCCGGCGGTGATCTGCCCGAGCCCGGACAGCGTCTGGGCGTAGGTGGTGATGACGTCCCTGAGGCGATCGGGCGGTTCGCTGGCCGCCCGTACCTGCATTGCCTCGGCCAGGGCCGTGACGGTGATCCCCGCGAGGGCCGGCGGCAGCGGAACGGTCCGTGGCGCCTCCATCAGGTCGGCGCCGGGCCGTTCGCCGGCGACCTCGAACAGCATCCGCCGGCCATGTCCGTGATGATCTCGTCGCCGAGATAGGTGCGGGCGGTTGCCTCGGTGCCCCTCAGGAGGGTTGCTACCGCACGGACCTGCCCGGCGATCAGCTCACCGGCACGTTGCCGGTCGAGGTGCGTGCCGGACGCGGCGAGTTCCTCCGGGAACACGTCGATCTTGCTGCCGGGCCGCGTGCGCCTGGGCACGTGGCAAGTCTTCCCCCTCCCGCCACCGAGCCCGGTTACATCCGAACGGCCGGTGGCGGTAACCCGGCGGTCCTCAGCCCGCTATCGCCACTGGCCATTCCGTTGTTACTCACGGCATCGGCGGGACGCCGCTCGAGGTGATCTGGCTGTTCCCCCGGCGGTTCAGGCTCCCCCGGCTTATGCTCGGAGAACGGGCAGGCTCTCAGCAATTGGGGGATGCCATGCCAGACGATAACGCCCGGGCGGATGACGACATGCGCAAGCTCCGGGCCAGGTTCCCCCGGTGGGGCATCCTGTTTGATCCCCTGGAAAGCGTGTGGGTCGCGGTCCGGGGCAGGCGGACGCTTGTCGCGGCCAGCAGCCCCGAGAAGCTGACCGAGCAGGTGGAGGCAGCGGCCCGGGGCGAGGTCGGGCCGGATGAGGGCGCCAGGACCCAGACGTGGCGGGCCCTGCGCCAGCACGGCCGGGGTTAGCGGCCGCGGCGAAGAGGAAGGGGTTTCCCGCTAGACCCGGGGAGCAGCGGGGACATACCGGTCGTTCCCGGCCCGGGCAGGACACCAGCCGGGCCGGGCGGGAGGCTGGCCATGGGTGAGGAACTGACCATCGAGGCCCGGCACGAACGGGGCTACCCGGTCGTGACCGTCGCCGGGGAGATCGACATCGCCACCGCGGCCCGGCTGCGGGAGCGGCTGTTCGAGCTGGCCGCCGGCGGCCGCCCGCTGGTCACCGACCTGGACCAGGTCCGCTTCATCGATTCGGCCGGGCTGGCCGCGCTGGTCGGCGCGGCCAACCGCGCCGCCGCGCACGGCGGCAGCCTGCACGTGGTCTGCGCCCGGCCGAGGATCCGCCAGCTGTTCCGGCTGACCGGGCTGGACCGCCGGCTAGCGTCGGCCCGCACCCTGGACGAGGCCCTGGACGCCGTGATGACGGCCCGGCGCACGCCCGGCTAGCGGACGGCAGCGGCGGCCCGGACCGCAGGCCCGGGTCCCGGGGGGCGAGGACCACCAGGCCATGCGGTCCGGAAAGGGAGGCTCCCGCCTCCCTGGCCCGCCAGCGGCCCCCTCCCACCCGGGTGGGAGGGAGCCATGGGGCCGTGCGGGCTTCGGGCTATGCTGCCCGCGGGCGCCGCCCGTCAAACACCCACGTCCGGCCGGTCACCGGCCTGGCGCTCGCGCACCTCCGGGACCTGCTCGCGAGGCACGGCATCGAACCATGCCAGGAGGAACTGGCCCGTGCCATCCCGGTACGAGCACCCGCACCCGGCCCGGCGCCCGGTTCCGCCGCCTGGCCCGCCGGTTCGGCAAGGGCCATGAGAAGAAGGCCGCGATCGCGGTCGCCCGTACCCTGATCTGCATCGCGTGGGCGGTCATGGCCCGCGGCCAGGACTACGCCGGCGCCGGTGGACATAAATAGCGGTCCGGGCCGCCAGGCGCCGCGGCTCCTACCCAGGGTTCGGCGCTCGGTGCGGGTACCGCTGCGGGCGTGTTCGCTGACTCCGCGCACGCTGCTGGCGAGGTCGGCGCGGCGAGCGCGCGGCCGTCCGCCTACGGCGGCGGACGGCGCCGCCGGCACGCGGTGCGCATCAGGGCGCGGGGCCACTGCCCGGGCCAGCACCAGGACCGGCCCTGGGTTATTGGCACGGCCCGGCCGCGGGGGGACAATCAGAGCGTATTGACGATGGCGGCTGGGCTGGCCGCGGCGCAGGCCGCCCCGGGCCTGCCCGGCGCGGGTGACCAGCCGCACCGTAATGGGAATGGGGAGGCGGCTATGGCTGATCCGGGGTTCCCGGCGACGATGTGTGAGGCGTTCCAGGCGACGGCGGCACGGTACCCGCAAGAGGTGGCGCTGCGGACGCCGGGCGGGGCGGTGACGATCACCTGGCAGGCATACGCCGGCCGGGTCCGGCAGATCGCGGCCGGGCTGGCCGGGCTGGGCGTGGGCCGCGGGGACACGGTGGCGCTGATGATGACCAACCGGCCGGAATTCCACCTGGCCGACACGGCGGCGTTTCACCTGGGGGCGATCCCGTTCTCGGTCTATAACACGTTCGCGGCCGAGCAGATCGCCCAGGTGCTGGCCAACGCGGGCAACCGGGTGGTGCTGTGCGAGGAGCAGTTCGTGCCGCGGCTGGCCGGGGTCACCGGCGGCACCGCGGTCGAGCAGGTGGTGTGCGTGGACGGCCATCCGGCCGGGACAGTCACGCTGGAAAAGATGGCGGCCGACGGCGACCCCGGGTTCGGGTTCGAGGCCTGCTGGCAGGCAGTGCAGGCCGATGATGTCCTGACTTTGATCTACACGTCGGGCACCACCGGGCCGCCCAAGGGGGTGGAGACCACCCACGCGCAGATGCTGGCCGAGATCGCGGCGACAGAGGCGCTGCTGCCGGGCGGCGCGAGCGATCGCCTGGTCTCCTACCTGCCGATGGCGCACATCGCCGAGCGCGGTGTCTCCCACTACCGGGCGATGTTCAGTGGCGGGCAGGTCACGTCGCTGGCCGACGCCAAGGGGCTGCCCGGCGCGCTGGCCGATGCGCGGCCCACCATCTTGTTTGGCGTGCCGCGGGTGTGGGAGAAGCTGAAGGCCGGCATCGACGCCCTGGTGGCCTACGAGCCTGACCAAGCCAGGCGACAGGCTGTGCAGGAGGCGTTCGGAGTAGCGCACGAGTATGCCGGCGCCGTCCAGGCCGGCCAGGTGCCGGACGGGCTGGCTGAGGCCTACCGGCGGGCCGACGAGCGGGTCCTGTCCGCGATCCGGCAGTTGCTGGGCCTGGACCAGGTCCGGCTCGCCCTATCCGGGGCGGCCCCGATCGCGCCGGAAGTCCTCACGTTCATGCTCGCATTGGGGATCCCGGTGATCGAGGTGTGGGGGATGTCGGAATGTTCCGGCGCTGGGACGGTCAACCCGCCTGGCGCGATCCGGATCGGCACGGTCGGCAAGGCGATCCCCGGCGTGCAGCTGACGCTGGCCGATGATGGCGAGTTGCTGCTGCGCGGCCCGATCGTGATGAAGGGGTACCGCAACGACCCGGCCAGGACCGCCGAGGCGATCGATCCCGATGGCTGGCTGCATACCGGCGACCTGGCGGCCATCGACGAGGACGGGTACGTGACGATCACCGGCCGCAAGAAAGAGCTGATCATCAACACGGCCGGGAAGAACATGTCTCCCGCCGCCATCGAGAGCGCCGTGCTGGCCGCGAGCCTGCTGATCGCCCAGGTGGTAGCCGTCGGCGACCGGCGGCCCTACATCGTCGCGCTGATCGCGCTCGACCCCGACGCGACCGCTGCCTTCGCGGCCCAGCACGGCATCGCCGACCCCGCGCCCGCCGTCCTGGCCGGCCACCCGGCCATCCGCGCCGCGGTCAGCGCGGCCGTCGACACCGCCAACACGAAGCTGTCCCGGGTCGAGCAGATCAAGCAGTTCGCCATCGTGCCGGCGTACTGGGAGCCCGGCGGGGATGAGATCACCCCGACCATGAAACTCAAGCGGCACGCCGTCACGGCCAAATACGCCGACGTGATCGAGTCGCTGTACACCGCGGCAGGCGAGCCGGCTTAGCAGGACCGGGGACGGCATGGGCCCTCATCACCGGCCGAGCAGGAGCAGCCAGCCGCAAAGCAGGACGAAGATGAGATAAAGCAGGCGGAGGGACACGGATGATCATGATGCCCTACGGCTGATGCTGGTCATCGCTGCAGCTCACAGGGCACGCAGACTTCTGGCACCCCACAGGTCGCATGACGTGGACGAGGTTTTCGGCGCACACAATTACAACGGACGGCGACCTCATCGCGGCCGCCAGCTCCACCCGCCCCGGCCCGACTACCCGGTCGCCGACCTCTCCCAGGACCGGATCAAGCATCGGCCCGACTTCGGCGGCCTCATCAACGAATACGAGCGGGTCGCATAGAAGCCAAGGTCAAGGCGGTGGCCGAGTTCTGGAACCCCACAGGCCTACGGTTGAGCCGGCGCTTGGCGCTGCTTTGGGCGCGCGGTCAAAAATCCCCGTTACCCAGCGCATCCGCGGGGCGAGAGTCACTCTCAGATGGAGGGGTTCCAGGCCGAGGACCGACACAACCCATTGCCCCATATCGCGCTATCAACTACAGCGCTGAAGTCAGCCTATAGGAATACAGCATTCCTGTCTACTCATACTACTGCTGAGCTGCGGGAACTCCTGGTCCCCAGCGGCCGGGAATGATGGTTTCCCGGGCTGCTGTGCTTCGTTTCTTGGCATGGCAGGATTGCGTGAAGTGTGTTATCGCGGAAAAGGCAGCTGCGGTACAGGTCAGATGATCGCCGGATTGCAAGCTCCGTCGGCATGACGTCTTATCGGCCGATGATCTCATGCAATGCCGGCGCGTCCTGGCTCCGGTGACCGGAGCGGGGCACGCCGCAGGCAGCTGACCGCCGTCACCGCGGTGCCTCTCCCCGGCTGGAGTCAGCGTGGCAAGCCCCTGTGGGTTCCAAAACAGGGCCCCGCCCGCGGGCCGGGCAGCAGGCCCCGCCGGCCAGCAGAAGGAGGCGGCCATGGCCGCCGCCGTCCTTTATCTGCGGCCAGCTCACCTGCTTCCACCGTGTGATCGCCGCCTCGTCCCGCTCAGTGGCCTGGCGGGCCGGCACCCGCACGCTCCAGCCGATCCGGTGCAGCAGCAAATCCACCCCGGCCAGTGTGTAGTCCGCCTTGAACCTGCGGCGGATGACCTCGGCAATGCGGGCCAGCGTCCAGCACTGGTCCTCATCCCAGCCCACCCCACCCCGCCGGGCCGACGTCCAGCACCGTCTCTAACTCGCGCAACTGAGCCATGCTGAGCCGACAGCGGGCGCCGCCCGGCCCCTTCGACGCCAGCACTGGCCGGCCACCCGCAGCCAGCGCCCGCCGCCACCGGTCCGCCGACATCCGGCTCACCCGGAAATGCCGGGCCACCTCGCGGTCACTGGCCCCCGCCTCGATCAGCTCCGCCGCGGCTAACCGCACCCGCTCCCGCCGAGCCCGCTCCTCCGCGGTCAGCCCACCACCATCGGGAAGCTCCTATGTCAAGCGCTTAGCGCACATTTATAGTGAGCAGGCATCGTGGCTTCCGGTGCGATGCGTGGGCTGGCTCTGGTTTGGGGCATGTCGGACATCCCGGTGGCCGATCGTCGGCGGCCAGGGTATCGGCGCAGGTCAGCGGGTTGTCAGGCGGTCTTCTCGGACGGGATCACGGCGGCTTGGATGAAGCCGGGCCTGATGAGCTTGCGGTAGGCCTCGCGGGCGGCGTAGCGCTTGAGCTCGCGGATGATTTCCTTGCGTGTCTTGCCCGCGGCGGTGCGGCGGGCGTAGTAGTCCTGGGTCCGGGGATCGTGCCGGAGGCGGGTGACGGCGATCCGCCACAGCGCGGAGTTGGCCTGCCGGTCCCCGCCGTGGTTGAGCCGGTGCCGTTCCTGCTTGCCGGAGGAGCAGTCGACCGTGCTGACGCCGCACAGGGCGGCGAACGCGGCCTCGGTGCGGATCCGGCCGGGGTTGTCGCCGGCGGCGGCGATCAGGGCGGCCACGGACAAGGACCCCACCTCGGTCAGCGCGAGGTACTCCGGGGCGGCGGCCCGCGCGACCAGCTGTTCCAGGACGGCTTCCAGCCGGGTGATCTCGGTGTCCAGGTCCTGCCAGCGGCGGGCGACACTCGCCATGGCCGCTTTGGCGCCCTCGGCAGGGTCAGCGGCATCGCCGCAGGTGAAAGCGGCAGCGGCGCGGACCCGGCGGGGGGTGCTCAGGTGCGACAGCTGGGCGCGCAGCCGTTCGGGGGCGGTAGTGATCAGGTCGCGGAGCTGGTTGCCGGCCTGGGTGCGTGCCTTCATCGCGCCGACCCGGGCCACCCGCAGCGCCCGGATCGATTCGGCCGCCCCGTTGCCGCTCTTGGGCGTGCCGCAGTCCTCCCCGCTCAGCGCGGCGATCGCCGCCGGCACCGCGTCTACGGCATCGGACTTGCCGCGCCGGCGGCGCCGCTGCCGGTCCGGCCGGGGCACCTCCAGCACCGGCACATCCTGGGAGGCCAGGAAGCGGGCCAGCCCGGCGCCGTAGCTGCCGGTGCCCTCCACCCCCACCCGGACCAGCACGCCGTGGCCGCGCAGCCACGCCAGCAGCCCGGCATACCCGTCAGCACCGGCCGGGAACGACTCGGTCCCCAGCACCCGGCCGACCTGATCGACCACCGCCGCCACATGCGTACCGGCGTGCGTGTCCACCCCGCCGGTAACGGGCCCGGCGATTTCCGCCATCCTTGACAACAGCCGCTCCTTCCAACCAGGACCAGAAGGGGAAAGGCGCCGCCGCGCCGGGACGGGCGGGCAGATCACTTCACAGGCACGACCAGGGCCAGGCTCCTATCAAGCCACGGACGTCCCGGCGGGCGGGCGGTCACGTCCTGCCGTCAGCTCCCGGCTGGCAATTCCAGATGAAGGCACGCGCCATGACGCGGCCAGATACCTCATGAGCCACACCAGGAGCCGGCGGCAGGACGCGACCAGCCTCACCAGGAGGGTTCCGGATTACCAGGCGACACGCCCGGAACATCCATATCGCTAAACCCGCCTGATCACCATCATCTCGAAGTGATACCTCATGACACCGGCATAGCGCACCCCACGCCAGCCGTCAGCAGAGTCCGCAACCCTCGCCGTTAAAGATCTTTTAGCCGTCTCCTGAACCATAAATGTAGCGCCGCATTGACCCCTTAGACTTACTGAGGGCGCAATCATATTTATCAGGAAGTTTATCCCCGGATTGAACTGGCCTGCCGTGGTTGGTAAACTCTAGAGTCCAAGACGCATTTACTGTGGCCGACGCCTCCCGCAGTGTCTGGTGAAGCGATGGGTTAAAGGTGGGTCGCGTTTGCTTCCGAAACCTGACAATCAACTCCTTATATTCCTCGACGCCGCATTCCAGATAGGTTATGAGTTCGTTTATGCCGTCAAGAATATCCTTGTCGTAAGGTTCGAAGAGCTTACTCGCTGCGCTTAGATCATGCTTTACCTCGTCAAGATCGTAGGGAACTAGCGCTATCTTCATCATTTGTTCAAGATACGTCTCCACGGCATCGTCTGCGCAGATTAGCCAGCGGGCGTATGCGACGGTTACGTGCGCCTTTCTCATCCTTTGCAGAAGATCGATACGCTGAGTACGTTGATCATCTACCCTATCGATGTACTGCTTAATCTTGTTCGAAAGTAGCACGCCTAGTACGCCCAAACCGACCAACTGAAATAGCAAGTCGTCGACCTTGCGCAAAAAAGAGTCTTGTTCAGTCCAACCGAATAGGAGCCATGAAAGGGCCAAGCCAACACCAGCGGCACCGAGTGTCAGGAACAGGATCTTTGGGCTAAGCAGCCGCGTAGGGCGCGGGGGGATTGTCTGGCAAGACAACTGGGTCGATACAGCATGACGCATAGCGCCAACCACCTTGGACGAGCCACGCAGCACGGCTCTTACAACACCTTCTTAGCGGTGACGGACGAACGCTGTCAACGTGCCTGTGGGGTTCCAGAACTGTGCCACTGGCCTTGACCTGGGCTTCTATGCGCGCCCGCCGTACTCGTGATAAGGCCGCTGAGGACCGGTCGGCGCTTGATCTGCTTCTGGGAGATGTCAGCGGCGAGGTGATCGGGCCGGGGCGGGCAGAGCTGGCGGCTGCGATGGGGCCGTCGTCTGTTGTAGTGGGCCTCGTAGTCCGTCAGGACCGTCCGCAGATGTCGTTCGCTGAAGATCGCATCCGGTCGGTCACCTCCGTCCGGGCGGTGAGCACGAACCGTTCCGCGAAGGCGTTCGCGTCGCGGCTTCGGGGCCGGATCTTCGCCGCCTGGATGCCGATGCTGGCCAGGACCACGTCGAAGGATCCGGAGAACTGCCCGGCCCGGGAACCGGAAGCTGGCGGCGCGGTCGCCGAGGTTCATCAGGAGATGCCGGATTTGCTGCGTGGTCCGCGGGCCGTCCGGGTTCGCGGTGACGCCGAGGATGTGCACGTAGCGGGAGCCGACTTCGATGACGAAGAAACGGCGGGTCGAGGACACAACGATCTCCCGCGCGTCAAGATCCCCGAAGCGCACCGGAATGCGCCTCAGGGCAGCGCGCAAGACGATCAGCACCGGTCGACCACCCGCCGCGCCGTCCGCCAGTACCCGCGCATACCCGCCGTGCACCCGCGCCGACTCCTGACCGCACGGCGGGCAGCACGCCCCGCCGGCCCGGCACGACGCCGAGATCACCACCGCGTGCCCGATGTCTTCCACGCGGTGCACGCCAGTCCCGCCAGGTGCGGGAACAACGCGGTCAGCAGGCTTTCGCCCTGCTCGGAAACGTCCCAGGCAAGGCGCGGGGCGCTGGCCGCCCCCGCTGGCGGGATGACAGACTGAGGCGGCAACGAGGCTCCCCGGTACGAGGATCTTGGCAGACCCGCGACCTACCGGAGCCTCGTTGCCTGATCACGCCGACACGTATGCCGCTCGAATACTCGATTGGCTGGCTCACCTGCATCGCTGCCAACATGATGAACGCAGTGGTGGTTGGCTTGCCGGGTGCTGCTCAAGATCGTCTACCTGCTGACGTGCCGGGTGTTCAGCCTGGATGTCCTGGTGTTCCGCGGAGACTGGGCGAAGGATGCCGAGCTGCTCGTGCTCCGGCACGAGAACGCGGCGCTGCGCCGGATTGTCGGCCGGGTACGGTACGAGGCGGGCGACCGGGTGTGGTTAGCCGCGCTGGCACGGCTCCTGCCGCGCAGGCGCTGGACCGGGATTCCCCGTGACGCCCGCGACGCTCCTGGCCTGGCACCGCAAACTGGTCGGCCGCAAGTACGACACGAGCAAGCGGCGCAAGCCAGGGCGCCCGCCGACGGTCCGGGCGTCGCCCGCCTGGTGGTTCGCCTGGCAAAGGAGAATCCGCTGTGGGGGCACCGCCGGATCCATGGCGAGCTGGCGAAGCTCGGCGTCGCCGTAGCGCCGTCCACCGTGTGGGAGATTCTGCGTGCTGCGGGCATCGATCCGGCGCCTCGCCGGTCCGGCCCGGCGTGACGGCAGTTCCTGGCAGCGCAGGCCGCCGGGATCCTCGCGGTTGATTCCTGCACGTGGACACCGTGCTGCTGAGGAGACTGTACGTGCTGGTGTTCATTGAGCACGGTAGCCGCCAGATGCATCTGGCGGCGTTACCACCCACCCAACCGGGGACTGGACAGTGCAGCAGGCCCGCAACCTCGCTCTCATCCTCGACGAGCGGTTCGAGGACATCAGGTTCCTGATCCGCGATCGCGGATCGGACTGCACTGCCTCGTTCGACGCCGTCTTCCAGGCCGCTGGCACCAGGATCTTGCGCACGGCCGTGCAGGCTTGCGCCGGTTGCTCGTGTCGTACTTGCTCGCCGCCAGCTTGCGTTGCCAGGCCAGCAGCGTCGCTGGCGTCACGGCGAAGACTTCGGTCCAGCGGCTGCGGGGTATGAGCCGGGCCAGCGCGGCGAGCCATACCCGGTCGGTCGGCTCGTAACGCACCCGGCCGACGTGGCGGCGCAGCACCGAGTTCTCGTGCCGGAGTACCAGCAGTTCAGCATCCTTCATCAGGTCCGTGCGGGACACCAGGACGGCCAAGCCGAGTATCCGGCGAACTAGCAGGTAGACCATCTTGAGCAGCACCCGGTCAGCCAACCATGACTGTGTCGAATCTGCTGGCGACAGCGCAGGTCAACCACTCAATCGAGTATTCGAGCGGCACACGGCCGCCGACGTCGCCGGGACCGTCCGGTGCTCGGTCGGCACCAGCGTGTCCGGGCGCTGCAGGTGGCAGAACTCGACTCAGGTGTCGGACTCGACCCTCGCGTACGAGTCGACTGCGATAAGCGTAGCGAACTGCGCGACGCGTTCTTGGACGCGGTCGGCGTTCTCGCTGAAATCGTAGCCCGATGGGGTCTGAAGGTCGACTGTCGCCTCCCAGACATACTGCGGACCTGGATGGGGATTAATCGATTCCGCCGCCCCCGGTATTCGACGGGCCGCCTTGAGCAACTGGTGGCTGAATCCTCTGGTGATGCGCGTGAGTTGGAGTACGTCGGGATCGGTGAACATCTCGATCAGGTGATCCTCGAATGCCTTCGCGTCAGCGCCGGGGTGCAAAGCGAACCGGTAGAGCCCAATCATGATCATGGTCGCTACTCCTCGACCTTATCGACCTAGGTTGGATCTTGATGCGGTCGTGCCGACTGGAAGATGCGATGATTGTCGCACGCCGGGGCCCCTCCGCACGCGCCGTGGCTTCAGCAACGTAGGTTATCTTTCCCCGCAGTGTGCGTGCCGAGAATCTCGTCCATGGCTCTGGCCAGCAGAGTTGTTCTCCTGCCGTCTGGCCGTGATGATCACCGGTCATGTGCCTGCAGTTCATGTTCCTCCTGACCACGCGGCTAGCCGCGTGGCTGCGGCTCGCCCGGCATGAGGAGAGATGGAAGACCGCAGAGATCTTGATCCTGCGTCACCAGCTCGCCGTCCTGCAGCGGCAGCCGCGCCGCCCGAGGCTGGACTGGGCGGACCGGGCACTTCTCGCGGCCCTGCTCGCCGTGATGCCGAAAGCCCGCCGGCACGGGCTGCGGCTGCTGGTCACCCCGGACACGATCCTGCGCTGGCACCGCGACATCATCCGCCGCCGGGCCGCCAGGTCCATCCGCGGCGAGACCGGCCGCCCGGCGACCCGCCAGAACATCAGGGCCCTGATCCTCCGGCTGGCCCGCGAGAACCCCGGCTGGGGCTACCGCAGGATCCACGGGGAACTGGCCGGGCTTGGGGTAGGAGTCTCGGCGTCGACCGTATGGGAGATCCTCAGGACCAACCGCATCGACCCTGCGCCACGACGGACCGGGCCAACCTGGTCACAGTTCCTGCGCTCTCAGGCCGAGGCCATCCTGGCCTGCGACCTCTTCAGCGTCGACCTGCTCGACGGCACCCAGGCCCACGTCCTGACCGTGATCGGGCACGCGGCGCGGCGCATCCGCATCCTCGCCGTCACGCTGTACCCCACCGGAGAATGGACCACCCAGCAGGCCCGCAACCTGATGATGGACCTCGGCGAACAGGCGGAGCGGATGAAGTTCATGATCCGCGACCGTGGCTCGAACTTCACCGCCGCATTCGACGCGGTTCTCAGCGATGCCCGGATCCGGACCGTGCTATGCAACGTACGGACGCCCCGCATGAACGCGATTGCCGAACGCTGGATCGGGGGATGCCGGCGCGAGCTCCTGGACCGCACCCTTATCTGGAACCAGGGCCATCTGCGGCACATCTTGCGCGATTACGAGGACCATCACAATCAGCACCGGCCTCACCGTTTCCTGCACGGGGCGGCGCTGCTGAAACCGCTGCCCGAACCAGTCGATCTTGAGCAGTACCGCGTCCGAAGACAGGCTCGCGTCGGTGGCCTGATCAACGAATATCGCCTGGTCGCGCGACGCGGATGAGGTTCCCGGCACCCGGGCATCAAGCGGAAAGGGCTGGCCGTCTCATGGCTGACGCACTGCCGGAACCTATGGGTGCCGAAAACCTGTGTCACCTGGGCAGATGCTCTGGGAGAGCGCAGTCCCGTGTCCAGTGCCGGGCGAGCCGGTCTCGGGCCGTCCGGACGTGCGATGATCTTCGGCTTGTGGGCTTGAAGCTGATCTTCCTTGCCATATCGAGTGCCATGTCGCTACTCAGGTTGTCGCGCCGGGAGGATTGGTGGAAGGACGCCGAGATCCTGATGCTGCGTCATCGGCTCGCTGTCGCCCTGCGCGAGCGGCCCCGGGCTGCTGCAGGGCTGACATGGCCGGACCGGGCGTGGCTGGCTCTGCTTGCCGGGACGCTGCCCATCGACCGGCTCGGTCGGATACGGCTGATCGTCACCCCGGCAACGATCTTGCGCTGGCATCGTGACATCGTCCACCGCCGTTGGGCGCGCCGGTCGCGGCGCGGGCGTTCAGGGAGGCCGCCGGTGCGCCGTGACGTCCGGTCGGTGGTGCTGCGGCTGGCTCGGGAAAACGAATCATGGGACGCTGGCATCAGCCCGGCACCGCGCCGGGACGGCCCGGGCTGGGCCGAATTCCTGCGGTCCCAGGCCCAGGCGATGCTGGCGCTGGACTTCTTCACCGCCGACCTGCTCAACGGCACGAAGGTCTACGTCCTGGCCGCCATCGAGCACGGCACCCGCCGCATCCGGATCCTCGGAGCCACCGAGCATCCGATCCAGTCGTGGGTAGTGCAGCAGGCCAGGAACCTCCTGATGGACCTGGAAGACGCAGGGATGAGCGTGAAGTTCGTTCTGCATGACCGGGGACGCCAGCTTCACCACGGCGTTCGACGCCGTCTTCCAGGCCGCTGGCGCCAGGGTCGTCCGCTCCGCTATTCAGGCGCCTCGAATGAACTCGATCATGGAATGCTGGATAGGCAGTTGCCGCCGTGAGCTGCTGGACCGGACCCTGGCCTGGGACCAGCGCCACCTGATGACCGTCCTGCGCGAGTACGAGGACTTCTACAACACGCACCGGCCACACCGCACCCTGAACCAGGCCGCGCCGCTGCACCCGCTGCCGGATAGCGTCACCGACCTGGACCACTTCCGCGTTCGGCGGCGCGACCGCGTCGGAGGCGTGATCCATGAGTATCGCCTGGTGGCATAGGTTTTCGGCACCCATAAATTCGCCTCAAGGTTACGGTGCGAACGCAGCACACTGCTTGTTACGTAGCAGTGCCATCAGGCATGGATGACGGAGATTCAGCTATGCGATACGCCCCAACGATGGTGACCGCCTGCGATAGGTTGGCCAGCCAAGGGAATTACTTTCTCTGAACCGAGGCCCAATCGGCTACGGCGACGAACCGAACCATATTGCAACCTTTCTGCTGAACGAGCACGTCCGGTCCAGCGTTTGTGTCACCCAGACTCAAGGCTCTTAGCGTCGATATAGTTGCGCACTTGGGCCCGAGGGCGTTCCTCAGTGCCAGTTGCCCTTGAGAAGTGAGGGCGACGGTGACCGTGGTTGGTGTCGTCAGGACCGACGGGGTGGCCGTGCTGGCTATCACTTTGTCAGGCGGGTTCGCGGCCCATGCGAAGGTCCCGATACCGGCAGCCGCCAGTACACCGCAGGCCAAGAGCGCCAAACCGGCACGCCTCCATCGGTACGCAAGGCGCTTGTACGCCACGACATCGATCAACGAACCGACGGTGTCGCTTAGGGACACGAACTCGGCGTCCGCAGCCCCAGCCGCAACTCTGTGTGCTTCGGTGTCCTGCACTTGGAGCGTCGCGAAGGCGGTGTTCCTGGCATTCAGCGCAGTCTTGTACGCTTGGTTGAGTTCTGTAACGTTTTCCTTGCCATTGAGATATAGCGGGTCGCCCAGAATGTCTCCAAGACCTCGCGGCGGTTTGGTGGCGAGGGGTGCATCTTTTTGACGGGTATCAATATTTCCTGATTTCGGGTTGAACCGGCTTGTACTGGGAGAGTCCAGGCGTTTCAGGATGTTTCTGGCGTTACTGTTAGTAATTCGTGCTGGTCAGCGGGGTGGCGGCGGTGCGAGTAATTCGTGCTGGTCAGCGGGGTGGCGGCGGTGCGCCCGGGACGAGGCCGGGATGGGGTTTCGTCGCTGGTTCCGCGGGTTCCGGGTCCGTTTCCGGGATGCTGGGCGGGAATCATTCCCGGCAGGCATCTGGAGGCGCGGCGGTGACGGTGAGGTTCTCGGTGACGGTGAGGCAGGTCCGGGAGGACGGGAGCGAGGCCCCGCTGGACGGGGAGCTGGCGGCGGCGCTCGCCGCCCCAGCGGAGCAGTTCGCCGGGCTGGCGGCCTGGGCGGCGGACGAGGCCCGGTTCTGCGATCACGGGGAGCGGGAGAAGGTGATCGGGCAGGAGGGGCGCGAGCTGCAGCGGCGGCTGCTGCAGGCCACGTTCGACATCGACAGCGCCCGGGAGGAACGGGCTTCCGGGGTCACGAGCGCGGCGGGGATCCCGCACGGCAGCGTGGAAGAAGGCCACGGCCGGGGCCTGGCCAGCGTGTTCGGGCCGGTCCGGGTCACCCGGATGGCCTACCGCAACCGCCGCGAGCCGAACCTGTACCCCGCCGACGCCCGGCAGGTCCTGCCCGGCGACCCGTACTCCCTGGGGATGCGGTCCCTGGCGGCCTTCCACCTGGCCGGCGGCGGGTTCGGGCAGGCCCGGGAGGTCATCGAGGCCCGCACCGGGGTCACGGCCGGCCGCGCCCAGCTCGCCGGCCTCGCGGAAGACCTCGCGGCCTGGACGGACGACTTCTACGAGGAACGCTCCCGCGACGCGGAAGAAGAAGAGCAGCCGGACAGCGACGTGATCATGATGCAGGGCGACGGCAAGGGCATCGCCATGCGCCCGGAGCACCGCAAGAGCGCCGGGAAGGAGGACGGCACGCGCCCCGGGATCAAGAAGATGGCCGAGATCGTCGCGGTCGCCGGCTTCACTCCCGCCGTCCGCGAGCCGGAGGACATCGCCGCCCCGCCCGCCCGCCGCCAGGCGCGCCCCGGCCCGAAGGCCCGGGACAAGTGGGTACCGGCCCCGGTCACCGAGTCCATCGAGGACATGATCGCGTCCGCGTTCGACGAGGCCGACCGCCGCGACCCCCAGCGCACCAGGCAGCGGGTCTTCCTCGTCGACGGGAACAAGCAGCAGATCACCGCCATCGAGGCCCAGGCCGCCGAACGCGGCCTGAAGGTCCCGGTCCTGATCGATTACATCCACGTCAGCGGCTACCTCGGCAAGGCCGCCACCGCCCTGCACCCCGGCGACCCGGCCGCCGCGGGCCAGCGGGCCGACGGCCAGCTGCTGCGCGTCCTGCACGGCCGCGCGAAGGCCGTCGCCGCGACCCTCGCCTCCGTCGCCGCGAAAACCCGCGCCAGCGCCCGTACCCGCCACCTCGACCTCACCGACATGGACAGGGCCGTCACTTACCTGACCAACAACTGCAAGCACATGAAATACGACAAGGCCCTGGAGAAGGGGTGGCCGATCGCCACCGGCATGATCGAGGGCGCCTGCAGGTTCGTCATCGAAGACAGGTTCGGAATTACAGGTGCCAGATGGTCGCCCGACGGCGCCGAGGTCGTCCTCAAGCTCCGCGCCGTCGTCGTCAACGGCGACCTCGACGACTACATGAACTACTACAAGGAACGCTACCGCAGCGAGCACCACCTCGCCCGCTACGACGAGGACACCATCGACCGCCTCAACCTCGCCGCATGACCGAAACAACCCCAAATAACCTGCCTCTTAAAAAGACGCACCC
>WNGE01002290.1_pt1 | contig 23565 bp, 19 predicted proteins | sample 5400651 | NCBI WGS metagenome assembly WNGE01 (sample SAMN13153370, study PRJNA577476) | soil metagenome | isolation source: 60 cm soil or saprolite under grassland replicate 2 | place: USA:California | collected 2016-06-15
GGTTACCTCACGCTCGGGCAGCAGAGCCCGACGCTCTCCGGCGGCGAGGCGCAGCGCATCAAGCTGGTCACCGAGCTCGCGAAGGTGACCAAAAGTAGGGTCAGACTCGACTCTCAGGCTGGCCGCCGCGGCCGCACGCTGTACGTGCTCGACGAGCCCACCGTCGGCTTGCACATGGCAGATGTCGAGAAGCTCATCCGGGTGCTGCATCGACTCGTCGACGCCGGCAACACCGTCGTCGTGATCGAGCACAATCTCGACGTGATTGCCGACGCGGACTGGATCGTCGACCTCGGCCCGGAAGGCGGCGCTGCCGGCGGACGCGTCGTCACTCAGGGAACCGTCAACGCGATAACGTCGCGGCCCGCGGGTTCGCACACCGCCACCTTATTGGCCGAGTTTCTCGAGAGGCGGCAACCGCAGACCGCCGATCTCATCGCCGAGGAGCGGGTAGGGCCACTGCCAAGTCGAGAGTTTGGATAACGCCGCATCCGCGACGCTTCCCTTACAATAGGGGGTCCCGGGCCGGCTTCGGCGCCGAGGATGTACGACCTCGCAGGAGACTTCCATGCCCCCCGACACTCTCGAACGACGAGCGCCGCTCGCGCTCAAGGATTCCGCGCTGCTCAGGCAGCAGTGTTACATCGACGGCCGCTGGGTCGACGCCGATGCGCGCACGACTCGCGACGTGATCAATCCTGCCACCGGCGTGCGGATCGGTACGACGCCGGTCATGGGTGGCGGTGAAACGCGGCGCGCGATCGATGCGGCGAACAAGGCGTGGCCGGCGTGGCGCGCCAAGACGGCCAAGGAGCGCAGCGCGATCATGCGCAAATGGGCGGAGTTGCAATTGGCGCACGCCGAGGACCTCGCGCTGATCCTGACCAGCGAGCAGGGCAAACCGCTCGCCGAATCGAAAGGCGAGATCACCATCGGCGCAGGCTATACCGAGTGGTTCGCCGAAGAGGCCAAGCGTATCTACGGCGACGTGATCCCGACGGTCGGCAACGACCGGCGCCTGGTCGTGATCAAGGAGCCGGTCGGCGTCTGCGCGGCGATCACGCCGTGGAACTTTCCTTCGTCGATGATCACGCGCAAGGTGTCCCCCGCGCTGGCTGCCGGCTGCACCGTCATCATCAAGCCGGCGCAGGCGACGCCGTATTCGGCGCTGGCGCTGGCCGAGCTTGCCGCGCGCGCCGGCTTTCCGCCGGGGGTGCTCAATGTGATCACCGGCGACTCGTCGGCGATCGGCGGCGAGATGACATCGAACCCGATCGTGCGCAAGCTCTCCTTCACCGGCTCGACCGAGATCGGCCGTTCGCTGATGAAGCAAGTCGCACCGACCGTAAAGAAGCTGTCGCTCGAGCTGGGCGGCAACGCGCCCTTCATCGTGTTCGATGACGCCGATCTCGACGCCGCGGCCGAAGGTGCGATCGTCTCCAAGTATCGCAACACCGGACAGACCTGCGTATGCGCGAATCGGTTGTTCGTGCACGAGAAGGTCTACGATGCATTCGCCGCCAAGCTCGCGGAAAAGGTGCGTGCACTCAAGGTCGGGCCGGGCACCGAATCCGGCGTCGCGCAGGGCCCGCTCATCAATGCGGACGCGCTGGCCAAGGTCGAGGAGCACGTCGCTGACGCCACTGCACATGGGGCGAAAGTCGCGGTCGGCGGGAAGCGGCACGCGCTGGGCGGCACATTCTACGAGCCGACCATACTGACCGAAGTCACCCCGGAGATGAAGGTATTTCGCGAGGAAACCTTCGGCCCGGTCGCGCCGCTGTTCCGCTTCTCGTCGGATGCCGAAGTCATCGAGCTGGCCAACCGCACCGAGTTCGGGCTGGCGTCGTATTTCTACTCGCGCGACATCGGGCGGATCTGGCGCGTCGCCGAAGCGCTCGAGTACGGAATGGTGGGAGTGAACACCGGCTTTATCACGACCGAGGTCGCGCCCTTCGGCGGCGTCAAGCAGTCGGGAATCGGCCGCGAGGGTTCCAAGTACGGCATCGAGGAGTACATCGAGGTCAAGTACATCTGCATGGGTGGTATCGACCGCTGACGCGTGCTGCAGCACCGCCGGCGGATAAGGCAGCGTACCCGCCGCCCGAGCGCAGATACGTCTCGGGCGTGGATAGCGAAGTTCCTCAGGCTTAGCGAGTCGCAGGTGCCGCCGGCTCCGGCAGTGCAACCGGGTTGACGGGCAATGGCGCGGAAGCGCGTGGGCCGCGTTCCGCGTCCGCGCGGGCATCGCTCAGCCTTGCCACCATGCCAATCGTCGCGACGAGCGCCGTCGCGGTCGCCAGCACTGCGGCGACGCGCGCGAGTCGTTGCGCCAATGCACCCGCCAACACGCGTTCGATGCCGCGCCACAATGCCGACCGGACTGCCGCGCGGCGGCGAACGCCGTTGAACCATTGTCGATACGCTGTCATCGCACTTCAGAATGTCGACATCGGTTCCGAAGGCTCGCCTGTCGGCGCGGGAAACCGTGCGGGAAAGTAATCGATCGGTGCTGGCTGCGCTGCCCCATCCGCCGCAGAGGCCTGGTGCCCCGTGACGATCGCGGCCGCGATGGTCTGCTCGTGCGGGACTACGCCCGCCAACCGGTGCTCGGCAGCGAAAACGACAGACCCGAGCACTGTCACCAGTGCGGCAACCTTGAGCGCCGTGATGATCTTGGTCGAACCCGAAGGCGTTTCATTGAGCATGGTTCACTCCTCTCGTTAGCAGTTATGCGGCGGAGGCGGTTCGCCTTGCACGCCGCTTTTCCCCGGCGGCCCCTTCTTGCGCCCTGTACCACCGGACAGCGCCAATATAGGCGCGCGCGGCGACAGCGTGAACCCGAGGATTCGAGGGAGCGAGTGCGGAAAATTCACGCGGTGCGGCGCCGGTGCGAAGCGCGCAGCCCGAGATGAGCCCGTGTTTACTGTGGCGGATCCCGGATCTCGTAGTATTGCGTGGCCCGGGCATCGCGCTTCGCGCTCAGCCCGGGCTACCAACGTTGCGCCGCCCCGGGTATCGAGAGCGGAACCCGGGCTACCAGCCCGGCGGAGGCTTCTTGAGAATGGTGATCGTGCGATCCTGGATCGTCAGGTAGCCGCCGGCGGCGAGGTCCTTGAGCAGGCGGCTGATCATATCGCGTGAAGCGCCGATGCGCTCGGCGATATCCTGCTGCGTGAGCTTCTCGGGCACGACCAGTTTTCCGTCCAGCTCGACGGCGAGATCGAGCAGCAGCTTGACCAGCCGCCCGTAGACGTCGGACAACGCCAGACTTTTCACGTTCTCGGTCGTCAGCCGCACGCGCTGGATCAGCTTCTCGATCAGGTGCAACGCGAAGTCGGGATGGGCGAGAATGAATTCGCGAAAGCTGGCGCGAGTGACCATCGCGCATGCCGTCGGCTCCAGCGTCACCACCGAGGCCGAGCGCGGGCTCCCATCGAGCGACATCTCGCCGACGTATTCGCCGGGACCATGGAATGCAATCACGACCTCGCGGCCAGCCGGGTTGCTCGAATAGACTTTCACCCGTCCGGAAAGGACGATAAAAAGCGAATCGCCGACATCGCCCTCGTTGATAAGAATCGTATTCTTGGGATAGTTTCGGGCGACGCCGGTGGCGGCGATCGCGCGCAACGTATCCGGAGCGAGGGGTGCGAGCGGGTCGACGGAGGTGACGGACCTGGCCATGGGCGCGGTCTTCGCGTGCAAAGCAATCGTAGCACGCGGTTGTATAGTGCGCTCGGGCCGTGCTCGCAGCTTCCCGTCCACCCCTTTGCCGGTACCTGCCCCGATCGGATCCCGTTCGATGCGTTGATTCAGGCGGGCCGCCGAGCCGCGTAGCGAGCGGGCCGCCTGCAAGACGCCCACAGCGACGCGCGAGACAGTACAGAAGAAGTACGGCGAACGCCGAGCGAGGAAACAACGCAGCAGGCGGCTCGCGCAGTAGCGGAACGGCGGCCCGTCAATCGTATTTGCGCAGATCGTCGATAACTTTGCCGTCGTTCGCAAGCTCTCCGGGCGCGTGAAACGCGACCTCACCGCGCAACTTGGTGATCTCGCGCATCGAAGCGACGATCGCGTCGGCGCTTGCCGTGCGGTTGCCCGGCATCTCGACGTGCAGGATCATGCGATCGCCGCCGTCCCGATTGTCGACGACCAGCCGCGCCTTGCCGATCTCCACGTGTCGTCGCGCGATTTCGGCCACTTGTGAAGGATGCACGAACATACCCTTGACCTTGGTCGTCTGATCGGCGCGACCGAGCCAGCCCTTGATGCGCGTGTTGGTGCGCCCGCAGGGTGACGCCGCGCTCAGCGACGCCGGCAATACTGCGGAAAGATCGCCGGTGCCGAAGCGGATCAGCGGGTACTCGGTCGTGACGAGCGTGGTGACGACGACTTCGCCGACTTCTCCGGGTTCGACCGGATCGCCTGTGCCGGGCCGGACGATTTCGACGAGCACACCCTCGTCGACGAACAAGCCCTGCCGCGCTTCCGACTCGTACGCGATCGTGCCCAGGTCCGCGGTAGCGTAGACCTGATACGCGACGACGTCGCGGGAGACGAGCGCGTCGCGCAGGCTGGTCGGAAACGCCTCGCCGGACACGAGAGCTTTCTTGACGCTCGGCAGCTTGACGCCGAGCTCGTCGGCCTTGTCCAGGATGATTTTCAGGAATGACGGCGTCCCGACGTAGCCCGCAGGGGCGAGCTCCGCCATGGCGTGCACCTGCTGCTCGGTTTGGCCGATCCCACCCGGGAAGACCGTGCAGCCCAGCGCGCGCGCGCCGGTTTCGAGCATCGAGCCGGCCGGCGTGAAATGGTACGAGAAACAGTTGTGCACGAGATCGCCCCGGCGAAAGCCGGCGGCGAACAGCGGTCGCGCGAGGCGCCAGTAATCGGCGGCGCCGCCCTCCGGCTCGTAGATCGGGCCGGGCGAGGCGAAAACGCGCACTGCCTCGCCCCAGTGCGTCGCCGCGAATCCGCCGAAGGGCCGCGACGCTTTCTGCAACTCGAGGAGCTCCGTCTTGCGCGTGACCGGCAGCCGCGCGAGCGCGGCGCGCGTGGTTACCGCAGCCGGATCGACACCGGAGAAAATTCTCGCGTACGCCGCCGTGTGCGATTTCGCCAGCGCGATGCGCACCGGAAGCGCCGCGAGCTGCGCCCGCTCGCGAAGCTCCGGGTCGCGTGTCTCGAGCGTGTCGAAATGCTCAGACACGACGCGATCAAGCCAGCCAACGTTTCCGGCGGCGATAGTGCTTCACGTCGCGAAACGATTTGCGTCCCGCCGTCGAGAGACCGAGATAAAACTCCTTGACGTCCTCGTTCTGCGCCAGGTCGGCCGCCGCCCCGTCCATCACAACGCGGCCGTTTTCGAGGATGTAGCCATAATCGGCGAAGCGCAGCGCGACATTCGTGTTCTGCTCCGCGAGAAGGAAGCTCACTTTCTCCTTCTGGTTCAGGTCGCGGACGATCTCGAATATCTCCTCGACGATTTGCGGCGCGAGTCCCATCGACGGCTCGTCGAGCAGGATCATCGACGGTTGCGCCATCAGCGCGCGCCCCACCGCGGTCATCTGCTGTTCGCCGCCGGAGGTATAGCCCGCAAGGCTCGTCCGCCGCTGTTTCAAGCGTGGAAAATAGCCGTACACCTTCTCGAGATCGGCCCTAATTTCGGCTCGCGACGCGCTACGCGTGAATGCGCCGGTTAGCAGATTTTCGTCGACCGTCAGGTGCGGAAAGCAATGCCGGCCTTCCATCACCTGACAAATGCCCAGCTTGACCAGCTCGTTCGGCGTCAACCGGTCGACGCGCCGGCCCTTGAACTCGATCGTCCCCTTGGTGACGTCGCCCCGTTCGGCGCGCAGCAGATTGGAGATTGCTTTGAGCGTCGTAGTCTTGCCCGCACCGTTGGCTCCGAGCAGCGCGACGATCCTGCCCTGCGGCACTTCGAGCGATACGCCCTTGAGCACGAGGATGACGTGGTCGTAGATGACCTCGATGTTGTTGACCGACAGGTACGACTTGGCCACGCCAGGCGCTGCGGTCGTCGCGGTGTCTGTCGCTGCGGTCATGGCTGGGAATCGTGGTTACGTGCGGGCCAAACCCATCTTTCCCTCCCCCCAGCGGAGGGGGAGGGAAGAGAGTGTCGAAAGCTCGTCGCTCAGGCTTCCTTGCCGCAGTCGCGCGGAGTGATGCCCTTTTCCTTGGCGTACGCAGCCGCGGATTGCTCGACCATCGACCGCACCAGCTCGCGATCGGGCTGGATCCAGTCGGTGATCACCTTCCACTGCTTGCCGTCCCATTGCTGGAACTTGACCGCTCCGCCGCCCTCGTGATCGGCGCACGTCACCTTGATCGCTTGCATGAACCCGGTCGCGCCGAGCTCTTTCAGGCGTGCCTCGCTGATCTGCAGGTTCTCGATGCCCCAGCGCATCTGCTCGCCGGTCAGCGGCTTCTTGCCGTATTTCTCCTGCGCCTTGCGGATCGCCTCGACGGTGACGATACCGTGCACCACGCCGCGGTTGTAATAGATGCTGCCGATACGCGTCTGATCTTCCATCTCCCCCTTGCCCTTGGCGTAGACATACTTCTTGATTTCCTGGATCACCGGAAAGTTTGCGCCCGCGACGTTGAAGCCGGCCGCGATGTAGCCTTTCGCCGCGTCTCCCGCGGGAATCGTGTCTTCCTCGGCACCCGACCACCACACGCCGATGATGTGATCGCGCGGGAACCCGACCTTCGCTGCCGATTTCAGCGCCACCGGATTCATCACGCCCCAGCCACGCAGGATCACCCAGTCAGGCTTGATCTGCCGGATCTGCAGCCATTGCGCGCCCTGCTCGTTGCCGGGGTGCGCCACCGGGATGTGCGTGACTTCGAAGCCGTACTTCTTCGCCTGTGCATCCAGAATCGGGATCGTTTCCTTGCCGTAGGCCGAATCGTGATAGATGTTCACGATCTTCTTGCCCTTGAGCTTGTCCATCCCGCCTTCCTTCATGCCGATGAACTTTATCTTGGCGGTGTTCTGCGACCAGTAGTTGGTGATCAGCGGAAACACATACGGAAATACGCGCCCATCGCTCGCGTCGGTCCGACCGTATCCCAGCGAAATCATCGGGATCTTGTCGGCGGCGACCTTATCGATCAACGAGTAGGTGATCCCCGTCGACAGCGGATGGATCACCGTCGCGCCGGTCGGGCCTTTCTTCTTCTCGCGCTCGTAGCACTCGACGCCGCGAGCATTGTTGTACTCGGTTTCGCACTTTTCATAGGTCAGCTTGACCCCACCGACGCCGCCGTCACGGACATTGAGCATGTTGATGTAGTCGATGAAGCCGCCGAATATGCCGGAGCCGCCCGGGGCGTACGGGCCGACCCAGTACCCGTTCATCGGAATGAACTGCTCGTTCTGCGCAGAAGCCGCGGTCGCAATACCGGCCAGCGCTAGGCCCAACAGGGCCGCCTTGACTGCCTTCATAGCCATACCTCCTAGGAAAAATCCTCTCACGAAGCGAAGCGGATCAAAGCATTTGCCACAACCGCTCGGTTGTCAATAATGGACCTAATCTCTGGTCAACACCGTCATCCTCGCGACAATTCCAGGTCTATTGCACTGCATCATCAGTGCGGAAACGGCCATAACCGGAGTTTTTCCTTGGCGATCTGCCACATCCGCGCGAGGCCGTGCGGCTCGACGATCAGGAAGAAAATGATCAGGCTACCGAAGACGATCAGCTCCAGGTTCGACATCAGTCCCGGCGGTAGCGTCAGGCCCAACGTCAGCTCGAGCGGGTGCGCAATCGTGTTCAGGAATATCGGCAGCAGCACGATAAAGGCGGCACCCAGGAACGACCCCAGGATGCTGCCCGCGCCGCCGATGATCACCATGAACAGCACTCGGAACGACAGATCGAGATTGAAGCCCTCCGGCTCGACGGTACCTAGATAGGCAAACGCGTACAGCGCGCCGGCGATGCCGCAATAGAACGAGCTGATCGCGAACGCGAGCAGCTTCGTGTATAGGATCCTGATGCCGATCACTTCGGCGGCCACGTCCATGTCGCGCACCGCCATCCAGGCACGGCCGATCGAGCTTCGCGTCATGTTCTTCGCCGCGAGCGCGAGCAGCGCGACGATCGACAGCACCAGCATGTACTTCGCCACCGGCGAGTCGAACGAATAGCCCAGGATTGTCATCTTCTGCGCGTTGATGACGCCCGACGTGCTGTGGTTGGAGAACCAGCCGAACTTGGTCAGTGCCCAGACGACGAAGAATTGCGCCGCCAGCGTCGCCACCGCCAGGTAGAAGCCCTTGATGCGCAGGCTGGGCAATCCGAACACGATCCCCACCAGCGCCGCGCACACGCCGGCCAGCACGAACGCGACCAGCAGCGGAATGCCCGGGACGCGGAGCATGAAGTTGTACGCTGCAAACGCACCGACGGCCATGAAGGCTGCGGTTCCGAGCGAGAGCTGCCCCGCGTACCCGGTCAGGAGATTCAAGCCAAGCGTCGCCAGCGCGAATATCAGCAGCGGCACCAGAATCGCTGACAGCCAGTATTCGTTGGCGATCAGCGGCACCACCAGGAACGCGACGACGAACAGGATCGCGACCGCGATCCGGTCCTGCCGGATCGGAAAGATCTGCTGGTCTTCGGCGTATGAGGCCTTGAACTGGCCGGCTTCTCGATAAAGCATCAGGAACCTTCGTATTCGGCCGCCATGCTTCGTTGCTCCTCGCTCGCGATCCTCACGTACTGTCGTGTACGCGACCTCCGGGGCGCCTCGCCTGACGGCCGAATACTCGGTTCCGCCGGCTCACGCTTCGTCCGATCCCGATTCATCAGTCAGACCCGGTCGATGCGCTTCTCACCGAACAAGCCTTCGGGGCGGAAGAGCAGGAATATGAGCGCGAGCACGTACGGGAACCATCCCTCGACGCCGCCGCCGACGTAAGGCCCGAAGTAGACCTCTGCCAGCTTTTCGCTCGCGCCGATGATCAATCCGCCGACGATCGCGCCGGGAATCGATTCGAAGCCGCCCAGGATCAGCACCGGCAAGGCCTTGAGCGCAAGGAAGGTGAGCGCGTACTGCACGCCGTTGCGCGCCCCCCACAGCATGCCCGCCACCAGCGCGACAAAGCCGGCGACCGCCCAGACGATGCCCCAGATCTGCTGCAACGGAATACCGACGGCAAGCGCCGCCTGGTGATCGTCGGCGACCGCGCGCAACGCGCGGCCGATGCGCGTGCGGCTGAAAAACAGTGCCAGCGATGTGACGAGCACCGCGGCGATGCCGGCGGCGGAGACGTCGAACTTGGAAATGTTCATGCCGGTCGCATCGGTAATCCATTGCCAGGGCTCGTCCTGGATCCCGATATCCAGGCCATGCGGCTGGGCGCCCCAGAACAATTGCGCGAGGCCCTCGATGAAGAAAGTGAGCCCGATGGTCGCCATGAACAGCGTGATCGGCGGCTGATTGACCAGCGGCCGCAGGACGATGCGTTCGATCAGCAAGCCCAGCACAACCATCGCTCCGAGCGTGATCGGCAGCGCCAGCCAGAAGTGGAAGCCGTGCTCGACCAGGCTCACGCAGGTCAGCGCCGCAAAGAACACCATCGCGCCCTGCGCGAAGTTGAACACGCCCGACGCCTTGTAGATCAGCACGAAGCCGATCGCCACCAGCGAGTACATGATTCCGGAAAGCAGCCCGCCGATCAGGACTTCGAGGAAGAATTGCATGGCTTAAGCGTTTCCTTCCTTGGAGGGCTCAGCCCGCGCCCAGGTACGCCCGGATCACGACCGGGTCCGCGCGAACATCGTCCGGTGTTCCTTCGGCGATCTTCTCGCCGTGATCGAGCACCACGACGTGATTCGAGATGTCCATCACCACGCCCATGTCGTGCTCGATCAAGAGGATCGTCGTGCCCATCTGCTCGTTCACATCCAGAATGAAGCGGGACATGTCCTGCTTCTCTTCCACGTTCATCCCCGCCATCGGCTCGTCGAGGAGCAGCAGGATCGGCTCGGCGGCCAGCGCCCGCCCGAGCTCGACCCGCTTTTGCAGGCCGTAAGGCAGGCGCCCGACGCGCACCTTGCGGATGTGCTGGATCTCGAGGAAGTCGATGACCTCTTCGACCTTGTGCCGGTTTTCCAGCTCCTCGCGCCGCGCCGGTCCCCAGAAGACGGCCTGCAGCACGAAGTTCGTCTTCATTTTCAGGTTGCGCCCGGTCATGATGTTGTCGAGCACCGTCATGCCCTTGAACAGCGCGATGTTCTGGAAGGTGCGCGCGATGCCCTGCTCGGCCGCCTCGTGCGGACGCATATGGTGGTGCGTCCGGCCAAGAAAGGTCACGGTGCCGGTCTGCGGGCGGTACACGCCGTTGATGATGTTCAGCATCGAGCTTTTTCCCGCGCCGTTCGGGCCGATGATGGAGGAGATTTCGCCGCGATTCACGTGGAATCCGACGCCGGTGATCGCCCGGACCCCGCCGAAGCGCAGGTGAATGTTCTCGACGCTGAGAAATGCGCCCTCCGCGGCCGCACCCGTATCCAGCTTGCGCTTGCGCATCTCTCCGAGCGCGAGCATCGCCTGGTCGCGCGTGGCGAACATGTTCGCGCGAAACATCTCGCGTCCCGCGTGCTGGCGGATCGCTTCGCGAGTCTGCTCGCTGGCGCCCACGCGCACCGTGCCGAGGCCGTGCGCGACGTTGGTCTGCTTGCCGCGCGCCGCGAAGCGCTCCCACGCCTCGGGCGCAATGACGCAATCCGTATAGTTGATCAGGAAGTACCAGCGCCGGCCCGTGGCCGCCAGCTGCCTGTCCGCCTCATCGTAGAACGCGTCGGCGTCCGCCGCATTGCTGAAGGTCTTGTTCGAAAAATCGACCTCCAGCATTTCCATGGTGTCGTGAAAGGTGATCCGGTCCGGATTGCTCAGGTCGGCCATGATCGCTTCACCGGCACTTAGGGCTTCGCCATCGGTTTCTCGCCCGCATAGCTGCAGTCACGCCGCCTTGGCGAGAGGCGGCTCGCGCGCCACGTCGATGATCCTCAGGTCGGCCTTCACGATGCCCGTGCGGCCGTCTTCGAATTTCACCTGTGTCTCGATGTACTGCGAGGGTTTTCCCGAGTACAGCGCATCGATCAGCACGGCGTACTTCTCCGCGACGAAGCCGCGCCGCACCTTGCGCGTGCGCGTAAGCTCGTCGTCGTCCGGGTCGAGCTCCTTGTGCAGGATCAGAAACCGCCGCACCTGCGAGTCCGAGAGCGAACCCTCGTTCGCAAGCTCGGCATTGACCTTCTCGACGCATTCACGCACGAGCTCGTAAACCTCGGGCTTGGCGGCGAGATCGGTATAACCCGAGTACGGAATCCCGCGCCGCTCGGCCCAGTTGCCGACCGAGCCGATGTCGATGTTGATGAACGCGCACACCTTGTCGCGGTCGTTGCCGAAAGCCACCGCCTCCTTGATGTGCGGAAAGAACTTGAGCTTGTTCTCGATGTAATTGGGCGCGAACATCGCGCCGGTCGCGAGCTTGCCGACGTCCTTGGCGCGATCGATGATCTTCAGGTGTCCGTCTTCATCGAAGAAGCCGGCGTCGCCGGTGTGGAAGTACCCTTGCGCATCCATCGATTCGGCGGTCGCATCGGGCCGCTTGTAATACTCCTTGAGCAGGATCGGCCCGCGCACGAGCACCTCCCCGTTGTCCCCGATCCGAACTTCGATGCCGGGCACGGGCTTGCCGACGCTGTCGAACTTGATCTCGCCATCGGGCTGCAGACAGACCGCGGCGCAGGTCTCGGTCGAACCGTAGAGCTGCTTCAGATTCACGCCGATCGAGCGGTAGAAGCGGAACAGATCGGGGCCGATCGCCGCTCCGGCCGTGTACGCGATGCGTATGCGGCTCATACCGAGGACGTTCCGCAGCGGCCCGTACACCAGCACATCGCCGATCGCGTAGAGCGCCCGGTCGACGACAGACACTGGCCGCCCGTCGAGAATCTCGGAACCGCAACGCCGCGCGACGCCCGTGAAATAGGCGAAGAGCCAGCGCTTGAGCGCGCTCGCGTCCTCCATCCGGATCATGACCTGCGTGAGCAGATTCTCGAACACGCGCGGTGGAGCGAAGTAATACGTCGGACCGATCTCGCGCAAATCGGTCATCACGGTGTCGCCCGACTCGGGGCAGTTGATCGTAAAGCCTGCAACCATCCACTGCGCGTACGAAAAAAGATGATCGCCTACCCACGCCATCGGCAAATACGAAAGGATGTCTTCGTCGGCGGTCAGATGGTCGAAGGCCACGCCGCTCCTGGCGGCGTCGATGAAGGACTGGTGTGTCTGGCACACCCCCTTGGGTTTGCCGGTCGTGCCCGAGGTGTAGAGCATGATCGAGACGTCTTCCGGCCGCCCCTTGGCTACTTCGGCCTCGTAGAAGTCCGGATGCGCGCGATCGAATTCGCGGCCGAGTAGCAGAAGCTGCCCGAAGCTCGTCACACCCTCGTAGTTGCGCAGCCCCCGCGGGTCGTCATAGTAGATATGCTTGAGGGTCGGCACCTGCGAGGTTGCCTCGACGACCTTGTCGACCTGCTCCTGGTCCTCGACCACCGCGTAGGCGATCTCGGCATTGTTGAGCACGTAGACGAATTCCGGGGTCGGCGCATCCTGGTACAGCGGCACCGGCACCCCGCCCAGCGCCTGCGCCGCGGTCATCGACCAATACAGCCGCGGCCGGTTGTCGCCGATGATCGCGAGATGCATGCCGCGCTTGAATCCCTGCGCGGCGAGGCCACAGGCGAGCGCGCGCACTTCGGCCGCGACTTGCGCCCAGGTCCACGTCTGCCAGATGCCGAGGTCCTTCTCTCGGGTCGCGGGACGAGCGCCGCGTTCCGAGGCATGCTTCTGGAGCAGTCGCGGAAAAGTCATGCCGCCTGGATCGGGTGCGGGCATCGTCGGAACTCCTTGTCATTTACGCGCCGGCGCGGCGCCCCTCGTGTCGCGCCAGCTCTATTGCGCCGCGGGCGTTCATGATACCCGCAGCCAGCCCCGGCGCAACGCCATGGATTGCCGATTGGCAGCCCGGGGGCCGGCGTGCGAATCTATTCGCGCGCTATCGTCCCGATATGCCGTCGGGCCGAATGAATTCGGCGCTACAGCACGCCCAGCTCGCGCAGCACGCGGTAGCCGTAACGCGCCGTCGGGATGGTCGCCGAACCGGCGGACAGAATGCCGATGCGAATGGCCTCGACGAATTCGGCCTTGGTCGCCTTTGCAGCAAGAGCCCTCTTGATGTGATACGAAAGGCAGGGCTCGCAGCGGATCACGACCGAGAGCGCGATGCCGGTGAGCTCCTTGTACTTCGCGGGAATCGCTCCTTCGCCCCAGGTCTGTGTGTAGAGCTTGTCGAAACCGGCGGCGAAGTCGGCATCATTGGCATCGAGGAGGTCAACGTCGGGACTGGCAGGTTCGGTTGGCATGCCGGTTTATTGCGCCTTGATGCCTGCCGCCTTGACGACCTTCGCCGATTCCGTGATTTCCGAGTCTACGAACTGCTTGAACTCGCTTGGCGTCATCGGCATCGGCTCGGCGCCTAACGCCGCGAAGCGCTCCTTCACGTCCGCGGATTGTGCAACGGTGCGGATATCGCGCGCAATCTTGTCGATGACGTCTGCCGGCGTTCCCGCCGGCGCGAACAAACCGACCCAGAGCGAATAGTCGAATCCCGGCAGCCCCGCCTCGGCGACCGTCGGCACATTGGGCAGCGCGCTCGAGCGCTTGGCGGTGCTGACGGCCAGCGCGACGAGCTTCCCGTCGCGCACGAACGGCAGCGCCGCGGAAATCGGCGAGAAGAAATACGTGACGCGTCCGGCGATTGTGTCGGTCAGCGCCTCGGGCGTCCCTTTGTACGGGATGTGCACGACGTCGATGCCGGCGGCAAGCTTGAATTTTTCGCCGTTGATATGCGTGCCGCTGCCGGTCCCCGCCGAGCCGAAATTGAGCTGCCCCGGCTTCTGCTTCGCCTGCGCGATGAGCTCGGCGACGGTCTTGATGCCCGATGACGGCGCAACCACGAGGACATTCGGCTGGCCGCCCAGCGGCACGATGTCGATGAAGTCCTTGACGGTGTCGTACGGCAGGCTCGGATAGATTGACGGGTTGTACGCCTGCGCCGCGGAGTGCACGAGCAAGGTGTAACCGTCCGGAGCCGATTTCGCCACGACCGCGGCGCCGATCGTTCCACCGGCTCCGGGCCGATTGTCGACGACGACCGGCTGACTCCACATCTCGGAGAGCTTCTGGCCGTAGGTTCGCGCCAGGATGTCGGTCGCGCTGCCGGCGGTAAACGGCACTACGACGTGGACCGGCTTGTTCGGGTAGCCCTGGCCGAAGGTGCTGGGCGTCCAAAGTGTTGCGACGACTAAGAAGCCGATGAATCGTGTCAATTTCATGCCAAATCCTCCGTCGCGTGGTTTTCAGGGGCCCGGGGGCACGCAGATGGCCACGCCCTCCTCGACCCAGCCCTGCGCAACCATGGTATCGATCACGGCGTGGTCTGTCGCATACCGATGATTCGGGTCGCCGCCTTTGCCGTTGTTGTATGCCCGATAGAGCGTTTGCATCCCTGTCGGACATGTTCCATCGACCGGCTCGCTCGCCCAGAAGGAAACACCCTCGAAGATCCAGTGCCATTCCGTGCGGTCGCGAACGATTGCGCATTCGTCCTGGCTCACGGTGAAGAAATGCGAGTCGGGGCCGACGTTGGGCTCACCTGCGAAGCGATAAACGTAATGCAGGCCATCCTCGCTGGCGATGGGACACCCCGAATGTACGATCACCGGAAACGACTTTCCGGTGCGAATCCACGTGGCACCGACGGCGCCGGCATCGATCGCCGCCTGCTCCTTCGCGTCGGGCGTAAAGAAATAGTGGTCGAGCGCCGTGTTGTAATACTCGACCGCCGTGCCCAGGAAGCTCGGCGGTGGCGCCGCGAAGCAAACGTGGCCGATGCTATCGATTTCCTTGAATTCGCCGGACGCCTGCAGGCGATCGATAACGAGAACGGGATCGTCCAGCGGCGGGAAGGCCAACGCCAGCGTTCCCGGAAAGGTCGGGACGGACGTGCCGAGATAGGTGACATCGCCGACCAATGCGCGATAGGCAGGGTCGGTCGCGAGCGCCTCTCGAAACTGTTCCGGCGTCTTGTTGGCCAAGATCACGTCCACCCGGTTGATCGTAGGGTCCACGTTGCACTTGTTGCCGCGCGTGTCGTCGACGTCCTTCAGCACACCGAAGGCATTCGCGGAAAATGCCAACATCACAACACACGCGGCGAGTTCGCGCGGCAGCGATCGTTTGCAAACTGCGCTCATCGTTCGGTCCACCCTAGCGAATCAGCCCAAGCCATCGTTCACCGGCATGTTCTCGGGCTCCAGTTTCAACCCGGAAGCTTCCGCCTGCAACATCAGCAGCTGCGCGAAATCCTCCTCCGTCATGCCGCGCCCGATCAGCGTCTGGACGATGTCGCGGGTGAGCGAAGCCAGCGGCATCGGCACTTCGAAGCGCCGGCCCGCGTCGAGGCCGAGGTCGAGGTCCTTGCGCAACAGATGCGGCGTGAACGTGACCTTGAAGTCGAGATTGACGAATGCCGGCGTCTTGTAGCGCGTAAACGTCGAACCCATCACGCTCTGGTTCATGAAGTCGAGAAAGGCGTGGCGAGGCACGCCCGCCTTCTGCGCAAGCACCGTGATCTCGGCGAGCGATTGCGTGACGACGCCGAGGAAGACGTTGTGACAGATCTTGACGATGCGGGCGAGCTCGCCCTCGCCGACATAGCTCGCCGCTGGGGCGATCATCTTGAGATACGGCAATGCGGCGTCGAACGCGGCCTTCGGTCCCGAACAGACGAATGAAAGGCGGCCCGCCTTGATCACCTTGGCGTTGCCCGAAACCGGCGCCGCCAGCATCTGGACGTCGCGTGCTTGCAGCAAGCGGCGCAGCTCAGCCGAGCCCTCGAGCGAGATCGACGAGCATTCGATGAGCAGCCGCGGCACGCGTCCCGGATTCGACAGCAGACCGCGAGCACCGGCGACCACCTCCTTGACGTCGTCCCAGGTCGACACCATGCAGAACACGATGTCGCAGGCGGCGAGCTCGGGCAGCGCCGCGGCAACCTTTGCGCCGTGCTGCGCCAGCGGCTCGGCCTTCGAACGCGTGCGATTCCACACCGTGAGATCGGCGCCGCCCTTCGCGAGCCGCTCGGCCATCGCGTAGCCCATCCGGCCGATGCCGATCCAGCCGACGCGCGTACCGGAAGCCGCCGCGCTCACGGCTTTGCACCTGCCTCGACCCCGAACGGCAGATCGATCGCGAACAACCAGCGTCCGTCGGACTGGCGACGCACGACTTCGACGCTCTGACCTGTCATCTTCGCCGGCTTGCCGTCGGGACCGGTGACCGACAACTCCCATTTCGCGCTGACCACGGCGACATCGCCCGTTTGCGCCACGAGCCGCGGAGTCAACGTTATATGGGGCTTGCCCGCCAAGAAGCCCGCCAGCGACTCGCGGATCGCTGCGGTGCCGGTGACGAGCTTGTCGGGCATCGGCGTGAGCGCGGCCTGCGGTTCGTAGAGCGCGACGAGCGCGTCGAGCGAGCCCGCGTTGAGCGCCTCGGCGAACAGTCGGTCGACGTCTTCGGGTGTGCGTGCGGTCATGGGGGCTCCTCAGCTGACATGGGATCGATGATACTTGCACAGTGCTACTGTTTACCGGCGGTTAAGGGGCGACGCGAGAGCGGCGCCCTCTTCAACCGGCGGAGTTAGTACGTCGCCGCGTGGAATCCGAGCTTTATCGGAAGCTTTATGCGCGGCGACGTACTAACACTTAATAGGGATTGGCGATCGGCAGCTCCTGCGCCGGGTAGAGTGAAATAACCTTCGGCCCGCTCGGCGTCAGGATCACCTCTTCCTCGATCCGCGCAGCGGAAATCCCGTCGGCAGCCGGGCAATACGTCTCGACCGCGAACACCATGCCGGCCTTGAGCTCGATCGGCTCCTTGAGCGAATTGAGGCGCGACACCAGCGGCCGCTCGTGCAATCCGAGTCCAAGGCCGTGGCAGAAGTTCAGGCCGAACGCTTCCATCTCGCTGGCGAAACCGATCTCCTGCGCCTTCGGGAACGAGCGCGCGATCTTGTCGGTGGTGACGCCGGGCTTGAGCAGATCGATTGCGCGATCCATCCACTCGCGCGCCTTGCGGTACGCGTCGCGCTGGGCGGCAGTGGCCATTCCGACGTTGAACGTGCGGTAGTAGCAGGTCCGATACCCCATGAACGACTGGATGACGTCGAAGAACGCCTGGTCGCCCGGTCGGATCAGACGGTCGGTGAAGTTGTGCGGGTGCGGGTTGCAGCGCTCTCCGGAGATCGAGTTGATCGACTCGACGCAGTCGCTGCCCATCTCATACAAGCGCGCGGTGGCGAGCGCGACGATCTCGGACTCCTTGACCCCCGGCTTGAGCGCCTCGGCGATATCCTGGTAGACGCCGTCGACCATCGCCGCGGCCATGTTGAGCAGCGTGAGCTCGTCGATGTTCTTGACCTCGCGCGCTTCGAGCAGCGTCTGCTGGCCGTCGCGCACCTCGATCCCGAGCTTCTGCAATTCGAAAAGCATCGGCGGCTCGACGACGTCGAGTCCAAGCGGCATCGATGCCACGCCTTCGGTGTCGAGCAGCGCCTTGATTTCGCGCGCGGCCTCGCGGAAGAGCGCGCCGTCGCCGCCGACGGCGCCGCGCAAGCCCAGCAGCCCCGCGCGGCAATGATCGTGGTGCAGCCATGGCGCGTGCAGTCGATGATGCTTCGCCGCCGAGCCGAAATCCCAGATGTAGGGATCGCCGCTGCCGGTCAGGAGCGCATAGCGCGTGAGCTTGTCGCGCGCCCACTCTCCGATCACGGTGCTCGTGATATAGCGAATGTTGTGCTGGTCGAAGCACAGCAGCGCGCCCAGGCCCGAGTGGGCGAGCGCCGCGCGGATGCGCGAGAGCCGGTAGTCGTGCAGGCGCCGGAAATTGACGCGTTCCTCGAAATCGACTTGCGTATGGCCGGGCGCCTGCAGCGGACGATCCCAGCGGTGATGCGGATCGATGTCGTCGGGACGGAGGCTCCGGGGCTCTGCGGCTTTTTTCCTCGCCATTGCGGCATTCCTGATCAGTGCATCGAATTCGTAGCCCGGGTTGAGCGACGCCATGCCCGGGAATTTTGCGATCGTGGCCCCGGGCATCGCGCTTCGCGCTCAGCCCGGGCTACGCCCGCGTCAGCGCTTGCCGAACGCCTTCTCGTAGTAGCCGAGGTCGACGTATTTCATTGGGTCGGTGAGCGATCTCTGCGGCGCGCCGTATTTGCTGCGCAGTCCGAGGACGGTCCGGATGCCTGCCGCATCGGGCGCAAGGTCGCGCGCGAGGCCACCCCTGTCGGCGAGCAGCAAGTCGTAGGACTGACGCGCCAGCGCGGGTGTCATGTCGCGGATGTTGGCGATCAGCAGCGCTTCCGCGACGTCGCGGTTCTTGCGGTCGTAGAGCCAGTCGGTCGCGGCCTTGTACGCGCGCAGGAAGCCGACCAGCGCAGCTTCGTGATCGCGGGCCCAGCCGCGGCGCGCAAAGCCCGCGGTGCCCGCGTACGCCCCGAACGATTCGGCGCTCGCGAGCACGACAAAGCCGCGATCGCGCGCTAGCAGCTCGAACGGCGTGCGGAGCAGCGTCGCGTCGTGCTTTCCCGCGATCAGGTCGCGGTAGCGGTTGGCCGTGCCGCCGGCGCGGACGAACGTCACGTCGGTCTCGGCCAACCCGCCGCGGACGAGGAGCTCGCGCAGGACGAATGCGAAGCCGGTGGTCATCGCGTCGACCGACAGCGTGCCGCCCTTGAGCCCTGCGACGTCCTTGATGCCCGGGCGCGCCACGATCGAAAGGAATCCGCTGTCGCCGCTCATGAATGCGAACAGGTCAGGATTGTCGGCGATCTTCGCTTCGCCCTGTCCTTCCTGGTAGGCGATGAGGTTATCGATCGTCGCCAGCGCGATGTCGAATTTGCCGTCGAGCAGCGAAGTGACGAGGAACGCCGAGGTGGGCGTGTAGGTGAGCTGCACCGAAACGCCGTTTGTTTCGAAGAAGCCCTGTCGCTGCGCGGCCCAGATGGGCAGATTCCAGCCGCCGTCGAAGGCGATGACGCGCAGCGGTGCTGGCGCCGGGGCAGGCGCCTGCGCGTGCACTGCGACGGCCGCGATGGAGGCGACGAGCGCGATGCCGAACACGCGGAAACGCATGCCTTCCTCCTGGTGCGCGGCGCGGGATCGGCGAAGCGCCGCGGGAGAGGCGATTAAATCACAACGGCGCGCACGCCGCGCGATGGAAAGCGGGCGGCTTCCTCGGACCCGCCACGCAAGAGCGCGCGGCGCGCGCCACTCACGCCGCGCTTGCCGTGCGTGGGCGCACGCGCGGGCGCACGCGAGTCGCACGGCGCGGCGGGTTGGCCGCTAATCCTGCGACGATGGTGTCGACCAGGCTCGACGCCCGCGCTGCCAAGTCGTACGCGCCCTTGTCGAACACCCACTCGCGCATGATCCCGCTTATGTAAGCGTGCAGAAGGCGTGTGGCGAGAGCGGTATCGGTGTCGGCCGGCAATTGCCCGCGCGCGACTGCCTGTTCCAGGATGCTCTCGACGTTCGACAGGCAGTCGCAGCGGTCACGCTCCTGGCGCCCGGCGAAATCCGCGAGCTCGCCAGTGAGCTCGGTATGGAATATCACCTCGAAGACCGCCTGCGCGCGCGGATCGGTCGCCAGCCGGACGAGGGCTGAGACGGCGAGCGCACGCACCGCTCCCAGCGCATCGTCGTGCGTTCTGCCGCCTGCCTCGACCAGCATGGCGTCGAGCGGCGAAGTTGCGCGCTCGCACATGGCGCCGAATAAGTCCGCTTTATCCCTGAAATGCCAGTAAACTGCGCCGCGCGTCACGCCGGCAGCGGCCGCGACTTCGGCGAGCGAGGTCTTTGCCACCCCCCGATCGCGGAATACCCGCTCGGCTGCGTCGAGCAGTTGTTCGCGCGTGACAGCGGCCTCAACTTTGGTTTTGCGGACCATCTGAGCTTCTGGCTCCGGACTCTTACGAACAAAAATCCCGTCCTGGGGACTTTACAAACATGCATGATTGTATGTATTCTTGGGATTCCCCGCAAGTTGCACTGCAATAATCCGCGCATCTAGAGGAGTCGCTATGCGCCTAGCTTTCCCGATTTACCGTCCCGCCGCCGCATTGGCGGTCGCCGCGGCCCTAGCCGCCTGCGGGCAATCTCAGCACGTGGGCGTCGGCGGATTTCCGCCGGCCGAGGTAACGACGCAGGTTATTGCACCGCGCAATTTTCCTGTTGCGTTCGAGTATGTCGGGCAGACGCTGGGATCCAAGGACGTCGAGGTTCGTGCCCGTGTGACCGGGATCATCGAAAAGCGACTCTACCAAGAGGGAGCTTCGGTCAAAGCCGGTCAACCCTTGTTCACCATCGACCCGAAGCCCTACGCCGCGCAGGTCGCGCAAGCTCAGGCGGAGCTCGTCAGGGCCGAGGCGCAGAAGGCGCAAGCCGAGCGGGAGCGCGCGCGCCTCGCCCCGCTCGCCGAGCGCAAAGCCATCGGCCAGAAGGAAGCCGACGACGCGGCGTCGAATGCCGAGTTCGCTGCCGCTGCCGTGCAGTCCGCGCGGGCCAAGCTCGACGAGCTGAAACTCAACTGGGGCTATACCAACGTCGTCGCTCCGATCTCGGGCCTGTCGAGCCGGGCGATGAAATCCGAGGGCAGCCTCGCCACCGCGAACGACACGTTGCTCACGGTCATCTCGCAGACCGATCCGATCTGGGTCGGCTTCAGCGTCTCCGAAAACGAGCAGCTGCGGCTGACCCGCGCGGTTGCCGCTGGGGCACTCGCCCTGCCGAAAGACAACGCCTACGACGTGACCATCAAGCTCTCCGACGGCTCGACGTTTCCGCGCCGCGGCCGCATCAACTTTGCCGACACGCGCGTGAACCCTTCGACCGGAACCTATGAGATGCGCGCGGAGGTGATCAATCACGACGCTGCGCTGAAGCCCGGCCAGTTCGTGCGCGTGGTGCTGCGCGGCGCCGAGCGCAAGAACGCGCTCGCCGTGCCGCAGGTGGCGGTGCTCGATGGCCCGCAGGGAAAGTTCGTCTACGTCGCCGCCAAGGACAAGGATGGCAAGGACATCGCGCAACCCCAGCCCATCGTGGTTGGCGACTGGGTCGACGCCGACGGCGGCAATCTTTTCGTCATCGACTCCGGACTGAAGGCCGGCGATAACGTGATCGTCAACGGCGTCGCCCGGCTCCAGCCTGGCGGTCCGATCAAGCTCGCCACGTCCGCGCCCGCGTCGGGTGCGCCCGTTGCGCCGTCCGGCAGCCCCGCCAAGGCTCCTTCCGGCGCCGCGTCGAAATAAGCGCAAGGGAAAACCATGTTCTCGCGCTTTTTCATCGACCGCCCGCTTTTCGCGGCGGTCATCTCGACTTTCATCGTGCTCGCCGGCCTCGCGTCGATGCGCACGCTGCCGATCGCGCAGTATCCCGAAATAGCACCGCCCGTGGTCACGGTGCAGGCGGTCTACCCGGGCGCCTCCGCGCAGACGCTGGAACAGACCGTCGCGGCGCCTTTGGAAAACGCGATCAACGGCGTGCCGAACATGATCTACATGAGCTCGAACTCGGCTTCGAACGGCATCGTGCAGATCCAGGTCACGTTCGAGATCGGCACCAACGTCGACATCGCCGCGGTCAACGTCAACAACCGGGTGAAGCAGGTCGAGCCGCGGCTGCCCGAGGAGGTACGCCGGCAGGGCGTCACGGTCGAGCGCGGCAGCTCGTCGTTCCTGCAGGTGCTCGCGTTCTACTCGCCCGACGGCCGCTTCGACGACCTGTTCACGTCGAACTACGTGACGCTCAACGTGCTCGATCAGTTGAAGCGCCTGCCCGGCACGACCAACGTGCAGATCTTCGGCGCGCACGACTACGCGATGCGCGTCTGGCTGAAGCCCGACCGGCTCGCGCAGCTCAAGCTTTCTCCCGCCGACGTCATCGGCGCCCTCAACGAGCAGAACGCGCAGTTCGCCGCCGGCAAGGTCGGACAATCGCCGATCGATCAGAAGCAGGAGCTCGTCTATACCATCACCACCCGCGGCCGGCTGTCCGATCCCAAGCAGTTCGAGCAGATCATCGTGCGCGCCAATCCCGACGGCTCGATCGTGAGGCTCGCTGATGTCGCGCACGTCGAGCTGGGCTCGAAGGATTACGAGTTCATCGGTCGCGTGAACGGCAAGCCCTCTACGCTCGTCGGCATCTTTCTCTCGCCCGGCGCGAACGCGCTCGACGTCGCCAAGAGCGTCAAGGAGCGGATGTCTGAGCTCTCGAAGCGTTTCCCCGAGGGCCTGACTTACAGCATTCCGTACGACACGACGCTCTTCGTCGAGGTGTCGATCCGCGAGGTGTTGAAGACGCTGGGCCTGGCGATGGTGCTCGTATTCCTGGTCGTCTACCTCTTCCTGCAGAGCTGGCGCGCCGCGTTCATTCCCTTCGCCGCGGTCCCGGTCTCGCTGATCGGCTCTTTCGCCGGTATCTACATGCTCGGCTATTCGATCAACACGCTCACGCTGTTCGCCATGGTGCTCGCGATCGGTATCGTCGTCGACGACGCGATCATCGTGCTGGAGAACGTCGAGCGGATCATGCGCGAGGAGGGCCTGGCTCCCCGCGATGCCGCGATCAAAGCGATGCGCGAGGTGACGGGACCGATCATCGCCATCGTGCTCACGCTGACCGCGGTGTTCGTGCCGATCGCGTTCCTCGGCGGGCTGACCGGCGAGCTCTACCGCCAGTTTGCCGTGACGATCGCGATCTCGGTGATCATCTCGGGACTGGTCGCGCTGACGCTCTCCCCGGCGCTCTCGGCGCTGCTCCTGCGTCCCCACGAGGCGCCGAACAAATATTTCGCGGCTTTCAATCGCTGGTTTGTCGCCGTCACCCACCGTTACAGCGACGGCGTCGTGTGGATGCTCCGGCGCGGGGTGATCGGCGTTGTGCTCTTCCTCGTCATGGTCGCGCTGACGATCGGGCTGTGGCGATTCACGCCGGGGAGCCTCGTTCCCGACGAGGACCAGGGCTGGTTCTTCACGACGGTGATTCTGCCCGATGGCGCGACGCTCGAGCGAACCGACAAGGTCGTGGCCGAAGTCGAGAAGGCGATCCACTCCAATTCAGCCAACGCGTACGTGATCGCGTTCACCGGGTTCGACTTCCTGGGCGGAGGGTTCCGCAACAACGCGGCTTCGATCTTCGTCACGCAGACGCACTGGGACGAGCGGAAAGTCACCACACCGCAGCTCGTCGGCGAGGTGTTCGGGAAGACGGTGGGTATCAAGGAGGCGCTGGTGCTGGCGTTCAACCCCCCGCCGATCTTCGGATTGGGCACCGCGGGGGGCTTCGAGTTCTACATCCAGAACCGCGGCGATGGCGGCTCCAAGCGGATGTCCGA
>WNGE01002374.1_pt1 | contig 23551 bp, 26 predicted proteins | sample 5400651 | NCBI WGS metagenome assembly WNGE01 (sample SAMN13153370, study PRJNA577476) | soil metagenome | isolation source: 60 cm soil or saprolite under grassland replicate 2 | place: USA:California | collected 2016-06-15
AGTTCAGGTGGTGCCCGAAGCGGCGGCCGAGCAGGTCCTCGGGGTCCAGGCCGTTCTCGAACATCGACGGGGTCGCCCACTCCGAGGTGATCACCGTGTCGTAGTCCAGGTGCCACCAGACGTCGTAGCCGAACCACTGCCGGACGGAGGCGAGCGCGAAGCGTTGGTGACCGCCGACTACAACGCGGAGATGATCGAGCACATCGCGCGCTTCCCGCGCGTGCGCGACCACGCGATCTTCGTCGGCAACCCCGACGACATCGTTGCTGACGCGTTCGGGCCGAAGCTACCTTTGATCCGCGACTGGACGCGCGAGCACTACTCCTTCGCCGGCTACACGACCGGCTTCGATCCGTCCGACTTCGCCGACCGTCAGGCGCTGCGGCATGAGCTCGGCTACCGAGACGACGAGCAGGTCTGCATCGTCACCGTTGGCGGCTCCGGCGTCGGCGGGCACCTGCTGCGGCGGGTGGTCGAGGCGTTTCCGGAGGCCAAGCGGCGAGTTCCGGCACTGCGGATGGTGGTCGTCACGGGCCCGAGGATCGATCCGGGCACGCTCCCGCAGCACCAGGGCCTCGAGCTGCGCGCCTACGTCCACGAGCTGTACCGGCACCTGGCCGCCTGCGACCTCGCGGTCGTGCAGGGCGGACTGACCACCTGCATGGAGCTGACCGCGAACCGGAGGCCGTTCCTGTACTTTCCGCTCGCCCACCACTTCGAGCAGAACTTCCACGTCGCCCACCGGCTCGACCGCTACCGGGCGGGCCGGCGGATGGACTACGCCACCAGCGACCCGGACGCGATCGCCGCCGCCATCGCGGACGAGCTCGGCAGCGCCGTCGACTACCGCCCGGTCGAGACCGACGGGGCCGCTCGCGCCGCGACCCTCATCGCCGACCTGCTGTAGGAAAGCCCGCGGCGCGTCGCCCCGCACCCGCCGGAGCGGCACGGGGACGCCTTGCCCCTTCCGCCGCCACGACCCCGCGCGCGTCCCCGCAGCCGCCGCTTGCGAACCGGTGTGATTCACTTTCTGGTCGATGGCCTGTACCTCCGCGGACGGGAATGCGGCGATGATCTGGTGAACGAGTGGCTGGTGGCGGCGCTGGCCCTGCTGGCGGGGCTGGTCCCGTGCGGGATCGTCTGCCTGCGCGGCGAGCCGACCGAGCGGCTGGTGGGCCTGACCATGGCCGGCACCATCGACGCGCTGGTGCTGCTGCTGCTGGCGGTGGGCTACCAGCGCACCATCTACCTCGACCTGGCACTCGCGCTGGCGCTGCTGACCTTCGCCGGCGGGCTGGTGTTCGCCCGCTTCCTGGAGCGCTGGGGATGACGCCACGGGCGATCGCCGCCATCGCGCTGCTGGTGCTCGGGGTGGGCATCGAACTCGCCTGCTGCGTCGGCGTGCTGGTGATGCGGGGGGTCTATGACAAGCTGCACTACACCGCCCCAGCCAGCACCCTGGGGGCCTTCGCCATCGCCGGAGCGGTGCTGCTGCGAGAGTCGATCGTCCAGTACGGGCTCAAGACGATCCTGATCACGCTGGCGCTGCTGATCACCAACCCGGTGCTCACCCACGCCATCGCCAGGGCAGCGCGCATCCGCCGCTTCGGCGCCTGGACCGTGCAGGGCAGGGAGGAGGACGAGGTGGTGGAGATCGATGTGGAGCGACGGTGACCGAGCTGGGCGATCCGTGACCCTGGAGGTGGAGAAGCCGTGACGGTCCTGCTGGCGGCGGTGCTGCTGCTGGTCGCGGCGGCCGGCACCGCGGTGGTGCTGGTCCGCGACCCGGTCAACCAGGCGATCATGGCCAGCTTCTTCGGCCTGTTGCTCGGCCTGGCGTTCCTGGTCCTCCAGGCCCCTGACGTGGCGCTGTCGCAGATCACCGTCGGCGCGGTCGCGCTGCCGCTGATGATCCTGCTGGCGCTGGCCAAGGTACGGCGGAGCAGACGATGACCCCGGTGATCAGGCGCCGCGCCTTCGTCCCTGCCGCTGCGGTGGTCGGCGGGCTGCTGGTCTGGGGCGCGACCGGGCTGCCACCCGTAGGCGTGTACGGGGGCCCGTACGGCCTGGTGCTCAACCAGGTGGCCGTGGCCGAGCGGCATGCCACCAATGTGGTCGCGGCGGTGACCTTCGACTACCGCGGCATCGACACCATGGGCGAGGAATTCATCCTGTTCGCCGCCGTGATCGGCGTGGCGATCCTGCTGCGCGCCATGCGCGGGGAGGCCGAGCACGAACCGCAGGAGGAGGCCAGAGGACGCCGCGTGCCCGGCACCTCCAACGCGGTCCGCGTGGTCGGCCTGGCGCTGCTCGGTCCGATCGTGCTGTTCGGCATCTACGTGGTCGCCCACGGGCACCTGACCCCGGGCGGGGGCTTCCAGGGCGGCGTGGTGCTGGCCACCGGCGCGCTGCTGGTCTACCTGTCCGGCGAGTACGTCACCCTGCGCCGCGTGCAGCCGGAGCACAGCATCGACCTGGGCGAGGCGCTCGGCGCCGGCGGCTACGTGGTGGTGGGCCTGTTCGGGCTGGTGGCCGGCGGCGCGTTCCTGGCCAACGCCCTGCCGCTGGGCACCGCGGGCACGCTGCTGTCGGCGGGGACCATCCCGGTCATCAACCTGGCCGTGGGCCTGGAGGTCGCCGCCGGCTTCACCCTGCTGCTCTCGGAGTTCCTCGAGCAGACGCTGGTGCTGGGACCGGGGAGGAGCGGCCGGTGAAGGTCATGGACCACCTCCCCTACCTGGTCTCGGCCTGGCTGTTCCTGATCGGCCTGTACGGCATTGTCACCAGCCGCAACCTGATCCACGCGGTCACCTGCCTGGCGGTGGTGCAGTCCTCGACCTACGTGCTGCTGCTGGCGATCGGCTACCGCCGCGGCGGCACCGCCCCGATCTTCCTCGACGTGCCCGTCGGGACCAGGGCGGTCGACCCGGTGGTGGCCTCGCTGGCGCTCACCGACGTGGTGGTCGGCGCGACCGTGACCGCGCTGCTGCTGGCCCTGGCGGTGCAGATCCACAAGCGGCTGGGCACGCTCGACCCCGACGAGCTGCGGGCCATGAAGGGCTGAGCGTGCCGGCACTGGCCGCTCTGCCCGTCGCCATCCCGCTGCTGGTCGCCGCCGCGCTGGTCGGGGCCGGCCCGCTGCTGCGCCGCCGGGTAGCCGACACCGTGGCGATCGTCACCGCGGCGGCGGTGACGGTGCTCGGCGCGGCGCTGCTGGCGCGCACCCTCGGCGGCACCACGGTCGTCTGGTTCGGCGGCTGGACCCCGAGGTCGGGCGTGGCGCTCGGCGTCGCCTTCGCGATCGACCCGATCGGCGCCGGGATGGTGACCTTCGCCGGCCTGCTGATGACTGCGGCGCTCACCTTCTCCTGGCGCTACTTCGACACGGTCGGAATCCTGTTCCACGCGCTCATGCTCGTCCTGCTGGCCGCGGTCGCCGGGTTCTGCTCCAGCGGCGACCTGTTCAACATGTTCGTGTTCTTCGAGCTGCTCAGCGTTTCCGCCTACGCGCTGGCCGGCTACAAGATCGAGGACCCCGGCTCCCTCCAGGGAGCGCTCAACTTCGCCGTTACCAACTCGGTCGGCGCGGTGATGGTGCTCACCGGTGTCGCCCTGCTCTACGGCCGCACCGGCGCGCTCAACCTCGCGCAGATCGGGACGACGCTGGCCGCGGCGCCCACCGACCGGCTGGTGGTGGTGGCCTTCGCCCTGCTGCTGGTCGGGTTCTTCGTCAAGGCCGCGGTGGTGCCCTTCCACTTCTGGCTGGCCGACGCCTACGCGGTCGCGCCGACGCCGGTGTGCGTGCTGTTCGCCGGGCTGCTGAGCGAGCTCGGCGTCTACGCGGTGGCGCGCGTCTACTGGTCGGTGTTCAGCGGCCCGTTCGGGGGGCACACGCCCGGGCTGCGCGCGGCGCTGCTGGCCGGAGCGGCGCTCACTGCGCTGCTCGGCGGGGTGATGTGCATCCTGCAACACCATCTGGCGAGGCTGCTGGCGTTTGCGACGGTGAGCCACGTCGGCCTGACGCTGCTGGGCATCGCGCTGCTGGAGCCGGAGGGGCTCGCCGGCGCGGCGCTGTACACCGTCGCCGACGGGCTGGTGAAGGCGGCGCTGTTCGTGCTGGTCGGCATCCTGGCCCACCGTTTCGGCACCCTCGAGGAGCTGGAACTCCGCGGGCAGGGCCGAGCGCTGCGATGGGCGGCGCCGCTGCTGGTGCTCGGCGCGGTGGGCCTGGCCGGTGTGCCGCCCTTCGGCACCTTCGTCGGCAAGGCCCTGATCGAGGAGGGAGCGGGCGGTGCCGCGCACTGGATGGCCGCGCTGTTCATGGTCGCCTCGGCGCTGACCGCCGGCGCGGTGCTGCGCGTGAGCGGTCGCGTCTTTGCCGGCTGGGGCCCGACGGTCTTCGGCGGCAGGGACGAGTCCGCCGAGGAGGCCGCCAAGCGGCACGGGGCGGAGGAGGGGGACGAGTTGCGGGTGTCGCGCAGCCTCATCGGCCCGTCCATGCTCGTGCCCGCGCTGGTGCTGCTGGGCTCCTCGATCGCGATCGGTATGGTGCCCGGCCTGTCGGACCGGGCCGTGGTGGTGGCCGCCCGCTTCGCCGACCGGCCGGCCTACGCCGGCGCCGTGCTCGGAGGGGCCAGGGCCGCTCCGACCGTGGCCGCGCCGACCCCGGCCGGAGGTCGCCTGGTCGCCGCGGCGCCATGGACGGCGGGCACGCTGGTGCTGGCGGTCGCAGGCGCCGCGGCCGCGCTGTTCGGCCGGCGACTGCCCTCCCGGCTACGGCGGCGAGGGCTGCGGCTGACGGTCCCCATGGTGCGGGCCCTGCGCGGGCTGCACAGCGGACAGATGGGCGACTCGGTGACCTGGCTGCTGATCGGGACCGCCGGCTTCGGGACCGTCCTGGCCGCCGTGCTCCGCTGAGCCGTGCGGCCCGGACCGTGGCCCGCCAGCTCGCGCAGGAGCCGCCCCTGCCCGTCCACATCGAGCAGGCCTGCGAGCTGGTCAGCGAGGACATGGTGGCCCAGGCGGCCTGCGGTGAACGGCCAGGGCGGCGTTACGTGCCGCTGGCCGGACCCTGGCTCCCGGGATCCGGCGGGGGCTGCGCCGCTTCGGCCGAGGGCTGCGCCGCTTCGGCCCGGCGGTGATGTGCCCGCCCGCCGAGCATGCCGCCGGCGATGGAGCCGAGCAGCATCGCGATCATCGACCAGATGGCCGCCTTGGTGGCGACGTCGCCGAAGGTGAGGCCCTGCCCCGGAGCGGCCGACAAGCTCGGCCGCCGGAGCCCGGTGCCGACGCTGACCGGCCCGGCCATGCCGAGCAGGAGCAGCCCGAGAAGCCCGAGCACCACCACGGCCAGCGCGAACACGCGAAGGCCATGCTGAAGGCCGTCGCGCCCGCCCAGCCGGGCCGCCACGTAGCCGCCGAACAGGTAGGCCAGCAGCGAGACCAGCGCGGCGCCCAGCGCGATCACGGTGGCCAGGCGGTGCCAGTCCCGCGGCGCGAGATCCAGCGGCATGCCGACGATCGCGAGCCCGGCCGCGCCGACGACCACGGCCAGCACCAGGAAGCTGCCGAACGCGGCCAGCACTCCGGCCACGGCGGCCAGCATCGACGCGCCACCTCGCAGCCGGCGGCGGTCGTCGATCTTCGGTTGTCGAGCGTGGCTCGCCGCGGGATGGGAGAACAGCAACAAGGACGTCTCCAGGCAGATCGAATGCGTCAATGACCCCGTTCAGGAAGTGGGGTGGCACCCTCCTGGGTGCCCTGTTTCCACCGCCGGGAAACGGCCGAGCGCGCCAAGCCGACCGCCCTATGGGTCACGCGGTGGTCCCCGGCAGGGCCGCCTCGCGCTCGACCCGCTGCTGGTCTTCCAGGCAGAAACGGGCGAATGGGCGCTCTTCCAGGCGCGCGGGCTCGATCGGCCTGCCGCAGGCCTCGCAGATCCCGTAGGTGCCCTTCTCCAGCCGCTCGAAAGCCGCCTCGACCTCCCGGAGCTGGGCTTGCACCTGCTCCAGGATGGAGACGTTCTTCTCGTGCTCGAAGACCTCCGTCCCGATGTCGGCGGGGTGCTGGTCGTAGTCGGACAGCTCGCCGACGCTGGCGAGATCCGCCGTCGTCTCGGGGTCGCCCCGCAGGTCGCGCTGCACGCTCAGCAGGCGCTCGCGCTCCGCTTCGAGCCTCGCGCGGATCTTGCGCTCGTCCCCACCCGTCCCTCAACAAACTCGGGCCGAGATCGCGGCCCGCCGTATCGCCTGACGCGGTGGTCGGGTACCTTGGACCTACGATGAGCCCTACAGCATCCCGCACCGGGCGCCGCGCTGACGACCGGCGCGGGGCCGAGCCCAGGCGCGGCACGGAGGTCAAGCGCAGCGCCCAGGACTACGAGCGCGAACTGCGCCGCCAGGAGCTTGCCATCGGCCGGTCGCTCACCAGCGTGCTGCCCAGCGACCGGCCCGCCAGGATCCGCGAGCTGGTCGAGGCGCGGCGCGTGATGTCCGGCGCCGTCCGCGACCTGCAGCGCCTGACCCGCGACCTGCAGGCCGACCTGGAGCGCTACAGCGCGCAGCGCTCGCACACGCAGCGCGAGGTGCTGGCCTTCGAGGCGGTCGCCGGCGAGATCGAAGAGGTCCTGCTGCGCTGGGAGGCGCGCCTCGAGCAGCTCAGCGCCACCATCGAGCGCGCCAACCGCCGCCAGGGCAGGCCCGCCGGTACCCAGGGCCAGGGCAGGCCCTCCGGGACGCAAGGCCAGGGGAGGCCGTCCGGGACGCAGGGCCAGGGCAGGCCCTCCGGCACCCAGGGCCAGGGCAGGCCCGCCGGCACGCAGGGTCAGGGCAAACCGGCGGGCGGTCAGGGGCGGACCAACCGCCGGCAGGGCGGTGGCAGGCGCGGCGGGCCGGGAGGCCGCTCCGCCGGTGGAGGCGGCCGGCCCGACCCACCACGAGCTGGCTGAGCTTCAGCGGCGGTCGTCCTCGTCATCCAAGGAGACGGGCAGCGACTGCTCGTAGGCGTCGGCCTCTGGCGTCTCGTCGCTGATGCGCGGCCGGGGCCGCTCGTTCTCGTCCGATCGCACGACCGGATCGTGCTGGTCGTGGGCATCGGCCTCTGGGACGGCATCGCTGCTCATGAAGGCTCCGTCAACGCTTCCTGCGGTCGGTTTGGCGCTGCTTGGCGGCGACCGCCTTGGCGAGCTCCTCTTTGGTCATCCGCGAACGGCCTCCGACGCCCAACTGCCTGGCCCGTTCCATCAGCTCCTGCTTGGAGTTGCCGATCATGTCGACGCCACCGGCGGTGCCGCGGGGTCGGGAGCGCGACGCCGGCGTCCCTTGTGCAGCCTGGGGATCGGACGGGCCCTTCCTCCCCTTCGGCTCCCAATGGTCGCCCCGCTTCTCGTGCGTGTGCTTGAGTGCGGAATAGGCGGTTCGGTGAGCTCGCTCCCCCTCACCGTAGGTCTCGACCGCGCTGTCGTGGGCCTTGGCCCAGGTGCGCTTCGCCTTGTCGTCGGACCGCTGGATCGTACTGGGAAGCTCTTCTTCGCGCTTGGTGGCAGGCATTGTGCTCACCCCCTTCGCGAGCTTGGCTACCCGTTGCGAGGCGGCCTGAACCCGGTCAGTCCCTCCGCTCGGGAGACGGAAGCGGCTCCGGGTGGCCGAGCGTGCCCAGTTCGGCGACGTCCCGCGGGAAGGCGGCGGCGACCGCCCAGTCGAGGCCGACGCGGAGCCGCCGCGTCCAGGTCGGCAGCGCGAACCAGTGATAGGTGCGGGTCACCAGCCAGCCCAGCAGGCCCGAGACCGGCATCCCCAGGACCTTGCCGACCCCGTAGTGCTCCGACAGGTTGACAAGCAGGCCGAGCCCCGCGAACGCGAAGCTGCGAGGCTGCCCGTGCCCCAGCGTGGCCGCCAGATTGTCGGCGCAGACCCGCGCCTGGCGCAGGGCGTGCTGGGCTGTGGGCGGGGCCGTCCCCGGCTTGCGGCCGGCGATCGGCACGGCGGCGACATCGCCGACCGCGAAGACGTCGTCGCGGCCGGCCACCATCAGGCGCTCGTCGACCACGACGCGGCCGCGCTCGTCGGTGGCCAGGCCCAGCTTGCCGGCCAGCGGGGAGGGCACGACGCCGGCGGTCCAGACGATCGTCGAGGCCGGCATCCACTCCCCGTCGGTGAAGCGGACCCAGTCAGGCCCCACCTGCTCCAGCGTGGTCCGCAAGCGGATCTGGACGCCCCGGCCGCGCAGCACCTGCAGGGCAGCCTCCGAGAGGCGGCCGCCCAGCTCCGGAAGGACCCGCGGTGCCATGTCCGCCAGCACCCAGCGGGTGTCGCTCTGGCGCAGCGCCGGGTAGAGCCGAACCGCGCGGCGCACCAGCGCCTGCAGCTCGGCGACCAGCTCGGTGCCGGCGTACCCGGCGCCGACCACCACGAAGCCCAGCCGCGCCGCACGCTCGTCGGGATCGTCGGCGGCGTCCGCCAGCTCGAGCTGCTCCAGCACGTGGTTGCGCAGGTGGATGGCCTCGGCCAGCGTCTTGAAGCCGACCGCGTGCTCGGCGAGGCCAGGGACGGGGAACATGCGGCTGACCGAGCCGAGCGCCACCACCAGGCGGTCCCAGCCGATCGAGCGCTCCGCCCCGCCGGCGGACACGTAGGTGCAGGTGCGGCGGTCGAGGTCCACGGCGGTGACGTTGCCCACCCGCACGCGCGTGCGTCGCAGCGCCTGCCGCAGCGGCACCACCACGTGACGAGGCTCGATCGTGCCGGCCGCCGCCTCCGGCAGCAGCGGCGTGTACAGCATGTAGTTCTCGGGGTTGATCAGCACGATCTCGGCCTCGCCCTGGGGCAGCCGCCGCTCCAGGCGCCGGGCGGTGTACATGCCGCCGAACCCGCCGCCGAGCACCAGGACCCGTTTGGGTGAGGTCGTGGAGGTCATTTCACCACCGTACCGGCGATCGCGGTGGTCCGAGCCGTTTCAGGGCGGTGGTTGACGGCAAATCGAGGGCCAGGACCAGCAGGGGCCGAGGAGGTCAGCGATGGCGCAGAAGCAGCAGCAACAGCGAAAGTCGGGCGACCCGTTCGAGGCCCGCGGGCGCTCCAACGGTGGCAGGCGATCCAGCCAGCTACTGCTGCACCAGGAGGGAGTCGAGATCCAGCGCTTCGGCACCATCCGCGACCTCCCGATCGCACTGGATCACAAAGCGCGGGCGGCGAGCTGCGAGGCGCTGAACCAGACCCTGGCCGACTCGATCATCATCTACAACCTCTACAAGAAGCACCACTGGCTGGTGCGCGGCCACACCTTCTACCAGCTCCACCTGCTGCTGGACAAGCACGCCTCCGAGCAGCTCCTGCTGGTCGACCTGATGGCCGAGCGGGTGCAGACGCTGGGCGGCATCGCCGTGGCCGACCCCAGGCACGTCGCCGAGGTCACCAGCATCCCCCGGCCCCCCGACGGCGCGGAGGAGGTCCCGGCGATGCTCTCGCGCCTGCTGGAGGCGCACGAGGTGATCATCGCCGAGGCCCGCAAGGGCGCGGAGAAGGCCGAGCAGGTCGGCGACCAGGGCACCAACGACATCCTGGTCTCCGACGTGCTGCGCACCAACGAGCTGCAGACCTGGTTCATCGCCGAGCACCTGGTCGACACGCCCCTGGTGAAGGCGTAGCGGTCGCGGGCCCGGCCCCCGGTGGCGGTGCGCGCCGGGCCCGACGGGCAGGCCTCGGGCGCTACCGGAGCTGGTCGGCCAGGGCGGCGGGCTCGGTGACCGGCTGCTGGCACGCGAAGTGCTCGCAGACGTAGGCGGTCGCGTGGCCGTCCAGCGTGGGCCGGTCCGCCAGCAGCGGCACAGCCGCCAGCGCCTCCTGGTCGCCCGGCGCCGCCAGCGCGACCACCTGGTTGGGCCGGTACCGGCCCCGGACCTCCGCCAGCAGCGCGGCGGTGTCGGCGGCCTTCGGCTCGCCCACGATCGCCACCTCGCGCACCCGGGACAGGGCGAAGTCGGCGGCGCCGAGCGCGTACCCGAAGCCGGTCGGCGCCCGCGCCAGCAGCTCCCGCACCGAGCGCAGCGCACCCAGCGCCGCGGCCCCGTAGCGCTCCTCCCCGAGCAGGCGGCCGAGCCGCAGCAGCACGTCGGCCGCCACCGACGAGCCGGCCGGCACGGCGTTGTCGAACAGCTCCTTGGGCCGCACCACCAGCCGCTCAGCATCGCTGCCCGTCTGGAAGAAGCCGCCGCGCGGGTCCGCGAACAGCTCCAGGATCCCGTCCGCCAGCGCGACCGCCTCGCGCAGCCAGCGCGGCTCGAAGGTCGTCTCGTACAGCGTCAGGCACGCCTCCGCCATGCAGGCGTAGTCGTCGAGGTACCCCGGCCCGCCCAGGCGCCCCTCGCGCCACGCCCTGGAGAGCCGCCCGTCGGGCGCTCGCATGGTGCCGAGCACGAATTCCGCGCAGGCCGTCGCCGCCTCGACCAGGGCCGGCTCCGGCAGCACCCGGCCGGCCTCCGCCAGCGCCGCCACCGCCAGGCCGTTCCAGGCGGCCAGCACCTTGTCGTCGGTGGCGGGATGGACGCGGCTCGTCTCGCGGTGCTCGAACAGCTTGGCGGAGCCCTCGCGGATCGCGTCCTCCAGCTCGGCGACCGGGACGCCCGCCCGCTCCGCCACCGTCTGGGGAGGCAGCGGCGTCCACAGCACGTTGACGCCGTCCCAGTTGCCCTCGGGCGTCGCCCCGAACCAGCGGGCGACCAGCTCGCCCGCCACCTCCGACAGCTCCTGGAACGACCACACGAAGAACTTGCCCTCCACGCCCTCGGAGTCCGCGTCCTGCGAAGAGAAGAACCCGCCCTCGGGATGGCGCAGGTCGCGCAGCAGGTACCCGGCCGTCCGCCGGACCACCTCGCGGTACCGCTCCGCGCCGGTGACCTGCCACGCCCGCGCGTACAAGCGCACGAGCTGCGCGTTGTCGTAGAGCATCTTCTCGAAGTGCGGCACCAGCCAGCGGTGATCCGTCGAATAGCGGTGGAAGCCGCCGCCCAGCTGGTCGAAGATCCCGCCCGCCCCCATCCGGTCCAGCGTGAGCTGCACCATCTCCAGCGCTGCCGGCCAGCCCCGCAGGTGGCATCGCAGCAGGAACTCCAGCGTCATCGGCTGGGGGAACTTGGGGGCAGACGCGAAGCCGCCCCACTGCGGGTCGAACCCCTGCCCGATCCCCTCGAGCGCCCGCCGCAGCAACTCCTCGTCCAGCTCGCCCGCGGCGCCCGCGAGCGCGCCGGTCTGCATGGCCACGTGCTGGGCGACCTGCCTGCCCTGCTGGCGAGCGTCCTCGCGCCGGTCCCGCCATGCCTGGGCGACCGCCAGCAGCACCTTGCGGAAGCTCGGCATGCCGAGCCGGTCGGTGTTCGGGAAATAGGTGCCCGCGAAGAACGGCTCCCCCTCGGGGGTCAGCACCACCGTCATCGGCCAACCGCCCTGGCCGGTCATCGCCTGCACCGCGCTCATGTAGATCGCGTCGACGTCCGGACGCTCCTCCCGGTCCACCTTGACGTTCACGAAGTGCTCGTTCATGAGCGCGGCGGTCTCGGGGTCCTCGAACGACTCGTGCGCCATCACGTGGCACCAGTGACAGGCCGCGTACCCCACCGAGAGCAGGATCGGCTTGTCCTCCGCCTTGGCGCGCTCCAGCGCCTCCGGGCCCCACGGGTACCAGTCCACCGGGTTGCCGGCGTGCTGGAGCAGGTACGGGCTGGTCTCGTAGGCGAGGCGGTTGCCGTTGCGCCGCTCGGCTGGCTGTCCCATGTCGACCATGTCGATCTCCACGCGGTCCGGTGCCAGGTCAACGGCCACACTACGCGCACCAGCGCCGCCCGAACCGGGCATCCAGGGTGAAACCGCCGCCAGTTTGACCTGACAGGGCTCCTCCGGCGACCCTTGGCGTGCGAGCTCTCCCCCAGCCCGCGAGCCTGCTTGGAATCCGAGGAGCCAGATGGACGCTGTCAGCCGTTATGTGGCGGCCGTCATGCAGGACGACCACTACACGGAGCCTCGTTTCGTCGCATGGGTGGACCAGGCGATCGCCGAGATGCGCGACTGCCTCCAGGACCAGGGCCTCTACCTCGACGGCCAGGGTGTCGCCCCCGCCGCCCTGGTGATCCTGATGTACCTGCGGCAAGGACTCGACGAGTACGTCGTCTCCAACGGCCTCGCCCAGGAGGACGTCGCCATCGAGACCATGACCGGCGGCATGGTCGCGCTGGCCCACCTGATCCACCAGCAGCGCACGCCCCCACTGCTGCCCACCACCGGGCGCTCCTCCAACCCGATGGTCGGCATCCGGCGCGGCATACCCGGCGGCTCGGTCCTGCGCCGCCTCCGGCAGGCCCGCGTGGGCAGGGCCCTGCGCCTGCTCCGAAACGTCGAGGCCCGGCTCGCCTGGCTGCGGCGCGGCGAGGCCCAGGTTCAGCAGGAGCTGACAGGCTGCCTCGACCCGGAGAAGCAGGTCGACCTCAAACGGCGCCTCGACCTCGTCCGCGAAGAGATCACCCGCACCGAGGGACTGCTCCGCTAGCGCCCACCCGTCGCCGCCTGGCCGCGGGTCGCTCATCGTGTCGCCGTGGCCGACCCCAGCCCGCCGGCCGCAACCGGCACCCTCAGCGGACGGTGGCGGTGCCGGGCCGGCGGCGCAGGACCACCGCCACGCCGCCGGCGGCCACCAGGAGCACGGCGGCGCCTGCAAGGACCCGCGGCCAGACAGCCGGCGCCCTTGCCGCCGCCCGGACCGGTGCCGGGCTCGCGCTCGACCCGGCCCGCGCGCCGGTGGCAGCGTCGCCGACGCTGGAGGCCGGCAGGGCCATCGGCGCCCTGTCGGGCAGGCCGAGCTCGATCAACTTGGCGCGCAGGCTGTCCGAGGCCCTGTACCAGCCACCTCTGGTGGCCTGGTCGAACACCGGCTGGCCAGGCTTGGTGTAGGTGACGGGCGCCCCGGCCGCATACGGGTAGACGTCCTGGCGGACCTTCCTGGCCGTGCCGGTGCCGTCCGGGATCGTCCAGGTGATCGTGTAGCGCGGGCCGAGCCGCTTGGCCGGCGTGGGAGCGGCCGCCAGCATCGGGTCGGGCGACTGCCCGAACATGGCTGGGAACAGCCCTGAGAGGTCGGCGAGCGTGCCGAGATCGGTGCCGCTGCCCGGCTCGCCGTCGCCTCGCAGGGTGATCGGCCCGTTCGGCCCGTTGCCCGGGCCACCCGGCCCGCCGCCGTCGATCGTGGCCGCCGAGGCTCCCTTGGCCAGCGCCGCCGTGGGCACCAGAGCCAGCAGCACCAGTGCGGCCACCCCGCCGGCCAGGACCAGTCCCAGGACGCGAGGCTTCACCTTCGGCATCTCCGGCTCCTTTCGTTGCCCCAGAGATCCTGCGTCGCATCCGGTACACCAGCCGGACCGGTCGGGTTCCCATCACGGGATGGAGCGCGCACGCACCACCGATGGCCGGGGACGAGCCTCTCGCCGCGAGCCTGCTGTGGCATGATGACGCTGCGCCCATGGGGAGGGCCGCGGGTCAGCGGGGCCAATCTCGTCGAGGTGACGATTATGCAGCGGTATCTGCTGATCCGGTCGTGGGGAGAGGTCTCAGAGGAGCAGATGCTCGACAACGGGCGTCGTTCCAAGGTGGTCAGGAACGAGGGTTTTCCCGACATCGTGTGGGAGCACAGCCACGTGGTGACCGACCGCGACGGCAAGGTCAGGTCGTACTGCGTCTACCAGGCTCCGAGCGAGGAGCGCCTGTACGAGCACGCCGCCGCTGTCGGTGGGCACTTCGTCGACGAGATGTTCGAGATCGGCGGCGACGTCAGCCCGGACGATTTCCCGGTCTGACGGTTCCGGGCCGTTCGTCCATGCGGAGATGGCCCACGTCGAGCACGATGTGCGCCCACGCCTGCAGGGCCACCGCCCGCTTGAGGTTCACCCGCCGCCACCGCTGGGGGTCCCGGCCCGCCAGGAGCTCGAGGGCCTGGTCGTAGAGCGCGACCGCGCGGGCCCGCTCCCAGCCGCGGTTCGCCTGGTCGCCGGCGTCCACGAGGCAGGACGCGGCCCGGTCCGGATCGCCCGCCTCCCGCCAGTGCCGTGCCAGCACCGCGGGCGGGACGCCGTCGCCGCCCGCCTCCTCCAGGTAGCGGGCCACCTGAAGGTGCTTGGCGACACGGACAGGGTCCGTCAGGGTGTCGTAGGCCACTTCGGCGAACAGCTCGTGGCGGAAGGCGAGCTCGCGCTCGCCGGGGACCGACGAGCGCATGCATGGCAGGATGAGTCCTCGCAGCTCCAGTGACTCGAGCGCCTCGTCGAGCTGGTCGAGCGGCAGTGTGCCCAGGCGCTCCAGGCCGCTGCGCCAGAAGCGGTCGCCCATGACCGAGGCGTCCACGGTCACGGCACGCTCGGCCGGCGGGAGCAGATCGAGCCGCGCCGAGATCACCGCACGGACGGTCGCCGGAACCTGGTCCGCGCCGTGGCGGCCCTCCGCGATCCAGGCGACCAGCTCCTCGACGAACAGCGGGTTGCCGCCGGCGGCCCGCTCGATCGTGTCCATCATCAGTGGGTCGTCCGCGTCGGCCTCGACCAGCAGCCCGGCCAGCTCGCGCACCTCGGGCGCGGACAGGGCGTCCAGCGGCAGCGCGGTGTAGGCGGACAGCCCGCCGCCCCAGCCGGGTCGGTTGTCGAGCAGCTCGGGCCTGGCGACGGCCACCATGAGCAGCGGCAGCGACCGGGCCCGCCCCGCCATCTCCTCCAGGAGGTCGAGCAGCTCGGCGCCCGCCCAGTGCACGTCCTCGAAGACCAGCACCGTGGGCTGGTTCGCCGCGACCGCCTCGAAGAAGCGCCGCACCGACTCGTGGATCACCCTGCGCTGGTCGGGCAGGGCGAAGTCCGCGATCAGCGAGAGGAGGGTGATGAGGTACTGGGCGGCGCGACCCTGCTCGTCGGTCGGGAGGAAGGTCGCCAGCCACGGCTCGAGTCTGCGCCGGACCTCACGCGGCGACCCGTTCTCGCCGGCATCGATGGCGGCGCGGACCATCTGCGCGATCGCCCCGTAGGTGGCATCGCCGTATGGGAACGACCTGCCCCGCAACACCAGCGACGGCCGCTCCTCGACGGTGGCGAGGAACTCGTGGCACAGGCGTGACTTTCCGATGCCGGGCGGCCCCAGGACGGTCACCAGGTGGGAACGCCGCTCCAGCACCGTCCGCTCCCAGATCGTGTGGAGCAGGCGCAGCTCGGCCCGGCGGCCGACCATGGGCGTGCCGGAGAGCGGACGCCCGGAGACCTGGCCGGCGTCGACGACCCGCCACGACGGCGGTCCAGCCGGGGAGCCGGAGGGCTCGATCTGCTCGTAGCGGATGGCGCGGCCGGCCGCCTGCCGCGTCGAGCCGCCGACGACGATATCGCCGGGCCGGGCCCGGCGGGCCAGCTCGCCAGCCCCCTCGGCGGCCGCTCCGCTGATCGTTCCCGCGCCCTCGCCGTCGGGCTCGACCGGTCCGGAGGCGGTTTGCAGCTCGCCCGTGTCGATGGCGACGCACACCGGGATCGCGGCGGACGGAAGCCGCAGGGACGCGGCCAGCTCCCGGATCGCCAGCCCCGCGCGGACCGCCCGCTCGGCGTCGTCCTCGTGCGCCACCGGAGCGCCGAACAGCGCCGTCACCGATGACCCGGTCGAGGCGACGACCTGCCCGCCATGGCGCCGTACCGCCCTGGCCACCTGCTCGAGGAAACTGCGGCCGACCTGCCCGAGCACGGCCTCCGACCGCTCCCGCCGGGGCTCTGCGATCCCGGCCACGAGCACCGTCGCCCACCGCCGCTCGTTCTTGAGCCCGCCCGCGTGTCCTGGGGCCGCGACGACCGGGGCGGGCGCCGTTCGGCCTGCCGCGGTCTCCGCACGGCCAGCACCGGCTGGCCACTCCAGGGTGGCGTCCTGGCGGAGGATCTGTTCCTCCAGACGCCGCAACGCCGGTCCCGGATCGATGCCGAGCTGCTCGGCCAGGGCCCGGCGCGCCTCCTGGTAGGCGTGCAGGGCGTCCGCCTGCCGGCCCGACCGGTACAGCGCGAGCATCAGCTGGGCCCACAGCCGCTCCTGGAGCGGCTGCTCGCGGGCCAGCTCGCGCAGCTCACCGACCACCGCCGCATGCAGGCCGAGGGCGAGGTCGGCCTGGATCCGCTCCTCGACGGCCACCGTCCGCAATTCCGCCAGGCGGGCGATCTCGCCCTGGGCGAAGGGCTCCGCGGCGAATTCCGGCAGCGCCGCCCCCCGCCACAGCCGCAGCGCCTCGCCGAGCAGGCGCCGGGCCTCCGCCGGCGCTTCAGCCAGGCGATCCCGCCCGCGGGCGAGCAGCTCCTCGAACCTGCGGGCATCGATGTCGCCCGGGTCGGCCCGTAGCTGGTACCCCGACGGCCCGGTGACGAGGATCCCACCCAGCTCGCCCTGCGGCCTGTCCGGTTCGAGCACCGTCCGGAGCTGGGACACGTATGTCTGGAGTGTCTTGACCGCCGTCTGTGGGGCGTCCTGTTCCCAGAGGCCGTCGACGAGCCGGTCCACCGGCACGGTCCGGTTGGCCTCGATGAGGAGCATCGCCAGCAGGCGTCGCTGCTTGGCCCGAGGCAGCGGCACCGTCTCGCCGCCGCGGACGAGCTCGAGCGGGCCGAGCATCAGGAACTCCATGGGTGCAACCTGTCGAATCATCCCAGCCGCCTTCGCCGCACTCTACCGCTATTCGACCGGCGTTCGACCGCTCCCCGGTATGACACCACCAGCGGCCATGGGACTGGAGGCCGCCCCGACCCGCGATACCACAGCAGAGGAGGACGGCGATGCCCGGCGTGTCCGGTTCCCGGCCGGCACGTGACCCCCGATCGTCCCTACCAGACCACAAGGAGCCATCATGGCGACCAGTACCATGCAGATGACCGACAGCGGCCGGACCTGGCTGCGCGAACGCCTACGCGGTGGGCTGATCGAGCCGGGCGGCGACGGCTACGACGACGCCAGGGCGGTCCACAGCGGCATGATCGACCGGCACCCCGCGGCCATCGCCTGCTGCGTCGACGCCGCCGACGTCATCGCCGCCGTCGACGCCGCCCGCGAGAACGGCCTGCTCGTCTCCGTGCGCGGTGGCAGCCACAACGTCAACGGCTTCGGCACCAACGACGACGGTCTGGTCATCGACCTGTCCCGGATGCACGGCGTGCAGGTCGACCCGCAGCGCCGCACCGCCCGCGTCGAGGGCGGCGCCACCTGGGGCGACCTCGACCACGCCACCCACGGCTTCGGCCTGGCCACCACCGGCGGGGTCGTGTCCACCACCGGGGTCGGCGGGCTCACGCTCGGCGGCGGCATCGGCCACCTCACCCGGGCGCACGGCCTCTCCTGCGACAACCTGCTCTCGGCCGACGTGGTGACCGCGGACGGCCGCTTCGTCACCGCCAGCCGGACGGAGCACCCGGACCTGTTCTGGGCGTTGCGCGGCGGCGGCGGGAACTTCGGCGTGGTGACCTCGTTCGAGTTCCAGCTCCACCCGGTCGGCACGGTGATCGGCGGCCCGGTGTTCTACGAGATCGGCGCCGCCCGCGAGGCGCTCTGGTTCTACCGGGACTTCATCGGCAGCGCGCCCGACGAGCTGGGCGCGTTCTTCGGGTTCCACCTGGCCCCGCCACTGCCGTTCCTGCCCGCCGACCGGCACGGCCAGCCGATGTGCGTGATCGTGGCCTGCTACGCGGGCGACCACGACACCGGCCGGGACGTCGTCCAGCCGCTGCTGGACTTCGGGCCCCCGGTTGGGCACCACCTCGGTCCCATCCCGTACCCGGCGCTGCAGAGCGCCTTCGACCCGCTCTACCCGCCTGGCCTGCAGCACTACTGGAAGGCCGAGTTCGTCAAGGAGCTCACCGACCAGGTCATCGACGTCCACATGACCTACGGGCCGCGCGTCCCCCACGTCTCCTCGGCCGTGCACCTCTACCCGATCGACGGCGCCGCCGGGCGGGTGGCCCCGGGCGATACCGCCTTCAGCTACCGGGACGCCAACTTCGCCACCGTGATCGCGGCCATGTACCCGGACCCGCGGGACACTCCCGCCAACGTCGCCTGGGTGCGCGAGTACCACGCCGCCCTGAGCGCCCACTCCGCGGGCGGCGCCTACGTCAACTTCCTGATGGAGGAGGGCCAGGAGCGGATCGCCTCGACCTACCGCGACAACTACCCGCGCCTCACCGAGGTCAAGAACGCCTACGACCCGGGCAACCTGTTCCGCATAAACCAGAACATCAAGCCACAGAGCTGATCGCGGCGGGCAGCTCGCCCGGGACCGGCGCTCCCGACAACTACCCCACGACTCGGATCCTGAGCGTCACGTTGTCGGGCTCGGACGAGATGTGGGTGACCGCGTAGATCCGGTCGCCGCCCCAGGCGAGCCCGCCGTCGACCAGCGTGTGCGCCCACGTCTCCTGGTCCGGCAGGTGCCCGAATTCGTAGGTGGCGATCGGTGTGGAACCGCCCGGCTCGAAGATGTACACATCCTTGTCGTAGGCCGCGTTGGAGCCGGCCGCGACCAGCCCGTCGGACCGGATGGCGGCGGCGTTGGGATAGGCGGTCGTCGGGTACTGGTGCACCTCGGTGAGATCGGCGGTGCTCAGGACCGGGTGGTAGTACGGCGCTCCGGACGGGACGATCACCTGGCTGCCGTCCGGTGTGACCGCCAGCTGCCGTACGGAGCCTCCGTCAGTCCGGCTCATCACCAGCTGGTGGAGCTCTGTCGGGGTGGCCTCGAACCGGAACAGCAAGGCCGGGTTCGTGCCTGTCTCGCCGGCGATCAGGATGTTGGGCTGCGAAGGCACCGTCGCCAGCAACGGAGCCGAGACGATCCTCGAGTCGGTATGGGCCATGCCCAGGTCGTACGCACGCGTCTCAGGGTCGACCTTGCCGATGCCGGCGGGAGCGTTGTCGCAGCCCCACCCGAACCAGAGCTGCCCGGCCGCCCACGCAACATCACGGGGGCACGTCGGCACACCGTCGTGGGTTCCGACGTAGTACCAGTCGACAGCGTAGGTCGCCAGATCGATGATCGCGATCCCGTCGCTGTCGACCAGGGCCACGTACAGCTTGGTGCCGTCCGGGCTGAGCGTCATCCCGCCGCCACCCCGGCCGATGCCGACGGTCTGCTGGTTGCCCCCGTCGAGGTCGGTGACGACCACGCTGTTGGTGCCCTTTCCCCCGCTGATGTAGACGCGGCCGCGCGCCTCGTCGACCAGCATGTCGCCGAACCCCGGCAGCGGGATCTTCACGTCCAGGTCCGACCCCGGCGTGGTGGTTGGCGGCGTGGTCGTGGTGGACGGCGACGTGGTTGCCGTGGTGGATGGCGAGGTGGTGGTCGTGGTGGTGTGCCGAGGCTTGTGGATCCTGGTGGTCGCGGAGGCGGCCGCGGTGGCCCCCGACGTGGTCGTGGTGGCGACGGACCGCCCATGCCCGGCGTGGCCGCCGCCCGACCGGTCGTTGAGCGCCTTGGCGGCAGCGGCTCCTCCACCAGCTGCCAGGACACCGACGAGCGCGAGCACGACGCCCACAAGCCACCTTCGTGTGTGCTGCCGTGCATTGGCTCTCCGGCCCATTGATCCTCCAGTCGTGGTCTGGACGCAGCCACCCATCGCCGCAACAAGGGGCCAACTCTACTTGGAGGCGAAAACGCCGCGCGAATCGGGCCGCTGATCCCTTCGGAGTGGGGAGGCCTCGGCGCCGGCCGGGTCAACGGTCATCGCGCGCCTCCCTTCGCGCTGGTCGGCTCGGCCGGTCCAGCCTCCGCGTCGTCGAGTCCCGTGCCGGGGTGGGCTCCGCGGAGGGACGGGCGGGCAGGACGAACCAGGCGAGGAGGGCACCGGCGACCGCGACCCCCACGGCCACCAGGCAACCCGCGGCGAAGCTGCGTTCGAAGGCCTGGATCGCCGCGCTGTGCAGCTGGTCGGCCGCCGTTTGCAGACCCGCGCCCGCGGCACGCTGGGCGGCGATGATGGCGCCGCCAACCGATCCCTTCGCCGCCTCCGCCGTGGCCGGGGGAAGACCCCTCGGCAGGGTGGACCCCAGGCGCGCCGCGTACAGCGAGGCCGCGACGCTGCCGATCACGGCCACGCCCAGCGTTCCGCCGAGCAACCGGGTGGCGTCGTTGACCGCGGAGCCCACCCCGGCCTTCTCCTTGGAGACCACGCCCATGATGGCCTCCGTCGCCGGCGCGCTGGTGAGACCCATCCCGGTCCCCAGCACCAGCATCTGGGCCGCGATCTCCAGGTAGCCGGACGCAGCGGAGGTGGTGGAGATCCACAGGAACGCGCTGCTCAGCAGGATCAGCCCCGAGGTCACCACCAGCTTGTTGCCGACTCTGACCGCGAGCCTGGTCCCGACCACCGACGAGATCGCGACCGAGGCGGCCACCGGCAGCAGCCGGACGCCGGTGGCAAGCGGGCTGTAGGCCTTGAGGAACTGGAAGTACTGGGTGACCAGGAAGATGAACCCCGACAGCGCGAAGAACGCCACGGTGACCGCACCGCTCGCCGCGACGAACCTCAGGTTCCGAAACAAGCTGACGTCCAGCATGGGATGGCGACGGCGCCGCTCGACGGCCAGGAACCCAGCCAGGATCGCGACACCGGCCGCGAACCCGGCGATGGTGCGCCCGGACCCCCAGCCAGCGTCGGGCGCCTCGATGATCGTGAAGATCAGGGCCCCCATCCCCGCGGCCGACATGACCAGTCCGGCCCAGTCGACCGGCGGAGCCGTGGGGTCGCGGGACGGTGGGACGACGATCGAGACGAGCAGGGCGATCCCCGCCGCAACCGGCGCCATGAACAGGAACACGCTCCCCCACCAGAACCGTTCGAGGAGCCAGCCTCCCATGATCGGTCCCAACGCGATCCCCACACCGGTCGTGGCGCCCCACAGCCCGATCGCCCGGGCCCGCTCCGCTCTCCGGGTGAAGATGTTGGAGATGATCGACAGGGTGGCCGGGAAGATCAGCGCGGCGCCGAGGCCCATCACGGCCCGCGCCGCGACCAGCTGGCCAACCGAGCTGCCGGCGGAGCCGGCCAAGCTGGCTGCCCCGAACAGGCCGAGGCCGGCCATCAGGATCCCCTTTCGCCCAAGCCGGTCGCTCAGGCTGCCGGCGGCCAGGATCAGCGCCGCGAAGACCAGGCTGTAGGCATCCACCACCCACTGCAGATCGGTGACCGACGCGTCGAGCTGGCGGACCAGGCTCGGCAAGGCCACGTTCACGATGGTGGTGTCGAGGCTGATCACAAAGGCCGCCATGCAGAGGGCGACCAGCGCAGGGCCTCGCCGGTTCGGTGACACGGAACTCGAGCGCTCCACTTGGACCTCCTTGGTCCGGGGCCTCGGTGCGGTCCACATGTGAGTATGGTTTCTCAAGTTCTAACACTCAAAACCATATCACGCTATCCTCTATCCATGACACGCCGAACGTTCGACCAGTACTGCCCGATCGCTCGCGCCCTGGATGTGGTGGGGGAACGCTGGAGCCTGCTCATCGTCAGGGAGCTGGTGCTCGGGCCGAAGCGCTACATCGACCTCCGCCGCACCCTCCCCGGCATGTGGACGAACCTGCTGGCGGATCGCCTCCGCCAGCTGGAGTCGGCCGGAGTGATCCGGCGGCGTGAGCTCCCGCCGCCGGCGGCCCGGACCGTGTACGAGCTCACCGATCGCGGCCACGAACTCGAACCGGTCCTGCTCGCGCTGGGCAGCTGGGGGATTCCCCTGCTGGATGCGGAGCGGGGAGCGGTTCCACTGCCCACGGCGGTGCTGCTGGGACTCCGGGCGTTCTTCAGTCCCCAGGCCGCGGCGCGAACCGATGAGCGCTACGCGTTGCAGGTCGGCGACGAGACGCTCACCGCCGTGGTCCAGCGTGGCCGGCTCGAGTTTCAGCCGGGCACCCCGGACGCACCCGCCGCCACGCTCCAGGCGGATCCCCAGGCCCTGCTCGACGTCCGCACAGGCCGGCGCAGCCTTACCGACGCGCTGGACAACGGCCTGCTCGAGTTCGAGGGGCAAGCCGCGGCCGTCCGCCGGCTGCGCCGGGCCTTCGCGCTGGAAACCAAACCAACTCGAGCCTGAACCGCTCCGCCAACGCCCAGCGCCCGCTCCGGCGCGGGTCCGGACATTCCCCTCTGCAGACAGGCGGTCAGAGAAGCCCGCCGGGATGGAGTGGGGCCAGCACGGCGACGCCGATCAGCGCGAGCCCTACCAGTGGGGCGAGCCTCCAGCCCCACCTCGCGACCCGCTCCACTGTCATCAGTGCGGCCAGCACGGCCATCCAGAGCAGGCTGGAGGCACCGACGGCGAACATCACCAGCATCAGCGCCCAACAGCTGCCGAGGCAGGTGATCGCGTACCGCCACGGCGGACTGGACGCGCTCCGTGCGGCGGCAAGAGCGCGCCGCTCGAACGGGGCCAGCTGGACCGTGCCGGCGAGCACCAGCGTGGCCGACGTCACCAGCCATTCCCGGTTCCCGAGCCACGCCCATTCGGCGACCAGCCGGTGGACCACGGCATCCCCGGCCAGCATGGCGACCGCGAACCCGGTCCACACCGCACAGGTGGTGGCCATCACGGCGCTGGTGGTGGCCCACCACCGGTGAGTCCGCCGTGCCCGGGCCGCCACCGCCGGTATCGCCGGGAGCAGCATCGTGGCGATGACCGTGAGCTGCCAGCTGCCCAGGAACGCGAGCAGCGTGCCCAGTCGAGGGGGCTGGCCCGAGCCGAGCACCACCGCGTGCGACGTGTGGCCGACTGTGCCGCTCGCGAGGATCGCCCAGGCCGCGGCGGCAAGCGACCCCAGCGCCGCCGCGACCGGGATGGTCTGGTCGAGACCCGTTCGGGTGGACAGTCCCGTTTCCGACATGGGGCGCTCCGCGGTCAGTCCGTGAAGCAGTAGGAGTCGCTGGAGGCGTCGCCGGCCTGCAGACGGGTCTGATGCACGCGCAGCCCGCGGAAGTCCTGGTCGTGGGGGAAGAACCGCGGGTCGGCCGCCAGCCCGCCGTGGTCGGGGTCGGCGTCCAGCCTGGCCATCCAGGCGCCGACCCCGTCGGGGTAGAAGATGTCGTGATGTCGGAGATCAGCGGCGGCACCGCCCCAAACGGCTGCAACGCGGGCGGCAGCTGGTCGGGGTTGGCGGGCTCGGCGGGGATGGTGATCACCTTGCGGGCCGCCCAGCGGTCGGTCTTGCCCTCCGCCAGGCTGGCTTCGTCGCGGTGCCACAGCCACACCGAGGCCGAGAGGTCCTCGACGCTGATCACCACCCCGACAAACCCCCAGGCCTTAGAGGGGTCGTGGGCGGGGCGCACCTCGAACACCAACTGGTGCTGGTCGCCCAGGTCGACCCGCTGGACCAGCGTGCGCTCCGACAGGCTCCAGAAGTTCAGGTGGTGCCCGAAGCGGCGGCCGAGCAGGTCCTCGGGGTCCAGGCCGTTCTCGAACATCGACGGGGTCGCCCACTCCGAGGTGATCACCGTGTCGTAGTCCAGGTGCCACCAGACGTCGTAGCCGAACCACTG
>WNGE01002293.1_pt1 | contig 23549 bp, 27 predicted proteins | sample 5400651 | NCBI WGS metagenome assembly WNGE01 (sample SAMN13153370, study PRJNA577476) | soil metagenome | isolation source: 60 cm soil or saprolite under grassland replicate 2 | place: USA:California | collected 2016-06-15
TCGGTGTCACTCCCCCAGCAGCCCAACCTGGATACGGAACGAGAGCTCGTCCTGTCCCAAGCAGTCGCGCAGAGGGTGCAGAAGGACACTCGCGTGAGCAGCGCCATCGACACGCTGCTGGAACAGGTCAAGGTTCAGGTTGTCACCGATACCGAGGTCATGGAAGTCAAGTACGACGATCCCGATCCCACGATCGCTGCCCGGCTGGCCAACGCCTTCGCCAAGGCCTACGTGGACTTTCGGAGCGAGCAGGCACTCGACCAGTTCCAGGCCGCGGCGGCCGCCATTCAGAAGCGGATCGACGGCGTCCAGAACAGCCTGGCCACGGTGAACCGGAAGCTCCACTCGGCTACCCGTCCTTCCAGGCGGGACACGCTGCAGGCTCAGCGGGATACCTTCGTCGCTCAACTCGCCGTGCTCCAGCAGCGACTCCTGGACCTCCAGTCGAATGCGTCCGTCGCCCAGAGCTCCGCCGAGATCGTCCAGCGAGCCGAGGTGCCGACGTCGCCTGTCAGCCCGAACAAGATTCGAAACGGGATCCTGGCCCTGTTCGCCGGACTGGCTCTGGGCGTCGGACTGGCGTTCCTCCGGGAGCGGCTCGATGATCGGATCAAGACCCGCCACGAGATGGAGCGCCGTCTCGGGGCTCCGGTCCTGGCGGCCGTCCCCAGGCTGGGTTCGTGGAGGCGAGGGGATTCGGCTCGACTGGTCATGCGGACCGAGCCCAAGAGTCCGGTGAGTGAGGCCTACCGGACACTGGGGACGAACATCCAATACTTGGCGTCCCAGCAGCCTCTAAAGGTGATCATGGTCACGAGCTCGCTCGGTGGGGACGGCAAGACCACCACGGCGGCCAACCTGGCCGTGGCCCTGGCTCAGGCAGGGAAGCGGGTGATACTGGTCTCCGCGGATCTCCGCCGACCTCGGATCCATCAGTTCTTCGGCCTGGCGAACGACGTCGGTCTGTCCAATGCCCTTTCGGCTACCATTTCGGCGGCCAAGCTGACCCGAGAAGCGGGGATCCCAACGCTCCGCCTCATCAACGCCGGGCCGGTCCCGGATGACCCCGCTGCGCTCCTCGGCAGCCAGCAGACGGGAGAATTCATCGACGGCCTTCGCCAAGTCTCGGATTTCGTGATCATCGACACACCACCGGTCCTGGCCGTGGCTGACGCCTCAATCCTGGCGCCGCTCGTCGACGGGGCGGTGCTCGTGATGGATGCGGAGCAGTCCAGCCGTTCGGCCCTGGGTCAGGCCCGGGATCAGCTCGAGAACGCGGGAGCCAACATCATCGGTGCCGTGTACAGCAACTTCGAGCCGGGCCCGAGTGCGTACTACCCCTACTACAACTACTACGCCCAGTACTACTCGGATGAGAACGACGTCGGAGCCAACGGCGGCAAGCTGCGAAAACGCCTGGCGCGACGCCCCCGCAGCAGGACCTACAGACGCGGCTCGTTGAACGGCCGACCGGATGGATCGACCAGATCCGCCACAGAGGATCTCATCGGGGGCCAGAGGAGCACTACCAATCGCTGATCATTCAGCCATCCCGCCGTCCTCTCCGATAGTTGAAGGAGCCCAAGGAAGCCCATGAGATCCTTGATCCGAACCGCCATCCGAGTACCCTGAGTCGGGTCTCAAGAGAGCCACCATGGACACGGAACTGAGCCCCCACCTCGCCCAGCGGAACTCCGCGGAACTGGTCGACAGCATCACCCGTCGAGCGGCGAACGTCGGCATAGTGGGGCTGGGCTACGTAGGACTGCCCCTACTGGTGTCGGCTTCGGCCGAAGGGTTCTCGGTCTTCGGTGTCGACACCGATCGGCAAAGGGTCGCCGCGCTCACCGAGGGACGCTCTTACGTGGTCGACGTCTCGGACGAGGAGCTGGGGGCGATCGACCGCGCGCAGTTCACCACCCAAGCTGCGGCCCTCCGGAACGTCGAGGTCATCATCATCGCCGTGCCGACGCCGCTGTCCGATGGCGTCCCTGATCTATCCCGAGTCAAGGAAGCTGCCAGCGATATCGCCGCGGTGTTGCAGCCCGGTCGCCTGGTGATCCTGGAGTCCACGACGTACCCAGGAACGACCGAGGAAGTTATCCGGCCGATCCTGGAGACGTCCGGCCTGGTGGCCGGGAGGGACTTCTTCCTCGGCTACTCCCCCGAGCGGATCGACCCTGGCCGGTCCAGAAGGTTCCGGGACACCCCGAAGATCGTCTCCGGGATCGGCCGAGCCGACACGGAGCTTGTGGAGCTTTTCTACAGTCAGCTCGTGTCGCGAGTGGTGACCACTCCCACTCCGCGAGAGGCCGAGATGGCCAAGCTGATCGAGAACACCTATCGCCAGGTGAACATCGCGCTGGTCAACGAGTTGGCCACGCTGGCCGGTGACCTGGGGGTGGACATCTGGTCGGCGATCGAAGCGGCCGCGACCAAACCCTTCGGATATCAGCCATTCTGGCCGGGACCCGGCGTGGGGGGACACTGCATCGCCATCGACCCGAGCTACCTCTCCTGGCGAGTGGGGCAGCGCCTCGGGTTCGGCATCGGATTCGTGGAGCACGCCAAGGAGGTCAACAATCGGATGCCGGCCTATGTGGCGTCTCGGATCGGCCAAGCCCTGAACGATGTGGGAAAGCCGATACGAGGCTCGCACATCATGGGGATCGGCCTGGCCTACAAGGCCGACGTCAACGACATCCGGGAGTCACCCTCATTGATGGTCATGGAACGGCTGGCCCGATCCGGGGCCATCTGCTCCTACCACGACCCGTACGTCCGGGCGGCTCGCATCCTGGGCGAGGAGCTCACGTCGCAGCCGTTGGATCCGGGGGTTCTCGAGCAGCTGGACTGCGTGGCCATCCTGACCGCCCACGAGACCGTGGACTACGCTGCCCTCGTGCTCTCGGCCCCGCTCGTCTTCGATGCCCGAGGCGTCACCCGGAAGCTGCTCAAGGCTCCCAACCTGGTACTTCTGTAGCCAGTTACTTGACCTCGACGCTTGCGCCGGCGGCCTCGAGCTTCTCTCTGGCCGCGTCCGCCTGCTCCTTGGGGACCCGCTCGAGCACCGGCTTGGGCGCGCCGTCCACCAGGTCCTTGGCCTCCTTCAGCCCCAGGTTCGTGAGGGCCCGAACTTCCTTGATGACCTGGATCTTCTTGTCCCCGGCCGCCTGAAGGACCACGTCGAACTCGGTCTGCTCCTCGGCCTCTTCCTCCGCGCCCGCGGCACCCCCGCCGGGCGCGACGCCCGCCACGGCCATGGGCCCGGCGGCCTGGATGCCGAACTCTTCCTCGATCTTCTTGGAGAGGTCGGCCGCCTCGATCACCGACAGCTCTTTGATCGCGTCGAGGATCTCGTCAATGGATAGCTTTGCCATGTTCTTCCTCCTGTTCATTCCACCTCAGGCTGTCTCGGCTGTCTGGCGCCCTCGCTCGGCCAGTGCGTAAGCCAGGCGCTGGAGCGGCGCCTGGAACAGGTACGCCATCCGGGCCAGCGGAGCCTGCAACATCCCGGCGATCTTGGCGACAGACACATCGCGGGTATCGATCGTGGCCAGCGCCCGAGCATCTTCGGCCCCCAGCACCCTGTGCTCGATGACGGCTCCCTTGACCTCCAGCGTGGGGAACCGCTTCGCCGCGTCCAGCACCGCTTTGGCTCCCGACACGGCGTCTCCCGCAATGAATGCGATGGCGGTGGGTCCATCCAGCAGCGAGAGAACTTCCTCCAGATCGGCATTCTTGGCCGCGATTCTGGTCAGGGTGTTCTTCACCACGGCGAACGTGGCGTCGTGTTCGCGGAGCGACCGACGGAGCTCAGTGACATCCTTCACCGTGAGGCCACGGAAGTCGGCGAACATCGCGCCCTGTGAACTCTTCAAGCGCTCGGTCAGCTCCTTGACCTTGGCTTCCTTCTGAGCCCTCGGCATGGCAGATTGCTCCTTCTTCCCTTCTACTCCGGGAACGAAAAACGCCCCCGCCGAAAACAGGCGGAGGCGAACGCAGGCTCTTCTCGCCTCGGCAGGTACCTCGCAAGAGGATTACGCGCGCTCGCCCCTGCTGTCTTCGGCTGGAGGAAGGTTACGGTCGAGACAGCTCCAGCGTCAACCAAGCCTGCGCGGCTGATGCGATGCCGCCAAGTGCAAGACATCCCTTTTCGTATGAGGATTCGGTTGACGGTCGAACATTTGTTCGATATACTGAAGTCTTCCTCCCCCCCAGGACTATGCGAGGTCTGGGGTGCCCGAACCGATCGACTGCACCGACGAAGAACTCATCTTGGGCATTGATGCCGTGAATGGGCGCGTCTGCGCCAGCCAAACGGAGTTGTTCCGGTTCATCGCCGAGGTTGACCGCCGTGAACTCTGGCAGGACTCGGGAGCCAGGGACATGGCTCACTGGCTGGTCATGCGCTACGGAATCTCCTACTGGAAGGCTCGCCGGTGGATCCAGGCCTCTCACGCCCTGAAAGGCCTTCCTCTCATCGCCAAGGCTTTCATCTCTGGCGAGCTCGGCATCGACAAGGTGGTGGAGCTCACCCGGTTCGCCACCCCTGAGACCGAGGCAGGGCTCGTCGTCTGGGCGCAGGGGGTGTCCTGCGGGTGTATCAGGGAAAAGGCAGATCTTGCCCATCGGTCGTTGGAGGAAGCACAAGAGGCCGAAGAGGCCAGGTCGCTGTCCTGGTGGTACTTCGAGGAGAACTCCAGGTTCGGACTATCCGCAGAGCTTCCCGCGGCTGAGGGAGCGGTGGTGGCCCATGCCTTGGAGCGTCTGGCCGACCAGCTCCCGGTCATGCCAGGTGAGGATGGTGAATGGTCCGTCGAGGCCAGACGGGCCGATGCGCTGGTGGCCGTGTGCTCGGCGCGGATCGCCAAAGATGCGGACCCGGATCGTGCCACCGTGGTCATCCACGCCAGGGTGGAAGAGCTTGGAGGTGAGCTCCACAGCTGCGAAATCGAAGGCGGTCCTGCGATCCACCCCGAGATGGCCCGGCGCCGGGCGTGCAATGGGCGCATCCAGACTGTGATCGAGGACGGGACAGGCCTGCCGGTCCATGTGGGACGGATCACCAGGGAGCCCCCGGAGTGGATGCTTCGCCAGCTCCGATACCGAGATCGAGAGTGCACATTCCCCGGTTGCGGCGCCCGGCAATTCACTCAGGCCCATCACATTGTGTGGTGGGACTACGGAGGCCGGACCGACCTCGACAACCTGGTCCTCGTGTGCTCCTTCCACCACAAGCTGGTGCATGAGTACGGGTGGAGCCTCCGGCGAGATCGAGACGGCACGGTCCGGTGGTTTCACCCCGACGGAACCAGGTACCGGGCGGGGCCAGCGATTCCAGAGGCTACGGTCAAACCATGGTCTGAGCAACGGGCGCTCCCAGCCATCGGCTGATCGCCGCTCAGGCCGTCTGGGCGGCCCCTACCGTCTCCGAGCCGATGTCGCGGATCCGATTGGTATCGATGTGGATGCCCGGACCCATGGTGCTGGAGAGGGTGACGGACTTCAGATACTTTCCCTTTGCCGTCGAGGGCTTGGCCCGGAGGATCTCGTCCACGACCGTGAGGTAGTTCTCCAGCAGATTCTGTTCCTCGAAGGACCGCTTGCCGACCACCAGGTGGAGGTTCCCCTGCCGGTCCACCCGGTACTCGACCTTCCCCCCTTTGATGTCCCGAACGGCTTTGCCGATGTCGGCCGTAACCGTCCCCGCCTTGGGATTGGGCATGAGACCCCTCGGGCCGAGGACACGCCCGGCTCGGCCCACCAGGGACATCATGTCCGGCGTGGCCACGGCGGCGTCGAAGTCGATGTTGCCCTTCAGGACCTCGTTGACCAGATCCTCCCCGCCCACGATGTCGGCGCCTGCCTCCTGGGCCTCACGAGCCTTGTCCCCGGTGGCAAAAGCCGCCACCCGAACGCTCCGGCCGGTGCCATGGGGAAGCGTCACGGTCCCCCGCACCATCTGGTCCGCCTTGCGAGGATCCACGCCGAGGCGGAAGGCCACTTCGACAGTCTCGTCGAACTTCGCTTGGGGGAACTGCTTCAACAGGCGGATGGCTTCCGTGGGCGCGTACTGCTGGTCCCGATCGACCAGCGCCGCGGCCTGCGTGTACCTCTTGCCCCGGTTCACGTTCTCACCTCGATCCCCATGCTCCGAGCGGTGCCCTCGATGATCTTCATCGCGCCCTCGACGTCGTTGGCGTTCAGGTCCGCCATCTTCTGCTCGGCGATCTGCCGGATCTGGTCTTTCGAGACCCTGGCCACCTTGGTGCGATTCGGCTCGCCTGAGCCCTTCTCGAGACCGGCGGCCTGTTTGAGCAACTCGGCAGCCGGCGGCTGCTTGGTGACGAAGGAGAACGAGCGATCCTCGTAGATGGTCAGCTCCACCGGGATGACCTGCCCCATCTGGGCTTGGGTGGCTTCGTTGTACTGCCGGCAGAACTCCATGATGTTCACGCCGTGCTGGCCGAGAGCGGTGCCTACCGGCGGCGCCGGTGTGGCCTGTCCTGCCCGGATCTGGAGCTTGACCATGGCGGAGACTTTCTTGCGCCTGCGCCCGGGGGGTGTTCCGTTCGGCATCGATTTTCACCTCCTGCGGTTCCAGCGGCCCTATCGGACCTCCCGCTCGGTTGGGTTAGGGGTCAGGCCTTCGCCACCTGGTCGAAAGCGAGCTCGACCGGGGTTTCGCGGTCGAAGATGTTCACCAACACCTTCAGCTTGGACTGTTCGACGTTGATCTCCGCGATGGTGCCCTGGAAGTCGGCGAATGGGCCGGCGATGATTCGGACCGTGTCGCCTTCCTCCCACTCCAGGCGGTACTCGGGCTTCTTCTGGGTCTCTTCCTTGACGGCCAGGATCTTCTCGACCTCCCGGCGGGACAGCGGCGTGGGCTTGGTGCCCGTTCCGCTCGCCACGAAGCCGGTCACCCCGGGCGTGTTGCGCACCACGTACCACGAGTCGTTGTCGTACACCATCTTGACGAGCAGGTAGCCGGGGAACACCTTTCTCTGGACCACCTGCTTCTTGCCGCCCTTGATCTCCATCACGTCTTCCATGGGGATGACCACGTCGAAGATCTTCTCTTCCATCTGCATGGAGCTGATCCGTGAGTGCAGGTTTGCCTTGACCTTGTTCTCGTACCCGGCGTACGTGTGCACCACGTACCACTCACCGGGACCCTCGAAGGGGCTGTAGGCGACGTCCACCGCGACCTTCGCCGGCCCGCTCTCCTCCGCGGGGGCGGCCTGCTGTGCGGGCTCCGTAGCCTTGGCCTCGAGTACAGGTTCCGTCGCCTCGCCCTCGGCAGGCGGTTCCGGTGCAAGCTCGACCGGCTCGGCCTCAGCCGCCGGTGGTTCGGCGGCTTCCGGCTCCGGCTCGGTCTCGACTACGCTCGTTTCCCCGGTCGCAACTTCGATGATGTCTTCCTCCGGCTGATCCTTGATCTCGCGCTCTAACTCTTCCACTGACTCCCTGGAAGCCTCGTCGCTGGAAGCGCTGGCCTGCTCCGTCTCCTCGAGTGCGACCTCGGCAGCCTCGTCGCCCGAGTCGGCAGCCTCCTGGATGTCGGCGGCTTCCTCCGTCTCAGGATCGGTCGCGGGTGGTCGTTCGGCAGCGTCTCGCTCGTCCATGGTGATTCGCATGAAGGACGGGGACCTAGCCGCCCGGCCCGAAGATCTTGATGACTGCCTTGGAGAAGCCCAGGTCCATGGCAAACACCAGCGAAGTCAGGAAGACCACCGCCACCAGAACGACGACGGTGTACGCGATCATCTCCTGCCGGGTCGGCCAGTTCACCTTCTTCAACTCCTGCCTGACCTCCTTGAGGAACTGCTGCGGAGGCGTCCGCTTGCCCCTCTCCGCGGTCACCGACCGACGCTGACGCATGGCCTCCACGCGATCCTGGCCGGTGGCCTTCTGCCTCTGCATCATCCTCTTGGCCTGGCGATTCATGCTTTCTCTCCCGCAGGGTCGGAGCGACTCGAACGCTCAACCGCCGGTTTTGGAGACCGGTGCTCTACCAAATTGAGCTACGACCCTCTGATCAGGTCGAACTCAAAGGGTGGACGGCGACCTCGATCAGTATAGGGTGCGCCGGGCGGGCGGGCAAAGGACCGTTCCGAATCAGCCCCTGGGCCGAACTCGCCCTGGCGTGGGCGGGCCGGCTCGGTTTCTTGACTCCAGGTACGTGATCCGGCCCCCACCCTGACCTAGACTTGGCCCGGCCCTCGCGCCGGCCCCGGATCGTGAGAGGACATGCAGCAGACGACCGAACGGCCCCCTGGTCCCGCCAGGCACGGGCTTTTCCGGTGGTTTCGCCTCCGGGGCGAAGGGACACGCGAATCGGATGAGCTCAGGTCCGCGGCGGCAGCCATGGGTCGCGCTGCCGTGATCGACCTTCGTGATGACCTTCCGGCGACTGAGTGGCGCCGGGCGGTCTCCGAGCGGCTGGATCGGCTGGAAACGGGCATGTCCATCGTCGCAAGGACGATGAAGCAGGCCTTCGCTCAGGTCTATCGATCCATGGAGGACCTGCACGGTGGCGCCGGCCCCAGTGACCAGCTCGAGCGGACCCTCGACGAGTCCGTTTCCTCTCTCAGGACCGCCGTCGATGATCTCGCCGAGTCCATCCACCGGGTGCCCTACATCCTCGCCGCGGCCGCAGACGAGATCACCGCGAAGCTCGAAGCTCTCACGGACGCCGGCGAGGAGTCCGCGCAGGTGCCGGTGAGCCCCCCTGCCCAAGAACCCTGGAGTCCATCCGAGGCCCTTCCGGCAACCCCGTTCGAGCTGGAGCCCGTCGAGGAGCAATTCGTCCCCAAGGACGAGGACCCCGGTGACTTCGACGCTCGGAATGTCTGGGGGTTAGAGGCCTAGGGCCTGGAGCAAGCGAAGGGGCCGGCCCCGTGAACGAGGCCTGGACCTCAAGCGGTTGCCTGAGGGCCCTCGGCTGCGGCCAACGAGCGCCGAGCCGCCCGTCGCCACAAGAGTGCGATGGCGGTCGCACCGACGACCGCACCGCCCACCGAGAAGGCCGTGTAGTGCAGGCGCTCGTCCGAGGCGACACGATGGATCATCGTGCGCAGGTTTCGCTCCGGGATCTCCGAGATCACCCGGTCGAGGAAGCCCGGCGCCGGCTCAGCCAGGACTTCCCGCAGTGCGGCCAGCTCCAAGACAACCGTCCTGTAGCGCCCCAGCTCGGCCGAGCATTCCGCGCACGACGCCAGATGCTGCTCCACCTCTCCTGCCTCGCGAAGATTACCCTCCGCGAGCTCGGCGAGGAGGGGACGGACCTCCTCACATCTCATCGCGACCCTCCGGTCCGAACAGCATCTCCTTGAGCCGCTTCCTCGCGCGGTGCAGCCGAACCTTCACGGCGCCTTCCGACACCCCGATCTGGTCGCCGATCTCCCGGCACGACAGCCCGTACACGTCCTTCAGGATGACCACCACTCGCAGGGACGGCGGCAGAGAGTCCAGGGCCTTCGTCAGCGAGTCCCGGTCCACGGCCTCCTCGGCCACGCGGACCGGCGAGGGAAGCTGCCCGGGCTCCTCCTGGGTATCCATGACCAGCTCTCCGAATCGCCGGCGCTTGCGAAGATGGCTCATCGCGGCATTCGACACGATCCGGTAAAGCCACGTCTCGAACTGGGCGTCTCCCCGGAAGCCGGCCAGGCCGCGGAAGACCCGCAAGTAGGCCTCCTGGGCCACATCCTCGGCCTCCAGCCTGTCCCCCACCAGGCGGAGTGCCTGCGTGTAGACGTGTCGATGCGTTCGTCGCACGACCTCCTCGAATGCCTCTCGGTCGCCTCGCCGGCATGCGGCGAGCAGCTCATGGGTCACCATGAGAACGCTCGCTTGGACCACGCTACTCGCCAGGAGGTTACCCAGGGGGGTCCAGGGGGGAAGCATCAAGCGAGTTCGACCTCGGCCTCGCTGTTCTTGATGGGGAGCTGCCGCTCCCCCGCCCGGTCGACCTCGACCCACACGGAGAGCCGCGCTCGCTTGGTCTTCGGATCCAGGCTCTCCACCCGGCCCCTGGCCACGATCGCCTCATCCATGAACACAACGGCTCGAAACTGGACCTTCATCCGCTTGAGGGCCCCCGGATCGCCGGCCCAATCCGTGACCGCCTTGACCAGGTGGGCCATGGTGAACATTCCGTGGGCGATGATCCCCGGGAACCCGACGCTCCGGGCGAAGTTGTCGTCCTGGTGCAACGGGTTCTGGTCCCCCGAGGCGTCCGCGTACGCCTTGACCTCCTCGCGCCTGACCACCTTCGAGAGAGAGGGAATCTCGTCGCCAACCTGAACCCCCGCGAGCGCTCTTCTGCCCACGGCTATCGCTCCGCAGTCCCTCGGGACAGAAGTGTGGTCCGGGAGACCGCTACGGTCTGGCCCGAGGCGTCCTTTACTTCCGCCTCGATCACCAGGAATTCGTTGGGCCCCTTCGCGTAGATGTCCGCGATGCGCGGGACAGCGGTGAGGACGTCTCCGACGACGACGGACCGGCTCCACTCGAACTCCTGCTCCCCGTGCACCACCACCATGTAGTTCAGCCCGAGGTCCTGGTCCAGCACGACCTGGGCGCTGGACATGATCTGGACCTTCGTGACGAAGGTGGGCGGGGCAACCTGCTCCGCGTACCCGGCTCCTTTGCTGGCCTGGGCATCCCGGAAGATTGCGGCGTCTTCCCGGATCGCGTCGGCGAACCGGAGCATCTGATCGCGCTCCACGGTCAGCGTGACCTCCTGGTATTCCTTGCCCTTCAAGGACTGATTGAGCGGCATGGCCTCACGTCCCCAGCAGGGCTCCGGCCACGGGAAGGACAGCGCCGGAGATGTAGTCGGCCTCTGCACTCGCCAGGAACAGATGGGCCCTGGCCACGTCCTCGGGCTGCCCGTAGTACCCAAGGCCGATCATCATCAGGGCCATCTGCCGGATCTGCTCGGGGATCCCGAGATCCTCACCCTCCTGCTTGGCCTGGGTGAGCCTGGTCTCGATGAACCCGGGCGCCACGGCATTCACGTTGATCTGAAATGGGCCGAGCTCACGAGCGAGGGTGCGAGTGAGACCGACGATGGCGCCCTTGGCCGCCGTGTAGTTGGCCTGGCCGGCGTTGCCAGTGAGGAACGCGGTCGACGTGGTGAACGTGATCTTCCGGTGGTAGGCGGGCTGCCCCCGCTCCTGCCTCTCTTTCTTGGCCGGCTCCCGCAGATAGGGCATCGCCGCCAGCGACGTATGGAACGCCGTCTTGAGGTTGACGTCCAGGACGAAGTTCCAGATGTCGTCGTCCATGTTGTGGAACGTCTTGTCCCGGGTGATCCCGGCATTGTTGACCACGATGTCGATCTTCCCGAACTGCCCGGCCGCCCGCTCCATCATCTGCCGGGCCTCGTCCAGGTTGACGGTGTTGTCGGTGGATACCGCGGCCTGGCCGCCGGCCTCCTTGACCAGCTGGGCTGTCTCCTCTCCCGGATCGGGGTCGACGTCATTGATCACGACCGCCGCCCCTTCCTGGGCGAACCGTAGGGCCGTGGCTCGACCGATGCCTCGGCCGGCCCCAGTGATGACGACGACTTTGCCCTCCAACAGTCCCAAGCATGCCTCCTCGGGCGACACCATCGAGGCGTCCGAACCCAAACTGACCCGAACGGCAGCCGTTGCTGCTCGCAACCAACAATCCGAAGTGCAAGCATACGGCGGTGGCTACGAAGCGGGCACCTTCGATCTCAGTCCTGGTGGTCGACGACCACCGCACGTTCGCCGAGGCCCTGGCACTCGCCGTGCGGCTGGAGCGAGACATGGAGGCGCGCGTTGCCGGGAGCGGCGCGGATGCCGTGGGGATCGCCGAGCGAGAGCGGCCCAACGTCGTCCTGCTCGACATGGAGATGCCGGGGATGAGCGGGATCGAGACGATCCGCCGCCTGCGGGAAGCCGACCCGGAGGGCAAGGTCGTGGTCCTGTCGGCCCACGACGACGACCTGTCCAAGGCCCGGGCGGTGGAGGCGGGGGCGATCGGCTACGTCTCGAAGTTCACGCCGCTGACCGAGCTGCCCGATCTGGTGCGGAAGGCCCACAGAGGGGAGGAACTCCTGGACAAGCAGGAGCGAAGCCGGCTCCTTCGTCACCTCAGACACCGGCGTCACCAGGAGGCCACCGAGCGACAGCGGGTCAACAGGCTGACCCCCCGGCAGACCGAGATCCTGCAGATGTTGGCCGAGGGCGTTCCCACGTCGGAGATCGCAGGCAGGCTGGGCATGAGCCCGCTCACCCTGCGAACCCACGTGCAGAACATCTTGACCCGGCTCGGAGTCCATACGAAGCTCGAGGCAATGGCCCTGGCCATTCGACACGGGAAGGTCAAGGCCACCAGCTAGCCTGGCGTTCGCCGGGAGGTCCGCTGTGGGTGTTGACCGCTCAGCGAGTCTCCCGGTGCAACGTATGTGATCCGCACCACCGGCAGTACTTGCGGAGCTCGATCCTGTCGCGGTCGTTGATGCGGCTCTTCTCCGTGGTGTAGTTGCGGTGCCTGCATTCGGTGCAGGCCATCGTGATCTTGGGGCGGTTGTCCGATTTCGCCATCCGCTTTCGTCCTTCCTCAGGGTGTCGCTCGTAGCGGCGGGTGGAATCGAACCACCGACACAGCGATTATGAGCCGCTTGCTCTACCTCTGAGCTACGCCGCCTCGACTACCAAAGTGTACTGAGCTGGAGGCGGGAATCGAACCCGCGACCCCGGACTTACCATGCCCGTGCTCTGCCTACTGAGCTACTCCAGCAGCTGCCCGCCATGATACCGGACCACTCGAAGCCCTCAGCGTTTAGGACAATGGACTGTGTGGGCCGTCGTCTCCTTCTCGGGCAGGCAGGGTGGGCGCTGCTGGTGGCTCTGACACTTACGGCAGCCGCCTGCTCCTCGAGCATTCACCAGCGGCTCCTGCCCAGGGGAACCCTCCAGGTGAGAACCGACTCGGGGGCAGCCACACTGAGCGTGGAGGTTGCGGCCGACGGACGTGCTCGAAGCGTGGGGCTGATGGGCCGAGCCCGACTGGCCCCGGACGCCGGGATGGTGTTCGTGTTCGACGGTCCGGCGGGAGGCGGCTTCTGGATGAAGAACACGCTGATCCCTTTGTCCATTGCCTTCTGGGATCAGTCGGGCCTGATCCTGAAGATCATGGACATGACTCCCTGCCGGGCCGACCCCTGTCCCGTGTACTACCCGGGAGTGGTCTACGTCGGAGCGGTCGAGACGAACAGGGGCTGGTTTGCCGCTCACGGGGTGCGGCCGGGCGACCGCGTCGCCCTCTCCGGCGGCTGACGCGCGGCCGAGGACGGACTTGCTACGGTTGGACGTGGGATGGGTGACGACTGCGTGCTGTGCACTGCCGAGCGCGTCACGCCCTGGCACTTCGAGGACGAACAGTGCTGGGTGGCCGACTGCCTCGTGTGCGGGACCCCCATGGTGGTGTGGCGGACCCACGGCCTTCCCGAGGCGGAGCTGGAGGAATTGCTCCTAGATCGCCTGGCCGGGATCGCGGCCGCTCGCTATGGAGAGGGCGGGTTCTGGGTCGACCCTGTTCGCCGCCGCATCCCCGATCACTGGCACGCTCACGCCCGACCCGCGGGCGGTTTCTTCGATGTCGACAGGGAACAGCCGCCATGGTTTCAGCAAGCAGCGGAAGGGAGGGACTGATGGCGACGGCGACCACTCGCCCATACCTGATCCTCAGCCCTGAAGACCACGTGGTCCTGGGCGAGTCCGACTTCGGCATGCCCGGGCTTACCGCGATCGAGGCGATCGGCCCGTTCGTGGGCATCCAGGCGTCGGGTCCGCTCATCACCGTCCACGACTCGGTCATCGAAGCCGGGCTGGGCATCGGCCACCACCCTCACCGGTACAACGAGCGGCTGTTCTACATCGAGCAGGGCGAGCTGGACCACGACGACGCGCTCAACCACATAACCGGACACATGGAGGCCGGCGATGTGGGGCAGTTCACCGAGGGCATCCGCGGCATGATCCACTCCGAGTGGAACCATGGGGACGTCGACACCCGCGCCTACATCCTGGTGTATTCGACCGAGCCCGTCCCTGCGGAGGCCGCCTTCAACGCCTTGCGCGACTCGGATGCTCCCCGCTACGAGGAGGGGCCCGGCGTGCGGACCAAGGAGCTGGTGGGACCCGGTTCACCGCTTCGAGTGAACGGAGACATCCGGCTGTTCACCGACTCGCACGTGGAGCCGGGAGCCGTGCTCACGCTGGAGCTCGCGAGCGACGAGGGCGGGCTGGCCAGCGTGCGAGAAGGTGGTGTGCGCATCCAGGGGGACGAGGAGGACCTGCCACCGGGCGCAACCCTGGTGGTGCCACCGGCCGACCAGCCGCGTGCGCTGCGCCTTCGTGCCGAGCAGCCCACGCGGGTCGTGCGCGTGGTCCACGGGCCAGGTCACGGCTTCGTCCGGGACACCCCCATGGCTCGGCGTGGAGAGCATTGACGAGCGCACTTCGCCGGTAAATGCCTCCCGTTGGGAGGAAGACGAACGGCCGGGCACGCCGCGCAACGCAGGTCTTTTGATGTAACCCAGAACTAGTCGATCGCCGGAAGACCACATCCTGGTCTTCCCCCACACTGACGCCTGCATAGACATCAGCGTTCCGCTCGGTGGGTGGCCCAGGCCAATAGGGCCGCCTGCAAATGGGCCAAGCGCTTCCAGGGTCGCCCCCTTGGTCAGGCATGGCCTGGTGGGCGAGACGTGGTTGGGGGTGGGGTCGAAAGGCTCACCTCTCCAATGAAGGGGGATGAACTGTGATCTCACTGGTCCTGATAGCAGCATTGCTCATGCCGTCCACCTGGACCTCGGCGATGGTGGGAGAGAAGAGCAAGGTGTGGGGCACGCCCTACATCGTGAACGGTCTGCATCAGTACGGAGCCAGCCACGGGCACTTCGACTCCTACCTCCCGGTGACCGTCAACGGGGTCTACTACCCTGGCTTCAAGGCCAAGGCATCTTCTATTCCAGCTGGCTCCTGGGTGCTGTACGACATCGAGCGGTGGCCGTGGACTCCACTGATCGAGCAGCAGCACCCGCTTCGGTACATGAAACGGTTCGCCTACCTGGCGCACTACTACAGACTCAAGGTCATCCTCTCTCCCGGCCCGAACCTCTGCGGGGTCTGGGCCGGCTGCGTGGGGACACCGGGCTCTTACGCTTCCACTCTCATCAAGGGCGCCTACCAGGCAGGCGGAAACATCGTCGATCTCATGCTGCTGCGCTGGCAGTGCAAGCCCTCCGCCTACGCGTACGGGGCGAGAGTGGCCCGATCGCACGTCCCCCGGTGGAGGCTCGTTGCCGAGCAGTGGACACAGGGTCCGCCACCATCGCCCTCGCACTCGGGGACGTGCTCATGGAGTACCCTGCAGACCTCGTGGAAGGCGGCAGAGCCATACGTCGCCGGTCGGTGGGTCGGGTGGTGGGAGTGATCAAGCCCTCGTGTTTGTGAAGGTCGATGGCGGACGGTCGAGACGGCCCGTCTCGGCGCGCACACGAAGTGCTTGGTGGGAGGGGGAGGATTCGAACCTCCGTAGGCTACGCCGGCGATTTTACAGACCGCTCCCTTTGGCCGCTCGGGCACCCTCCCGCGAAAGGCAGGATAGCATCCGGGTTTGATCGGCTAGATTAGCGATGTGGCCAAGGACCAGTTCTCCTTCGACGTCGTATCCGAGGTCGACCAGCACGAGGTGAAGAACGCCCTGGACCAGGCCACCCGGGAGATCCAGACGCGGTTCGACTTCAAGGGAACGGGGACCGGGATGTCCATGGACGAGGACCTCATCGAGGTCCGATCGAGCACGGAGAACCGTCTCAAGGCCGCCGTCGACGTCCTCAGGGAGAAGTTCGTCCGACGAAGCATCTCCCTCAAAGCCCTCAGAGAGGGCCCGGTCCTGCCCGCCGCCAAGGGAACAGTGCGCCAATCGCTCCACATCAACCGGGGGATCTCCGAAGACAAGGCACGGGAGCTCACCAAGTTCATCAAGGGGTCGGGGATCAAGGTCCAGACACAGGTACAGGGCGACCAGCTCCGGGTGACAGGCAAGAAAAAGGATGACCTTCAAGCCGTGATCAAGGCCCTGAAGGAGAAGGACTTCGACATCCCTCTTCAGTTCACGAATTACCGTCCCTAGCCGGGCTACAGCCTCTCGGCGATCTCCTCCAGCCGCTCGATCCTGGCTTCGGTCGGCGGGTGCGTGGAGAAAAGCCTGGCGAAGGACTGAGCCGCCTGCCGCCCGCTGAACGGGTTCACGATGAACATGTGGGCCTGCGAAGGCGATACCGTGGCCGGCACCGGGACCTGCTTGGCTGCGGACTCGAGCTTGCGTAGGGCGCTGGCCAGGGCCTCCGGGTCGTGCGAGAGATACGCGCCGGACTCGTCGGCCTGGTATTCGCGTGACCGGGACACCGCCAACTGGATGACCATGGCGGCAAGCGGCGCAAGGATCCAGGCGAGCAGCATGGCCACCGGACCGAACGCGCTGTCTCGGTCGTCGCGTCCGCCCCCGAAGAACAGGGCGAACCTGGAGATGAACACGATCGATGTGCCGATGCCCGCAGCGATCGAGCCGATCAGGATGTCCCGGTTCGTCACATGAGAGAGCTCGTGGGCCAGCACGCCCCGAAGCTCGCGCTCGTCCAGGATCTGCAGGATCCCCTTGGTCACGGAGACCGCCGCGTGGTGCGGGTTGCGGCCGGTGGCGAAGGCGTTGGGCTGCATCATGTCGCTCACGTAGATACGCGGCATGGGCATGTTCCTGCCCTGGGTCAGCTCGCGCACCATCCGGTAGACCTCCGGGTACTCGGCCTCGGTGACCGGCTTGGACCGGGTGGTGGCGATGGCAATCTTGTCCGAGAACCAGTACATGGCGAGATTGAACCCGAATCCCAAGAGCAACCCGATGATCAGGCCGTTGGTGCCGCCAACGACCTCGCCCACCAAAACGAAAAGGCCGCCCAGGGCTGCGATCAGCACCCAGGTCTTGACCCTGTTCACTTCCGTTCCCTCCTTCCCGGGCCTACCGCTTCGCTACGTGAGGCCCCAGATCCCGGGCCTACCGCTTCGCTCCATGAGGCCCCAGATCCCGCTTCGGGGGCCCGGCCCTTCCGGGTCCCACTGATACAAGAGACCTCCGCCTCTTGGCGAAGGTCTCGCCGGGGACTCCCCCGCCGCGGCCGGCTCTCTTCGAGCGTCCTGACGACCTTCGGCGCTGGGCTACTCCCCTTCGCTCACCCCGATTCTACTGGGGTCTTTGTGAATTCGAAATGAACGTCAGCTGGTGAACTCGAGCTCGTCCTGGATCGGAGAACCTGGCAGACCCTACTGCCCGACGAGAGTGGACAGCCGGGGGAAGTGCGCGAACAGGTCGGGGAAGACGCCAACGGCCACGATGCCCGCCGCGGCAACGGCCACCACACCGGTGAGCAGGACTCCCGGCCGGAGTGGCCGCACAGGTTCGGCCACGGGTTCGAAGAACATCGCCCGGACGATCGAGATGTAGTACACCAGCGAGATCACGGAGTTGATCACCATGGCGATGGCCAGCCACGGACCCACCCCGCCTCGGTCGATGGCCGCTTTGAAGATGAAGAACTTCCCCCAGAAGCCGGCAAGCGGCGGGATCCCGGCAAGGGAGATCAGGAACATGCCCATGGACACAGCGAGCGGCGCGGCCCGTAGCCCCAGCCCCGCGAAGTCGCTGATCAGGATCCCCGGAGCCTCCCGGGCCAACCCGATGACCACCGCGAACGCCCCCAGGTTCATCACCCCGTAGATCAGGATGTACAGGGTGGCGGCGGCGAACGCCTCCCGGTTCACGCTCCCGGCGGCAAGGGCCGGGGTGGCCAGGGCGAAGGGCAGGAGCATGTACCCAGCCTGGGCGATGGACGAATACGCCAGAAGCCTCACCACCTGCCGCTGCTGCAGCGCCACCAGGTTCCCGATGGTCATCGTGAACAGCGAGAGCACGGCGAAGATCGGGGCCCAGAAGTCCGCTCTGGGCAGGAACGCCACGAACATGATCTGGAGCAGTCCGGCAAACCCAGCCGCCTTCGACGCGACCGACAGGAACGCGGCCACCGGCACGGGAGCTCCCTCGTAGGTGTCCGGAGCCCAGAACTGGAAGGGGAACGCGGAGACCTTGAAGGCAAACCCTGTCACCACGAAGAGGATGGCCGCCAGCGCCAGGTTGGATTCCCCGGCCGGTTGGGCGAGCTTGGCGGCGATCCTCTCCAGTCGCAACGTCCCGGTAACGCCGTAGACCAGGCTCATCCCGTACAGCATCACCGCGGTCGAGAGCACGCTGATCAGGAAGAACTTGAGCGCGGCCTCATTCGACCGGGGATCGGACTTCCGGAATCCGGCAAGGAGGAACCCCGGCGCCGATACCAGCTCCAACGAGATGAACAACATCAGCAGGTCCCTGGAGGACGGCATGGTGAGCATGCCGAGGAAGGACGAGAGCAGGAGCACGTAATACTCGCCCTGGTAGTAGCGGCCGCCCCGGAAATACCGGAGGGACAGGGCCAGGATCACCATCGCCACCACGGTGAAGAACACCTTGAACAGCAGGGCGAAGTTGTCGACCACGTAGGAACCGCCGAATGTCGCTCGCCGCGTTCCGATGAGGGTGAGGGTGGCGGCGAGGGCGCCGGCCACGCCGAGGAAGCTGATCGGCATGGCCCACCACTTCCGGTCCCGAGGGAGAAACAGGTCGAACAGCAGCACCACGAAGATCGTCCCGGCCAGCACCAGCTCGGGAGCGATGGCGTGGTAGTCGATGGCGGGGTTCACGATCCTGGCGGCCTGCCCGAGCAACGGGATGTGGGTCATCGGCGCGGTCTCATCCGCCGAAGATCTTCACCAGGGCCGTGACCGCGTCGTTCGTGACTCCGAACACCAGTCCGGGAAAGAGCCCGAGGACCAGGATCCCCACCAGCATCGGAGCCCAGGCCACGAGCTCGATCGAGGTGACGTCGGGCAGCGCGCTCTCTCTCCAGGTATCCGGGAGCGTCCCAAGGTTCACCCGCTGAAGCGTCCACAGGAAATAGCCCGCGGTGAGGATCGTGCCGATCCCGCCGAACACCATGAGCGTTCGAAACAGGGTGAGGTGGCCGCCCAGAATCTTCGCCGGGCTGTAGGAAGAGAGAAGCGCAGCGACCTCACCCCAGAACCCCGCCAGGCCGGGCAGCCCCAGTGAGGCGATTGCCGTGAACGCGAAGATGCCCGCCAGCAGGGGGACCTTCTGCAGCATGCCGCCTCCGATGTCGGCTATGAGGCGGGTGTGATAGCGGTCGTAGATCGACCCCACCTCGAAGAACAACATCCCGGTGATCAGGCCATGGGCCACCATGCCGAACAGGGCGGCGTTGATCCCCACGTCGGTCAGGGTGGCGATCCCCAGCATCACGAAGCCCATGTGCCCGACAGACGAGAAGGCGATCAGCCGTTTCAGGTCCTTCTGGGCCAGGCAGGCCAGGGACGCGTACACGATGGCGATGACGGCGAGGACGGCGATGATCGGCGCCCACACCCTGGCCGCGTCGGGCAGGATCGGCAGGGAGATCCTCACGAACCCGTACGTCCCCATCTTCAGCAGGATCCCGGCCAGGAGGACCGAGCCCACGGTCGGCGCCTCGGTGTGGGCGTCGGGAAGCCACGTGTGGAAGGGCCACATGGGCACCTTGATGGCGAACCCCAGGAACACGCCGGCGAAGATGACCAGCTGGAGGTTCTTGGTGAACCCGGCCGTGGCCGCGAACCGCTGGAGCTGGACGATGTCGAAGGTGTGGGGCTGCGACTTGAAGAACATGGCCAGGAAGCCCAGCAACATGAACACGCTCCCGAACAGCGTGTACAGGAAGAACTTGATGGCCGCGTACTCCCGGTTGGCCGATCCCCAGATCCCGATCAGGAAGTACATGGGGACCAGCACGAGCTCCCAGAAGATGAAGAACAGGACGAGGTCGAAGGCGATGAACGTGCCCGCCATCCCGGTCTCGAGAAGGAGCACCAGGGCCAGGAACGCCTTGGGCCGGCCGGGGGGCGGGAGGATTCGCCACGTGTACACGGCGCACAGGAACGACAGCAGCAGGGTCAGCTCGAACAGGGGGAGGCTGATCCCGTCCATGCCCACGTGGTAGCGGGCGCTGATCGTGGAGATCCAGGAGACGTTCTGCTCGAACTGCAGTCCGTCGTGCGCCCCATAGCTGAAGCCGAACAGCATGATGATGCCGACGACGAGGGCGGCCCCGGAGAACAGGATGCCCAGGGCTCGGATCAGCCTGTCCATCGTCCCGGGCATGACCGCAATGACCAGGGCGCCGAGGGTCGGGAGGAACACCGCGAGAGTGACCGCCCACTTTTCCCAGCCGCTCATTCGCTCTCCCTCTATCTGAAGACGGTGATGCCTACGGCAAGGAGGATGACCCCGCCGAACAGAGCAATCGCGTACCGCTGAACGTTGCCGGACTGCGCATACTTGAGCAATCCACCCGACCACCGAGTGCTGAAACCCACGCCGTTGACGGCACCGTCGACAGCTCGCCGGTCGATGACATCTACGCCGGTCCCCAGCCTGCGGGTCAGCCACCCTGCCCCGTTCACCAATCCGTCGAGGATCCTCTGGTTCGTCCAGTACACGCCTGCCGACAGGCGATACTGGACCGGCCGGACCACTCCCCTCAGGTACAGGTCATCCAGGTAGTACTTCCTCTCCAGCAGGGCGTAGCCGGGACCGAGCCTCCGCAGGGGATCGCGGTCCCGCCACCGCGCATACAGGCGGTATCCGACCGCGACCCCGGCGAGGGCGCCGAGGATGGAGACCGCGGCGAACCCGTAGTCGGGAGGCTTGTGGACGGCGGTACCGAAATGGACCCAATCGAAGAAGGTGCCGGTTGGGCCCAGGAAGCCCGCGATCACCGAGAGCCCGGCCAGGATCATCAGGGGGGCCGTCATCGTCGACGGGGACTCGTGCGGGTGGGCCGTCCCTCGGTATTCGCCGAAGAAAGTCAGCAGGATGGCCCGGGTCATGTAGAAGGCGGTGAAGATCGCCGTGGCCAGAGCAGCCACGAAGATCGGGTAATGGCCGGTCTTGAATGCCTCCGTGATGATCTCGTCCTTCGACCAGAACCCCGCCAGCGGCGGGATCCCCGATAGGGCCGCCGAACCGATGACGAACGTCCAGAACGTGACCGGCATGAACTTCCTGAGTCCCCCCATCTCGCTCATGTTGTTCGAGTGGACCGCGTGGATGACCGAACCGGCCCCGAGGAACAGCAGGGCCTTGAAGAAGGCATGGGTGAACAGGTGGAACAAGCCCGGCGCGTACCCTTCCTCGCCGAGGCCGAGCGCCGCCACCATATAGGCAAGCTGCGACACCGTTGAATAGGCCAGGACGCGTTTGATGTCGTCCTGGACCATCGCCAGGAGCGCGGCGATCAACATGGTGATCGAACCGATCGTCCCGACGAAGGCCAGGGCGTGCCCGGACGCGGCGAACACCGCGAACAACCGGCCCACCAGGTAGACACCGGCGGCGACCATGGTGGCGGCGTGGATCAGCGCGGACACCGGCGTCGGGCCTGCCATGGCGTCGGGCAGCCACACGTGGAGGGGGAACTGGGCCGACTTGCCGATGGCCCCCCCGAACAGCAGCAGGGCCGCCACGGTGAGCGTCCCGGTGGCGAGCTGATGGGTCTCGGCGAGATGGGTGATCTGCGGGATGTTCGCCGTCTTCGCGGCGATGGTCAGCACGAAGATGCCGAACATGAACGGGATGTCTCCGGTCTTCGTGGTGATGAACGCCTTGATCGCCGCGTCCGAGTTCTCCTTCTCCTCCCACCAGTGCCCGATCAGCAGGTAGGAGCAGATCCCGACCAGCTCCCAGCTCACCAGCAGCTGGAACAGGTTGTCGGCGATGACCAGATTCAGCATGGAGGCGGTGAACAACGACAGCGCCGCGAAGTACCACGTGTAACGCCGATCGCCCTCCATGTAGGCGGTGGAATAGATCTGGACCAGCAACGAGACGAGGGTCACCACCACGAACATCACCGCGGCCAGGCCGTCCACGTTCTGACCGACCTCGATCCTGAAGAAGCTGCCGGCGTCGAGGAAGTTCAGCGAGCTGCTGACCGGAGCCCCGCCGGTCACGAAGTGCCACAGGATGACCAGCGAGATCACGAAGCTCACGAAGACCGCGGCAATGCCGATCTCCGGACCCCGCCCGGGCATCCTCTTGCCGAAGAACACGATGAGGAAGAACGACACGGCGGGAAGGGACGGGATCAGCCAGGCATAGCGGATCACCGGCGCTCCCCCTCGCCAGCCATCGTCACCACTTCAGCAGGCTGATCTCGTCCACGTTGATCGTTTCGCGGTTGCGGTAGATCAGGATCACGATCGCCAGGCCGATCCCGATCTCCGCGGCGGCCACCGTGATGACGAACAGGGCGAACACCTGCCCGGTGAGCTGCTTGAGATACGCGGAGAACGCCACCAGGTTGACGTTCACCGCGTTCAGCATCAGCTCGATCGACATCAGGACCAGGACGGCGTTGCGCCTGGCCAGGACCCCGTACACGCCGCAGGAGAACAGGAAGGCCCCGAAGAACAGCAGGAACGGGAGCCGTACGGTGGCCGCAAGCAGGCCGGTCACCGGTGCACTCGCTCTCTCCTGCCGATCAACGGCACCCTGCGCTCGGGACGGCCCTCGGGCGCCTCTTCCTTCCGGGCGATGACGACCGCCCCGATCAGCGCTGCCAGCAGGAGCACCGAGACCACCTCGAAGGGGAGGACGAAGTCCCGAAAGATCGCCGTCCCCACCTGGGCTGTTCGCACTGGGCGGAGGGTGATCCTCTTCCCGGTGAAGGAATCCTGGACCAGGAAGGCCAGGCCGGCCAGCACACCGGCCCCGACCAGGGCGGCCCACCCGCGCTGCTGGTTGTCGAGCGTTTCGCTTCCGATGGGGGCCTTCGTGAGCATCAGGCTGAACAGCAACAGGACCACGATTGCGCCCACGTAGATCAGCACCTGCACCCACGCCAGGAACTCCGCGGCCAGCAGCAGATAGGTCCCCCCGACCACGGCCAGGGTCACTACGAGGTACAGAGCAGCGTGTACCACGTTCCGGCTGGTCACCAGGCGCAGCGCGGCGATCCCGCCCACCACGGCCAGCAGGACGAAGGCGATCTCCTGGGCGCTCACGGCTGGCCTATGCCCCCTGTTTCCTGCGGGCCGCTCGGATGGCGGCCGCCCTGGCCCGGCCTTCCGCCACCCGGCGGTCGGTTCCCTTGGCCAGCTCCTCTGCAAGAACACGGTCCAGGGTTTCCTGGTCGGGTTCCACCTCGTGCCGTTCGGCCGCCGGTCCGGCAGGCGTGGCGGGGGCCGGCTCGTGGGCAGGTGCGGGAGCCTCGGCGGTGGCGGCAGGAGCCTCGGCGGTGGCGGCAGGGGCCTCGGCGGTGGCGGCAGGGGCCTCGGCGGTGGCCGCGGCCGGCGGCT
>WNGE01006350.1_pt1 | contig 23545 bp, 20 predicted proteins | sample 5400651 | NCBI WGS metagenome assembly WNGE01 (sample SAMN13153370, study PRJNA577476) | soil metagenome | isolation source: 60 cm soil or saprolite under grassland replicate 2 | place: USA:California | collected 2016-06-15
ACGAATCGGGCCAGCGCGCGCAGCGCGCCGGCGGGGGGACCGCGGGGCTCGAGCGCGGCGAGCGCCTCGGCGCAGGCGGCGTCGGCCCGCCGCCGGGCCTCCGTGATCCCAACCAGCGAGGGGAGGGTCGCCTTTCCGGCGGCCGCGTCCTTCCCGGCCGTCTTCCCCAGGGTAACGGAGTCCCCCGTCAGGTCGAGGAGATCGTCGGCGATCTGGAACGCGAGGCCCAGCTTCTGGCCGACGGCATCGAGCCCGCGCGCGCCACCCGTGGCCGCGATGGCGCCGCCCGTGACGGCGGCGGCGATGAGCGCGCCCGTCTTCGCCGCCATGAGCGCGAGCACCTCGGCCTCGGAGACCGGCTGGCCCTCGGCGGCCATGTCGAGCGCCTGGCCCTGGACCATGCGCCAGGCGCCGTCCGCGAGCAGCGCGGCGAGCGCGGGCGCGCGCGGATCGGGCGAGGCGAGCAGATGGAGGAAGGCGAGCGACTGCAGGCCGTCGCCGACGAGCACGGCGGTGGCCTCGTCGAACGCCCTGTGCACCGTCGGCCGGCCGCGCCGGAGGTCGTCGTCGTCCATGCAGGGCAGGTCGTCGTGCACGAGCGAGTAGGTGTGGACCATCTCGAGCGCGAGCGCGTAGCGCATGGCGAGGCCGTCGTCGCCGGTGTCGCCGCCGAGCGCCTCGCAGGTGGCGAGGACGAGCGCCGGCCGCATGCGCTTGCCGCCGCTGGTCAGCGCGTACTCGACGGCCTGCCCGAGCCGGGCCGGGCCCTCCCGGCGGCGCTCCTCGGCGAGCCGGCGGAGCTGGGTGTCGACGCGGCCGGAGACCGCCTTGAGGTAAGCCTCGATCGAGAGCGCGGGCACGGGACTGGGTTCTAGCACAGCCCGGGGGCGAGTCTCACGCGCTACCGCCGCTACCCCGGCGCGATCTGGGCCGGCGCGCCGCGCTGCTCCAGGATCTCGCGGATCCGGGAGATGAGGCGGTCCATGTCGAGCGGCTTCGGGAAGTAGTCCACCGCGCCGGCCTCGAGTCCGGCGCGCTCGTCCTCGACGCTCTTCCGGGCCGAGATGAAGATGACGGGGATGTCGTGGAAGGAGCCGTTCTTCTTGATCGCGCGGCAGAGCTCGAAGCCGTCGATCCAGCTCATCATGACGTCGAGCAGGATCACGTCCGGGCGATCGACGTGCATCGCCGAGATGAGCCTGAGCCCGTTCGCCGCCTGCCCCACGTCGAACCCCTCGAGCTCGAGCGCGAGGGTGAGCATCTCGCGCGTGTCCCGGTCGTCGTCGACGATGATGACCTTCGGCTTGCGCGGGATCTCGTCGTTCATTCAGGGGCCCTTGCCGCCTTCGGGGTCGAACGGGACTGCTTCCTCGGAGCCGTCGGCGTTGCGGACGAGGATCTCGATCCGCCGCTCCGCCTCGTCCAGCTTGCGCGTGGCCTCGTGGGCCAGCTTCACGCCCTCCGCGAACTTCTCGATCGACGCCTCCAGATCGAGCTTCCCCGACTCGAGCTCTCCGACGACGCGCTCGAGGCGCGCCACCACGGCATCGTACGCCTCCGCGACCTCTCCCCGCGCGACGGCCGGGCGCTCACTCGATGGGTCCACGCTGTCTCCCGAGACTCCAGTACCTAACCACGTCGAAAAGGGCGATCAACCACCGCCTGCTCGCCCGAGCCCGAAACGCCTCACCGGGGTTCCTCGTTTCGCCCCGGTAGCGGGTCCGGGCCGTCGTCGCGCGCGGTGACGCGCACGTCGAGCCAGCCCCGTGCCAGGGCGACGCGCAGCGCGCTGCCCGGCTCCGCGGCGACGCTCTGCGTCACGAGCCGCCCATCGCGGAGCACGAGCGCGAACCCGCGCTCGAGGAGCTTGGCCACGTTGGCGGGCTCGAGCCGGGCCCGGAGGCGCTCGACCCGCAGCCGCTCGCGAGGGAAGGTCGTCGCCTGCCAGCGGCCGAGGCGGCGCGCGGCGTCCTCGGAGCGCCTCACGAGCGCCCGCACCCGCGCCCTCGGCTCGACGCGGCCGAGCCGCGCGCGATCCTCGGCGAGCCGGGCGCGCGCGTCGCGCAGCCGCGCGCGCGAGGCGTTCTCGGCGCGGTGGAGCAGATCGTCGAGCCGGTGCCGCTGCTGCGACAGGAGGTGCGCCGGGTCTTCCAGCTCGGCGCGGAGCGCCCTCACCTCGCGGCGGCGCGACGCGACCTCCTCGGTGACGGTGCGCACGAGCCGCGCGCGGAGCGCCGCGAGGCGCGCCGCCACCTCCTCCTTCACCGGCGCGACGAGCTGCGCGGCGTGCGTCGGCGTCGCCGCGCGGACGTCCGCCACGAGGTCCGCCACCGTGAAGTCCACCTCGTGGCCGACGGCGCTCACCACCGGGATGGGGCACGCGGCGATGGCGCGCGCCAGCCGCTCGTCGTTGAACGCGGAGAGGTCGTCCTGCGAACCACCTCCGCGCGTGACGACGACGACGTCGCAGCCTGCGCGGCAGAGGGCGCGCAAGGACGAGGCGACCTGCGCGGAGGCGCCCTCCCCCTGCACGCGGCACGGCGCCACCAGGACCGGCATCGTCGGGAAGCGCCCGTGCAGGACGCGGAGGAAGTCGCGGAGCGCGGCGCCGGTCGGGCTCGTGGCGACGCCGACCCGCCGCGGCAGGAACGGCAGCCTCCGCTTGCGCGCGGGATCGAGGAGGCCGTCCGCGTGGAGCCGCTCCTTGATCTGCTTCAGGAGGAGGGCCTGCGCGCCCGCGCCGCGGGGCTCGAGCTCCTGCACGACGAGCTGGTACTTGCCGTGCGGCGGGTAGATCTCGATGAACCCGCGCGCGACCACCTCGAGGCCCTCCTCGATCGCGAACGGGATCCGGCGCGCCTGCGATGCCCAGACGACCGCCGAGATGGAGGCCTCCTCGTCCTTGAGCGCGAAGTAGAGGTGGCCGCTCGCCTGCCGCCGGAAGCTCGCGACCTCGCCCGCCACCCACACGTCCTTGAAGCGGGGCTCGAGCTGGACGCGCAGGAGGCGCGTCAGCTCGCCCACCGAGAGCGCGCGCGGACGCACCTGCGCGAACAGGTCGCCGCTCTCGCCGGGCTTCGGGGCAGCCATCGGGCTGTTCTACCGCGTCCGCGCCGGGCGCGCAGGAGGCGCGCCGTCCGCGGGCTCACGCCGTGGCGGCGGGGCTCGCGGCGGGTTCGGCGGAGAGGGCCGACCGCAGCTGCTCCAGGATGCGCAGCACGGCCTCGAGCTCCACCGGCTTCACGAGGTGGCACGCGAACCCCGCCTCGGCGGAGAGGCGGCGGTCGCGCTCCTGGCCATAGCCGCTCAGCGCGACCAGCACGGCCGTCGAGCGCGCGTCGCGCAGCCGGCGCGCCACCTCGAGCCCGTCCATGCCCGGAAGGCCGATGTCGAGGAGGACGAGGTGGGGCTCGAGCTCGAGCGCCATGCGGAGCGCGGCCAGGCCGTCCGAGGCGATGCGCACGTCGTGCCCCCGGTCGCGCAGGATCTCCGCCAGGACCTCCCCCGCGTCGGCGTTGTCGTCCACCACCAGGATCTTGAGCCCATGCGATGCGGCGTGCGGACGGCGCTCGTCGCGCGCGGCGCCGGCCGGCTCCGCGGCGAGCCGCGGCAGGCGCACGACGAACTCCGCGCCGCGCCCCGCGCCGCCGCTCCTCGCCTCGATGGTGCCGCCGTGCATCTCGACGAGCGTCCGCGCCACGGTGAGACCGATCCCCAGCCCGCCTTCCGCCCGGTCGAGGCTGCGCTCGGCCTGCTGGAACAGGTCGAAGACGCGGTCGAGCAGCTCGGGCGCGATGCCCACGCCCGTGTCGCGCACCCGCAGCTCGACGTCGTCGCCCGAAGGCTCGACGGTGAGCCAGAGCTGGCCGCCGCACGGGGTGTACTTGGCCGCGTTGGTGAGGAGGTTCACGAGCACCTGCTCGAGCCGGACCAGATCCCCGAGCACGTGGACCGGGTGCGCGGGGAGCGTCACCGCCGCGGCGTGGCGGCGCAGGTCGATGAGGTGCCGCGTGGCCTCGACCGCGCTCCCGACGACGGTCGCGATGTCGACCTCCTCCTTGCGCAGCTCGATCTTGCCGCTCGTCACGCGCGCCACGTCGAGCAGGTCGTCCACGAGCCGGCTCAGGTTCTCCGCCTGGCGCTCGATGACGTCGAGGTAGCGCACGGATTCGCCAGAGGGGCGCGAGCGGACGAGCGACACGGCCATCCGGATGGGGGCGAGCGGGTTGCGCAGCTCGTGCGCGAGCGTGGCCAGGAACTCGTCCTTGCGCCGATCCGCCTCGGCGAGCTCGCGGACGCGCTCGTGCAGCTCGCCTTCCAGCCGCTTGCGGTCGGCGACCTCGGCCTCGAGCGCGCGCGCCTTCTGCTGCAGCTCGGCCACGCGGCGGCCGCGCTCGACCGGGCTCGCCACGGCCGCGTAGCTCTCGGCCGGTACGACCTCGTCGTGCGCGGCGCAGATCTGGAGGAAGCTGGCGCGGTGCGCGTCGCGATCGAAGCCGCTCATCGGATAGGCGCAGCACAGCGACATGGCGTGCACGCGGGCGAGGTCGTTCCAGAGCTCCTCGAGCTGGAGGGCTTCCTCGCGCCTCCCTTCCAACCACAGCAACGCCACCATCTCACCGAAGACGCGGACGCGCCGCTGCCGCCGCGCCTGCGACGCCGCCGCGATGACGCCGCCCACCACCTCGGCGAAGCCCCGCTCGTCGATCCGCCCGCGCACGACCAGCTTCGAGAGCGTCTCGGCCGCGTCGAGCACCGCGAAGTGCGGCGTGTTCGCCAGCGCCGAGAGGTCCAGCCCCCGCGCGCGCAGGTGCTCGAGGAGGCGCTCGCGGTTCCGCTCCGTCGCGATCACCACGGCCGCGTCCCCGGCCTCGAGCCCATCGCCGATGAAGCGCCCCGCCATCTCGCCCAGGAACGCGCCGTCCTCGTAGAACTGGACGAAGTGTGACGCATCGATCGAGCCCGCCGGGGTGTCAGCCCCGGCGCGACCCTCCCGGGCGACGCGGAGGCCCTCTCGTATCTCGGGGACCGCGCTCATTCGCACTAAGGTAGGTCGGCGTGCCGTGGCCGCCACGGGGATCCTGCTGGGTCCCGCCCGCTCGCCAGGCCGCTCAGCGGGGGCGTGCGCGAGACTGTCGCGCGCTCGCGGGCAGCGCCGCACCGGTGCGGAGCTCGAGGAGGATCTCGAGCAGCTCGTCGATGCGATCCTGGGTCGACAGCCGGAAGGGGGCGCGCGAGCGGCCAGGGCCCACCCGGACTCCGAGCACGAGCGGCGGCCCGAGCGCGAACGCGTCCTCGTCCGTGACGTCGTCGCCCGCGTAGAGGGCGGTCTCGAGTCCGAGCTTGCGCAGCAGCGCCCGGATCGCGTCGCCCTTGTCGGGGAAGCCGGCCGGGATGACGTTCAGCACCTTCTTCCCGCGGACGAGTCGCGCGCCGTCGAGCCGGGCCGCCTCGCGGTGCACCGCCTCCTCCACCGAGCGCCACCGGCGCTCCAGGCCGTAGTGGACGGAGAGCGTGGAGCGCTTGTCCTCGATGAAGACGCCGCGCACGCCCTCGAGGTCGCGCGCGAGCGCGTCGCGCCAGCGGCCCACCTGGCGCAGGACGGAGGGCGGGACCGTCCGCGCGTGCCCGAGCTCGTACCCGTGGTTCCCGACGACGACGGGGACGAGCCCCTCGGTGAGGCGCGCGGTGTGCGCGTAGGCGCGCCCGGAGACGACCGCGACGGGCCAAGCGCGCGCGACGCGGACGAGCAGGCGCCGCGTCGACGGGCGCATGCGGGCGCCGTCCGGATCCCGGACCAGGGGCGCGAGGACGCCGTCATAGTCGAAGGCGAGCAGCGCGCGGGCGTGCGCCAGGCGCTCGAGGGCGGGGCGATGCCGTGCGAGGAGGATGTCCTTCACCCGACCCCGAAACTACAATGGCTGCGCCCCCGGCGCATCCTTCTGGCCACGGCTGCGCCCCGGCGCATCCTTCTGGCCACGGCCGCCGGACCGCTACGCCGCCTTCTGCTGCGCCGCGATGGCGGTGCGCACGAGGTCGGCGAGCGCCGCGATGAAGTCGGGGCGGGACCCGACCGCCTTGGCGCGGGCGTAGAACGCGGCGCCGCCCTTGCCCGCGGCCTCCTTCGCGAGGATGTCGAGGTCGTAGAGCGTCTCGAGGTGCTCCGAGACGAACGCGATGGGGACGGTGACGACCGCCCTCCCCCGCGCGTTCGTGCCGAGGTACTCGACCGTGTCGGGGCCGAGCCACTTCAGCGGCCCGACGCGGCTCTGGTAGGTGACCTGCCACTGTCCCGGCGCGAGGCCGCACCGCTCGGCCGTGGCGCGCGCCGACACCTCGACGTAGCCCGGGTACGGGTCGCCCTTCCTCACCTGGCTCATGGGCAGCCCGTGCGCGCTGAAGACGACGAGCAGGCGATCGCGGAGCGCGGCCGGGACCTCCGCGATCGCGTCGCGCAGCGTCGCCGCCGCGGCATCCAGCCACCCCGGGTGATCGTGCCAGGTGCAGACCTCCACCAGCGGCTTCTGCTTCGGCCACACGCGCCGCAGCTCCTCGAGCGAGCTCTTGCTGGTGGCGTTGGCCCACTGTGGATAGAGCGGCAGCGCGACGGCCCGCTCGGCGCCGGCCGCGAGCGCCTCGCGCACGCCCTCCTCGGTGCTGGGGTGGCCGCAACGCATGGCGAGGTGGGTCGTGAACCCCGCCGCGAGGGCGACCGCGAGCGCGCGCGCCTGCTCCTCGGTGCGCTCGACGAGTGGCGAGCGCCCGCCGATGAGCTGGTACTTCTCGGCGGACGACGGCGCCCGTCGCTTCGCGATGAGCTTCGCGAGCGGCCGCTTCAGCGGGCCGAGGCTCGCGGGGAGGACGTCGAGGAACAGATCGTAGAGGTAGGGCTCGACCTCGGCGAGGCTGCGCGGGCCGCCGAGGTTGAGCAGGAAGACCGCGGTCTGCATGCGACTCACCCCTCTCCCCCCGCTCATCCTGAGCGTAGGCACATCGCTGCGGCGCAGCGATGGCCGAAGTCGAAGGACCCTCTCGCCGCTGCGCGGGGCGAGGGGGACGAGACCCTCGGACCGTATCACACGGTGCGTGAGAACTGCTTCTTCCCGCCTTCCTTGTCGAGGTAGGCGTCGAACAGCATCGCGACGTTGCGCACCAGGAGCTGTCCGAGCGGGAGGACGCGCAGCACCTCGCCGTCGAAGGTCACGAGACCGTCGTCCTGCAGCTCCGCGACGCCCTTGCGGAGCGACGCCTCGATGTCGGCGCGCGCCTTCGGCCCGAACTTCGCCGCCACCTCGCCCAGATCGAGCCTGAGGAGGCACATGACGCGGTTGATCACGAATCGGCGCAGCACGTCGTCGGCCGTCACCGCGGCGCCGCGCTCGACCGGGAGGACGCCCGCGTCGACCTTCTCGCCCCACTCCTTCAGCTTGTGCGCGTTCTGGGCGTAGGCGCCGCCGATGTCCGAGATGGAGCTCATCCCGAAGGCGACCGTGTCGGCGGCGGGGCGCACCGTGTAGCCCTGGAAGTTGCGCGTGAGGTAGCCCTCGGTCTGGGCGCGGGCGAGCTCGTCCGACTCGAGCGCGAAGTGGTCGAGCCCGATGAGCCGGTAGCCGCCCTTCGTGAACGCCTCGACCGCGCCGAGGAAGAGCTCCACGCGCTGCTCGGTCTTGGGCAGCGCCTCCTGCGGGAGCAGCCGCTGGTGCGGCTTCGACCAGGGCACGTAGGCGAAGCCGAAGACGGCCATCCGGTCGGGGTGGATGGCGAGGATGCGCTCGAGCGTCCGCTTCCAGGTGTCGGGCGTCTGGTAGGGGAGCCCGTAGATGAGGTCGAGGTTCACGCCGTTGAAGCCGTTCTTGCGGGCGGCCTCGACGAGATCGGCGGTCTCCTTCTCGCCCTGGATGCGGCCGACCACCTCCTGCACCTTCCCGTCGAAGTCCTGCACGCCCATCGAGATGCGGTTGAAGCCCAGCTTGGCGAGCGTCTCGATCTGCGCCTTGGTCGTGATGGCGGGATCGATCTCGATCGCCTTCTCCGCGTCGGGCGTGAACTCGAAGTGGCGCGCCAGGATGGCGTGGCAGCGGGTGAGCTGCTTCGAGTCGAGGAAGGTGGGCGTGCCGCCGCCCCAGTGCAGCTGCGAGACGCTGCGGCGGCGCGGCAGCTTCGCCGCGACCAGCGCGACCTCCTTCTCGAGCTGGTCGAGGTAGGAGTCGGCGCGGCTGCGGTCGTGCGTCGCCACCACGTTGCAGCCGCAGAAGCGGCACATCTCACGGCAGAACGGCAGGTGCACGTAGAGCGAGAGCGGCCCCGCGTCGGCGTCGGCGCGGGCGAGGTGGTCGACGTACCGCTCCGCCTTGAAGCCGTCGGACCACTCGGGCGCGGTCGGATAGCTGGTGTAGCGCGGCCCGGGCCGGTCGTACTTCTCGATGAGCTCGGGGGACGGGATCTCGATCACGCGACGCTCCTGCTAGGGCTGGAAGGCATGCACCGCGTCGACGAGCGCCTTCACGTTCTCAGGCGGCGTCGGGGGCTGGATGCCGTGGCCGAGGTTGAAGATGTAACCGGGCTGGTGCCCGACCGCCTCGAGCACCTGGCGCGTTCGGGCGACGAGCGTCTCCTTCGGCCCGAGGAGGAGCGTCGAGTCGAGGTTGCCCTGCAGCGCGATGGTGTTGGGCAGCTGGTGGCGCGCCTCGGCGAGCGGAATGCGCCAGTCGAGCGAGACCACGTCGTATCCGAGGGCGCCGAGCGGCCGCAGGTGCGTGCTCATCCCGGTGGCGAAGAAGATGGTCGGGACGCCCGTCTTCCGCAGCGCCGCCGCGATGCGCGCGAGGTACGGGAAGCTGAACTCCTCCAGGTCCTCGCGCCCGAGCTCGCCGAGCCAGCTCTCGAAGATCTGGACCGCCTGGGCGCCGGCGGCGACCTGCGCCTCGAGCTGCACGATGGCAGCCTGCGTGAGCTTCTCGAAGAGCGCGTGGGCGCCCTGCGGGTCGGCGTAGAGCATGGTCTTGAGGCGGGTGAAGCCCTGGCTCCCGCCCTCGACGGCGTAGCTCGCGACGGTGAAGGGGCCGCCCACGAAGCCGATGAGCGGCACGCGGTCGGCGAGGACGCGCCGGATGGCGCGGACGCCCTCCAGCACGTACGGGAGGTCCTTCTCCGGATCCGGCACGCGCAGCGCGTCGACGTCGGCGCGCGTCCTCACCGGGTTCCCGATCTTCGGGCCGCCGTCGCCCTTGCCCTTCTCGCCCTTCTCGAACGAGAGGTCGAGCCCCATCGCCGGCAGCGCGATGAGGATGTCGGAGAAGAGGATCGCGGCGTCGAGGTCGAACTCGTCGATGGGCGCGGCGGTGACCTGGGCGATGAGCTCGGGCGAGCGGCACAGCTCGAGGAAGCTCACCTTCGCGCGCACGGCGCGGTAGCTCGCCTGGTAGCGGCCGGCCTGGCGCATGAGCCACACGGGGACGCGGTCCACCGGCTCGCGCCGGCACGCCTTCAGGAATCGATGCTGGATCTGGGCCATAAGGGGGCGGGTATCTTACCCGAAGGCGCCCGGGCGTGCACCGTCCGGACCGCGCCCCGCGTCGCGCGGTCGAGTCACTTCACCGACAGGCCCTCCATCGCAACCTTGCCCAACGAGCCCCCTTCGGCCCGCGCGAGCCACGAGCGGCCCCAAGGGCGCATGCTACAGTGGCCTCTGGGGGGGCAACCATGGCGCTCCGCTTCACGGTCTCGCAGATCGTCGCTTCGCTCGCGTCCGCGGGCGTGGTCGCCGCCGGGTACACGATGCTCGCGCCCCCGGGACCTCCGGGGTCGCGCGGCGAGCAGGGCGAGCGCGGTGTCCAGGGCGCGGCCGGACCACAGGGACCGGCGGGACCCCAGGGGTTGGAGGGGCTGCGCGGGCCGCAAGGACCGGCAGGGCCCACGGCGGCCTTCAAGGACGTCTCGACGAAGGACTACGTCATCCCCGGCGATGGCGCTGGGCAGGTGACGAACCTGCTCGCGCTGCCCTTCCGCGCGCCGGCGCTGGGCTGGGTGTTCGCGAGCGCCACCGGGTACTGCAACGTGCCCTCCGAGCAGGCCGCCACGCAGTACGCGATCTACCTGGCGGACGCGCCCGACGCGGCGCACGACGGCGCGCTCCCGAGCGCCGCCTTCGTCCGCTTCCCGCAGGGCGCGAGCATGGTCCAGGTGCCGTTCTCGGTGAGTCGTGTCCTCGCGGTGAAGGCCGGGCACAACGAGGTCTTCCTCGACTTCCAGAACTTCAGCGGGCTCGCCGGGTACAGCTGCCAGGCGAACCTCGTCGTCTTCTTCACGACGACGAAGCTGCAATAGGGCGGCACACCGGGGGTGCGCACTTCAGCCCGCGACGAGCGCCTTCATCGCGGCAGCGGCGCCGATCCCTGTCACCCGCACCGTCTTCCGTCGCCCGGTGTCGCCGCGGACGATGGTGAGAGCGGCCTTCCGCACGCCGAGCGCGTCGGCCAGGAACTGCACGAGCGCGGCGTTCGCCTCGCCGTCCACGGGTGGCGCCGCGAGCTGCACCTTGAGGCGGCCGTCGTGCTCGCCGACGACGCGGGTGCGCGAGGCGCGTGGCTGGACGAGCATCTCGAGCTCCGCGCCGCCAGGCACGTCGCGCGCCCATTCGCACCGGGGGGTGCCGCCCCTCCCCGCCATCACCGTATCCCGACGACGGCGATCTTCGCCTTGTCGGCGCGCCGGACCATCTCGTCGCGGTCCATGACGAGCGTCGCGCCCGCCTCGATGGCGAGGACGCGCGCCTTCGCCTCGCGCATGACCTCGATCGTGTCGGGGCCGACCGCCGGCAGGTCGAAGCGGCGGTCCTGGTGCGGCTTGACCGCCTTCGCCACCACCGCCCCGTCGCGAGCCAGCTCGCCGCCGCGGCGGATGCACGCGTCGGTGCCCTCGAGCGCCTCCACCGCCACGCCGACCCGGTCCTTCACCACGACCGTCTGGCCGAGGTCGAGCCGGCCGATGCCGCGCGCCAGCTCGAGCCCGTAGCGCGCGTCCTCCCATTCGGCCTCGCTGGGCGCGTGCTTGCCGAGCACTCCCTCGGGCGCGAGGCGGTCCGCGAGGAAGGGCGTGGGGTCGACCACCGGCAGGCCCTGCTCCTCGAGCCAGCGCGCGACAGCGCGGAGCAGGTTGTCGTCGCTCCGGACCGCGACCTGGGCGAGGATCTTGAGGCCGGCCGCGTCGACCCACGCGTCGCGGAAGAAGCGCGCCTTCGTCACGCCGCCCAGCATGACGACGCCGGCAGCGCCGCCCGCCTTCAGCGCCGCCGCGATCTTGTTGAACTCGCCGAGCTTCACCCAGGTGAGCGAGCGCACCTCCCGCTCGAGCTCGGGCGAGGTCTGGTTCACGAACGCGGTGGCCACCACCTCGTCGCCGGCGCGGCGCGCGCTCTCCGCGAACAGCACGGGGAAGCGGCCGCCGCCCGCGATGAGGCCGATGGTGGACATCCCTACCGGACGAGGCCGCGCTCCCCGACGGCGGCGAGGAAGGCGACGAGGTGGTCGATCTCGGGTTGCCCGCCGTACTGCGCCCGGAGCTGGTCGCAGGCCTCCTTGAGGCCGAGCTTCTGGCGGAAGAGGACCTTGTAGGCGTCCTTCACGCGGGCGAGCTGGTCCTCGGTGAAGCCGTTCCGCGCGAGGCCGGTCATGTTGAGACCGGCCACCTGCGCGCGGTCGCCTTGCACCATGCAGTAGGGGGCCACGTCCTGCACGATGAGGGATCCGCCGGCGGCGAAGACGAACCGCCCGACGCGCGTGAACTGGTGGACGCCGGAGAGCCCGCCGAGGATGACGTGGTCCTCGAGCGTGACGTGCCCGCCGAGCGCCACCGAGTTCGCGAGGATCGAGCCGTCGCCCACGACGCAGTCGTGCGCGACGTGGCTGTTCGCCATGAACAAGCAGCCGTTCCCGATGCGCGTCACGCCGCCGCCGCCCTCGGTGCCGAGGTGCGCGGTGACGAACTCGCGGAACTGGTTGCGGCTCCCGATGACGAGCTTCGTCTTCTCGCCGTGGAACTTGAGGTCTTGCGGGATCTGGCCGAGGCACGCGTGCGGGAAGACGCGGTTCGCCTCGCCGAGGGTCGTGTCGCCGTCGAGGACCGAGTGCGCGCCGACGACGTTCCCGCGCCCGAGCTTCACCTGCGATCCGATGACGGCGTACGGGCCGATCTCGCAGCTCGGGTCGATCTCGGCGCCGCGCGCGACGATGGCGGTGGGATGGATGGCCATGGCGTGCCTCGAGCCTCGTCGCTAACGCGCGGCGTCCGCCAGCATCGCCATGAACTCGCCCTCGGCGACGACCTGCCCGTCCACCTTCGCCTCGCCCCTCGCCTTGATGAGGGTGCCCTTCGCCTTCAGCATCTCGCAGTGCAGCTCGAGGCGGTCTCCCGGCACGACCGGCTTGCGGAAGCGGGCGCCGTCGATGGCCATGAAGAAGATGACCTTCCCGGCCCGCAGCTCCTCAGGCATCGTCGTGAGGGTCATGAGGGCCGAGCACTGCGCGAGCGCCTCCAGGATGAGCACGCCCGGCATGACCTTGAAGGCGGGGAAGTGGCCCGGGAAGAACGGCTCGTTCCCGGAGACGCACTTCACCCCCACGATGCGCTTGCCCGCCTCGAGCGCGATGACGCGGTCGACGAGCAGGAAAGGGTGGCGGTGCGGCAGGAGCTTCTCGATCTGCTGCACCGTCAGGACGACCTGCTCGGGTGTGCTCACGGCTTTCCCTCCAGCTTCTCGATGTGCTTCTCGAGCTCGCGAACGCGCTTCAGGAGCTCCGGGAGCCTCGTCAGAGCCGCCTGCACGCGCAGGTACTCGGCCTTGTCCCGCGACGGGCTGCCGAGCACCGTCGCGCCCGCCTCGACATCGTTCATGATGCCGGCCTGGGCGGCGAGCTGCGCGCCGTCGCCGATGTTCACGTGGCCGACGATGCCGACCTGGCCGGCCGCGATGACGCCCGCGCCGAGCTTGGTCGAGCCGGCGATGCCGACCTGCGAGACCAGGATCGAGAGCGGGCCCACCTGGACGTTGTGCGCCAGCTGGACGAGATTGTCGATCTTGGCGCCTCGCCCGACGACCGTCTTGCCGAGGGTCGCGCGGTCCACGCAGGTGTTCGCGCCCAGCTCGACGTCGTCCTCGACGCAGCCCGGCTCGAGCACGACGCGGTCGCCGAGCACGCAGCGGTCGCGCACGACCGCGTTCGGCCACAGCACGCAGTCCTCGCCGAGGCGCGCCCCCGGCCCGACGTAGACGCCGGGGAAGAGGACGCAGCGGGCCCCCACCCTCGCGCCCGGCCCGACGAACGCGAAGGGCATCACCTCGGCGCTCGGGTCGACGCGAGCGCTCGGGTGCACGTAGGCCTGCTCCGCCACGGCGGGCATCGCCTGCACGGGAGGATGGAACAGGGTCGAGATCTTGGCGAAGGCGAGGTAGGCGTTCTTCACCCTCAGCGCGGCGCGGCCGGCGGGGACCTCCTGCTCGGGCTCGACCACGAACGCGCCCGCCCGCGAGGCCTCGAACGCCTGCCGGTACTTCTTGTTCGAGAAGAAGGAGATGTCCCCGGGGCCGGCGTCCTCGAGCGGCGCGACCCGCGCGATCTCGGTCGCCCCGTCTCCGGCGATCTCGCCGCCGACGCGGGAGCCGAGCTCCGCCAGCGTGAAGATCACTTGGCGGCGTCCTTCTTCGGGGCCGTCTTCTTGTCGGCGCCGCTGTCGCCCTTCTTCGACACGGCGGGGGCGCCGCCCTTGTGGCGCGCGTTGTACTTCCGGACGAGCTCGTTCGTGAGGTCGAGCGACGGCGCGCCATAGACGAGCGCCTCCGCCTGGACCACCATCGCGACGCCCTCGGCGTCGGCGATCTCGCGCACGATGGCGTGCATCTTGTCGAAGATGCCCCGGGTCGCCTCGCGCTCCCGCTCCGAGAGCTCCTTCTGGAGCTGGACGAAGAAGCCCTGCAGCTCCATGCCCTTGCGCTCGAGGTCGGACTGCTTCTCCTTCCGCGCCTCGTCGCTCATGACGACCGACTGCTTCTCGAGGTCCTGCCGCAGCCGGTCGAACTCGCTCTTCTTCTCGTCGAGGAGCTTCTGCTTCTGGTCGAACTCGCGCTTGAGCGAGGCCTTGGCGGTCTTGCCCTCGTCGATCTCGTTCAGCGCGCGCTGCAGGTCGACGTAGGCGATCTTCTGCTCGGCCCGAGCTGGGGCCGGGGCGGCCGCGAGGCCGAGGGCCGCGAGCGCGGCCGTTGCGAGGAGGCGGGTGGGGCGCATGACGTGTCCTCTCTTCGATGATGCGTGAGGCTAGAAGAAATTGCCGATCGTGAACTGGAAGTCGACGGCCTGGTCGACGTAGGCGCCGGAGAGGCGGTCGCGGCGGCGATTGAGCGGGATCCCCCACTCGAACCGCAGCGGGCCGATCGGGCTGAACCAGCGGAACCCGAACCCGACCGACTTGTAGAGCGAGAGCGACACCGCCGGATCGGAGAATGCGCCGGCCTTGAAGGTGTTCCCGAGGTCGTAGAAGACGACCCCTCGGATGCCCACCTTCTCGAAGACCGGGAACTCGAGCTCCAGGTTGAGCGTCACCTGCTTGTTGCCGCCGTTGGTGAAGTCGAACGTCGGCGAGTCGGGGCGCGGCTCCGCCCCCGCCGCCAGGGTGGGGGCGATGGAGAGGAGCCGATAGCCGCGGACGGAGTTGATGCCGCCCAGGTAGTAGAGCTCCGAGATGGGGATCGGGTGCTGGTCGTCCCAGTTCCGGATGTAGCCCGCCGCCAGCTTGGCGCGCGCGACGAAGCCCCAGAAGACGGGCCGGTAGAAGCGCGAGTCGAGCGTGTACCGGGTGAAGAGATTCACCTGCGGGCCGAAGAGGAAGTCCGGCGCGAGGAGGGGCGGCGCGAACTCGGCCGAGAGGGCGTGGAAGAACCCGTTGGTCGGGAAGAGCCGGTTGTCGCGCTTGTCCCACTGGAGCGAGAAGCGGACGGCGCTGGTCGTGCCGGAGCGGAACCGGTTCGCGAGCAGGATGTCGAGCGCGGTGGGCGACACCGTCACGTACTCGTTCGTGTAGGTGGCGAAGAGCCGCATGTCCTCGAGGCGCTTCGCCCACGAGAACCACTGCCCGAGGCCGTTCAGCTCGTAGCCCCACGTCATCGAGCCGCCGAGCGCCTTGCGCACGAAGGTCGAGTAGAAGCCCTCGGTGGCGTAGAGGTCGAAGGCGAAGGTCCACTTCGAGTCGAAGAAATAGGGCTCGACGAACTGGATCTGGCCGAGCTGCCGGATCGACGACCACTGGACCTGCAGCGAGAGCGTCTGCCCCCACCCGAAGAAGTTGTTCTGGGAGATCTGCCCGGTGAGGATGAAGTTCTCGTAGGAGGAGAAGCCGGCGCCCACCTGGAACGTGCCGGTCGAGCGCTCCTTCACCGCGACGCGCGCGACGAGCTTGTCGTCGGCGCTGCCCTTCTCGGTGGTGATGGCCACCGTCTCGAAGTAGCCGAGCGCGTTCACGCGCGTCTTCGAGGTCGCGACGCCGGCCGCGCTGAAGAGCTCGCCCTCGTAGATGCGCAGCTCGCGCCGGATGACCTTGTCGCGCGTCTTCGAGTTGCCGGTGATCTCGATCCGCTCGAAGTAGGTCTTGCGGCCCGGCTGGACGTCGTAGGTGAGGTCGATGATCCGCGTCTTCGCGTCCACCTTCGTATCGGGATTGACGTTCGCGTACGCGTAGCCGTCGTCCCGGTAGAGGTCGGCGATGGCGAAGAGGTCCTTGCCGATGCGGGAGCGCGCGAAGAGCTCGCCGGGGCGCACCTGCACGAGGCGCTGCAGCTCCGACCTGTCGTGGAGGAGCTCGCCGGAGAAGTCGATCCGCCCGACCCGGTACTGCTCCCCCTCCTCGATGCGGAGCGTGATGTAGAGGAAGCGCTTGTCGGCGCTGAGCGCGACCGAAGGCTTCGCCACCTTCGCGTAGATGTAGCCCTTGTCGCCGTAGACGAACTGCACGGCCTGCAGGTCGCGCTGGAACACCTCCTCGCGGTAGGTGCCCGAGCTCGTGAGGAAGGAGAGGTAGCCCCCCTCCTTCGTCTGCATGACGTCGGTGAGCTCGTCCTTGGCGACGTGCTCGTTGCCGAGGATCTGGATCTCCTTCACCTCGACCTTGGCGTGCTCGTTCACCTCGAATACGACCGTGACCTGGTTGTCGGGCTGGTCGTCCAGCCGGTAGCTCACCTCGGCCAGGTAGTAGCCCTTCTCGACGTACTTCTCCTGGATCTTCTTGACGCTCCGCTTGACCAGGTTGAGGTCGAGGATGGCGTACTGCTTGACGTCGATGGTGTCCTTCAGGTCGTCCGCGGAGAGCTCCGCGTTCCCGACGATCTTCGTGTCGCGGACGGCGGGCCGCTCCACCACGTGGAAGACGAGGGTGGGCGTCTCGGGGGCGCCGCGCTCCTCGACCACGACGTCGGAGAAGAAGCCGAGCTTCATCACGGACTTGATGTCGTCGTCGATCTTGCGCGGCTCGAGCGGCTGGCCCGGCTTCGTCGAGATGGCCGCCTTGACGGCGTCGATCTCCACGCGCCGGTTGCCCTCCACGACGATGCCCTGCACGGTGGGCGCCTCGGCCGCCAGGGCCGGCGCCGCGAGGACGAGAGCGAGCGCCAGCGCGAAAGAGGGAAGCCGCGTCACGAGGGGGCGCAATGTATTGCAGAGGGGCGACTTGCTTCAAGGAGAACCGGGCCGCGCCGCGGCCCGGCGCCGCACCTACACGAGCTGCCCGGCGCCGAGGCGGAGGCGCCGCGGGAGCGTCCCGGCCGACCGCTCGGTGTGGGTCACGATGGCCATCGTGATGCCCAGGGTCGCATTCAGCTCCTGGAGGAGGCGGTGGATCCCCTCGGCGGTGGACGGGTCGAGGTTCCCGGTCGGCTCGTCGGCGAGGAGGAGGCGCGGCTTCATGCAGAGCGCCCGCGCCAGCGCGACCCGCTGCTGCTCGCCGCCGGAGAGCTCGCCCGGCTTGTGCTCGACGCGCTCTGCGAGACCGACCATGCCCAGGATCTCCAGGCCGGCCCGCCGCGCCTCGGCGCGCGGCGCGCGCCGGATGAGCGCGGGCATCATGACGTTCTCGAGCGCGGTGAACTCGGGCAAGAGGTGGTGGCTCTGGAAGATGAAGCCCACGGTCTCGTTCCGGAACGCCGCGAGCCCGGCCTGATCGCGCGCGAAGACGTCCTCGCCCTGGAAGCGCACCTCGCCCGCGGTGGGCACGTCGAGCGCGCCGATGACGTTGAGGAAGGTGCTCTTCCCCGAACCCGACGGCCCGGTGAGCGCCACGATCTCGCCGCCCGCGATGTCGAGGTCGAGGCCGCGCAGCACCTCCACCTTCCGCGGCGCGGCGCCCGGCTTCTCGGGCGGCATCACGTACGTCTTCACGAGCCCGCGGACGGACAGCAAGGGGGAGGGCATCACTCGCTCCTCAGCCCTTCGACCGGCTCGAGCCGCGACGCCTTGGAGGCGGGGTAGATCGTCGCGAGGTAGGACAGCGCCATCGCGAGCAGCGCCACGAGCACGAACTCGGTCGGGTTCATCCGGACCGGCAGGTTGGAGATGTAGTACACCTCGGGATCGAGCGGGATGCCGACCTTGTCGATGAGGAGACAGGTCCCGAAGCCGAGGATGAGGCCGAACACGGTCCCGACGGCGCCGATGACGATCCCCTCGGCGACGAAGATCTTCATCACGCTCGGCTGACCCGCGCCCATCGACTTCAGGACCGCGATCTCGCGCCGCTTGTCGAGCACCTGCATGATGAGCGTCGCGACGATGATGAAGCTCGCCACGAGCACGATGAAGCCGAGGATGACCGCCATCACCACCTTCTCCATCATGAGCGCGGAGAAGAGGTTGCGGTTGAGCTCGCCCCAGTCGCGGACGCGGTAGGGGAAACCCTCCAGCGCCGGCAGGACGCGGTTGTGCAGGATCGTGCGCGCCTCGTCCACGTTCCGCACCTTGATCTCGAGCCCGGTGACGGAGTCGCCCAGGCCGAAGAAGCGCTGCGCCTCCGAGAGCTCGATGTAGGCGAACTTCGAGTCGTACTCGTACATCCCCGTGTAGAAGACGGCGGCCACGCGGAAGGGGCGCGTCTTGGGCTGGGGGCCGGTCGGGCCGAGGTCGCCCAGCGGCGAGATGACGTTCACCGTGTCGCCCACGAAGACGCGGAGCTGCCGGGCCATCTCGCGCCCGATGATGATGCCGGGCAGCACCTTCCTCGGGCCCGGCGGCGGCGGCGGCACCGGCGCGGGCGGAGGCGCCGCCGGCTCGAGGCCGAGCTTCTTGTCCTTGGCGGGCGCGTCGTCGAAGAGCGCGTCGGCGCCGCGGCGGATCTCGGAGGGGGCCGGGATGCGCTCGGGGTGCTCCAGGTACTCGAGCTTGCCCTCGTTCGGGAGGATCGCCCGCGGCAGGTCGATGACCGTCCCGACCGTCCGGGGGTCGATCGCCTCGAGGAGCGTGCCGCTCAGGTTCTGGTCCGCCGACAGCATCACCTCGTTGTAGATGAAGGGCGTCGCGCCCACGACGCCGGGGGTGGCGAGGACCTGCTGGCGGACCTGCCGCCACTCCGGGAAGTCATTCTGCCCGTACTTCATCACCATCCCGTGCGAGCGGGTGCCCAGGATCTTGGCCTTGAGGTCTCCCTCGAAGCCGCTCATCACCGAGAGCACGACGGTGAGCGCCCACACGCCGATCGCCACGCCGCCGATCGAGATGAGCGTCATGAGCAGCGTCGCCGGCATCCGCGCCCGCAGCGCGAGCTCGCCGTGCAGCACGGCGCGCCGCTCGCGCTGGTCGCGGACGTACGACCAGATCATCGCCACCAGCAGCCCGGGGACGATGCCGGTCACGACGAGGAGGAAGAGCGCGAGCAGCGTCCGCGGCGCGAGGCGGAGGTGGCTCTTCGCGACGAAGAGCTCGTACGAGAGCGACGGGTCGAAGCGCCCGGACCCGAGGAGCAGGTAGCCGATCGACGCGCCGATGAAGGCGAAGGTGCCGGCGCCGACGGCGGTGAAGAGCAGGCCGAGCACGACCACGAGCGCGCCCTGCGCCTCCCACGCCGACAGCGCAAGCCCCGTCGAGCGGAGCTTCGGGAGCGCCCACAGCACGGGGCCGAAGAGCACCGCCATGAGCACGAGCACGGCGCACGCGATCTCGTAGAAGCCGACGCGGCGCCCGGCGGCCGCGCCGAGCAGGCCCGCCGCCACCGCGAACAGCGCCCCCGCCAGCACCGCGAGGCCGGTGGCGAGCCCCGTCGCGAGGCCGAGGCGGTCGGCGAGGACGACCTGCCCGAAGCCGGCCAGGAGGGGCGCGCCCAGCACCCCGGCGGCGGTGAAGGCGAAGGTCGGGAGCGAGAAGACGCCGGGCGCGTGCCGCGCGGGGCGCCCGGGCTCCGGGGCGGGCTCCCCGGGCGGATGCGTGACGGGATTCGTCGAGGCGATCACGTTCTCGTTCTCGTTCACGAGCGGTCCGGTCGGAAATTTCACTCTCTCGTCTTGAGGAGCGGGAAGAGGATGACGTCCCGGATCGAGGGCGAGTCGGTGAGGAGCATGGTCACGCGGTCGATGCCGATCCCCTCCCCGGCGGTGGGGGGCATCCCATGCTCGAGGGCGCGGACGAAGTCCTCGTCGAACGGCATCGCCTCCTCGTCGCCGGCCGCCTTGTTCCGCATCTGCGCCTCGAACCGGGCGCGCTGATCGCCGGGGTCGTTGAGCTCGCTGAACGCGTTCGCGACCTCCATGCCGGCCACGAAGAGCTCGAAGCGGTCCACCAGGCGCGGGTCCGCGTCGCGGCGGCGCGAGAGCGGGCTCGTCTCGAGCGGGAAGTCCACCACGAAGGAGGGCCGGTCCTTGGGGAGGTCGTGCTCGGCGAAGACCTCGAACGCCATCGCGATCGCCTCGCCCGGCGATCGGCGCGCCGCCTGCTCGAGCTTCCAGGCGTCCTCGGAGTCGTTCTCGCGCGAGGCGGCCCGGGCGACGGCCTCGGCGAGGCCCTTGCCCGCGAGGGCGTCCTCGACCGGGAGGCCGAGCGCGCGGGCGCCCTCCTCGAGCATCGAGACGCGCCGGTACGGCGGCGTGAGGTCGATCCGCTGCCCCTGAAAGGTGATCACCGGAGAGCCCGTCACCTCCACTGCGAGCCGGTGGAAGAGCTCCTCCGTGAGCGTCATCAGATCTTCGTGCGTCGCATAGGCCTCGTAGAACTCGATCGAGGTGAACTCGGGGTTGTGGCGCCGGTCGATCCCCTCGTTGCGCCAGATGCGGCCGATCTCGTAGACGCGCTCCAGCCCGCCGACGACGAGCCGCTTCAGGTGGAGCTCGGTCGCGATGCGGAGCTTCAGGTCGAGGTCGAGCGCGTTGTGGTGCGTCTCGAACGGGCGCGCGGCGGCGCCTCCGGCCTCTTCGGGCTTGTGCAGCGTGGGGGTCTCGACCTCGAGGTAGCCGCGCTCGTCGAGGAAGCGGCGGAGGGTGGAGACGATCTTCGCGCGCTTGCGGAAGGTGTCCTGCACGCCGGGCGTGGCGATGAGGTCCACGTAGCGCCGCCGGTACCGCTCCTCGACGTCCGTGAGCCCGTGCCACTTCTCCGGGAGCGGCCGGATCGACTTCGTGAGGATGGTGAAGTGCGCCGCCTCGAGCGTCAGCTCGCCCGTCTTGGTGCGGGTGGCCGGGCCCTCGGCCGCGACGATGTCGCCGACGTCGAGGAGCTTCAGGAGCTCGAACCCCTGCGCCTCGACCTTGTCCTTCTTGACCCACACCTGGAGGTCGCCTGACCGGTCGCGGACCGCGAGGAACGCCATCTTCCCGAACGGGCGGATGGCGAGGACGCGGCCCGCGATGGACCAGCTGCCCGGGTCCTTCGCGATCTCCTCCATGGGCACGTCGGCGTACCGGGCCGCGAGGTCGCGCGCGACGTGCCTCGGCGCATGGCCGTTGCCGAAGGGGTTCACGCCGAGCTTCTTCAGCTCCTCGGCCTTGCGGATGCGCTGCGCGATGATCTCGCGCTCGGTGGAACCCAGCTCCTCGGACATGTCTTGGAGGCCTCTACCCCGGTGATCCGTGAGAGGAAAACGGAAGCGGAGGGTAATCGCGGGACGGGAGGGGGTCAACGATGGTGTCGAGCGCCGAGCGCCATCCCGAGGTGGTCGAGGTCGGGGTCGGGGTCGCGGCGCGGCGCGGCCGGCGGGGCGCGACGACCTGGGGTCGCGGTCGAGTCGAGGTGGCTCGGAACGCTCCGTTCACGCCGGCCGGTAAACGCGCCAGTCGATCTCCGGGAAGATGTTGTCCTTCCCCTCGACGTACCCGAGCCAGCTCTCGTCGAGCTGGCCCGACCGCAGCTGGTCGTGCAGGCGCGTGAAGCGGAGCAGGTGCTCCTTCGTGCGCCGGATGGCGTACTCGACCATGGTGCCGGTCTTCATGATGAAGGCCCAGTCGGAGGACTGCGCGAGGAGCAGCTCGCGGGCAGCCTGGTTGAGCGCGCGGCGCGTCAGGCCCTCCGCCTCCGGCATGTCGCGCGCGAGCGCGATCATCCGCTCCGCGGCCTTGTGCAGGTGGCGGTAGATCCAGTCGTTCGAGCCGTCGAGCCACACGCCAGCGTAGCCGCCGGCGCCCCACGAGCAGAGCGGAGGGGTCGAGACTTGCTGTTCGGGGTTCTCGCGCAGGTACTCCCCGGGCGTGGCGAGCCGGAAGATGCGCTGATCGAAGGCGACCTTCCGGATGAGGAAGTCGAGGAACATCGGGCCCTCGTGCCACCAGTGCCCGTAAAGCTCGGCGTCATAGGGCGAGACGACGATGGGCCGGGTTCCGCCCATCCGCGACGACAGGTGCTCGATCTGCCGCTCGCGGTTGAACATGAAGTTGCCCGCGTGCGAGGCAGCGCGCTCACGCGCGCGCTCCGGGTCGTAGGGCTGCTTGTGCGCCGTCTTGCCGGTGATCCGGTAGTACTTGATGCCGACGTTCTTCCGCTGCCCCGTCGGCTGCACGTACTCCTTGACGTAGTCGAAGTCGAGGTCCCACCCGATGTCGCGGTAGAACTCGCGGTAGTCGGGATCGCCGGGGTAGCCCGACTCGGCGCTCCACACCTGCATGGAGGACTCGGGATCGCGCGCGAACGCGGCCGGGCCGGTGGGCGTGTAGATGGGCGCGTACACGCCGTAGCGCGGCCGCGGGGTGGCGTCGGTCACGCCGTGGGTGTCGACGAAGAAGAAGCGGATGTTCTGCTCGGCCAGGTGACGATCCAGCCCCGGGAAGTAGCCGCACTCCGGGAGCCAGATGCCGGCCGGATCGCGGCCGAAGTGGCGGCGGTGGTGCGCCGCGGCGACGGCGATCTGGGCCCGGACGGCCTCCGGGTGCATCTGCATGAGCGGGAGGAAGCCGTGCGTCGCGCCGCACGTGAGGAGCTCGAGCCGGCCCGCGTCCTCGAGGCGCTTGAAGGCCGAGACGAGGTCGCGCCGGTAACGGTCGTTGAAGAGCGCGGAGAGCTCGCGGAACTCGCGCTGGTAGTGGAGCGCGAGCGGGTGGAACGTGGGGTCGCCGCGCGTGCGGTGGACCTCCTTGTCCGCGAGCTCGCACAGCTTCTCCATCCGCTGCGCGTAACGGCTCATGAGCAGCTCGTCCCGGAGCATCGCGACGAGCGGCGGCGACATCGTGAGCGAGATGCGGAAGGGGATGCCCTCGTCCGTCGCGCGGTCGAAGACGCGCAGGAGCGGCAGGTACGTCTCGCTGATCCCCTCGTAGAGCCAGTCCTCCTCCAGAAAGTCCTCGTACTCCGGGTGACGTACGAAGGGGAGGTGGGCGTGGAGGTGGAGGGAGAGATAGCCGAGGACGTCGTGAGCCATCTAGCTTCCCTCTCCGTCGGTCCGTCCCCATGGCGAGGTCGGGGACGAGGGCGAGGGCGAGGACGGCGCGGAGGCGGGGGAGAAGGGCCGCCCGCCCATCCCGCCGGCGCTGCCGCCCCAGACGCGGCCGGCGAAGCGCGACCAATCGGAGAGGCGCGCGAGCTGCGCGCGCACGTCGTCCGGGAACGGGCCGCCGGGGTGCGCCTCGCGGAGGAGGCGCTGGAGCGGCTCGCTCCAGAGGATGCGCATGAACCGGTCGTCGATGACGGGGGACGGCCCCACCGGCGGCAGCATCATCTCGTTCGACGCCTTGGCGAGGAGCTTGTCGCGCCCCTGCCGATCCACGACGTGGATCTCGGCCCGGTAGACGCGCCCCGGCTCGAGGTCGTGGATGTAGTAGCTGCGCGACTCGAGCGCGATGTCGACGGCGCGGATGCGCGTCCAGCGCCCGTCGGGCTCCCGCGCGAACACCCAGAGCTGCGGGCGCCCATCGTCGAGCCCCTCCCACGCGTGCCGGACCGTGTCGTGCGAGTGGTCCCAGTAGAGGAAGAGCGTCTTGGGGTCGCGCGGCAGCGCCATGAGGGCGTCGTCGGCGTAGCTCCACGGCAGCTCGCCGAGCTGCTCGTCGTAGGCGTTCGGGCCGGGCGCGGGCTCGGGCGGGATCTCGCGCGCCTCGTTCTCC